>Ga0102929_1001368_pt1 | contig 14520 bp, 10 predicted proteins | sample SalPonR1_B_D2_MG_FD_78510 | JGI IMG/M metagenome (GOLD analysis project Ga0102929, IMG submission 78510) | Salt pond soil microbial communities from South San Francisco under conditions of wetland restoration - Salt Pond MetaG R1_B_D2_MG | ecosystem: Environmental > Aquatic > Marine > Intertidal... | reverse complement strand
GTAACAAAACTTGTCTGCCTCAGGCATGAATCTAGGCTGCCTGCCCCACGGAATTCGCGAAGCGAGACGAAGTCATTCCGTTTTGGGGCCCTCAAACTCGTTATACAGCTGTTTTTCTTCTGATATGGTTAATTTTTTAGGATCAGATTTCATACCTCTCGTCGTCCTCAGTCCAAGGATTCCCTCGTTCGACGAATGGGCGGTTCTTCATACAGAAGGGCAGCCGTCTGCCAAGACCTTATCATATTTTTTAATCTCAGGCTAAGAAGAATCTAGCATCATCAACTGGGGCCCTTTTGGAATCCATTCCTCGATTATTCAGGCATAAAGGATTTTCAATTACTCCAGGCTACAGCCCGGGTGGTAAGCCCAAAAGTGATCGGCTTTAGTCTGATGTAGGTGTTGTCACCTAAGATAACTGACAGCCAAGAGTGGGCGGCAGGTCCTCCTGGAACCCAAATACCTAAGAGGAAAGGCTCTTTGAGCGGCATTGCACTGGGCATTACTGCCTGCCGCAATACCTAATTGTTGAGTCTCGTTCTTTTTTCTCACACTACTAAATTGAATTCGCATATCAATCATTGTATCCATCACGGAAATAGGTGTCCTGTCAAACGCTCAGCTTAATTATGCTCATATTTGCAAAAAAAACCATCATGTATTCTCTACGCGCTATTCATGTATTCTCGATCCTATCATTCGTGGTACTCGCCTGCCAGCCGGCCAGGGAGCCCGCAGAGGGTTCGGATTCCAGGACAAGTCAGGCGATTGGCAAGAAAGATGTGGAAGCAGGCATTCGCTCCTACATTGACGGGAAATCGGACAATTCAGCAGGAAAGTTTCGCCTTCAAACGGATAGTTTTGACCTCAATCTCGAATTGGTACGGGTTCATACCGAATACCTCGCCATCCTCGACAGCAACCGCTTTTTTGCCTGTGTAGACCTGGCCACTGCAACCGGAGATGTCTACGATGTGGATTTTTTCCTCGAGGGCAGGGCAGGGGATATGGAAATCACACGTACGGAGGTGCATAAACTCAATGGCCGTCCCTATTACAGCTGGAAACAGGATGAAGACAAGACCTGGTATACGGTACCGATGGAGCAGGCGTCCAATGAATTACTGGGTGTTTTGCAGGGTCGGGATCAATTTACCTTTACTTACAAGGTGCTTTTGCCTGAATTGGAGGATTCGGCACATTTGTGGTTGCCACTGGTCCAAAGTGACCGGTTTCAAAAGGTGCAAATGGAACGAATGGAACTGCCGGCCTCGGCGGATACGCTCATAGAACCGCAGTACAACAACAAGGCACTGTACTTACAATTGTCCCCGCAGGATTCTGAGCAAAGCCTTGTTCTCAGTTATCAAGTCGAGCGCCTGGAGAAATCTGCCTACCGGGAGGATGATGCTGAACCGGATCGCTACCTGCAATCCACGGACCTCCTGCCGGTGAATGAACGATTCAAGACCCTTTCTGCGGAGATCATCTTGGAGAAAAAAGCGGAGAATACGCTCAGTAAAGCTCGTGCGATTTACGATTACATCATTGATAATTTGCGCTATGCCAAGCAAGGCACTTATGGGACGGCGGATGCCACTTATGCCTGTGATGCCAAATCCGGGAACTGCACCGAGTTCCATTCCCTGTTCATTTCCCTGGCGAGATCTGCCGGCATACCTGCGCGGTTTGCTGTGGGAGCAGCCATCCCCTCAGAACGGGATGAGGGAGGCATCAACGGCTATCATTGTTGGGCGGAGTTTTACGCTGAAGGAAAGTGGTGGCCCGTGGATATCAGCGAGGCCAATAAGTACACTGCGCTGGCAACTTACTACTTCGGACATCACCCGGCAAATCGAATCGAGTTCAGCAAGGGGAGGGATCTCTTTTTCTATCCTGGTCCAGAAAGCGGGGGCTTGCCCTTCTTTGCCTACCCTGTTTTACAAAAAAAGAGCGGACAGGAAATGCCCGTCCGCACTGAATTCTCATTTCAAAGAAGCTTACCCGAAGGTTAAAGCCAATCTTTAATTAGTTGGGGTGCTCATCTCCTCCGTCAGGGTGCTCGTGATCTCCATGATCATGCCCTTCATGGTCATGACCCTCGTGATCGTGTCCATCGTGATTGTTTTCCATGGAAGCCTCTTCTTCTTTGGCTTTCTCTTCCTCCTGCATTTCAGTGCTCTCGCCCTCAGCATCGTCGCCCTCAGATTGTGTATTGCCTCCACATGCGACAAATGTCATGGGTACAAGCATGATCAAAAGCACTTTTAGAAAAGAAACAAATGTTTCAAAATTGAAAATTTTCATCGCGTTAAATTTTAAATCAGTCAATCAATGTTGTCAAATATAACTCATCAAACGGCACTAAACCAATGATATTATCTGAAATCTAACAAAGTAGGGCCTTGAGCGATAAACGCATGGCTGAAGTAATGTCTTCAACGAGGGAGAAAAACAATTGGAAAACTCCTTCCAAAAAAAGAAAAAGCCGGCAAATGTGCCGGCTTCATTGGTCGGGATGACTGGATTCGAACCAGCGACCTCACGCCCCCCAGACGTGCACTCTAACCGGGCTGAGCTACATCCCGAAAAAAGGGTTTGTGTTTGGGTGTGGGTGTGGGTTGAACTGTGCGTGTGTGACCTGGATAAAGCCGATCTCAACGCACAGGCCGCAAATTTAGAGAAAAATTGAGAATAGATGTAGACCTAAGTTCCTTTTCTCAGCAGTAGGCCTTTGAGGTAACGACCTTCCGGGTGGAAGAGGTGCACCGGGTGATCCATGCCCTGTTGTAATTTTTTCAATATGCGGTAGTCTCCACCGGCTTCAAGGCCTGCAGCAACCACGGTGTTGGTGAAAAGCTTTTCATCGACCACCTGGCTACAGGAATACGTCATGAGAAGTCCACCGGGACGCAAAACTTTCATGCCTGCAGCATTGAGGCGTTTGTAGGCCTGCACGGCATTGTGTCTTTTTTTTCTGCTTTTGGCAAAAGCCGGTGGATCCAGGATCACTACGTCGTAACTGGATGCCTCCAATTCATTGAGGTATTTTAGCGCATCTCCCCTTAGCGTTTCATGCCTGTCGCCGGTGAAATGATTGAGGGCGAGATTTTTTTCGAGCACCTGCAAGGCAGTTTTAGACACATCTACACTTTCTACGGATGTCGCCTCTCCTTCAAGGGCACTGATGGAAAACCCGCCCGTGTAACAAAAGCAGTTCAATACTTTTTTCCCTTTTGACAATCTTCGCAATAACATTCTATTGTCCCGCTGATCCAGGAAAAACCCGGTTTTTTGGCCCTCTACAACATCAACATGGTATTTGAGACCATTTTCCAGCACGGTCAACTCTGCGTGTTCTCCGCTCAAAAATCGATTGACTCCTTCAGCGGCCGCCGGTCCTTCTGCCCTCAGATACACACTGTGAATGTCCAAAAGGGTATTATTGAGAAAAGCGGCCGACAGGCTTTGCGATTCTTTGAGCATGCCCTTGCTATGGCATTGCAGAACGACTACACCCGCGTAATAATCAACGATGAGCCCCGGCAGGCCATCTCCTTCTCCATGTACGAGTCGGAAGCAATCATTTTCTCCTGGTTTGTAGAGTCCGAGCTGCAATCTAAGCTCAATGGCGGCATGCAGTTTTTCCTCCCAAAACACTCGGTCGATGGGACGATCTTCCCAACTCAAAATTCTGACGGCAATGCTGCCGGATCCCCAATGACCGATGGCTTTGAACTGTCCCTGGCTGTCAGATACACGTACCAATTCTCCGGCTTCAATATCCTCCCTGGATGTCTGCAATGCCCCTGAGAAGATCCATGGATGCCTGAAATCCATAATGCGTGATTTGTTTTTCTTGAGAAATACTTCTGTCATTGCATGGGTATTTGTGCATAGCGTATGCCGTCTTCCAAAGGAGCTTCGATTAATTCTACGATGTCATCAATGGCCTCAGGTGTTCCCAATAAGTCAAATGTCCCAAGATCCAGGTACAAAACGGGAACTTCGCAGTAGTTTCTGAAATATTGGTCGTACTGCTCCTGAATCCCGTTGAGATATTCAGGCTGAATGTTTTGTTCGTAAGACCTGCCCCTTTCTTTTATCTGTTGCAGCAGTTGTTTTACGGGTCGATATAGAAAGATGATCAATTCAGGTTGAGGCAATTGTATCTCCAGCATTTGAAACAGTCGGGTAAAAAGCCGGAATTCTCTTTCGTTTAGGTTTTGCTGGGCGAACAGCAGTGTTTTTGGGAAGATGTAATCGCTGATAACGGCGCTGTGAAAGAGATGTCCTTTGGACAAATAATCTTCCATTTGCTTGTAGCGCTCTGCCATGAACCACAATTCCATGGGCAGTGCATGCCTTTCTGGCTCTTCGTAGAAATGCTGAAGAAAGTCATTTTCCTTGAATTGTTCCAGGATCAAACCCGAGTCAAAACGCTTGGCCATGAGGCTGGCCAGGCTTGTTTTTCCCGAACCAATATTACCTTCAATGGCGATAAATTTTTTATTCACGTTGATCGGATTCTTGATACTTTTCTACCGAAGTAGTGTCAGGGCAATCTCGCAATAATTCCCTTGCAGACTTACGGAAAACGGGATGTATGTACTCCGGTCTGATCTCATTCAAGGGTAAAAGTACAAATTTGCGCAGATGCAGCCTTTTGTGCGGTATTTGGAATTGCTCGGTATTGTAGATCAGCTGTCCCAGAAAAAGTAAATCGATGTCGATGATGCGGGGTGCATTCTTTTTGTGATCTGGCGGCCGTCCCATTTTTTGTTCTATACTGCTAATGTCTTGTTTGATTTCCTCCGGCATCTTTTCGGTCCGGCAAATCACCACTGCGTTGAGGTATGCTTCCTGGGGTAGCGTTACCCCCCAGGGTTCCGTTTCGTAGTAGGAGGATTGGTCCATTAACTCTCCAACCTGCTCAGCCAATAATTCGATTGCTTTGCGAAGGTTTCGCTCACGATCCCCAAGATTACTTCCTATTGAAAATACGGCCTCCATTTTTCGATAATTGACAGGCAAAGTTTCTACATTTTATTTTTTTATTCAATAATTTCTGGCATTTCATAAAACTTTCTTGTCCTTCAACACTGTTTCGTATATAAACACTATACCTCAGGTATAAATCTCATATAGCTATTAATTTTTATGGTAGAAAACAATCCTGGCAAAAACATCATTACTGTACCTATTTACGACACGCAGAGAGTAATGGATAAGACGCATGATGTGTCGCCGGTTGTACTACAGTCAGTGCGTACCATTTCTCAAACTTTTGGCAACTGGTTTCCGGGATTACTTTCTCCCCTGTACATACAACTTTTTATGAGGCCACCTGCTCGGGCCAAGCACCGCAAAGAGGACGAATTGCTGAGAAAGGTGACACGAAAGTCCATGACCTATGGTAAACTGGATATTCGCGTTTATGAATGGCAAGCATATCCAAACGCCCCGTGGATTGTGCTCGTTCATGGCTGGCAGTCGAGAGGCACAGCTCTTCGTCATTTTGTACCTGCATTACACGAATTGGGATACAACGTGGTTGCTTTCGACGGGCCCGCGCACGGGGAGTCTTCCGGCTGGAAAAACAATCTCATTTTAATGTCTCAGGTGCTGCACCAGGTCATTGATCAATATGAGGAGGTCAAGGGAGTCGTTGGTCATTCTTTTGGAGGGGCCACTTCCAGTTATTTGCTTTCGAATGAGTTGAGTGATTTATCTCTGGATTTGATGACTTTTATTGCTACGCCCACTTCCATGGAGCGAATATTCCAGGAGTTTTTTGACATTGTTGGGGCTCCAGACACTTTGAGGGAGCGCATTATAAAAAACCTGCAGGACAAGTTTGAGCTTGAATTGGATGATGTCGATACCGATAAGACCGTAAAAAAGGTGAAGACCAAACGGGGTGTTATCATCCATGACGAGAGAGACCGAATTGTGTTGCCCAAAAATGCAGAAGCAATATTGAATGCACGCCCGGATTTCACCTGGCTTAAGCCCGTAGGTCTTGGTCATTTCCTGCCTGTCAAGAACAAAAAAGTCATGGAAGCGTACCTGCATATCCTCAACAACCCAAATTGATCAGGAAGCCTTACGGTGGGCCTTTTTCTGCTGGCGTTGAAAACGATTGTACTCTTTTGTTGCTTTTAGGTATTTTTTCAATTCTACCCGGACTTTGGGTGCTAGAATGATGACACCAATAATATTGGGTACCACCATGGCAAAAATCATGGCATCTGAGAAATTGATAACCGAGTCCAGCTTGATGGATGCTCCTACCACAACAAAAACCACGAATAGCCCTTTGTACACCAAGTCAGTCGTTCTTCCCCTTCCGAATAAATACAACCATCCTTGCATGCCGTAGTACGACCAGGAGATCATAGTGGAAAAAGCAAACAGAATGACGGCAATCGTGAGCACTACTGAGAAATTCGGTATGACCGTGTCAAAGGCGGTTGAAGTCAACTCCACCCCCTGTGTGATGGGCGAGCCATAGACAAAAAAGCCGCCCTGTATATTGGTAATGATGATGACAAGAGCCGTCATGGTACAAATCACAACGGTGTCAATAAACGGCTCGAGAAGAGCTACCAAACCTTCGCTGACAGGGAATTTGGTTCTAACAGCGGAGTGGGCAATGGCAGCAGATCCTACACCAGCTTCATTTGAAAAAGCGCCTCTTCGGATACCCTGTATCAATACGCCAACAAGTCCGCCGGCAATACCAAGTCCTGAGAACGCCCCTTCAATAATCAATGAAAAGGCATCGTCTATAAGGCTGAAATTGGCCACCAGGATAACAAGGGCAGCGAGGACATAAATGCCGGCCATAAAGGGCACTACTTTTTCTGTAACAGAAGCAATGCGCTTGATTCCTCCAATGATGACAATTCCTACTAAAATGGCCATGACTATGCCGAACATGATGGCGCCGAAACTGGACAAGTCGAACAGCTCGATGAACTGTGCCGCGGCCTGGTTGGCCTGGAACATATTTCCGCCACCAAACGAACCTCCCACCACCATGATGGCGAAAATGACGGCCAGCACTTTACCCAATCCGGCCATACCCATTTCTTTGAGGCCTTTACTTAAATAGTACATGGGACCTCCGTAAACAGTACCATCAGCGTCCACATCTCTGTACTTCACACCGAGGGTACACTCTGCAAATTTCGAAGACATGCCCAGCAGACCTGCGACGATCATCCAGAAAGTAGCTCCGGGTCCACCAATAGATAGGGCCACTGCCACGCCGGCAATATTTCCAAGTCCTACAGTCGCTGACAGGGCAGCAGTGAGCGCCTGAAAGTGAGATACTTCTCCGTCTGCAGATTCATCTCTTATGGTACCTGGTTCGTCACCTCCGGGTGTGAGGTCTCCTTCCAGATGTTCTTTTTTGTCGGGTTTTTCGTACCGAATGGTTTCCGGAATGTCATCTCCGGGGGTCAAATCACCATACAAATGATCCAGGCCGTGTTTTTCGATGGTCTCGTATTTTCCGCGCACAACATTGATGGCAGTTTTGAGCTGCGTGATATTGACAAAGTTGAAATAGATGGTAAAGTATAGTGCGCCTCCAACCAGGACAATGAGCACCCAGGGAACCTGCCATTGTTCCGAGAATGGAATGCTCCAGAAAATAGCATTAACAAACCATCCGGTCAATTGTCCAAAGACCTGGTCAATTTTTTCTGAAAGGTTTTGCTCCTGGGCGATTACAGCCAATGGAAGCATGGTTGCGGAAACTGAAAGTAAAATGTAAGAAAGGAACCTGCTCATGAGTGCGGTGATTTATGCAAAGCAAAAACACCGAATTTAACAATTATTCAACTTTGTCCTAATTTTTGACCTTCCAGGGACTCTATTTCAGCTGATTTTGCTTTCTTCGTATTAAAATTATTTCCATGCAAGCCTACCACGATTTAGTGCAGCATATTTTTGATCATGGTGTCGAGAAAGACGATCGCACAGGTACCGGGACAATCTCAGTTTTTGGGTATCAATTCAGACATGATTTACAAAAAGGTTTTCCCTTGCTGACAACGAAAAAGATGCATACAAAATCTATCATTTACGAATTGCTGTGGTTTCTCAAAGGGGATACCAATGTCAAATACCTACAGGAACACGGTGTTCGCATATGGAATGAATGGGCTGACGAAGACGGAGATCTCGGCCCGATATACGGCAAACAGTGGAGAAGTTGGGAAGGTGCTGATGGAAAAACCTATGATCAGATCAAACAAGTCATCGATTTAATAAAAAATAAGCCGGATTCACGAAGATTAGTGGTTAACGCCTGGAATGTAGCAGATTTACCAGATATGAATCTCAGCCCGTGTCATTGCCTATTTCAGTTTTACGTAGCTGATGGGCGCTTGAGTTGTCAGTTGTATCAGCGTTCTGCAGATGTTTTCCTTGGAGTGCCTTTTAATATTGCCTCTTATGCCTTATTGACGCATATGATGGCCCAGGTTTGCGGTCTTGAACCCGGAGAATTTATACACACATTTGGAGATGTACACTTATATAAGAACCACGTAGAACAAGCTAAAGAGCAGTTGTCAAGGCAGCCATATACTTTGCCGGAAATCAAGATCAAGCGCAAGGTTCATTCGATAGACGACTTTAATTATGAGGACTTCGAGTTAGTGGGTTACCGTTCTCATCCACACATCAAGGCTCCTGTTGCTGTTTAAAAAATCTATTTAGATCATTTCTAAATAGATTGTACAGAATTGTTTTAGTTGGCATTAAGAAACGTTCCTTCTATTTTTGTGTATTCGAAGCAAGGGTATTAATTACTAATAGTCGCACAGATGCATAGATTAATTTTGAAGCCAGCACTCATTTTGATTGCCGCGCTTTTTACAGTTTTCACCATGAATGCCCAGGATCTCGACGCGGGCAAATCTCTTTTTAAAACTCAATGTGCCAGTTGCCATAATAAGAACATGAAGGATGACCTCACGGGTCCTGCCTTAGGAGGTGTTCAGGAGCGATGGGCGGAGTATCCCCAAGAAGATTTGTACACATGGATTCGCAATTCGCAGGCCATGATCGCTGACGGACATCCACGAGCTGTGGAGCTTTGGAATGAGTGGAAGCCGACTATTATGAACGCTTTCCCCAACCTCACAGACGAGGATATGGTAAATCTTCTCGCCTACATTGATGGCGTTTATCAGGGTACTTACCCTCCCAAAGCTGCCGGTGCCCAGGCTGAGCAGGATGTCGCTGCTGGAGCTCAACAACAGAATTACAATTGGTTTTACTGGATGTTGTTTGCTGTATTGGCTCTCTTCGCCCTTATTTTGACACGAGTCGTTGTCAATCTCAATAAAATAGCGCGCCTTAAGGAAGGAAAAGAAATTCAGGAGCGCTCCCTGCTGCAAATTCTCACCAGTAAAGGTGTTGTTGCTTTTGTACTCTTTGCGGCTGTGGTTCTGGGTGGATATACAACTGTTAATAATGCTATTGATTTAGGCCGACAGCAGGATTATGCCCCCGAGCAGCCGGTGAAATTTTCTCACGCTACACACGCTGGCCTTCACCAAATTGATTGTCAATATTGTCATGATGGAGCGCGCAGGTCAAAACACTCCGTAATACCTGCTACCAATACTTGTATGAATTGTCACCGCGCCATTAAAAAAGGATCAAAATACGGAACGGCAGAATTGACCAAAGTTTTTGCCTCCATTGGATACGATCCAGGCAATGACAAGTATATTGAGAATTACGATGAATGGGATGAGTCTGAGATAGAGGCCATGTACAAGGATTGGATCGCTGAAAATTACGTAAAGGATCAGGAGCTTGTAGCCATAGATGCAGAAGGGAAAGCTGAAGTGGCAAAGCAATGGAAACAAATCAAGTCCTCCTTGACCAATGAATCGAAGCCTGATATTCAGGGGCCCATTGAGTGGGTGCGCATACACAATCTTCCTGATCATGTTTATTTCAATCACGCCCAGCACGTATCCGTCGGACAGGTAGAATGTCAGACCTGCCACGGCAAAATGGAAGAGATGGAAGTCGTCAGACAATATTCGACGCTTTCCATGGGCTGGTGTATCAATTGTCACAGGCAAACAGAAATTTCGGCTAACATGGTAGAAAATGACTATTACAAAGCCCATTACAGTGATTACATCAAAGCGCTTGAGGCAAACCAAACAGACAAGGTCTATACCGTGGAAGATATTGGAGGTTTGGAATGTCAGAAATGTCACTATTAATTTGAATCAATCAATTCGCGATATATGAGTAAGAATTCGGAATTTTGGACAGGAGTACAGGATGCCAACAAGGATGAGGAATTCATCCAGGACGCCCTGCAAAAAGAATTCCAGGATGTTCCTGTGGCCAATGCGCTTAAGGACGAAGAAATAGCCAATAAGCACCAATCGAACAGGAGAGACTTTTTGAAGTACCTCGGCTTTAGTCTTGGGGCGGCAACTGTTGCAGCCTCTTGTGAGATACCTGTGAAAAGAGCCATTCCTTATGTCGTGAAACCTGATGATATCGTCCCCGGTGTCGCCAGTTATTATGCTTCTACCGCACCCGATGGTGGTCATGCTTTGCCTATTCTAGTAAAAACAAGAGAAGGAAGACCTATAAAAATTGAGGGCAATGCCTCAGCTAAAGCGTATGGCGGTGGTACCAATGCCAGGGTTCAGGCCTCTTTATTGAGTTTGTATGACACAAGGCGCTACAAAAATCCGCTTGAGAAAGGAGATAAGCGATGGAAAGATATGTCATGGAGCGATTTGGATAAAACGGTTCAAGATAAATTGAGCAAAGCCAAGGGTATCAGAATCATCACACGAACAAATAATAGTCCTTTGGCTGCGAAGGCGGTAAGTGATTTTAAAAACAAATATGCTTCTGTAGAGCATGTAACTTACGATGGTGTATCATCAGCAGCTCAGTTAGAAGCGAATGAGAAAGCTTTTGGTGTAAAAGCAATTCCTGACTATCATTTCGATAAGGCTGATTTAGTCGTGAGCTTTGATGCAGACTTTTTGGGAACTTGGGTTTCACCTGTGGAGTTTGCTTCGGATTACAGCAAAAACAGGAAAATTGAAGACCCTGCCAACCCGAAAATGAGTCGTCATATTCAGTTTGAAAGCAGAATGAGTTATACGGGATCTAATGCGGATGAACGCGTTCTCGTGAGGCCCTCAGAAATGGCGGCGGCAGTAGCACTTCTTCACAATGAAATTGCCAGAAGAACAGGTGCTTCCTCAGTAAATACACCCTCTGTCAATGAAAAAGCACTGGCGTCAATCAAATCTATCGCCGGAGAGCTACTCTCTCATAAAGGGACTTCTTTGATTGTGAGTGGGGCTAACGACTTGTCCATTCAATTGATGGTTAACAAAATGAACCACTTACTAGAAAATTACGGTAAGACCCTGGATATGACCAACCACTCACTTCAAAGAATGGGTGATGAGCGCCAGGTGCGCAGAATGATCGAAGACCTGAAGTCGGGAACTGCCGATGCCGTTATTTTCTGGGATTGCAATCCTGTTTTTGAATTGCCCAATGGCAAAGATCTTGAAAAGGCGCTCGAAAAGACTTCAATGAAGCTTGCGCTGGGATACAGCCCGAACGAAAGCTATGAACTTTGTGATTATGTAGCACCAGTACATCATTTTCTAGAATCATGGGGGGATGCCCAGGCCAAAAGAGGCCATTATAGCCTTATTCAGCCTACTATTGCTCCTCTTTTTGATACGCGGCAAGCAGAATTAAGTCTTTTAAAATGGTCTGAGATTGCTTCTGAAAATGAGGAGAGTTGCTATGAATACGTTAAAAATCATTGGCAAAACGAAATCATTAAACAACCTGACTCCGAGAAAGCCTGGACTAAAGCGCTACACGACGGATATTATGTGGATGAAAGTTTAGCTGAATCCAACAGCATCAACGAAGCCGTATTCAATAATATAACGGTCAAGCAGCCCTCCAATAGTGAACTGGAAATAAGCTTATATGAAACCATCAATCTCGGATCAGGTGAACATGCGGACAATCCATGGTTGCAGGAGATGCCTGACCCGATAATGAGAACCGTTTGGGGCAATTATCTATCAGTTCCTGTTTATTTCGATGGTGAGAATAAATTCTCCACTTTCAGAGATCTGAAAAGTGATGGCAAGGGGTCTTCAGATATTGTGGATGCCACTATCAATGGAGTGAATCGACCTTTGACGGTCGTCCCTCAATTCGGTCAAATGGACAATACCCTGGCAGTAGGTATAGGTTACGGTAGAAAAATTGCCGGTCGATGCGGTGGAGTAGGGGAAGAGCTTACCAGTGCATTGAAGTACGACAAGGATGGATTTATTCAATACTGGACTGACCAGGTAGAAATAGGAAATAAAATCGGTGAAGACGATGAATTTGCCTGTGTGCAGTATCACCATACCTATGGGGTTACAGCAGAAGATGAGCAAGGTGAAGAATTCAATGCTGATGAAGCAGAATTGGGTTATCAGGGAGCCCTCATGGATCGTTCTGTAATGCAATATGGCACGCTCGATGGCATGGATGATCTTCTCAAAGAAATCAAAGAGCAGCGCTCAAATGCTTCTCACCTCAACGAAAATACAATTTATCCGTCTTACGAGGATAAGTATAAAGAGGGCCATCACTGGTCCATGTATGTGGATATGAATGCTTGTACCGGCTGCGGTGCCTGCACAGTTGCCTGTATGGCAGAAAACAATGTGCCGGTAGTGGGCAAGAAAGAGGTGCACCGTCACCATGAGATGACATGGATCAGAATTGACCGTTACTACTTCGGGGATGTAGAAAATCCGAATGTGGTTTATCAGCCGATGATGTGTCAGCATTGCGACAACGCCCCATGTGAGAATGTTTGTCCGGTGGCTGCTACCAACCACAGTTCAGAGGGTCTGAATCAAATGACTTACAACCGTTGCATTGGTACGCGTTACTGTGCAAACAACTGCCCATACAAGGTGAGAAGGTTTAACTGGTTGGATTACACTACGGCGGATTTGTTTGCCGGTAATGAGAACTACCTCGACGACAATGCAGATACCCCATTCTACGCAGATAACCTGACTAGAATGGTATTGAATCCTGATGTAACTGTCCGATCGAGAGGGGTGATTGAGAAATGCTCTTTCTGTGTTCAGCGCATCCAGGAAGGTAAGTTGACTGCGAAAAGAGATAACCGTCCATTGATGGATGGAGACATCAAGACAGCTTGTCAAACAGCTTGTCCGACCGGTGCCATCGTGTTTGGCGACGACAATGACCCGGAAAGTACTGTCACAAAGAAAAGCGACAGTCCTTTGGTTTACAAGGTATTGGAGGAAGTCAATACAGCCAGTTCAGTGAACTACTCGGCGAAGATTGTCAATAGAAAGAATAAGGTAGAAGTTTAAAGAAATAGATAAAAGCGAAGATATGAGTCACGCTCCAGTTTCTCCCATTCGGGAACCACTGATTACAGGTGGGAAAAATTATCATCAGATTACGGAAGATATCTGTGCTCCGACAGAAAGGGCACCGAGTTTTTCCTGGGTGATTGCCTTCATCGTAGCAGTGAGTTTGCTAGCACTATATGTTTTCTGTGTACTCTGGACGGTATGGATCGGCATTGGGTCTTGGGACCTGAATCGCACCATAGGCTGGGGCTGGGACATCACCAATTTTGTTTGGTGGGTGGGTATCGGTCACGCGGGTACCTTAATCTCTGCCATCCTCTTGCTGTTTAGACAAAAATGGCGAACGGGTGTGAACCGTGCAGCGGAGGCCATGACGATATTTGCCGTAATGTGCGCAGGTCAATTCCCACTAATACATATGGGGCGTCTTTGGCTGGCATTCTTCATATTTCCTTACCCCAACACACGTGGACCGCTCTGGGTAAATTTCAATTCCCCATTGTTATGGGACGTGTTCGCTATATCTACATATTTCACTGTATCCCTTGTGTTCTGGTACACAGGTCTGGTGCCTGACTTAGCTACAGTGAGAGATAGAGCAAAGGGATTGAGAAAGAAAATATACAATATTGCTTCATTCGGATGGACAGGTGCAGCAAAGCATTGGCAAAGATGGGAATCCCTTTCTTTGATTCTCGCAGGCTTGGCTACTCCCCTCGTACTTTCCGTACACACGATTGTAAGTTTTGACTTCGCCACGTCTGTTATTCCGGGATGGCATACGACCATCTTCCCTCCTTACTTTGTGGCAGGAGCGATTTTCTCAGGATTTGCGATGGTACAGACATTAATGGTTATTGCCAGAAAGGTGCTCAATCTGCAGGATTATATCACGGTATCACATATTGAATCTATGAACAAGGTGATCTTGCTCACAGGTACAATTGTAGGGGTGGCTTACCTAACAGAGTTGTTTATTGCCTGGTATTCCGGATATGTCTACGAGCAATTCGCCTTTTACAATAGGGCACTTGGGCCATACTGGTGGTCTTACTTTGGTATGATGACT
>Ga0102929_1001366_pt1 | contig 14533 bp, 10 predicted proteins | sample SalPonR1_B_D2_MG_FD_78510 | JGI IMG/M metagenome (GOLD analysis project Ga0102929, IMG submission 78510) | Salt pond soil microbial communities from South San Francisco under conditions of wetland restoration - Salt Pond MetaG R1_B_D2_MG | ecosystem: Environmental > Aquatic > Marine > Intertidal... | reverse complement strand
GCCATTCGCGCGGCCGGGGCGTACGGGTATGCACCAGAATGCGCATTTCGAGGGCTCGACCGATACGGGCCACGGCCTGACCGATGGCCCCGAAGCCGACCAGGCCCAGAACCTTCCCGGTCAATTCGATCTGAGAACTTTCCCAGAAGCTGAAATCGGGCGCCTGCGTCCAGCGCCCCCGGCGAACCAGTTCGGCATGCATGCCCACCCTGCGGGCCAGTTCCATGATGAGGGCGAAAGTCAGCTGGGCAACGGAGGGCGTGCTGTAGGCCGGCACATTGGTCACGACAATATCGCGCTGCCGCGCGGCGTCCAGATCGACAACGTTGACGCCGGTAGCGGACACTCCGATGTATTGCAAGTCCGGCAGGTGCTTGAGCTCGTTGCTGCCAAGGGCCACTTTGTTGGTGATCAGAATCTCCGATCCGCTGGCCCGTTCGACAGTTTGCGACGGCGGCGTCCGTTCGAATATCCGGCAGTCACCCAGATCCTCCAGGGGCGTCCAGTCCAGGTCCCCCGGGTTCAGGGTATAGCCGTCGAGAACCGTGATCTTCATTCAGGGCTCCTCGAAGACCAACCCGCTGCCGTCGGTCATTCGATCCAGGTACTTGCGCAGGCGAACAGTGTGCTGACGATCTTCCTCAGCCAGAAACTTGAAGAGCGTCTGCAAGTCCGGTTGACCGGCGACGTCAGCGTAGTTGAGATGGGCTTTGAGAAATTCGTCTTCCAATTCCACCGAGGCATAAACGGCATCGGTCAGGGAAAGACGGTTCTTACGCAACTGCTCGTAAATCTCGGCGGCACGGTCTGAAAGTCGCTGGACATCAGCAGCCGACATGCCGACCGCGCCGATGCCGGCAATCTCCAGCCGATCAGCGACCAGACCGATGTGCTTGGCGTGTCGGAGTTCGTCCTCGGCCATTTCCGTCCAGATGTCCTTGAGTTCCCTATCCGCTTCGGGGTGGTCGACTAACCCTTTGTAGATGTCGGCGATGCGCAGTTCGATTTTGACGCAGGTCTCGAGCACAGGATTCATGACGCACCTCATCGTTGCAGGAATTGCGCAAGTTTAGCATAAGCTGATAATGATGGCGAGCAGCGACCCGGGGAAAGTGCGGCGACCGACCTTGCCGGTAAGCCAGCGGACGAAAGAGGGCAGATCCGTACGGACCTGCCCCCTGCTTGCTCCGATTTTTCTCGGTTTATGCTGGCCGGTGTGCTTATTCCTCTTCCAGCGCCGCCTGGGCAGCCGCCAGCCGCGCGATGGGCACCCGGTAGGGGGAACAGGACACGTAGTCGAGGCCGATTCTGTGGCAGAACTTGACGCTGGAGGCTTCGCCGCCATGCTCGCCGCAGATGCCGAGTTTGATGTCGGCTCGGGTTTGCCGGCCCTTTTCGCAGCCTAATCGGACCAGTTCGCCGACCCCGGCCTGGTCGATGGCGACAAAGGGGTCGTTCGGAAAGATTTCCTGTTCGACGTAGAACGGCAGGAATCTGCCCGAATCGTCGCGCGACAGGCCATAGGTGGTCTGGGTCAGGTCGTTGGTACCAAAGGAGAAAAAGTCCGCTTCTCTGGCAATCGCGTCAGCAGTCAGGGCGGCACGCGGCAGTTCGATCATGGTGCCGATCAGGTAGGTCACCTCGACGCCGTACTCGGCGATCACTTCGTCGGCAACCCGGATGGCATTGGCACGCAGAATGGACAGTTCCTTGACCTCGCCGACCAGCGGGATCATGATTTCGGGCACGATCTGGTAACCTTCGTCCTTGATCAGCTCGCAGGCCGCTTCCATGATGGCACGCACCTGCATGTCGTAGATTTCCGGATAGGTCACCGCCAGTCGGCAGCCGCGATGACCGAGCATCGGGTTGAATTCATGAAGGGAGTCGACCTTGGCTTTGAGGGTCTGGGCAGGCACTTTGATTTCCTGGGCCAGTTCTTCCAGTTCCGTCTCGGAGTGGGGCAGGAACTCGTGCAGCGGCGGATCGAGCAGCCGGATGGTGACCGGCAGTCCCTTCATGACGCGGAAGATGCCCAGGAAGTCGCTGCGCTGCATGGGCAGGATCTTTTCGAGGGCCCGCTTGCGGCCTTCCTGATCCGCAGCGAGGATCATCTCGCGCACTGCCATGATCCGGTCGCCCTCGAAGAACATGTGTTCGGTACGGCACAGGCCGATCCCTTCGGCACCGAAATCCCGTGCCACCTGGGAATCGTGGGGCGTGTCGGCATTGGTACGGACCCGCATGCGGCGATACTGGTCGACCCATTTCATCAGCTGCGCAAATTCGCCGGTCAGTTCGGGCTTGATGGTCGGCACCTGGCCCTGCATGACTTCGCCGGTGGAGCCGTCAAGGGTGATCACGTCACCCTTCTTGAAAACCTGGCCGTCGCGGGCGGTGAACTGCTGTTTGGCGTAATCCACCTTGACGTCGCCGCAGCCTGAAACGCAGCACTTGCCCATGCCGCGGGCGACCACGGCAGCGTGCGAGGTCATGCCGCCGCGTGCGGTCAGGATGCCCTTGGCGGCGTGCATGCCGTGGATGTCTTCCGGGCTGGTCTCGATACGGACCAGGATGACATTCAGACCGATTTTGGCCGCTTCTTCGGCTTCGTCGGCGGAAAAAACCACTTCACCGCTGGCGGCTCCGGGCGACGCCGGCAGGCCCTTGGCGACCACGGTTTTTTCCGCTTTCGGGTCCAGTGACCGATGCAGCAGCTGATCGAGCTGGGCCGGCGCCATCCGCAGGATCGCTTCCCTGTCGGTGATCAGTCCCTCCTCCACCATGTCCACGGCGATGGTTACGGCCGCCTTGGCGGTCCGTTTGCCGGTCCGGGTCTGCAGCATGTACAGTTTGCCCTTTTCGATGGTGAATTCGATATCCTGCATGTCTTTGTAATGCTTTTCCAGCCGGTCGCGAATGTCCACCAGTTGGGCATAGGATTCAGGCATGACATCTTCCATGGCCGGCAGATCGCCCGGCTGGTGTTTCGCCTTGTTGATCGGCTGGGGGGTGCGAGTGCCGGCAACGACATCCTCGCCCTGGGCATTCACCAGATATTCACCGTAAAAATAGTTCTCGCCGGTGGAAGGGTCGCGGGTGAATGCGACGCCGGTGGCACAGTCATCGCCCATGTTGCCGAAAACCATCGACTGGATATTGACCGCTGTGCCCCATTCGGTCGGGATCTCGTTGAGCCGCCGGTAGGTGACGGCCCGCGGATTCATCCAGGAGCCGAATACGGCGCCGATGGCGCCCCAGAGCTGCTCTTCGGGATCGAGGGGAAACTCCCGGCCAAGCTCCTCCTTGACCTTGACCTTGAACTGCTTGACCAGATCCTTGAGGTCGTCGGCGGTCAGTTCGGTATCCAGCTCAACGCCGCGCTCCTCCTTCATGGTTTCCAGGATATGCTCCAGAATATCGCCATCCATGCCCAGCACGACATTGCTGTACATCTGGATGAAGCGCCGGTAGGAATCGTAGGCGAAACGGGGGTCGTCGCTCTGCCTGATGATGCCCTGCACCGTCTCGTCGTTGAGGCCGAGATTGAGCACCGTGTCCATCATGCCGGGCATCGAGGCACGGGCCCCCGAGCGGACGGATACCAGCAGCGGATTCTCCGAGTCTCCGAACTTCTTGCCCATCAGCTGCTCGACCCGCGCCAGGTGTTCAGCGACTTCGGCTTTCAGTCCTTCCGGGTACTGACGGTTGTTCCTGGTGAACTCGATGCAGACCTCGGTGGTCACGGTGAACCCTGCCGGTACCGGCAGGCCGATACTGGTCATTTCTGCCAGATTGGCGCCCTTGCCGCCGAGCAGATTCTTCATGTCGCCCCGGCCTTCAGCGTTGCCGTCGCCAAAGAAATAGACATATTTTGCCATCTATTCATCCTCCTCGATTAATGTGGATAAAGTTTTCCCCGTTCCGGACCTGTATTTTTAGTCAAAATAAAACCGCCGCTTAAGTTTCTAAGCGGCGATCTTTGTGAAATCGGCGATGTCGGCGAACAGACCGGCAACTTGTGTCAGCAGGGCCAGCCGATTGATGCGGACCCGTTCATCTTCAGCCATGACCATGACACCGTCAAAGAAGGCATCGACCGGCTGTCTCAAGCCGGCTACGCTATGCAGAGCTGCGGTATAATCTCCCGCAGCGACCTGCTCCCGAACAGCGCGCCGGGCTGATTCGACGGCTGCCGCCAGGTCGCGCTCGCAGTCGGCCTCGAAAAGGTCCTCGCGAACATCGATATAAGTTCCACTCTTGACAATATTGATCACGCGTTTGAAAGCAACGGCCAGCGCCTCGAAATCTTCAGCCCCTTTCAGTTCGGAAAGTGCATCCACCCGGGCCAGAGCATCAACCGGGTCATCGAAGCGGGCGGTCAGGACGGCATCGACCACATCTCCGGAGTAGCCGCGATTGGTCAGCATGTTGACCAGGCGCAGGCGGATAAAAGCGATGACATCGTCCCGCACTTCGTTTTGGGGCCGGGTCAGCTTCGGCTGCAGCAGATCCAGGCTCTGGTCGACCAGTTCGGGAATTTTGATCGCATAACCGCGGTCGAGAATAATATTGAGGATGCCGATGGCGCTGCGTCGCAAGGCATAGGGGTCGGCCGATCCCGTCGGGATCAGCCCGACCCCGAAACAGCCGCTGATGGTATCGATTTTATCGGCAATCGAAACGAAGGCGCCGATGCTGTCGGCCGGCAGCGCACCGCCGGCCTCGGTCGGCAGATAATGTTCGTAAATGGCCGTCGCAATCCGCGGCTCCTCACCTTCGAGGCGGGCATATTCCCGCCCCATGATGCCCTGCAGCTCCGGGAACTCGTAGACCATCTTGGTTTCGAGATCGCATTTGGCCAGCCGCGCGGCACGCTCGGTCAAGGCCGCCGCTGCCGGCTCGAACTGCTCGGCGAGACTCACGGCAATCCGGCTGAAGCGCTCCACCTTTTCGAAGCTGGAGCCAAGCTTGGCCTGGTAGATGACCTGCCGGAGCTTCTCCAAGTTGTCTGCGAGGGGCTGCTTCTGGTCCTCTTCCCAGAAGAACATGGCATCGGAAAGCCTGGCACGCAGCACCCGCTGGTTGCCATTGATGACCACAGCGGGGTCTTCGACCCGGGTATTGGAGACGGTGATGAATTTGTTGAGCAGCTCGCCCTGCTCATTTTCGACCGTAAAGTAGCGCTGGTGTTCGCGCATGGAGGTCACCAGCAGTTCACGGGGCAACTGCAGAAATCGCTCATCGAAACTTCCGCATACCGCAGTTGGGTCTTCGACCAGGTAGCTGACCTCTTCCAGCAGGTCTTCATCGATGGCCGTATGCCCGCCGGCCTGGCGCCCGGCCTCTTCGATCTGGGTGCGAATGACCGCCTTGCGCTCCTGCTGGTCGGCCAGGACGAAATGTTTCCGGCACTGCTCGAGCCAATCGTCCATGCCGGTTACGGCGAACTCGTCGGGCGCCATGAAGCGGTGGCCCCGCGAGGCATTGCCGCTGGTCAGATTACCGAAGCGAAACGGGACCACCTGACCGCCGAACAAGGCCACCAGCCAGTGCATCGGCCTGGCGAAGCGCACATCGAGATCTTTCCAGCGCATGGATTTTTTAAAAGGAATGCCGGCGATAAGCCGTGGCAGCATTGCCGTCAGGAGTTCGCTGGTCGGTCGCCCGGCCTCTTCCTTTTCGGCCAGCAGGTATTCCCCCTTTTCGGTTTCGATCAGCTTGAGGTCCGCCACATCGATGCCCTGCCCCCGGGCGAAGCCGATGGCCGCCTTGGTCGGTTGGCCCTCGGCATCATAGGCGATCCGCCTGGCCGGCCCCACGGTTTCGGTTCGCAGCATCGGCTGCTCTTCCGCAACCCCGTCGACCACCAGGGCCAGCCGGCGCGGCGTGGCAAAAGTGCGGATTTCGCCGAACTCGAGACGGGCACTGTCCAACTCCTTGCGGATCAGGCGCTCCAGATCGGCCATGGCCCTGGGCAAAAACCCCGCCGGGATTTCTTCGGTGCCGATTTCGAGGAAAATTTCTTTCGACATTCAAAACTCCATTTCAGGCAATGATTAACGCAAAGACGCAAAGGTCGCAGAGGAAGGCACTAAAACCGGGAAAAATTTATCCCAAAAAACGAGACGTTTGATCTGAACCTTCATATCCTGAATATTTTTTCCGGCTGGCGAACATGGAGATCTTGTTTTTCCCCTTTGCTTTAACCTTTGTTTTTCCTCTCTTTGCGCACTCTGCGTCTTTGCGTTAAAAAACGGTTATTAACTATTTTCTCAGGAGCGGGAAGCCCATTTTCTCCCGCTGGGCCACATACCCCTCGGCACACAGGCGGGCCAGGTTGCGGACCCTGCCGATGTAATGGGCCCGCTCGGTGACCGAAATAGCGCCGCGGGCGTCGAGCATATTGAAGGCATGGGAACATTTCAGGACATAGTCGTAGGCCGGGAAAACCAGTTCCTTGTCCGTCAGCCGCAGGCATTCCTTCTCGAACATGTCGAACAACTGCAGCATCATGCCGGTGTCCGCCTCCTCGAAATTATATCGGGAAAATTCCACTTCGGTCTGGTGATGCACATCGCCGTACTTGATGCCGCCGCCCCAATCCAGGTCGTAGACGTTATCCACACCCTGGATGTACATGGCGATCCGTTCGATGCCGTAAGTCAACTCTCCGGAGATGGGCTTCAGGTCGATCCCGCCGCACTGTTGAAAGTAGGTGAACTGCGTGATCTCCATGCCATCCAGCCAGACCTCCCAGCCAAGTCCCCAGGCACCGAGCGTCGGCGATTCCCAATCGTCTTCGACAAAGCGGATGTCATGTTTGGCGGCATCGATGCCGAAGCTCTTGAGGGAATCGAGATAGAGTGCCTGGATGTTCATCGGCGACGGTTTGAGAATCACCTGGAACTGGTAGTAATGCTGGAGCCGATTGGGGTTCTCGCCGTAACGGCCGTCGGTGGGACGCCGGGAAGGCTCGACATAGGCCACGTTCCAGGGCTCCGGTCCGAGCGAACGGAGAAAAGTCGCCGGGTGAAAGGTTCCCGCACCTTTTTCGAGATCGTAAGGCTGCTGGAGAATGCAGCCGTGATTGGCCCAGTAGTTCTGCAGGGCCAGAATCAATTCCTGAAAAGTCACTGTGCCTCCTTGACGGATGCCTGTCCGAGACGAACGCACCTGAACTGAAAAAAGATCAGGCCATCCGGTAGAAAACCGAACAGACCCGGATATGCACACAAGATGTGTCGCAACGGGCTGATGGCTTCCCCGGCGCCTGCGGGCGCATTCTACAACCTCGTTTTTTAGGCAGATTTAAGTGGGTTCAACGAGCCTGAAGACCTGTTTCAGCCTGTCCTCGGCAGAGCACCGCATCTTAGCTTGGCGAACGCCTGCTGTCAAGAAAATGGGCGGCAAAAACCTTGATTTATCAGGGTTCGTCAAAGGTTTTCAATTCGTCCAGAAAAGCCTGGCTCTTGATCACCCCGGGCAAATGACAGCGCAGGGCGTCGCCGGTGATCAGCAGGCCCTCCCGGCGCGAAAGCGGACTGAGCCGGAAGCCTGTGAAGCTCTCGAGCGGAGTTTGCAGAATCCGGCCCAGAGTGCCGAGGGTCATCCGGTCGATGCACAAGCGCGCCTTGCTGCCGCCGCACGCGTCACAAAGGCTGCCGTTGCGGTCGGCGGAAAAGCCGACGGTGCCCGCCGGCAGACCGGCATTGCATTCGGCGCAATGCTGGAGATGGGGAACATACCCGGCGACCGACAGCAGTCGCAGTTCCAGCAGCAGGCGGGCCTCCGGCGATGCCCCGGCGAGGTTGAGGTGATCGAGAAAGGCCTTCAGCAGCAGGAAAATTTCGGCGGCACCGACAGCTTCGTCGAACAGGGCTCCGCTCAGTTCGCAGCCGTAGCCGGCCAGGGCCAGGGTCTCCAGGTTGTTGCGCAAACCGGCTCGCAAAGTGACCAGTTCGGCCTCCTGGATGCTGGCCAGGTCGCTGCCCGGCCGCAGTTTCCAGTGCAGGCGAACTTCGGCGAAGGTTTCCAGCGAGGCACCGAACCGGCGCCGGCTTTTCCGCGCATGACGGGCAAACCCCTTGATCCGTCCATAATCGGGCGTCAGCAGGGTGACAATCCGATCGGCCTCGCCGTAATTGGTGTGATGCAGGACGATGGCGGAAGAGACGTTCAGCTTCATAAGATGCGAGACGGGGGCCGACGAATGGGCCCGGTTCTGGTGACAGTGCCGGACAGAGCCGCGGCGTATGCAGAAGCAGAATTTTGCAGGGATCGTGTCGAGGGTAGCATAAGCCTGGATTTCCCTGAGCTTATTGACCGGAAAAGCGGGTGCGGCTGCATTTTGTTCATCATATACCCGAGATTGACCGGCGGCAAATTAATCTGACTTTTTCAGGCCACTGCCGTCACTGAGAAAGAATCGTGCTTGCCGCCGTACGGCAGCGAAAGGTATCCTGTTCCTGAGAATAACAAGCTATGATCGGGAGCCCAAGGCATGACTGACGAGCTGGACCTTCAGATTCGCGAACTGCTGGATCATCAGATGCTCGGTGTTCTGGCCACCAGCGCCGGCGGCCATCCCTACACCACCCTGGTCGGGTTCGCCCTCGGCGACCATCTCCGGGAGATTCTCTTCGCAACCCACCGCGCCACCCGCAAGTACGCCAACCTGCAGAACGATCAGCGGGTCACCCTGCTGATCGACAATCGCACCAACCGCGCCGAGGATTTCCGTCGCGCCGCCGCCCTGACCGCGTTCGGAATCGCTGCCGAAGTGCCCGCAGAACAATGGCCGGAAGCGAGGCGCATCTTCCTGGCCAGGCACCCGATGCTGGAACAATTTGTGGCTTCGCCGGGCTGTGCGCTGTGCCGGGTCGAGGTCCAGCGCTACAGCCTGGTGCGCCGGTTTCAGGATGTGGTCGAACTGATTTTCGATGAAACTTACTCTGCCCCTTGAACAGCTGACGCCGGAGCTGCGGAGCCGGGTCGGCGGCAAGGCCTTCGCCCTGGCCGAAGTCCGCCAGCGGGGCTATCCGGTGCCGGCCTCATTGGTCATTCCCGGCAACGTTTACCGACGCTATCTGCAGGAAACCGAGGTCGGCGACCGCATCCTGATGGAACTGGGCCGCAAGGATTTTCTGCAGATGCGCTGGGAGGAGATCTGGGACGCTGCCCTGCGCATCCGCAATCTCTTCCTGCGAACCCCGCTGCCAGATTCGCTGGGGACCGCACTGGCTGAGGAGGTTGCCGCCTTCTTCGGCGATCAGCCGCTGGTCTTTCGCTCCTCGGCTCCCGGCGAGGATGGGGCCGCAACCTCCTTCGCCGGACTGCACAGCTCCTACGTCAATATTCGCGGCAGCGAAAAGCAGATGCTGGCGGTACGCAAAGTCTGGGCTTCGCTCTGGTCCGATCGGGCGCTGCTTTACCGGAAGGAGCTGGGCCTCGACATCGCAGCCAGCACCATGGCTGTGCTGGTCCAGGAACTGGTGGTCGGCGAAAAATCGGGCGTGATTTTCAGTATCAGTCCGAGCGATCCGCAGAGACTGGCCATCGAGGCTGTCCCCGGTCTCAACCAGGGGCTGGTGGAGGGCAGCGTCGAACCCGATTTCTGGGAACTGGACCGGGCGACCTTAGGAACAATCACCTTCAGGGCGGCGGACAGACACAGTCAAATGACCCCGGCCGGGGATGGGATAAAGTTGACCTCCCTGCCGGCAGAGAATGGAAGCCAGCCGGTTCTGAACTCTGAAGAAATTCGGCAACTCGCCCAAACCGCCCTGGCCCTGGAAAAGGATCTGGGCCAGCCCCAGGATATCGAATGGACCTGGTCGGGCGACCGGCTGATCCTGCTGCAGGCGCGCCCGGTGACAACCAGGACGGACAATCGCGACGATCCGCGTCTCTGGTACCTCAGCCTCAGACGCAGCCTGGAAAATCTCGAACAGCTCCGTGACAACATTGAAAAGAACGTCATCCCCGGTATGGAGGCTGAAGCACGGCAGCTGGCTGAAGTCGACCTGCAGGCTCTCGACGACCGTAACCTGGCCAGGCAGATCCTGCTCCGGCGGCAGGCTCGGCAACACTGGGAAAGCACCTATCGCAGCGAGTGCATCCCGATGGCCCACGGCATCCGCCTGTTCGGGGAATTTTATAATGACGCCGTGCAGCCCGAAGACCCTTTCGAATTCGTCGATCTGCTGAAAGGCGGTGAATTAAGGGCCGTGGACAGAAATCATCGACTGGCGGCCTGGGCGGAGGATCTGCGCCGGGATGACACCTTGCGGCAGGCGCTGGCATCAGCACCGGCCGCAATCCCGGAACAATCAGCTGCCAGGCTGGCAGCCCTGGCCGAGGAACTCGGCCTGGAAATCGCCTTGGTCCGAAAGCTGCTTCTGGAAATGGCCCGGACCCCGGCCACCGCCGTGTCCAGAAAAAACGGGACCCTGGAAAACCGTTATCTCGAAGGTTTTGCCGGCGATGAGCGCCGCCAGGCCGCACGGATACTGGCCCTCGGCCGGGCCAGCTACCGGCTGCGCGACGACGACAACATCAGTCTCGACAAGATCGTTCGCGAACTGCAGCGGGCGGAACGGGAAGGCCGGGCCCGACTCGAAGAAAAGCGGTCTGCCGCCCTGGAGCATCTGCTCCTGGAAGACAATGGGACCTCTTCGGTTTCAACCCGGCCTGGGACTGCCCCGGGCCAGGATGCCTCTGCAGATTTTCGGGCCCGCCAGCTGCAGGGCCAGCCGGCCAGCCCTGGGCTGGCCACGGCCGCGGCACGGGTGATTCACGCCAGGGAGGATCTTGCCGAATTCCGGGCCGGGGAAATTCTGGTCTGCGACGCCATCGATCCGAACATGACCTTCGTCGTGCCGCTGGCCGGCGGCATCATCGAACGGCGCGGCGGCATGCTGATCCATGGCGCCATTATCGCCCGCGAATACGGCATACCCTGCGTTTCCGGCATTGCCGCCGCGGCGGACATCATCGCCACCGGTGACCGCATCACCATCGACGGTTATCTCGGCCTGGTTTTCTTTCCTCCCACCGCCGGCAAGCTTTTCCGGACCGAGCAAAGCGCTCCCCTGCGCCGGGAACTCGACGATGCCGGGCAGTGAAGGTTTTTTAATGCCGAGCAAAAGGCCTCTTTCCACCCGGTTCCTTCAGCCACCGCCAGCTCCCAGCAGACGATTGCGGAAGTGTTCGCTGATCGGGCTCTCGCCCAGCCAGAGACCGAAATAGGCGACTGCAAAATCGTGGCCCGGCACGCTGCCCAGCAATTGTCCGTTCAAGCTCAGTTCGGTGCCGTCGCCGGGCCGGTAGGTCAGAGCATAGCGATCACCCGGACGAACGTCCCGGAACAGCTGGTAGAAGGTCTGCAGACGCTGCTGCAACGCCTGGTATTCTCCGGTTGCGAGATTGCGTTGCAAAAGCTGGTCGGAGGAACGCGCAAAATCCTGGGCCTCGATTTCGCGAAAGTAGGCCAACTCCAGATGTTTGGCGATGTTCTCCCGCCAGTCGCCCGCCGCCCGTTCGGTCGGCAGATAAAAGGCCCCGGCATAGACATCGAACAGGCGCGCCCATTTTAGCAGGCCGACACCTTGCAGGGAGAAGGCGACATCACCGGTCTGCAATTCGTCGACAAAGACCACGCCCCCGATTTCGGCAGCCGAACCGCTATTCGGCAAAGAGAACAGGACAGACATCAATAGCATGATCGCTGTTTCCTTGAGTCTTTTCATGATAGCTCCTCTCACCCTTCCCCGACGGTTGCAACCACCAGCAGAGGTCATCTGTCAGCGCCGAACCAACGGTACCGTCCCTCCCCGCCTCCCTGACGGTCACTCAGCCAGACCAGCAGCGGGGTGACCAGGGCCCAGACGACGGCCAGAGAGACGATGCTGAACCCCGGCATGTCGCCGAACCGTGCGGCTTCCAGCCGGATGCCGGTCCAATAAGCCAATGGCCCGCCGACCATGCCCAGAACGGCACCCAGCAGGTAGCGTCCTGACAGCCAGTAAAGGGCGAAGCGGAACAAGGTGGCGAACTGGGCCCAGATCACGAATACCCATGGCGGCAGCCAGAGAGGCCAGTCGGGAGATGCACGGAAGGTAAATACTCCCAGAGTCTGCTGGACGCTGTCGACCAGGACACCCAGCAGGCAGGCGGCAAGCATCAGACGCAGTTCGGTTTGCCAGGTCTCGGCCAGGAAGAGGTGCACCGCAACCAGCAGGACGGCAGCCAGGGAACCGGCAAAAGGCGCGCCCCAGGCCGCGCCGAGTACGCAGCAGAACCAGCCGGCCTGGTAAAGGGCTAAATTCACCACTTTTGAGGTAAGGCTCGACATCTTCTCTCCGGGCTCCTAGGCCGGTTTCTCCAGGATCAGCTGGGCGAGATCGATATTCCTGGACACGAAGCCGGCTCGGCAATAAGCGAAATAGTATTCCCACTTGCGCAGAAAGGCATCATCGTAGCCGAGCCCCAGAATCTCCTGGCGCCTGGCCAGCAAGGTCTCGCGCCAGCAGTCGAGAGTCCTGGCATAATCCCGGCCGTGTTGCTGGAGGCTGCTGACCTGCAGACTGGAAATACCGGAAATGGCGCCGGCCAGGGCGCCGAGTGAAGGCAGGTGGCCGCCGGGGAAAATATGTTTGCGGATCCAATCGGAACTGGCTCGGTAGGCGGCGTATTGCCGGTCCTGGATGGTAATGACCTGGATCACGGCCCGGCCGCCCGGCCGCAGCGCCCGATCGCAGACGGCAAAGAAGGGTTCGAGTCCGGCATGTCCGACCGCCTCGAGCATTTCGATGGAAACGATTTTCGAATAACGTCCCTGGAGCTGCCGATAATCACACAATTTCAGGTCGATTCTCTCCTCCAGACCGGCCTCGCGGACCCGCCGCCGCGCCAGTTCCAGTTGCTGCCGGGACAGGCTGATGCCGGTGACCCGGCAGCCGGTTGCCCTGACCGCCTCGATGGCGAAACTGCCCCAGCCGCAGCCGATCTCCAGCACATGGTCATTGGCATCGATCTGAGCCTTGGCGATGATTTCCCGCAATTTGTTGCGCTGGGCCTGTTCGAGGCTGTCGTTGTCGTCCAGAAACCGCGCCGAGGAATAGGTCATGCTCGTATCGAGAAAACTGGCGAAGAATTGGTTGCTGAGGTCGTAGTGCTCGCGGATGTTGCGCACGCTGCCGCGCAGGGTGTTGCTCCGCAGCTGGTGACGCAGGTAATTGATGCCGCGGCCGATCGCCGCCGGCAACAGGCGCCGGTCGTCGAGGGCGGTTTGATTCACAGCCAGCAGGGTCAGGAGACCGGGCAGATCGTCGCTCTGCCAGTCGCCATCGACATAGGATTCACCGAAGCCGATATCGCCGGCGAGCATCACCTTTCTGAAGAACCTTGGTTCGCGGATCGCCAGGTCCACCGCAGGTCCGCTTCCCGCCTCCCCGAACCGGGTCTGGCCGCCGTCGGGCAGGCACACCCGGAGTTCCCCAGCCGGCAGCCGGTCCAGCAGGCGGAAACAGAGCTTTTTGCCGAGCCGTTCAAGCAGGCCGGACGGCACCGGGCGGATGGTCATGGCATGATCGGGAACCGGTTTCTGGTACACGGGAAGCCTCCTTTGCCAGTAGAGCCTGGCCGCCTGCCAAAGGATGCGGGGCATGGTCAGAGCGGCCGTGAAAGGTCGTTTCATCAGCGTTCGCAGCAGGTTGCCGGCCGTCAGTTCGGTCGCCTGGCCGCTCAGCCGGGCAACCAGGGCCAGTTGCTCGGCCTGGTGAAAGTGGATCAGGTTGTCGAGGGTCTCCCCGGGTTGACTGAGACGGAACTCGTAATACCCATCTTTCGAAAAAAATGGAGAAACATGGAACTGCTTGCCGATTTTAAACCGGGTTTGACCGTCACGGTCCTCAATGGTGCCGGTGGGCACCAGATAAAGATGCATTTCACCAAAGGTGTTGTTGACCTGCACCAGGATGCAGGCCAGCGCCCCGGCATTGTCGTAGCAGTAGAAAAAGCTCACCGGGTTGAAAACATAATTGAAGTAGCGGGCCGAGGTCACCAGCATCGCCCGGGCAATGCGGGTGGCAATGCCGAATTCGTCCAGAACCGCCTGCAGTTTTTCCCGCAGCGGTGCCGGGCCGGGCCGCAGGTAATCTCGGTCGTGAACCGCCACCGGCCGCAGCCGGTTGTAGCCGAACAGCGGAATATGCCTGGCCAGTTCCGGCAGCTCGTCGAGATCGAAGGCATAGAAGTAGACCGGGTAGCGGAAGCTGTGGCGGACCGGCGTCAGCCGCGCATGACTGACTTCGCCCTGGTAGATGAGCGAGTTCATAAGCCTGCTCTCAACTCAGCGCCGACGGCGAGCAGGAAAAGTTTCATGTTGCCCCCCTTTCCTCAAGCCGAGCCCAGCCAGCGGCCGATCATATAGCTGGCGGCGGCGACCGAGGCACAGAGTACCGTACCCCAGATTACGTCCACGACCACGACTTTCAACGGCCAATCGCGGAGCGTGGCCAGATTGGTCAGG
>Ga0102929_1001365_pt1 | contig 14543 bp, 11 predicted proteins | sample SalPonR1_B_D2_MG_FD_78510 | JGI IMG/M metagenome (GOLD analysis project Ga0102929, IMG submission 78510) | Salt pond soil microbial communities from South San Francisco under conditions of wetland restoration - Salt Pond MetaG R1_B_D2_MG | ecosystem: Environmental > Aquatic > Marine > Intertidal... | reverse complement strand
TGTGAATTTCATTTTCCCTTCTCCTTTCAAATTCTCATGGATCCCACACATGGTACACAGCATATTTTAAAACATCAGAACTTATTCAGTATCTACAGGGAAAAGGCGAAAAGTCAAGGGTGAAAGAATCCATACTGGTACTTATACTTTTCCGTCAGTTATTCTGCCACCAGTATTCGATAAGAAAGTAGAGTAAAACTAATCCATCTTTGCCTGCAACTCTTAAGAAAATCATATAGAAATAAACCTTATACTGGGAAAGCCACTTCCTGGGCTGCCTTTGTGCCACGAAAAAGAATTCAGGTGATACAATAAATTCAGCCAATGCGTAGGACAAATGACAGTTATGATAATAATTTAAAGGGGAGGTTTTTTTATGACATTTTCACCAAGTATGAATTCAGGGGTTACAGGGGCAAAAAATAGAAGTAAGTATATTTCTCCTCAATCAGGAATGTGCTCTCTATGTACGGAGGAATGTCCAGGGCCTTGTGAAATAACTCAGGCAGCAGTCCTGGGAAAGAGAACCGTATATCCCACCACCACTGGGCCTAACCAGATAGGATCGGAAAAGGATTATCCCATCGATTTTTCTCATTTCAACATAAACGGTCGCGCCTTTGGTGCCTTAGGGACAGAAGCTGATTATGAACATGCAGAGATATTCAATGTGAACCTGGCTTGCGAATATGGCAGTGACAATAAAGTCAAGCTGGACCTGCCCATTGTATTACCTGCCCTGGTGAAAATGAACTGGCTCGATTATTTTGGAGGAGCTGCCATGGCAGGAGTCTCCTGCATGATAGGTGAAGATGCAAGGAACAAGGACCCCGAACTCACCATAGAGAACGGTAAAATTACATCATTTCCAATGCTTCAGGAAATCCATGACAGTTTCTACAACTACCACAGGGGACCAGGACAGATGGTTCTTCAGTGTAACGTTGATGACCATCTTATGGGTGTTCCAGATATAGCCCTTAACAAATATGGCTTCGAGGCCCTGGAATTCAAGTTCGGCCAGGGGGCCAAGGGGACTCAGCCCATGAACAGGATTAAAGATTATGACGAGGCCGTAAAGAAAGTGGAGCGAGGATCCCTTGTCTTCCCTAATCCTCTCGACCCCAAAGTAATAGAGCTCAGGGAAAAGGGCTGCTGTCCTAATTTTTACACCTACGGAAGATTGCCCATGTGGACGGAAGAGTCAATGGCACAAAAGATTTCCGAACTCCGCGCCATGGGAATGAAAAACGTCTATTTCAAGATGGCAGGTTTTGATCCCATTGATGTGGAACGTGTAATCAACATAGCCATAGAGAACAGAGTGGATATGATAACTTTCGACGGCGCAGGGGGCGGCTCAGGCTACAGTCCCGCGAAGATGATGAACGAATGGTCCCTGCCCACAGTTATGCTTGAACAGGAAGTTGTAGATATCTGTTCAAAACTCCAGGATCAGAGCAAGGACCTTCCCGCAATGGTCATGACCGGAGGCCTTATAAGTGAAGACCATTTGTTCAAGTCCCTGGCATACGGAGATGGATTCATTTCTGCCATAGGTGTCTGCCGTGGCGCTATGGCAGCTGCCATGACAGGAAAGAACGTGGGAGACGCCATTAAGGCAGGTAAAACTCCTGAACTTTTCAAGAAGTTCGGCAATACTATTGATGAAGTTTTCTGTGATCTGGCTGATCTCAGAGGGATGTATGGAAAAGAAGCTGACAACTTCTCTACTGGGGCCATTGGGGTTTTCTCTTATCTCAATAAACTGGGATGCGGCCTGAGACATTTCGCGGCTTTGAACCGCAAGTTTGACGTGAAATACCTGGACAGGAGCGACCTGATCCCCCTCACCTACTATGCACAGGATCTTATGGATTAAATAAATTTATCAGAATAGACCGGTCATTCCGGCCGGTCTATTCTGATTCAGGAATCTCGAACTCCAGCAGGACTGACCATGCAAATCCTGAATCCTCCTCTAATAACCATAAACCATCTGTCACCTAACATTGTAATTCCTGATATATCTATAGATCCTGTCTGTCTGTTCTTACATGTTAAAATACAAATGTAATGATGGGATTTTAATAATGCAACAGATAAATCATTAGATAACAGGAAAACTCAAAAAAACAAAGGGGGCTTCAGGAATGCTCAAGCTCGTTCGCCAGGGAACAAGAGCAATAGTTGCATCAACAGAAAGTGACAAAAAAATGGCCCAATGGATCATGGATAATCTTCCCTCGATCCAGCACGATCTCTACGAATGTTATGACATGGCTGGCCCCTACCAGACAGTTCTTCACATCTCCAGTTCACATGACATGGCTGATTCGATGCATTCTTTCCTTATCGACCGTTCTGCTGACGAGGTAATGGAGATCATGATCAATGAAATAACTTCGAAGACCCTCCCCGAAGATATTAAAGTAAGGTTACTGCCCAGATTTCTTAATTTCAGGATAACAGGCGATCCAGAATCTGTTATCGATCAGATATGTAACGATTTCAGCGGCAGAAGGGGAAAGCTCGAGGACCTTGTGCAGGACACGTCTGACAAGGGAACGGCAGTTTTATTCACCGAAAAGCCCCTGAACAGAGCACTGACCATGGAAGATATCTTCGAGGACATACTTTACATCAACATGTCCCCCCATATTCTTTACGAACAGCTCCAGTGGAGGGCCCTTTCCTACTTCAACTCCGCCCTCGAAGACCGTGAATGGAATCTGGTGGAGATAAGGATTTATGACACATACAACAGGTACCAACTTCACAGCAAGCGCCTCAGACTTTTCCTCGAGGCCTTTGAGATGGGTATATCCGTAGGAGAAGGCTGGGGAAAGGATTATGCCCATGTACTCATGCCTCTGCAGGTATACACCATGAGAATCCTGACATTTTACAAACCGGCAGCCCTGAAAAGAGCCCTTATGGGACTTGAGTACTCCGGGGAAGGTAACCGTTTCGTAGATTTCGACCTTTACAGTAAAAAAAGAAAGATAGGCTGGACAACACTTTCAGACGACAGAAAGTTGGACAGAAAGATCTACTCCCTGGAATTCAGGAAGGAAATAATGGAGAATATCCCTGATATATACAGAAAAGACATTTTGGAGATAGAAAAAGAAATAGTAAAACTGGGAGAAAAAGGGAAAATTAAAAACAAGGCATGAAGACATTTCTCTTCATGCCTTGTACCTTGACCTGAGATGCTGATTTTAAGCTTCCTGAATTGGTTTGGAGAAAAGCCTGAAGACAAGACAGGCAATTACGATAGCTATAAGAATATTAGCAAGAGCAGGTAGTCCGTAAGCTACACCTACGTATCCTGCAATTGCACCACTTGCCGCAGTGAAAGCATAGGGTATCTGGCTGTTCACGTGATCTATGTGGTCAGACCCGGTGAACATTGACGACATGATCGTAGTATCTGATATTGGACTGCAGTGATCTCCCCATACAGATCCTCCGAAAACTGCTCCTATTGTGGGAATTATGAAGGTCATTGGATCTATTCCCGCTACTACCGAGACTTTGAAAACAAGAGGAACCACTATGGGCATCAGGATGGCCATGGTTCCGTAGGAAGTTCCTGTACAGAAGGATACTGCCGCACCTGTCACGAAGCTTATCACAGGTATCCATGAAGGAGAGAGCACATCTCCGGCTATACCGACAAGGTAGGATGCAGTACCGACTTCCTTTATGGCTGATCCGATCCCCCATGCAAAAACAAGTATTATTGTTCCGACGAAGATCGACATCATACCTTCCATATATCCCTTGAAAAGTCTCTCAAGTTTTGCCAGACCCTGCAGCTTGTAAAGAACCATGGTAAGGAAAACCCCACCAAAGGATCCCCAGACCAGGGCCTTTGAACTGCTTCCTTCTCCTATAGCCTGTGCCATAGAGACCTCAGGCCATCCGCCGGTTATTATAAGCATTCCAAAAATGAGAAAGACAAGGAACAGTATGGGAAGAACAAAGTTGATCCCCCTTCTGGGGCAATTTTCCTCTGGAAGAGTTGTCTCCTGGGTATTGTTGGCAAGTGGGGTAGCTCCCTCTCGAAGCAGCCCCCCCGTCTTCCTTGCTCTTCTTTCCGCATGAAGCATGGGTCCCATGTCCCTCTGCGAAAGGACTACGTAGGTAAGCAGGACCAGTGCAACGATATTGTAAAAAATGAAGGGTACGGACTTAAGATAGGCTACATATGGAGACATTTCGATCCCCAGATCGGAAAACTGGGTTCCTATCTGCCCCACCATGTAGGCTATCCATGAGGAAATACCTGCAATACAGGCAATAGGAGCTGCAGTGCTGTCGACTATGTACGATAGTTTTTCTTTGGATATCTTGTATCTGTCAGTAATGGGAGACATGGTAGTACCGACAACTGCGGTATTGACGTAATCCTCAAAGAAAATGATAAAACCTGCAAGTTCTGTAAAGAACATGGCTCCCCTGGCACTGGTTATCTTTTTGGTTATCCACTGGATAGCTGCATCGATTCCACCACCGACGCGCATCACACCGACCAGTCCTCCCATGGTAAGACTGGTAAGGATTATCCTGGCACCCCATGGATCTCCAAGGCTGTTCCACAAAGCTTCCACGGCTTTACCAAAACCGGTAACCGGGTTCCAGCCCATTATCATGGTGCCTGCGATCCAGATACCTACGAACAGGGATGGAATTACCTCTTTTGTTACAATACAAAGACCTATTGCAACGATAGGGGGCAGAAGCGACAGGATACCAAATCCAGGGGACTCGGTCTCAGCGGCAAATGCCATGCCTGCGAAGAGAAGAACGAACAACGATGAAAACAGAACTGTCAGGATCTTTCTTTTGCAATTTGGAATATGAACCATCTCTATATCCTCCTTTTTTAAATTACCTTCCTGTTATCTACTTTTTATTTGGCACCACTGAAATTCAGCCTGTCAGGAATGGACTGTCCTCTTATAAGATCTTTGTAAGACTGCCTTTCAACAATAACATCTGTTTCTTTTTCTCCAAGAAGAACTACAGCCGGGCGAGGAGTAAGGTTATAGTTGTTGGCCATGGAATAAGTATACGCACCGGTATTCAGTACAGCTATAATATCTCCCCTTTCCGTGGCAGACATCTCAATGTCTCTTACCAGGATGTCACCTGACTCGCAGCATTTGCCGACTATTGTCACCTTTTCCCTTGATTTACACCCGAACCTGCTGGCATTGACAGCTTCATATTTTGCCCCGTAAAGAGCAGGACGGGGGTTGTCAGTCATACCGCCGTCAACGCTTACATACTTGACATGACCGGGAATATCCTTGATAAACCCTGCACTATAGATAGTTATACCTGCTTCAGAAACTATCCACCTGCCAGGCTCTATGGTCACATTGGGAATCTCAAGACCCTTTGAGCGGCACCCCTCGTCAATAGCCTTCATAACAGCTGTTGTGAATCGTGAGATATCTACAGATCCATCGGTAGAGGTAACAGGGACTCCATATCCACCACCGATATTGATCTCTGTTACAGTTGCTCCAAGCCTTTCTTTAAGAGATCCTATCCTGTCCAGAACAAGATCTGTAGCCATAACGTAGGATTCTGTATCGTAAAGCTGTGAACCCAGATGAAAATGATATCCCCTAAGCCTTATAGCAGGTGATGAAACCACTCTATCCTCAACTCTTTCAAGATCCTCTCCGGAAAGAGGGAACCCGAATTTCGAGCCGGCATGACCTGTAGAAATATACCTGTGAGTTTTCACATCTATTCCGGGAGAGACCCGCAAAAGAATATCCTGCGTGGCATTAAGAGCTCTTGTGATCTCATCGAGAACCTCAAACTCGCTCTCGTTATCGACAACAATAGCCCCTAATCCAAGCTCCACTGCCATTTTGAGTTCTTCCGGGGATTTGTTGTTACCGTGAAAATATACCCGCTCAAGGGGAAAATCCGACTTCCATGCCGTATAAAGCTCCCCTCCTGAGACAACATCGAGCCAGAAACCTTCCGACTCTACTATTCTGCACATGGCAACAGTAAGAAAAGCCTTACTTGCATAGACTGCCCTGGAACCTGCATATTTCTCCAGAAAACCGGATCTTACGAGTCCGAACTTTTCTCTCAGTTTCTTTTCCGAGAGCAGATAAAGTGGAGTTCCGTACTTTTCTGCAAGTTCCACTGTATCCCATCCCTGAAAAACAAAATGCTCCTCAGTTGACATCTCAAAACTCCTTTCACCAAAACCTTAAACAATAAAAAAAGCCCGCCCCAATGAAGGGACGAGCTTATACTCGCGGTACCACCCCGCTTGGAAACCAGTTTCTCCAGTTTCCCTCTCGGACCCATTAACGGAGGGTATCCCGGGAAGCTTACTACAGCTAAGCTTTTCAGCCCCAGCTCATCAGGTTTTACTCCTCGGAAAAGCCTCAGACAGTCTTTCAGCCGGCGAACTGCCTCTCTGTATCAGCTTTTGTTTCCTGGCACCCTGAATCATCGCTTTTGAAGTTATTAAAAACTCTGCCTTTACTTTTGTGTTTACGTGGAAACCATTATAAGTTGGTTTTTATGAATGTGTCAATATTAATTTTTTGTAACAAAGCTATATTAGATAAACAACAGACCTGTTAGTCGTAATAGCTATCATTCCTCTTTGATCTTCAGACCAACGTTATCCGGGAAAAATTTTTCCCTGTTAACTCTTCCAGATATTATTGATCCTGTCCTCTGATCCCCCTTAAAACCGGAACAAAATGACAGTAATCATACCAAAGGTCAGCAAAATCTCCGGAATGTGTTCTTTCCCTCACGAGAAGCCTTTCAAGTCCCTCACTGACTTTTAAAGGCAAGACCAGACGACCTCCTGCCGCAAGCTGATCCTCCCATTGCTCTTCAATCCGTTCACAAGCTGCGGTAACAATGATCCCCTGATAGGGACCTCCCTCAGGGAAACCTTCTCTTCCATCTGCAGTGATTACTTTTACTCCATATCCGAGAGATCTTAGAAGTTTATCTGCCTTTACTGCAAGTTCCTCTATCCTTTCAATGGACACAACATCCGCTCCTATTTCAGCCAGAACAGCTGCCTGATAACCGGATCCAGTACCAATTTCCAGAATTTTCGATTTCTTGACAACATTGAGAAGTTCAGTCATCCTCGCAACCATGTAGGGCTGTGAAATGGTCTGGCCCAATCCCACAGGAAGAGCACAGTCCTCATATGCCATTTTTCCGGCGGTTTCCTGTATAAACAAATGCCTTGGCACAGCCTTCATTGCAGAAACTACAACTGGAGAGACAATGCTTCTTGACTCAATCTGCTCTTTGACCATCTCTTCTGCTTTTCTTCTCCACCAGTCCATGAACATCACCCTAATGACAATATGCTTTTTTTTGGTGTTATTATACTACTTTAGCATTTCAGGATTTTTCAAATCTGAGAAAATGTTATTTTATGGTTTTATATTTCTCAAGTGCCCTTGACATTCTCAAAACACCTTCCCATGATGTATCACCGTCAACCTGGGCAAAGGAAAACCTTAAAAATTCTCTTCCATCTCCGGGATCATCAAAAAAACCTGATCCGGGAATTGCTCCAACTTTTTCCTCCAGGGCAGCGAATCGGGCAAAATCAGTACAATCTATTCCCGGCAATCTTCCCCAGATGAAGAAACCACCCATGGGCACCTCAAAAAGCAGACTTTCCGGTTCAAAATAATTCTTCATCGCATAAATCATCTTATCCCGTCTATTTCTGTAAACATCCCTTATGGATCCGAGATAGGAATCCAGATCCACACTGACAAGAAATTCAAAAAGGGCCCGCTGAGTCAGCGACGAAAGACCTATTTCCATTAGTACCCTCAAATCTACCGCCTTGCCCATAATTTCTTCCGGCAGGAGGGCGAAACCGCACCTTAATCCCGGGGCTATGATCTTGGAAAAACTTCCCAGGTAAATTATATTGCTGCTCCCGGAAGAAAGGGAGATATAGGTTGCAGGAGGACAGGAATCGTACCACAACTCCCTGTAAGGATCGTCTTCTATTATCCTGATTCCATAACGTTCTGCTATTTCCAGTATTTCCTTTTTCCTTTCTTCGCTTGTGGTGATACCGGAAGGGTTCTGAAAGGTTGGTATTGTGTAGAAGAAAGAAGGTTTCTGCTCTCTTGCCAGTTTTTCAAAATCATCTGGCAGGGGACCTTCATTATCCATATCCACAGAAAGAAGGGTACACTCTTCTTTACGGAAAGTAAGCATTGCCTCAGTATAAGAGGGTTTTTCAACGACTATGGCTGTTCCTTTCTGAAAAAACATAAGGGCAAGTATTCCAAGAGCAGCCTGAGACCCATTCGTTAACAGGATACGGTCAGGTCCGGGATCTTTTTCTACATAGTCTCTTTGCTTGAGCCAGCTGGAAATCCACGACCTCAGAACCGGATCACCCGCCGGTGAAGCATAAGAAAGCAATTCTGGATAACCATTCAGAACCTTTTCGAAAGCAGCCTTGAGACCCTCTATGGGAAAAAGTTCCTGAGATGGCTCCCCTGCAGTAAAAGAAACTGTACCCGGATAGGATACCAGATCTCTCATTTCCTGAATTATTGATGGAGACATGTTATTTACACGATCAGTGTAAAGTTTATGCCATGACATTACTACACCTCCAGAAATTTATTTCCTTTAAATTCAGTACCTATTATATGAAAACAAATAGATATTCTGAAAGGAAAAAAACATAAAAAGATATCATATTGATATTGACAAACATCTGCCTGACATTTATTCTATGTCAATAAACTTTTTATCACCTACATCTTAAATCATGAACTTAAATTTATCCAAGGAGGAAAACAGAATGAAACGTTTAGTTGTTTTGACAATTACACTCATGACTTTTCTTGTAACATCTACCTTTGCATGGGGAAGCGCTCTCCAAAAGGATGTGGTAGTTGTAGGTACGGAAAGTACCTATCCTCCCTATGAATTTCGCGATGAAAACAACGACCTGAAAGGCTTTGACATTGACCTTATGGAAGCTATAGCTGATAAGGCAGGATTTAAAATCGAATGGCAGGATATGCCTTTCGACAGCCTTATTCCGGCACTGATATCTGAGAAGATCGACATTATAGCAGCAGGTCTCAGTGCCACCCCGGAAAGAGCTGAAAGGGTTGCCTTTTCGGTCCCCTACGAAATATCACTGAGCACTTTCATAGTAAAAAAAGGGAATAACTCCATAAAGACAGTTGAAGATCTAAAAGGGAAAACAGTGACAGCCCAGCTGGGAACTGTGCAGGAAACATATTCCAAAGGGCTCGAGGATGTTCACGTAAAGGCCTTTCAAAAGTTTGATGACTGCGTGAGGGAAGTCGCTCTCGGACGGGCAGATGCTACACTTATGGATAAACCTGTTGCTTTGAAATTCGTGAAGCAGAAGGACTTCAAAGGCAAAGTCCAGATAGCTTTTGACCAGGAGATAACTGGAGCAGGAAAAGCCCTGGCCATGAACCTTGAAGAGGAAAAGCTAATTTCAGCTGTTAACGAAACTCTTGAAAAAATGGAACAGACTGGAGAACTTCAGAAACTGAAAGAAAAATGGTTCGAGATTGAGTAATTGATCCAGGGGACTTGTCAATAAAGACAAGTCCCCATCCTTATTTTTCCGATCTTACTACAACGCAATTACCAGCCTTTAGGAGAAAACCGGTTGCATTTGCTTCTGAGGAAGTGAACTCAGAATCTACAGCCTCTTCTACAGTGTCATAGATTTTACCTGGGAAAAAAATCCCATTTTTGTTCTGAGTAACCAGCGCAAGGGGATTATCTTTTGAGTCAAGGACAAGCTTCAGGGCACAAAAGGAGGGTATAGTAAAATCATTCTCAAGTGTTGCCATAACTTCTGCAGGATCCTCCACAGCTTTCTTTAACAGATCACCATAACCTTCAGGTCCCATTCCGTCCTCAAGATCTGCAACCATTATTATGGGAGCTCCTTTTTTTACGGCTCCCTTCACAGCAGATATTGATTTTGTCGACTGGTAAAGGTTCATATCATATGGGAAACCACCTGGGGAAACCAGGACAAAATCGGCTTTCTCCTCAACGGACAGAAGCTGTAGAGCAGACGCCTGTTCTACTCCTTCTTCCCAAGCCTTCACGGGATCTCCTGCTACGTATCTCCAGGGTAAACCAGACTCATCCGGTATAACATTTAATAGAAATGATTCCTTTCCCCTCAAGACTATTGACATGAATTCAAGCATGTCATTATTAACAGGATTTCCTGCAAGTTTGCCACAGTCACAGGCAGGATTGATGCCTCCCTTCTGCAGGCAGAAGGAATGATTTCTCACTATGGATTCACGGGCACTAACTCCTGGTATCAGCCCTTTTCTGCCGCCGCTGAAACCCGCCAATTCGTGATGAATTATTCCTCCTGTCAGAACTACTCCGTCAGCTTCCAGAACCTTTCTGTGCACTGTAACGGGATTTCCCCTTGACGTTACATGGAAAGTATCTGACATCTCCTCAGGTATGCAACAAAAGACCCTGTCCTTTTTCCTGAGAGCCTTTCCCAGTAAAAGTTCCTTTTCAGTTTCAGTAGGCAACTTGTGCTGGCCCCCTCCAATAATCCAGTCCACCTTCTCTGCTGGGCCAAGGGTATTGCGAACTGCTTCAGCCATGGAGCTGACATTCTGCCAGTTCCTGGTCGCATCGGGTAAAATAACTGCAATTGAACTGCAATTTTCAGCCATATACTCAAGCTTTTTTGAACCATATGGCTCTTTCAGTGCTTCTTCTATCGTATTTGATGGCGGTTTTTCCTGATGTCGTTCCGGAAAGACCAGCTGGCAGGGAATGTCAAATTCCATTTGGGTCCTGCCACAGACAAGAGAATGTTTTCCCATAATAACCTCCTGGAATATTACCTTGATACTCTTTTGGCCCTTTATTCACCATTCTTAGCTAAAACTCTTTCTCAGACTGATAATACTGACTGGAACATGATAACATAAAGATGTCTGGAATTTCCCAGGCTCTGCCCGGTTTTACTTACCAAGACGCTCAGGAAGGAAACTCTCATGGCATTCCAAGCTGAAACGTTGCATTGACTTTTATCTCCTGAGAGAATAGAATCTGTTCTTCAGTTAAACTCGGACAATTTGCAACAACAACATACAAACCGGACCATAAAAACAGATCAGGACGGTGTTCAAGTATGAATGACATTTTAAATGCACTTGACCTCAGCTACGATGAGCTGAATGAAATATGTATTACGCAATGGGATCTCCCCCGTTACAGGGCGGATCAGATCTCTCAATGGATATATGCAAAGAAGGTCTTTGACTTCAGCGAAATGACAAATCTTTCCAAGGAACTGAGAAAAGAGATGGTAAACCGGATAATGGTTTTACCTCCTTACGAGATCAAGAGACAAGTCTCCGAAAAAGACGGAACTACAAAATATCTTTGGGGAATGAACGATGGAGAGACCATTGAATCGGTGGTGCTTTTCCACGGCAATCATACAACAGCCTGTATTTCAACACAGGTCGGATGTCCCCTTAGATGCCTTTTCTGTGCTACAGGGAAGACAGGATTCGCAAGAAATCTCGCTACAAGCGAGATAACAGGACAATTTCTGTCAATGGAAAAAAATATCGGCAGAGATATCAACAATATCGTTTTTATGGGTATGGGAGAACCTCTTCTCAACCTGGAAAATGTCAAAAAAAGCATTCGCATCCTTAACCATCCAAAAATGAGAAACCTTGGGATCAGGCATTTTACTGTTTCCACAGCTGGAATAGTTCCGGGGATAAGGGACCTTGCTGATTCTGAACTTCCTGTCAGGCTTTCAGTTTCCCTTCATGCCCCTAACAACGACATAAGGAACAGAATAATGCCCGTCAACAGGGAATATCCCCTGAACAGGCTTATGGAGGCACTGGAATATTATCAGGACATAACTGGAGAAAGGATAACCATTGAATACATAATGCTCAAGAATATAAACGATCAGCCGGAACACGCTTACGAACTGGTTTCACTACTGGGAAATCTGAGAACGTATATAAACCTTATTCCCTACAATCCTGTAGATTCAGTATTTGAAAGATCGCCGGCAAAACAGGTAAAGGAATTCTACTCTATCCTTTCCTCTCTTGGCTGCGAAGTCGAGACCAGAACTGAAAAGGGAACCGATATTGACGCTGCCTGCGGACAGCTCAGACGAAAAACATGAGCCTTTTGACGGCCTTTTTATCAGGCCGTCTTTATTTTTAAAACATATCATGTTAGACTTGACTAACAAATAACAAAAAATCCATCAATGGATAAATCGAGGGAGATACGATGGCAATGCCAATTACTTTACACATGCTTAAAAACGGAGATGAAGGTATCATAGAGGCAATACCCTCCGGTGAATGTGCGAGAAGGCTCTATGCACTTGGATTGAGAGAAGGAAAGAAGATCAGGAAAGTTTCAGGAATGCCTTTCCACGGTCCTGTAACAATTATTCTTGAAGGAAGACAGATAGCCATCGGGAACAGGATCGCGAGAAGAATAATGGTAACCCCGCTGAGCAAGGTATGATCAACTGGAGGTCGTAATATAAATGAATTGCTTCAGATCGGAAAAGGTAAAAAGTAATCCTGCCTCTGACACAGAAGGCAAGGTTCTCCTTGTAGGGAATCCCAACGTCGGTAAAAGCGCCATCTTTACAAGACTTACCGGTGTACATGCATTATCATCGAATTATCCCGGAACAACTATCGGCTTTCTTGAAGGCAGGCTCGACCTCGGAGAAAGAGTTTACAGGCTTATAGATGTCCCAGGAGCATATACCCTGGATCCCACCAATGAGGCTGAGGAAGTAGCAAGCAGGATCATTGACGAAGGAGCAGAGTGTGCAATTGTAGTTCTTGATGCAACAGCACTGGAGAGAAATCTTTATCTGGCCTTCCAGGTATTGGAAAGGGGACTTCCCGTAGTTGTCGCTCTGAACATGGTTGATGAAACCCGGCACAAGGGAATAGAAATCGACATTGAAAAACTGGAAAAAATGCTTGGCGTTCCAGTGGTTCCTACTGTAGCTGTGACAGGCCAGGGGATCAAAACTATAGTAGACAGAATACCGGAAGCTGAAACAGGCAAATTCCCGATCCAGACCAGGGAAAAAAGATGGACAGAGATAGGCAACATTATCGAGTCTGTCCAGACTGTGACCCACAGACACCATTCCCTAAGGGACAAATTAGAGGATTTGACAGTTAATCCATTCTGGGGTGGAGTCACAGGCATACTGGCACTGATACTGAGTTTTTACATTATCAGACAATTGGGAGAAGGCCTAATCAGCTACATTCTTGATCCGCTTTTTAACGCTTTATGGGTACCTGTACTTAAAACCCTATCCGGAATACTTGTAAATGTCCCAATTCTGCACCAGTTGATAATAGGAAGTCTTTTTGAAGGAGCCATAGACCTTGAGCAGAGCTTCGGACTGCTAAGCACCGGGCTTTACGTTCCCATAGTAATGGTCCTGCCCTATATAGTCTCATTTTATGCAGTACTCAGCCTCCTTGAGGACACTGGCTATTTGCCGAGACTGGCCATAATCTTTGACTCATATATGCACAGGCTTGGCCTTCACGGCTTTACAATAGTACCTGCACTCCTCGGTCTGGGCTGTAATGTGCCGGGAATTCTTGCGACAAGGGTACTTGAATCCTCCAGGGAACGTTTCATTGCCGCAACCCTGATATCCATAGCTGTACCATGTGCTGGTCTTCAGGCCATGATAATCGGTATTGTTGGCGATTTTGGATGGTCCTATATTGCCATAGTCTACGCAACGCTTTTTATCTCATGGTTCGTAATAGGCAGAATACTTCATTTGTCTTTAAAAGGGTACAGTCCTGAACTGATTATAGAGATTCCAAGTTATCGGATGCCCTCACTCAAAGCATGGTCGTTGAAACTCTGGTTCAGGACAAGAGGTTTTTTGATCGAGGCAATACCTCTTGTTCTTGCTGGAATTCTTATCGTTAACATAGCCTATTCGACAGGAATTATCCATTACGTAGCATTAGCACTTAAACCAATATTTCATACCCTTCTTGGTCTGCCAACCGAGGCTGCTGGCCCCATAATCCTGGGACTGCTGAGAAAAGATGTAGCAATGGGGATGCTGGTATCAATTGACATGACACCGGCACAACTGGTTGTCGCAACAGTAACTCTCGCAATGACTTTCCCCTGTATAGCTACCTTCATAGTGCTATGGAAAGAGCTGGGCGCAAAAAAACTGGCGGGTAGCCTTTCTATAATGATAATCTCCGCACTTGTAGCGGGAACCCTTCTCAGGCTTATAATGGGTTTCCAGATTTAGACAGGTATACAAAACACAGCTAATAAGAAAGCCGGGGGAATTCCCCGGCTTTCTTAAATTTACGCCTTTTTGTACTGCTCGTAGGTATTCAGCAGCAGCATAGCAATTGTCATAGGACCAACTCCTCCGGGAACAGGTG
>Ga0102929_1001363_pt1 | contig 14561 bp, 14 predicted proteins | sample SalPonR1_B_D2_MG_FD_78510 | JGI IMG/M metagenome (GOLD analysis project Ga0102929, IMG submission 78510) | Salt pond soil microbial communities from South San Francisco under conditions of wetland restoration - Salt Pond MetaG R1_B_D2_MG | ecosystem: Environmental > Aquatic > Marine > Intertidal... | reverse complement strand
TGCGCGCCCGCAAGTCCACCGGCAAAGTGGTGGTCACGCCGTCTGGCGACTGAGCGGCGCGGGCTGCGCGACGAAGCCCTGCCGAAGCATCTCCGACAATGGGTCGAGCAGCCTGTCACCACCCGGACGGGCGTAGAGGTTGATCTTCTGCACGCCGAGATCGGGCAGTGAATTCCCCGGCTCGATCGCCTCCTGATGCGGCGGGATGCTGTCCTCGAGCAGCGCGCCGACGGCGAGATCGGCGCTGACCAGCGCCTCGACCGCGCGGTCGTCCTCCGACAGAACGGCCATCTCCCAGTCGATCCCCGCCTCCTCGAGCCGGCGCAGCACGATGGGCCGGAATATGCAGGCCGAACAGAAGGCAAGGCGCAGCGGGCGGCGCTTCCACGCCGCGCCGCCGCGCGCCCCGGTCCAGCGCAGGGCCATCTCGGTCAGTGTCTCGCCGCCGGGCCTGAGCGATTCCTCGGTGGTCAGGATCACGTCCACCTCGCCGCGCGCGAATTCCTCGTGGAGCCGCATCGTGCTCGACGAGCGCAGGTGCACGTTGATGCGCGGATAAGCGGCGTTGAACTGCTTGAGCACGCGCGGCACGACCGGGTAGACGATGTCATGCGGCACGCCGAGGCGCAGCTCGCCCTCGAAGCGGTCCTCGGTCAGGCGCGCCACCGCCTCGTCGTTGAGGGCGAGGATGCGGCGCGCGTAGCGCACGAGCTGCTCGCCCGGGGCGGTGAGCGACACGCGCCGGTGGCCGCGGTCGAAAAGCGCGAGGTCGAGCATCTCCTCCAGCCGCTTGATCTGCATCGACACCGCCGATTGCGTGAGGTTCAGGATCGCCGCGGCGCGCGTGACCCCGCCGTGATCCGCGACCGCGACGAGCGCGCGCAGAGTGGTAATGTCGAGATTTCGCATGGATCACGCTCCGTGATGTATTGGCTTACGAACATTCATTTTCATTATTGTCCGACTCCCGTCATATGATCAAGACATGAAATGCAAACCGCGAAAAACATCACGAAACTGAAAAGGAGGCCCGCCATGTCCATCCGTGTCGCCACCATCGCCCTGCCCCGCCCGTGCAGCCTCTCGCTGCGCCGCATGGTCGACGTTGCCCGTCAGCGCCGCGAGCTGGCGCAACTCGACGATGCCATGCTGGCCGATCTCGGCCTGAGCCGTCACGACGCACAGCGCGAAGCCGCGCGCCCGTTCTGGGACCTCTACGGGACCGCCTGCGCGTAGATCACGCGCAGGCACGCAACCCGGTCGCAAAAAACATGCCCGAAACGGTCGGAAAAGCTTGAAAAGATTCCCGCCCCCTCCGATATTATCCGCAAAGCTCCGGATCGGGGCTGCCACGCAACTGGAGGTTTCAATGGCTCAATACGACACGATCCGCACGGCCGCGGGCGCACGCGCCGGGGAGATCGACGCCGGACTGCGCGCGCACATGAACAAGGTCTACGGCACCATGTCCGTGGGAATGCTGATCACCGCGCTGGCGGCTTGGGCGATCTCGGGTCTTGCTGTGACGACCGATCCCTCAGCCGCCGCGGCACAGATGCCCAACGGCAAGATGCTGTCGGACTTCGGGGCGGTGATCTACACCTCGCCGCTGCGCTGGGTGATCATGCTCGCGCCGCTGGCCTTCATCTTCCTCGGCTGGGGTGCACTTCTGCGCAAGGCCCCGGCGGCGGGCGTGCAGCTCGGCTTCTTCGCCTTCGCGGCACTGATCGGCCTGTCGCTCAGTTCGATCTTCCTGGTGTTCACCAGCTTCTCTATCGCGCAGACCTTCGTGGTGACGGCGATCGCCTTCGCAGGGCTGTCGCTCTGGGGCTACACCACCAAAAAGGACATCTCGGGCTGGGGCAGCTTCCTCATCATGGGGGTGATCGGGCTGATCGTGGCGATGATCGTCAACATCTTCCTGCAGAGCCCGGCGATGATGTTCGCCATCTCTGCCATCGGCGTACTGATCTTTGCGGGGCTGACGGCATTCTATACGCAGGAAATCAAGAACACCTACGTGGCCCACGCCGCGCAGGGCGATCAGGAATGGCTCGACAAGGCCGCCTATGACGGCGCGCTCAATCTCTACATCAGCTTCCTCAACATGTTCCAGTTCCTGTTGATGTTCATGGGCCAGCAGGAATAGCGGACGCGCCGATACGCGCGCACGAAGGGCCGGTCGATGCGACCGGCCCTTTCTCGTTGAGGCAAGGATGGTGCGCATTGCGGGCCATCCCCCAACGCCCCGGAGGATTTCAGCCAAGAAGAAACCGGTGGCGCAGGACCAAGGGATACCAGTGGCGCGCAAAGAAAAACCGCGCCCGGGGGCGCGGCTTGTTGATCGTCCCGGACAGGCCGATCGTTACTTGATCTTGCCTTCCTTGTACTCGACATGCTTGCGTGCGACGGGGTCGTATTTGCGCACGGTCATCTTGTCGGTCATCGTGCGCGCGTTCTTTTTGGTCACGTAGAAATGCCCGGTCCCCGCGGTCGAGTTGAGGCGGATCTTGATGGTGGTCGGCTTTGCCATGTCTCGTCTCCTGCGGCGGATGCGCATCGGCATCCGCGAATATCCTATGAACCCCGCCTTTTACCGGCGCAAGCGACCAAGTCAACCGGGATCGTGGCGCGCGGCGCGGGATTTGCTCAGTTGCGCGAAAGGCGCGTCGGCTTGCGGTAGAAGTGGTGCACGCCGATAGAGGCGGTGCGCGCGAAAATGCGCGACCAGCGCGGCGCGACGGCGCGGGTGTGGTAGTAGGTCGCCCCGCCTGTCAGCTCCCGAGGCGCGCCCTCGACCATCAGCCGCGCCACCTTGGAGACCTGCCCGTAGGCGGACTGGTTGGCGATGTGCTCGGGATTGCCGTCGCATGTATAGGTGAACTGGCACTGGTACTTCTTGCCGGTGCCCTGCCGGATCACGCCGCAGACCGTGTCGGGAAACTCCGCGCTGTCGACGCGGTTCATGATGACCTCGGCCACAGCGAACTGGCCGCGCACGCTCTCGCCGCGCGCCTCGAAATAGAGCGCTTCGGCGAGGCATTCGGTCTGCGTGTCCGCGCCGCTCACCTGCTGCCGCGCGAGCCAGCCGCGCGAATACTCAATCCCCGTTCCCGGGCGGGCCACGTAGCCCGCAAGCCGGTCGCCAGAGATGGCCCGCAAGGCGCGGATTTCCTCGGCCATGAGCTGCGTGAGCGGGGTGTCCGCAGCCACCGTCCCGGCCAGGGCCGAGACAAGCGCCGCGGTCAGAAGAGTCCGTTTCATGCGCGATCTCCTTAGATTGCCGATGCGTGGCATCGACCCGATCATCGCGGGCGAATAGCCGATCAAGACGCGCGCGTCTACCCACCCGACCGGCGAGTCCTTGCCGATGGACGAATCTGCCCGTCTCAACCCACGAAACGTGAACGATCTTGCGCGAGCGTCGCCTCCGGCGTGCCAATCCTGTCGCGCACCGAAAGCTGTGCGGCAGCAAGTCGCGCCACTGGCACGCGGAACGGCGAACAGGACACGTAGGTAAAGCCCGCCTCGCGGCAAAAGGAAATCGATTCGGGATTGCCGCCATGCTCGCCGCAGATCGACAGCACAACCTCGGGGTTTGCCGTACGCCCGCGCTCGGCCCCGATCCTGAGAAGTTCGCCCACCCCATCCGTGTCGAGCACGTGGAACGGGTCCTCCGGGTAGACGCCCTGCTGCACATAGGCGGACATGAAGCGACCGGCATCGTCGCGCGACAGCCCGTAGGTCATTTGCGTGAGGTCATTGGTGCCGAAGCTGAGGAACGAAACGAGCGGTGCGATCTCGCCCGCACGCAGTGCCGCGCGCGGGGTCTCGACCATCACGCCCAGGCGGTAGGCAAAGTCGCGCTGTCGCTCGCCCCGCACCGCCGCCGCCACCGCGTCGATGCGCGTCTTGACCAGTTCCACCTCTCGGCGCGCGCTCACCAGCGGGATCATGATCTCGGGCACCACCGGCTCCTCGCCCTCGCGGCTGGCCTCCAGCGTCGCCTCGAAAATGGCGCGCGCCTGCATGTCGTATATCTCCGGTACGGTAATGCCCAGCCGCACGCCGCGCATCCCCAGCATGGGGTTGTATTCGCCCAGCGCCTCGACGCGACGGGTGACGTCCGAGACGGGCATGTCGAGCGCCTCTGCCAGTTGCAGGTGGCCCGCGCGGTCGGCGGGAAGGAATTCGTGCAGTGGCGGATCGAACAGGCGGATGCAGACCGGTTGCCCCTGCATGATCCGGAACAGGTCTGCGAAATCGGCGCGCTGCATGGGCAGCAGCCGTTCCAGCACGGCGGCGCGATCCTCGCTCGTGTCGGCAAAGATCATCTCGCGCATGACGGTGAGGCGGTCCTCCTCGAAGAACATGTGCTCGGTGCGGCACAGGCCGATGCCGCGCGCCTTGAAATTGCGCGCCAGTTCGGCATCGGCGGGGGTGTCGGCATTGGCGCGCACGGCGATGTCACGGGTCTCGTCTGCCCATGACATGAGCGTCTGGAAGGATGCGTCGCGCGCCGCCTCGAGCAGCGGGGCCTCGCCCGCCAGCACCTCGCCATTGGTGCCGTCCACGGTGATCGTTTCGCCCGCGCGGATCACCTGCCCGCCCGGCATGGTCAGCATCTTGCGCCGGGTCTGGAAGCGAATGTCGGAGGCACCCACCACGCAGGGCAGGCCGATGCCGCGCCCGATCACCGCGGCGTGGCTGGTCATGCCGCCGCGCTCGGTCAGGATCGCGCTGGCGGCGTGCATCCCGCGGATATCCTCGGGGCTGGTCTCGCGCCGCACCAGAACACAAGGCTCGCCGCGCGCCGCCGCCGCCTGCGCTTCGGCGGCGGTGAACACGACCTTGCCCGCCGCGGCCCCCGGGCTCGCGGCGATGCCGTGGGCCAACACGTCCCGCGGGGCCTCGGGGTCAACCTGCCGGTGCAGGAGCTCGTTGAGCGCGCGCGGCTCCACGCGCATCAGCGCCTCCTCGCGGGTGATGATGCCGTCCTCGGCCAGCGCCACGGCGATGGCCACCGCGGCACGGGCATTGCGCGCCACGCGGATGCCGTCGAGGATCCAGACGCGGCCCGCCTCGATGGTGAACTCGGTCTGCATCTCCTCGCGCAGCTTCTCGCGCATCAGCCGCGTATGCGCGCGGATCTCGGCGAAGGCATCGGGCGCAAGCTCCTCGAGGGAGGGGCCGCGCGGGTCGCGGGTGAGATAGAGCGCGTCCTCACCGCCGCGCAGCGCGTCGCGCCCCTGGCTCTGGCTGAGGTAGCGCCCGGTGATCTGCTGCGCGCCGGTGCGGCTGTCCACCAGTTGCATAACGCCCGAGCCGCTCTCGCCAGGGCCAATCCCCAGCGCCAGTCCCTGCACCACGAGGCCCAGGCCCGCATCGGCAGGTGCACCCTTGGCCTGCCGCAGCAGGCGGGCCGTCGTCCCCTCCCAGGCGCGCGCCATCGAGCGCAGTACCTGCGCAAGCTGCACCGCCGGGTCCTGCGGAAATTCCTCGTCGGTCTCGTCCTCGTAGGCGCGCAGCGCCTCGCCCAACCCCTGCAACGGGTCCTGCGCCACGTCCTCGAACAAATCCGGGTCGAGACGGGCCACATGGATCGCGTAGGCCTGCACGAAGCGGAGGTATATATCGGCCGCCGCGCGCTGCCCGATCTGTTCAGTCAGCGCGGCATAGCGCGTGTCGTTCACGCCGATGTTGAGCACCGCGTTCGGACCGCCCCAGTCCGGGTCCTCCGAGGAGGGGCGCACACACAGGAGCGGCGTTTCGCCGAAAGGGGCGAGCAGCGCGTCCATGTCTGGCATCTCGCCCGCCGCTATGCGGTGGACGGCGTGGAACGAGAGCGCTATCGTACACGGCACCGGTAAGTCGAGCCGCACCAGCCGCTGCAGGCATTTCGCGCGTCCGCCATGCGTGCCCGTGTGCACGGGTGCAGTGGGGGTGATGAGCGTGATATCGGAATCGTCTTGCTGCACTGCGGCACCTTTCCTTTGCCCGCACCATACGCCGCGATGTGGACATGGCAAGGGAAAGGATCACAGCCGTGTGACATGGGGGGGCCTGCGCTACCCCTCGACGCGGGTGAGGTCGGCGGCCTGAAGGCAGATGGTCCGGATGCGGCTGAGCAGGTTGAGGCGGTTGCGGCGCAGCACGGCGTTGTCGACATTGACCTGCACCGCCTCGAAAAACGCATCAACGGCTGGGCGCAGGGCGGCCATGGCCCGCATGGCCCCGGCGAAATCCTCGGATTTGAGGGCAGCGGCGATCTGCGGCTCTGCGGTGTCGAGGGCGTAGAAGAGCGCCTTTTCCTCGTCGGTCTCGGCGAATTTCACATCCGCACCGAAGGAGTACTCGACCCCGTCCTTCTCCTCGGCCTGTGTGAGGATGTTGTTGGCCCGCTTGAACCCCTGCAACAGGTTCTCGCCATCGTCGGTTTTCATGAAATCCCCGAGCGCGCGGGCGCGGTGAACCAGCAGCGTGAGGTCGTCATTGCCCTCCATCGCGAGGCAGGCGTCGATCACGTCATGGCGCAGGCCCTCATCGCGCAGGTGAACCTTGAGACGGTCGTGTACAAAGGCCAGCAGGTCATCGCTCAGGTCCGGCATGGCCTCGCCCACCTTGTGGATCAAGCTGCCATCGTCGGTTTCCGGTGTCCGGTCCCGCTCTGAGAGCCGGTCAAGCACCGCGTTGAAGGCAGCACCGAACACGCCGTGATCGGCGATCTCATCGAGGATTTCCTCCAGCGTGTCGATCTCGTCGTCGCTGGCCTCGTCGCGATTGAGCGTGATCTTGTGGCGCAGGAGCTGCGCGTCGATGAAGCGATCGAGCGGCAGGCGGTGGTTGCCCTCCATCGCGGCGCGTATGACCCCGAGCGCCGCTCGGCGAAGCGCGTAGGGGTCCTTCGACCCCGTGGGTTTCTCGTCAATCGCCCAGAACCCCGTCAGCGTGTCGAGCTTGTCGGCCAGCGCCACGGCGGTCGAGACCGGGGCGGAGGGCACGGCCTCGCCCGGCCCGAGCGGCTTGTAATGCTCCTCGCAGGCCGCCGCCACCTCTGGCGCGAGACCCTCGTCCTGCGCGTAATAGCGCCCCATAAGCCCCTGCAATTCTGGGAACTCGCCCACCATCTCGGATTGCAGGTCGGCCTTGGCGATCTTCGCCGCTTTTTCCGCAGGATCGGCCTCGGCCCCCACCATTGGCGCGATCTCGCGCGCCAGCGCCGCGATGCGCTCGACGCGATCCGCCTGTGATCCCAGCTTGTTGTGAAAGGTCACGTCGCGCAGCCCCGCGGCCATGCCTTCGAGGCCCTTGTCCCGCACCGTGCGCAGGTCATTCTCCCAGAAGAATTTCGCGTCCGACAGCCGCGCCGCCAAAACCTTCTGATTTCCCGCCAGAATGGTCGCGCCGTGATCCGCCGTCTCGACATTGGCGACGGTGACGAACCGCTCGATGCGGCCCGTCTTGGGGTTCTTTACGCTGAAGAACTTCTGATGTTCCTTCATCGAGGTCTGAAGAACCTCCGGCGGCAGGTCGAGAAATGCGTCGTCGATCCGGCCCATCAGCACCACAGGCCATTCCACAAGCCCCGCGACTTCCGCCAGAAGACCGCGGTCCTCGACCACCTCCAGCCCTGCGGCAAAGGCCTGGTTTGTGGCCTCCTGCCAGATCGCGGCCTGCCGCACCCCGGCGTCCAGCACCACGTGCGCGCGCTTGAGCTTTACCTCATAATCATCGAAAGACGATACAGAAAACGGCTCCGGTACCATGAATCGATGACCGTGCGTGACATCGCCTGCGCGGATACCGTCGACTTCCATCTCCACCACCTGCGCCGCGCCCTCGTCATCGGTCAGGAGGCACAGGATCGAATGCAAGGGCCGCACCCAGCGCAAGGCCCCCGTGCCCCAGCGCATCGACTTGGGCCAGGGGAAATGGCGGATGACGCGCTCCAGTTCCTCGGCCACGATCTCCGACGCCGGGCGTCCGGGGCGGGTGATGGTGGCGAAATAGACCTGCCCCTTCTTCTCGTCGCGCACCTCCAGATCGTCGCGGCGCACACCCGCGCCGCGGCAGAACCCCTCGACCGCCTTCTCGGGCGCGTCCACGCGCGGGCCCTTGCGCTCCTCGCGCGTGGTGGGGCTCTCCGCCAGCAGCCCGTGCACCGACAGCGTCAGCCGCCGCGGCGTGGAATACGCCGCCGCGCCCGCATAGGTCAGCCCCGCCCCGACCAGCGCGTCCGTCATCATCCGCCTGAGATCGTCCGCCGCACGGCCCTGCATCCGCGCGGGGATTTCCTCGGAGAAGAGTTCGATCAGGAGATCAGGCATTGGGCTCAGTATCCTTGCGGCGGTTCGGGGCAGTCGTCGGGGGCGGGCTGGCCGTCGAAGACCACCTCGCCGCAGCGGTTGATCTGGTGCCAGGCGAAGGTGCGTCCGTCGGGATAGACCGCCAGCACCCGGTCGATGCCATAGGTGACGTTCTTCTCGCCGAGATAGGCACGGGCGCGGTCGTCCAGCAGGGCGGCCCCGATGGCCCCGGCGTCGAAACAGCCGAACCAGCCCGGCGCGTTGAGCGGCTCGGCGGCCTCGTAGGGCACGAGAGCGGCACCCTGCGGCAGGTCGGTTTCAAAGCAGGCGCGGAACCGGATGGGCGAGCTGTCGGCGTCGATGCCCTCGAAATCGCGCACCGGCAGGGCGACCGCGCCGCCATCAGCAAGGGTGATCCGCATCTCCACATTTCCACCCTCCGAGACCGGGCGGACCTCCTCGTAGAAGTGGTAGACCTGCAGGTAATACATCGCCACGCCCGCGATCAGGGCGACCAGGAGAATCCCGATGCTCAGAACCTTGCCCATCAGGCCGCGTACCCCCCGGCGTCGGTGCGCACGAAGGCGTCGGCGCACATTCTTGCCAGCGCGCGCACGCGGCCGATATAGGCCTGCCGCTCGGTGACCGAGATGACGCCGCGCGCGTCGAGCAGGTTGAAGATGTGGCTGGCCTTGATGCACTGGTCATAGGCAGGGTGCGCCATGATGATACGCGCGCCCGTCTTGGGGTCGGTGTCGTCCTGCGCGAGGATGGCGGCGCAATGGGCCTCGGCTTCCTCGAAATGCCGCAGCAGCACGCCTGTATCGGCCACGTCGAAATTCCAGCGGCTGTATTCCGCCTCGGTCTGGCGGAACACGTCGCCATAGGTCAGGGGCTGCGCCGCGTCGGGGTCGTTGAAGGGCATGTCCATGACGTGATCGACGCCCAGTACATACATCGCCAGCCGCTCCAGCCCGTAGGTGAGTTCCCCGGACACCGGATGGCAGTCATGCCCGCCCACCTGCTGGAAATAGGTGAACTGGCTCACCTCCATGCCGTCGCACCAGACTTCCCAGCCGAGGCCCCAGGCACCCAGCGTGGGGCTTTCCCAGTCATCCTCCACGAAACGGATGTCGTGCAGACCCGCGTCGATGCCGATGGCGGCGAGCGAGCCGAGGTAGAGATCCTGCAGATCGGGCGGCGACGGCTTTATCAGCACCTGATACTGGTAGTAATGCTGCAGGCGGTTCGGGTTCTCGCCATAGCGTCCGTCGGTGGGCCGGCGCGAGGGCTGCACGTAGGCCGCAGCCCAGGGCGCGGTGCCCAGCGAGCGCAGCGTGGTGGCGGGGTGAAAGGTGCCCGCGCCCACCTCCATGTCATAGGGTTGCAGCATCGCGCAGCCCCGGCCCGCCCAGTAGGCCTGAAGCCGGAGGATGATCTCCTGGAAACTGCGCGGTTTAGCGGTGCTGTCGGTCATGCGAAGGCCCCCGGAAGTGTCCGCCCTACCTAGGCCGGGCGCGGGGGATGGTCAATCGGGCTTCGGGCCGCCCGCGCCCCGGCGCACGGCAGAAAGAAGATGCAATACCCGCGCAGTTTGGTAGAACCTTGAGAAGGTGCCGCATATCGGCGCAGGACATATACGGGATAGACAGGAATGCGTTTGGTCACGGCCTTTTGTTTGATGGTTTTCCTCCTGCCGCTCGGGGCGCTCGCGCAAGGGACGGGCGGCGGTACGGGCCGGGTCTGGGTGCAGATCGAGGCGCAGCCAAGCCTGGCCGAGGCGCGCGCCCGTGCGCGCGACTATGCGCGCGACCTGCCCGACGTAAACGGGTTCTCACTCGGCCGTGGCTGGTATGCCATCACCCTCGGCCCCTACAGCGAAGCCGAGGCAGAGCGCGTGCTGCAGGTCTATCGCCGTGAGGGCGTGATCGCGCGCGACAGCTATGTCGCGCAGACATCCGAATACGGACGCCGCTTCTGGCCGGCGGGCGACACCGATGCACCCGCGCCAGATCCTGCACAGGTCGCCGAACCCGCCCCACAGCCTGAACCGGGAGAGACCCTGCGCGAGGCGCGCGCCAGCGAGTCCCGCCTGAGCCGTGAGGAGCGCGAGGCGCTCCAGGTGGCGCTGCAATGGGCGGGGTTCTACCGAGGCGCGATCGACGCGGCTTTCGGCCGCGGCACCCGCGCGGCAATGGCCAGCTGGCAGCGTGAGAACGGGGTCGAGCCGACCGGCGTGCTGACCACGCGGCAGCGCGCCGCGCTCTTGGGGCAATACAACGCTGTGCTCGACGGTCTCGGCCTTGAAACCGTGCGCGACACCGAGGCGGGCATCGAGATCGACCTGCCGCTCGGGGTGGTGGAATTCGACCGCCACGAGGCCCCGTTCGCGCATTTCACCGCATCTGGCGATCTGCCCGCGCAAGTGCTGCTCATCAGCCAGCCGGGCGACCGCACGACCATGACGGCACTGTACGACATCATGCAGACTCTAGAGATCGTGCCAGAGACCGGCCCCCGCGCACTGGCGTCGGATGGCTTCACCCTCACCGGCGAAGGGGCCGAAACGGTCTCGCATACCCGCGTCTGGCTGCGCGACCGCGAGATCAAAGGCTTTACACTGGTATGGCCCGCCGGCGACGAAACCCGCCGCACCCGGCTTCTGGAAGCCATGGAGGATAGCTTCTCGACCCTGCCCGGTACGCTCGAGGCGATCGCCGCGCCCGCGACCGGGCAGCGCATCGATCTCGTTGCTGGGCTCGACGTGCGCCGGCCCGAGCGCGCACGTACAGGATTTTTCGTCGATGCGCGCGGAGCCGTGCTCACAACCGCCGAAGCGGTGCGCGGTTGCGGCCGAATTACTCTGGGAGAGACTGCAGAGGCCGATATAGCCCATCTCGACGAATCGATTGGCGCGGCCGTGCTGCGTCCGCGCGAGGCGCTGGCACCTGCGCAGGTGGCGCGCTTTCGCGACGGTCTCCCGGCGGTGCTGTCGCGGGTAGCAGTGGCAGGCTATTCATACGAAGGCCTGCTGGGCGCACCGTCGATCACGTTCGGCCAGCTGGCCGCTATGGAAGGACTCGGTGGCGAGCCGCATCTCAAGCGTTTGGCGCTTGCTGCGCGAACGGGCGATATGGGCGGTCCGGTGCTTGATGGCGGGGGCGCAGTGCTGGGCATGCTGGTGCCCTATGAGCCAGACGGGCGAAGCCTGCCCAAGGGCGTGACCTTTGCCACCACCAACGGCGCGCTGCGGACGGTTTTGGAGACGGGCGGCGTCACGCCACGCAACGCCACGGCCCAAGCCGACCTGTCCGGGGAGGCGCTTACCGACCGGGCGGAAGCGATGACCGTGCTCGTCGGATGCTGGGAATGAAACGCCCCCGTTCGCACCGCGTGGCATTCCGGGCCGCCCTTGCACTGGCCTTGATGGTCCAGCCCTCGTGGGCGCAGGAAGATGTTAATTTTCAAACGGCAGCCGGCTTACATTTCGATTGCCGGGCCGACGCACCAGACGAGACCGCTCTCCCCGAGGGCGACCATGTCACGTTCACATGGGACCGCCGCGCCGGCGGTGGAGAGCTTCTTTGGCCCAACGGACATCGTGCCATCCTGCGACAGCTCAACAACGACGCGCGGTGGCTCGTCCACTTCTGGTACGGGGATGAAACCGGAAGGATCGTCCCAGAAGGCGAGATGAACATCGGCTGCTGCATCCAGAGCTACCTGTCGGTCAGGCATTCGGGTCACTTTGCGCTGACTAAGCATTCGATTGTGCAGGGCGGCATGCGCGCCCGCAGCATCGAAGGCCGGTGCGCCATAACCGCGATCCCCGAGTAAACCGGTGCCACGCCGGTAAGGGGTGGCTGCCCCCAATGCACGGTGCCCGTCTCAGGGCCGCCAGAAACGCGGCAGGAGCAGCACCAGCACCGCGAGGATTTCCAGCCGCCCCATGAGCATGGCGAGGATCATCAGCGCCTTGGCCGCCTCGGGAAAGCCCTGAACCGACCCGGTCGCGCCCACGCTCGGGCCGAAGGCAGGACCGATGTTGAAGATCGCGGTCCAGGCACCCGTCACCGATTCGATCAGCGTCAGCCCAGTCAGTTCCAGCGCCACAGAGAACATCCCCAGAGACAGGATATAGACGGTGAAGAGCAGCATCACGGATTGCAATACCTCGTCCTCGACCCGCCGTCCCTCGTGGCGCAGAACCATCACGCTCGAGGGATGAAAGATACGCCGCGCCTGCTGTCCCAGCGCTCGCAGCATGAGCTGGTAGCGGAAGATCTTGATGGCGCAGCCGGTCGAGCCGGTGCAGCCGCCCACCGCTCCCGCCGCGATCAGGATCACGAAGGGAAAGCTGCCCCAGGCGGTAACGTCGCCATCGCCATATCCGGTGCCGGAAAAGATCGACACGGTGTTGAATAGCCGCGCCCGCAGCCCGGCCTCGTCGATTTGCCCGGTCACGGCGATCTCGTAGGCCGCGATCAGCAGCACCGCGTAGCCGATCCAGCGCAGGTAGGTGCGCACCTGGCTGTCGTGCCAGAGGGGGCGCAGGTGCCCCTGTACGCCCTGCATCAGCCGCACGAAGGGCAGCGTGGCGAGGATCATGAAGACCACGCTGGCATATTGCACTCCGCCCGAGTAGCCGGCGAAGGAGGCGTCGCGTGTCGAAAAGCCGCCGGTCGCGACGGTGGTGAGCGCGTGCACCGTGGCGTCGAACGCCCCCATCCCCAGCACAAAATAGGCAAAGATGCAGGCCAGCGTCAGCAGCAGGTAGACGTTGAGCACGCCGCGCGAGATGTCGATGGTGCGCGGCAGCGCCTTGCCGAAGGTGTCGAACCCCTCCGAGCGAAAGAACTGCATTCCGCCCACCCGCATCACGGGCAGGAATACCAGCGCCACGATGACGATCCCAAGGCCCCCCAGCCATTGCAGGATGCCGCGCCACAGCAGCAGCCCCTTGGGCAGGTCGTCAAGCCCCGCGATCACGGTGGTGCCGGTCGTCGTCACGCCTGACATCGACTCGAACAGCGCATCGACGAAGCCCAGCCCGGTCTCGCCCAGCATGAAGGGCAACGCACCGAAGAGCGGCAGCACCACCCAGACCGTGGTGGTCAGCAGGAACGCCTGCTGGACGCTGAGCCCGCCGCCCATCGCGTTGCGGCACGACAGCGCCACGAGACCGCCCGCGAGGCAGGTGACGATCATGCTCTCCGCGAATACCGTCCAGTGCTCCCGCCCCTCGACGAGATCGACGAGCAGCGGCAGCAGCATTGTCGCGCCCATGGCCGTCACCATGAGCCCGACGAGATATCCCACGGGTCGCACGTCGAACATGGCGCGCAGCGTTGGCCGCGTGTCACGATGGTGTCAAGCGCCATGCGCGCCCCGCTCAATCCGGCAGGATGTCTTCCATCACAAAGGCCGGGATGTCGCGCCGGTCAAGGCCCATCCCGGCCAGCTCCGCATCGCTCAGCGCCTGCATCCGCGCCACGCTCGCGAGACGCGCGCGGGTGAGCATGTAGGCATTCATCCCCGGCGCGCGCTCGGCCATGAAGAGGTCGAGATCGTGCCGCCAGGCGGCGGGAAGAAATCGGACGGTCAGGTCGCTCTCGGTCATCGGGTCCCCTTTCGCGGGTGGAACGGACCCCTCCCCAGTTTCAAGTATAGCGCGCCACCATGCGCGATGCGCGGGGCGCATTCAGGCGGCGGCGAGGTGTTGCTGCATTGCAGCACGAAAAAGAGCCCGGCGGATGCGCTCCGGCGGGCCCCGTTCGCGCGCGCGGCTCGGATCAGGTGTAGAACAGGTCCTTGAACACGTGATAGGCGATCTGGTCGCGTGGGATTCCGAGCCGGGCGAGTTCGGCGTCGGACTTTGCCTCGAGGTCCTCGATCTGAGCGCGCCGCGAGTGCGTGCGCGCCATCCTGTCACAGCCCCGCTCGAGCGCGGCGATAAGTCGACCCCAAGTACCCCGCAGCGGCGAGGTGGCGACATTGGTTGTGATGTTTGACATCTGGAAACCTCACGATTGTGATGCGTTTCCTCCCTGATGCCAATGTAGGTCATCGTCCCCCGCGCCACGAGCGTCAATTCGGAATGGCCGGGTTGCGCGGGGCGCATCCCGGCCAGCTAGTGCTTATTCCGTTTCTGCTTTTTCGTCCCTCTGCGGCATGGCGGGCGGGTTTGATGGTGCCCGCGGGCGCTTGGCGGCGGCTGTGTCCGTTTTGGCCTCTGCCGGTTTGACGGCGGGCTTG
>Ga0102929_1001355_pt1 | contig 14610 bp, 12 predicted proteins | sample SalPonR1_B_D2_MG_FD_78510 | JGI IMG/M metagenome (GOLD analysis project Ga0102929, IMG submission 78510) | Salt pond soil microbial communities from South San Francisco under conditions of wetland restoration - Salt Pond MetaG R1_B_D2_MG | ecosystem: Environmental > Aquatic > Marine > Intertidal... | reverse complement strand
ATCGTCGAACAGGTCGAAAAGCGCGCAGCGGAAATCGAGGCGGAGGAGGTCGCGCCGGCAGCCGCGGAATGAGCCGCACGGGCGGCACTCAGCGGGTCAGGTAGCGTTCAAGCACGATTGCGGGCATCCGCCCGCGCAGGATCATGTCGGGCAACACGTAGGACGGTGCCATGTCCAGCCCCAGCGACGCCGCCAGCGCCGCATCGGCAGACATGTCCAGAACCGTGATGCGCAACCGCAGATCCCGTGCGATCCGGCGCAGATCGGCTTCGGCCGCGGCGCAATCGTCACAATCGGGTGCCTTGAAGTACGCAAGCGCGGCGTCCTGACCCACCGGGCCGAACCCGGGTGCCTGCGGGCCGAACAGGGCCGCGGCATGGCGATCGATCAGGTCCAGGTCACGCTGCACGTGCCCGGCATAGATGTCCACTGGCGCGGCGGAAGGGGGCGGACGCGACTGCCCCAGGGCCGGAGCGGCAAGTTCGGGGTGCGCCATAAGCGTTTCACGGACCAAGACGCCGAAAGCTTGCTGTTGGTCCGGGGTCATCCCCAACCCCGCCTGCCCGCTCATCGACGGCCCGGAAACCGCGATCAGAACCGCGCAAATCAGGGGACAGGCCGCAGGTTGCACCCTATTGGGCGCGGATATCGGCCACGACGTCACGCATTCCGTCCAGCGGAACGTAGCCGCGCAGCATGCGGTCATCCAGCACGAAGGACGGAGTCCCGGAAATGCCCAGCTCCCGGGCGAGCGCATGATTGGCCGCGATGACCTCGGTCACCCGGTCGCTCTGCATGTGCGCGAGAATCTCTTCGGCGTCGAAACCCAGCGTGCCGGAGATCCGGCGCAGCGACGCCTCGCTGATGGATCCCTTGAAATTCATCAGGGTATCATGAGCACTCTTGTAGGCGTCATCCCCGGCGAGTTGTTTCACGGCGATCGCATAGCGCGAGGACAGCATGGATTCCTCTCCAAGTATAGGGAACTCCTTGAGGATGAAACGGATATCACCATCGGAGTCGACCAGCTCCTGCACCTCCGGGGATGCCCGGCGGCAGTACCCGCATCGATAATCCATGAATTCGACCACGGTCACGTCCCCCTCGGGATTGCCGCCGACCCAGGAATGCCCGTCCGAGAATATGGCATCCGCGTTGGCGCGGATCAGCGAGGAGTCGTCCTCGGCCTGCTGCGCGGTCTGGCGCTGTTCGAGAACCGCCACCGCTTCCATGATGACCTCGGGGTTTTCCAGAAGGTAGGCCCGGACCTCGGCCCGGAACGCGGCGCGCTCTTCCTTGGACATCTCGGTCACATCGAGGGCATGGGCGGGCGCCATGAAGGCCGCCATGATGGCGGAGGCGATCAGGGTGTTGAAACGCGGTCTCATCGGGGTCATCTCCGTTGTTTTGCGGCCTTGGCCGCAGAAAGCACATCCTGGGCGCGTTGCCAAGCGGCCGATCCGCGCGGCAGAAGGTCCGAGGCGCGGGTGGCATGAATTTCCGCATCTTCAAGGCGGCCGGCGATGGCATAACGCTCGGCCGTGACCAGCGAGGCCATGCCGTTGTCGCCCAACTTGGAATGCGCGACGCCAAGATCACGCATCACCCGTGGGTCACGCCCGTCGATGGCGCGGGCGCGTTCGAGAATGTCGAGGGCCTGACGCGTCTGGCCGCGGCTCAGCAGCGCGCGGCCGTAGGCCCCGAGTACGAGCGCATTGCGCGGCGCCTGTTCAACCGCCCTGCCATAGGCCGCCGTCGCGTCCGCGAAGCGCCTGTTTTCCATCAGGATCTGGCCGCGCAGTTCGTGAAGATACGGATCATCACCCCGCATCGCGATGGCCTTGTCGATCCGTGACAGGGCCGCCTGAAGATCGGACTGGCGGTGATAGGCGATCGCCTCGCGCATGAGGCGGACATCCTCGAACCCGGATTCGCCTGCCCGGGTCAGTGTCCATTTAGGCGAGCGCATGAAGGCAGACAGCTTGCCTTTGGCGCGGGCGAACCAGTACCGCGCTTTCTCGTCCGGCTGGCCCTTGTCCGAATGCGCGGCGGCAAGCCGCTTCAGCACCCGGTAGCGATCCGATGAAAGCGGATGGGTTCGGGCATAGGGATCCTGCCGCGCGGCCGAAAGCGCCTCCTGCCCGCGGAATATGTCCATCACCTCGACCGCGCCCTGCGGGTCGATGCCAGCGCGAGCCATGTACCGCACACCGGCATGATCGGCCGAGCTTTCCTCGGCCCGGGTGTGTGACATGAACATGCGCATCGCGGTGGAACTGGCCCCGACCGCGGCACCGGCGGCCGCCTGGGCGTTACCGCTTACGGCGCCGGCCACGGCGGCAAGTGCAACGCCCAGCCCCGCCGCCGTGCGCGCGTTTCGCAGCGCCACGGGGCGGCGCATGAGATGACCGTTGGCGATATGAGCAGCCTCGTGCGCGATCACTGACTGAAGCATTTCAGGCGTCTTCATCTTGAGGATGAGGCCCGAGTGGATGAAGATGTTGCTGCTGTCGACGACGAACGCGTTGAGACTGCGATCATCGATGAGCAGGATATCAACCCGCGTCGGACTGAGGCCGGCAGCCTTGAGGATCGGTTCGGAAAGGCGCTTGAGCGCATATTCGATATCAGGATCCCGCAGCAATGTCAGCGCACGCGCCGGCGACGTGACGGTCAGCAGGACGATGGCGCAAGCGGCGATGATACGTAGCAGGGTCATTGACGAAGGGCCGGTTTCCGGGTGAAACGATGTTGCGGGCACAGTCTAGGAACAAAGCCATGCGGAACTCAACCCGATCGCAGGTCGATCCCTTCATCGTGATGGATGTCATGGAAGCCGCCCGGCAGGCCGAAGCCGCGGGCCGCGACATCATCCACATGGAGGTGGGTCAGCCGGGCACGCCGGCACCGGCGGCCGCGCGTGGCGCGCTGGCCCGCGCGATGGAGGATGACGCGATGGGATATACCGTTGCACTTGGGCTGCCCGCGCTCAGGAAACGGATCGCCCGACTCTATGATGAGTGGTACGATCTCGATCTCTCACCGGAACGGGTGGTGGTCACGTCGGGATCTTCCGGGGCTTTCATCCTGGCCTTCACGGCGCTTTTCGATGCGGGCGAACGGGTGGGCATCGGTGCCCCCGGCTACCCCAGTTACCGTCAGATCCTGCGCGCGCTCGACCTTGTGCCGGTGGAGATCGAGACTGCGGCGGAAAACCGCTTGCAGCCCGTGCCGGGCGATCTTGGCGGGCGTGACCTGGCCGGGCTGATGGTGGCATCGCCGGCGAATCCCTCGGGCACGATGCTGGGGCGTGCGGACCTCGGGGCGCTGATGGGCGCGGCCCGCGAGGCCGGCATCTCGATGATCAGCGACGAGATTTACCACGGCATCGAATACGAGGCCCGGGCGGTCAGCGCGCTGGAGGTGAGCGACGACGTCTACGTGATCAACTCATTCTCCAAGTATTTCTCCATGACAGGATGGCGGGTGGGATGGATGGTGGTGCCGGAAGATCATGTGCGCACGATCGAGCGGCTGGCGCAGAACCTGTTCATCTGCCCACCCCATGCCAGCCAGGTTACGGCGCTTGCGGCCATGGATTGTAGTGCGGAATTGCAGGCGAACATGGATGTCTACCGGGCCAATCGCGCGCTCATGCTGGACGGTCTGCCAGAGGCGGGATTCGACCGGTTTGCGCCGCCCGATGGCGCGTTTTATGTTTATGCGGATGTCAGTCACCTTACCGATGACAGCCGTGCCCTTGCGGCCGAAATCCTTGATCAGGCCGGTGTGGCGGTGACACCGGGGCTGGATTTCGACCCGCACAGAGGACACGGCACGATCCGCTTTTCCTATGCGCGCGGCACGGACGATATCGCGGAAGGGCTGCGCCGGCTCGGCACGTTCATGAAGGCGCGCGGCGCAGTGTGATGTCTGCCAGGGCATTTTTCCGGGGCAGGGCCTGTCGTGACCACGTGCAATGCGTCGCATGGTGGTGTATCATTGCCGGCAACGAGACCGGACAAACGGCTGATGAGCAGGTTAATCGGGACAATTCTGGCGCTGGTGTTCTGTTTCATCGGCTTTACCGGCTTCACGCAGGAGCTTGGTGGCCTGGCGCGTGTGATCCCGGACCAGAGCCGGATCGAGGCGGCACAAGGCGGGCTGAAGATCGAACTGGCGCTGAGCCAGGCGGTCCCCTGGCGGGTTTTCACGCTTGATGAACCGCGCCGCCTGGTCATGGACTTCCGCGAAGTGGACTGGCGCGGGCTTGATGCCGAGGCCCTGATCGGCACGAAACGGGTGCGGGGTGCCAGGACAGGACGCGCAGGCCCGGAGCGAACGCGCATGGTGCTGGATCTGGATGGTCCCTTCGGTATCGAAAGCGCGGAAATGCAGGTCTCGCGGAGCGATGGAACCGCGCGGCTGCGCCTGCGGCTGCGGGATGTCGGTGCCGTGGCATTCGCGGATGCCGCATCGGCCAGTGCCCTCGGCGCGGCGGATGTGGACACGGCCGCGCCATCGGCCCCTGAGCCGCGTGACCACGCACAGCGTGACCTGGTCGTCGTCATCGACCCCGGACATGGCGGGATTGATCCCGGTGCCGTGCATGACGGAACAAGCGAGAAGAACCTGATGCTGACCTTCGCGCGGGAATTGCGCGAGGTTCTGCTGCGCGCCGGGGACTTCGAGGTGGTCCTGACCCGGAACGACGACAGCTTTGTTTCGCTGGAACGGCGCGTCGCGGTGGCGCACAGGGCAAGGGCCGACCTGTTCCTGTCGCTGCACGCGGATACGCTCCGCGAGGGCGGCGCGCGGGGCGCCACCGTCTACCGCCTGTCCGAAAGCGCCTCCGACGAGGCCAGTGCCAAACTGGCCGAACGGCACAACCGCGCCGACATGCTGGCCGGTGTCGACCTGAGCGGCGCCGATGACGTGGTGGCCGATGTTCTCATGGATCTTGCCCGGCTGGAAACCGATCCGCGGGCCGAACGGCTGGCCGAGGCACTTGTGCTGGGCATTCGCCAGCAGGATCTGCCACTCAATTCCCGTCCGCGGCGCGCCGCCGGTTTCTCGGTTCTGAAATCTCCCGACATTCCGTCCGTTCTTCTGGAGCTTGGATTCCTGTCCTCGGAGCGCGATCTGACGAACCTGCGCGATGGCGCATGGCGCGACCGCATGGCGCGGGGCATCCGCAACGCCTTGCAGGCATGGCGGATCGCCGATGCCGCCGCCGCGGAACTGGTGCGTCAATGAAGACCGCGACGCGCGGATTGGGCGGATTCCGGCACAGCCCGGGGGCGGATGTGTTTTGACGCCGCCGCGTCGCATGCATATATGATTTTCCAGTGGTGATCGGGGGCGGATGTGCTCAGGCCAATTCTTGCATTCTTCGGGGCGCTGTTCAGCCTCGTGACGTTGGGTCTCATGATGGTCGCGCTGAGCATCGGTGCGGTTTTTCATATCTATGGCAAGGATCTGCCCAGTCATACATCGCTGGCCAATTATACCCCGCCCACCATCAGCCGAATCTATTCGGGCGAGGGCCGCATCATCGACGAGTTTTCGCGTGAGCGGCGCCTGTTCACGCCGGCCGAGGAAATTCCCGATCTGGTCAAGCAGGCGTTCATTTCGGCGGAAGACAAGAATTTCTATCGCCATTCGGGGTATGACGCGCGGGGCATTGCCGCGGCGATCGTAGAGGCGATCCGTTCGCGCGGGCGCAACGTGCGCGGCGCATCGACCATTACCCAGCAGGTGATGAAGAACTTCCTCCTGTCCGGTGACCGCCGGATCGAGCGCAAGATCAAGGAAATCATCCTTGCCACCCGGATCGAGGAGACACTGAGCAAGGAAAAGATCCTCGAACTCTACATGAATGAAATCTTTCTCGGGCAGAACAGTTATGGCGTGACCGCTGCCGCGCAGACCTATTTCAACAAATCCCTCGGTGAGCTGGCCCCGCATGAAGCGGCGTTTCTGGCCAGCATGCCCAAGGCACCCAGCGATTTCCATCCGGTGCGCGAAAAGACCAAGCTGCGCCAGCGCCGCGATTTCGTCCTGAAGGAGATGTACGAGAACGGCTACATCTCCGAAGAGGTTCATCTCGCCGAGGCCGCCCGTCCGGTGCGGTCGGTCCAGAACGGGGATTTCGAGCCGTTCCGCGCCGCGCTGCCACCGCGGGATTATTTCACCGACGAGATCCGCAGACAGCTCAGCCGTGATTTCGGAGAAGGTGAATTCTTTACCGGGGGGCTCAGCGTGCGCGCGACGCTCGACCCTGAAATGCAGGTGGCGGCCGCGGCGGCCCTGCGCCGGCGGCTGGAGACATACGACCGGGCGCGCGGAGAGTGGCGGGGCACCGGCGTGACGCTGCCGGCGGATGTTCTGGAGTCCGATGTCGAGTGGCAGGCGGCCCTCTCCGAAGCGGAAGTGGCCCGCGATATCGAGCTTGAGGGAACGTGGTACCCGGCCGTTATCCTTGAAATCGGAACCCAGCAGATGCGCCTTGGCATCGGCGGCGTTGAAGAAACCGATGCACAACCGCATGTCGTGCCGCGCAGCGATATCGACTGGCTGCCCGGAAATTTCCAGGAAACGTTCGAACGCGGCGAAGTGGTTCATGTTCGCCGCGTGACAGGCGATGACGGAAGTTTTCAGCGCTGGAGTCTCAGGCAGGTGCCCGAGGTTCAGGGTGGTTTCATGGCGATGGACGTGAACACCGGGCGGGTTCTGGCCATGCAGGGCGGATTTTCCTATCAGGACTCGGTATTCAACCGTGCAACGCAGGCCAAGCGGCAACCGGGATCCAGTTTCAAGCCCTTTGTCTATGCCTCGGCACTGGATAGCGGTTACACGCCGGCCACGGTGGTCATCGACGCCCCTATCGAGATCGAGACACCCGAAGGCATGTGGCGGCCGCGCAACTCCTCCAATGAATATTATGGTCCCACCCCGCTGCGTACCGGAATTGAACGGTCCCGGAACCTGATGACAATCCGCCTCGCACGGGAAGTGGGCATGGAGGTCGTGGCGTCCTATGCCGAGCGCTTCGGTGTCTATGAAAACATGAAGGGGTTCCTGGCCAATTCACTGGGATCGCAGGAATCGACGCTCTACAACATGGTCGCGGCCTATGCGATGTTCGCCAATGGCGGCGAGCGGGTGGAGCCCACCCTTGTCGACCGGGTACAGGATCGCTACGGACGCACCGTCTACCAGCATGATACGCGCCGCTGCGTCGATTGCGACAACCCGGATCTTCCCGAATCCCGCGGTCCGCGGATCGTATCGGATCGGGAGCGGGTCATGGACGCGATCACCGCCTATCAGTTGACCTCGATGATGAAGGGCGTGGTGGAACGCGGCACGGCCGCGGGACATGTGCGGCTGGACGTGCCGGTGGCGGGCAAGACCGGCACCACCAACGATGCGCGCGACGTGTGGTTCATCGGGTTCACAAGCAATATCGTGGCAGGTTGCTATATCGGTTTCGATCAGCCTCGCAGCCTGGGGCGGCGCGCATACGGGTCATCGATGTGCGGGCCCGTCTTTACCGAGTTCATGCGCAAGGCCACGAAGAAATACGGTGGAGGCCCGTTCAAGGTGCCCGACGGCGGACGCTTCATCAAGATTGATCGCTACACCGGCGCCCGCCTGTCGGGCGATGCGTCGGGGCCGGATGTGGTGGCCGAGTATTTCCGTGACGGCGAGGAGCCGGTATTCGGCCTTGCCTATGACGGGGGTTACGCCATGGGCGATGATCTGAACCTGATCGAGCGCCGTGCGGACGGAACGATCGAAGAGGTCCCTGGGGCAGGTGCCGCTGCCGCGGATGGCGACAATGACAATGCGAGTTTCGGCTCGATCAGCTCAGGTGGCCTTTACTGATCGGGAGGCCGGGGACAGCTGACCTTGTTCCCCGCCGGTCGCCTTGCTATCACCCGGGCCTGACAAGAACGAGGCAGGACGAGCCGATGCGCGCCGAGACCCAGAGCACGATCGCCGACATAGAAAATTCGCTGGAGCTTCTGCGCCAGCGGATGGACTGGGAAACAGCCCATCACCGGCTGGAGGAATTCAATGCCCGTGTCGAGGATCCGACCTTGTGGGACGATCCGGCAAAGGCCCAGAAGCTGATGCGTGACCGCCAGAGCCTTGTCGACGCCATCGAAACCCATGACTCCATCCAGCAAGAGCTGACCGACACGGTCGACCTGATCGAACTGGGCGAGGCCGAGGATGACACCGAGGTTGTCGAGGAAGCCGAGGCCAGCCTCAAGCGGCTGGCACGCCGCGCGGCCGCCAAGGAGCTTGAGGCGCTGCTGAATGGCGAAGCGGACGGCAATGACACCTTTCTCGAAATCAATGCCGGGGCAGGGGGCACTGAAAGTTGCGACTGGGCCGCGATGCTGGCACGGATGTATGTCCGCTGGGCTGAAAAACGCGGTTTCACCGTTGAATTGCAATCGGAATCGCCGGGGGACGAAGCGGGTATCAAGTCCGCCGCGTACAAGATAAGCGGTCCGAATGCCTATGGCTGGCTGAAATCCGAATCCGGCGTTCATCGGCTGGTGCGTATCTCGCCGTTCGACTCGGCTGCGAAGCGGCATACCTCGTTCTGCTCGGTCTGGGTTTACCCCGTGGTCGACGACGACATCGAAATCGAGGTGAACCCGGCTGATATCCGTGTTGATACATATCGCAGTTCGGGCGCCGGCGGTCAGCATGTGAACACGACCGACTCGGCGGTAAGGATCACCCATCATCCCACGGGCATCGTCGTGACGAGCTCCGAAAAATCCCAGCACCAGAACCGCGATATCGCCATGAAGGCCCTGAAATCGCGGCTGTACCAGATGGAACTGGATCGCCGGAACGAGGCCATCAACGAGGCGCATGAAGCCAAGGGCGATGCCGGGTGGGGCAACCAGATCCGGTCCTACGTGCTCCAGCCCTATCAGATGGTGAAGGATCTGCGCACAGGTGTGGAAACCTCCGATACCAAGGGGGTACTGGACGGGGACCTGGATCAGTTCATGGCGGCGACGCTGGCCATGAACGTGAGCGGCAAGTCCCGTGCGGAAGCACAGGGCGAGGCCTGAACCGTGTCCGCCACAAAAGCGGCCCCGATCCGGTGATACCGCAATTTCGCGCCTGCGGACCGGGCGACATAGCCAGGGTTTGATCCATGGACGAAATCCTTGAACTGGATGCGCGTGACCTGGCCGCGCAGATCGCACGAGGGGCCGTGAGCTGCGAGGAGGTGATGCGCGCGACCCTCGCGCGTGTCGATGACGTCAATGATACCCTCAATGCCATTGTGTCCCTGCGGGACGCCGATGATTTGTTGTCCGAGGCGCGCCGGGCCGACATGGCCGGGGGTCGGGGGCCGCTGCATGGCTTGCCGGTCGCGGTGAAGGATCTTGCCGATGTCCGTGGGCTGCCGACCTCGCAGGGCTCGCCGCTCTTTGCGGGGCAGGTGGCCGATCACGACGATCTTCATGTCGCGCGGATGCGCGCCGCGGGGGCGATCCCGGTCGGCAAGACAAACACGCCGGAATTCGGGCTCGGCAGCCACACCTACAATCCTGTCCACGGTGTTACGGCGAACCCCTATGACACGTCCCTCAGTTGCGGCGGCTCGTCCGGCGGTGCGGCCGTGGCGCTGGCGGCGCGGATGCTGTGTGTTGCCGACGGGTCCGACATGATGGGATCGTTGCGCAATCCGGCAGGATGGAACAATGTCTACGGGATGCGCCCGTCCTGGGGCCTGATCCCCGGGGAGCCGGAAGGCGACAGTTTCCTGCAACAACTCTCGACCCGTGGGCCGATGGCACGCAGCCCGTCGGATCTGGCGCTGATTCTGAATGTGATGGCCGGTCCGGACCGGCGGCTGCCTTTCGCGATGCCCGGCTTTCCCGGCGCCGCTCCGGAGGCTGGCGCCGATGGCGCGCGTATCGGATGGCTGGGGGACTGGGGTGGCGCGCTGCCCTTCGAACCCGGGATTCTGGATCTGTGCGAGCGGGCGCTGACTGTTCTTGCCGATCTTGGCTGCGTCATTGATCCCCTGCCGGCACCTTTCGGGCGCGACGCGCTTTGGGAAAGCTGGACCGTGTTGCGAAACTGGGGCGTCGCGGCGGGGCTGTCCCCGCTCCTGGAGGAGTCCGGCGCGGCGGCGCGCCTCAAGCCAGAGGCTCTTTGGGAAATCGAGCGCGGCCGGGCCCTGAGCGCCATGGACGTGCATGCCGCGAGCGTGACCAGGTCGCAGTGGTACCGGACCGCGGCGGCCTTGCTCGATCGTCATGATGCCCTTGCGCTGCCAACGGCGCAGGTCTGGCCGTTCGCGCTGGAAAAGGCGTGGCCCGACAGGATCGCCGGGCAGGATATGGACACCTACCATCGCTGGATGGAGGTCGTGATACCGGCAAGCCTTGCGGGGCTGCCCGCGGTGGCGGTGCCCGCCGGTTTCGGGATCGACGGGCGGCCCATGGGGTTGCAGCTGATCGGGCGGCACGGCGACGACGCACGCCTTCTCAGACTGGCGGAAGCGTTTCACGACGCCACGAAATGGCCTCAGGCCCATCCCCCGGACGACACCGCGATACGGGCCTATTCGAGATAGGGAGAGGGATCGACACTTTCGAAACCGTCCCGGACCTCGAAATGCATGGTCGCGGGTCCGCCCTCGCGGATCTCGGCAAGCTTGGCCCCACGTTCAAGGCTTTCGCCTTTCTCCACCGCCACCGCGCCGACATTGGAATAAACGGTCAGGATGTTGTCGTCATGCTTCATCACGATGATCGGAATGCCGCGCGTATCTTCGGTGATGGCCGCGACGACCCCGTCATCGGCGGCATTGACGGCGGTTCCTGGACTGGCCGCGATATCAATCCCTTCGTTCTTGCCCTTGGAGTACTCGCGCACGATATCGCCCCTGACCGGCATCATCATGCGCGCGGCATTCTCCGCTGACCGGGTGATGTCCCCACTCAGGTCGGGGGCCTCGGTTTCCACCGTCGCGTTGTCATCGGGCGGCATCGTTTCTTCCTCCGGAAGAGGATCATCCGCGCTTGGCGGGTCGGGAACCGTCGTGCCGGCCCCGGGGAGGGCCGTTTGGCCCGTGCCGGTCGCATCCAAAGGGGCGCCGGCCTCTTCCTCGGACTCGGGCAGGCTGACAGGTATCAGGAGATGCTGGCCCTCGCGCACGGCAAAATCGGCCCCGAGGCCGTTCCAGTCCGCAAGGCCGCGCACCGAAACATCATAAAGCCGTGCGATCGTGTAAGCGGTTTCCCCGCGTGCCACCTTGTGGCGGACGGGTTGTACCCCGGTGCGCGCGGGATCCAGTGCCGTGGTCTCGATGTCGTTGCTGTCGGCTTCGTCAATGGCATTTCCCGCGATCGCGTTTATGTCCACCCCGCCCGGCGGGCGGATGGGGCCGCCCTCGGGTTCCGGCACACGTTCGGGCAGGGCGATGATTTCACCCTGACGCAACGGATCCTCCACCTTGATGCCATTGAAGCGCGCAAGGGCGGCCGGATCCGCGCCGACCCTGGTCGCGAGGCTTTCGATCGTGTCGCCACGTTGTGCCACCGCCACCTGATAGCCCGGGTAGGAGATGATGCCGCGTTCATCCGGCTTCGGGCGCGTGGCTGTCGCGTTGCGTGCCGCGTCCGAGGTGTTCAACACACCCGGCCCGCCGCGGAGGTCGAAATCAAGCGGTCCTCTGCACGCGCCCAGCATCAGCACCGCGGCTGTGGCCAGAAGCATGCCCTGTCGTGTGGGAAAGTTCATTTCGCTGCCGTCCTCATCATCTGCGCGCCCCGTGTCGGCCGGGGTTCTGAATTCGTTGCCGCCGCTCATCCATCGCGGCCCAGCCCCTCGACAAGCGGCACGAAGCGCACCGGACGAAGCTCTTCATAGTCAAGCCCGGCATCGCCGCGGGTAACACGGATCAGGCTTTGTACCGTGTCGGACTGCCCGACCGGCACGACCATGATACCGCCAATCTTGAGCTGCGCCAAGAGCGGGCCGGGCGGATCCTCGGCCGCCGCGGTGACAAGGATACGGTCGAACGGGGCCTGATCCGGCAGGCCGAAACTGCCATCTGCGGTGACGGCGGTGATGTTCGTCAGGTCAAGCTGACGAAAGATCGCGCCGGCCTCTCGGACCAGGCGCTTGTGACGGTCAACGGTGTAGACGCGCCGCGCCAGCTGACTGAGGATCGCTGCCTGATAGCCCGAGCCGGTGCCCACCTCCAGCACCTTGTCACGCGGGCTGAGCCTGAGTGCCTGGGTCATCAGGCCCACGACCGATGGCTGGCTGATGGTCTGACCGCAGGCGATAGGCAGCGGCATGTCCTCATAGGCGCGGTCGGCGAAATAGCCGCGAATGAAAGGCGCCCGGTCGATCCGCTCCATCGCCGTCAGGACGCTAGTATCGGTCACACCCTTGGAGCGCAGCGCGAACAGGAACTGCATCTTGCGCTCCGCATCGCTGCTTGCGTCATTGCCGGTCATTCTATCGCTTTCAAGGACTCCAGCACGTCATGCGCGGTCAGGTCTGCGCGCATGGGAGTGACGGAAATGTAGCCCTTCAGGTTCAGGTCCGCATCAGTGCCGGGGTGTGTCTCCTGCTGCTGCGGGGCACCGGTGACCCAGAGGAAGCGACGACCGGAGGGGGCGATATGGGGCTCCACTCCGAACCCCATGTCTCGCCGGAATCCTTGTGGCGCCACGCGCACGCCCTTGACACCCGCCGCCGGAACCGGGGGGAAATTCACGTTGTAGAATATTCCGTAATCATCGCGGGTCCAGACGCCGCGATCAAGAATGCGCCGCAGCGTTTCCAGGCCGTGCAGGCGGGCCGCCTCGAAGGGATCTTCCTGATCCCTCTGTTCCGGCCCGTAATACTGGCTCAGCGCGATGGCGGGCAGGCCCTGAAGCGCCGCTTCCATCGCGCCGCCGAGGGTGCCGGAATAAAGCGCGTTCTCGGCCGAATTGTTGCCCCGGTTCACCCCGGAAAGCACCAGGTCGGGGCGCGCGTCCTTCATCACGTCGTGAACACCGGCCAGCACGCAGTCCGCCGGGCTGCCCTGCGCGGCATACCGGCGTTCCTCCATCTGCGAGATCATCATCGGTTGGGTGAAGGAGATGCAATGCGCCACGCCCGATTGCTCGAAGGCCGGCGCCACTGTCCAGACTTCGCCATCCGGTCCGGCCAGTTCTTCCGCGATTTCGGTCAGAACCTGTAGTCCGGGCGCGTTTATGCCATCGTCATTGGTAATCAGTATGCGCATGTTTTCCTGCCCTTGCTGCCTGTGGTCATGTCTAGCCGTGCCTTGCCCGCCGGGCAAGCGCCCCTTCGATCAGGTGATCTGTGCCAAAAGGCGGCGTGCTTCGCCCGAGGGATCGTTCAGGGGCGCGCGCGGTTCTCCGGGATGAAACCGCGCCCGGGTCGCGGTTGGCATGGGCCGCGGCACGAGCACATGGACGGCTGGCCCGGTGCGCCGGGTTTCGGCCGCCCAGCTGCGCGCAAGCGCGATCTGCGCGGCCTTGGTAGACCCATAAGCCCCGAAATAGCGTTCGCCGGCCATTCCATCCTCGAAGAACAGCGCCGTCCCGCCTTCCCCCAGAAGCGGCGCGACGAACGGGATCAGCCGCCCCGTCGCGGTCACGTTGCAGGCCACTGACCTTTCCCAGTCCTTCGCGTCGATATGAGCGGCCGGCGCCAAAGGTGCGGCATGAATCGCGCAATGTGCCCAAAGATCCAGTCTGCCCCAACGGTCATGAATCGACCTGCAAAGATGAGCCATGGCATCGGCATTGGTGATATCCATGGGGGCCAGCGTCGCCATGCCGCCGGCCGTGCGGATACGATCATCCAGCTCTTCGAGCGCCCCTGTGGTGCGCGCAACGGCCACGACATGATGGGTTTCAGCCAGGGCCTCGGCAAGGGCCGCGCCAAGCCCGCGCGACGCGCCGGTGACAAGGGCGGTCTTTTGTTGATTGGTGTCGGTCATGCATTGGCCAATCCCATTGCGCGGCGTTTAATTCAAGGCTGATTGCTTGACTTTCCGGTGCCGGTGGCGAAAAAGTCGTGCAGGAAGTCAGGGATGAAAGGACGCGAAAGATGCGTGACAACGTACTCGTCAAGGCCACGATCGGCCAGGATACTCTTATCAAGAAGGCGGGCCTGGTAATCGGTGGCTCGTTGTTCATCGCGCTGGCCGCACAGGCCAGCGTCGGATGGCCGGTTCCGATCTCCCTGCAAACCCTTGCGATCCTGATCGTCGGTCTGACTTTCGGTTCGAGGCTCGGGGCTGTGACGCTGCTGGCCTATCTCGCGCAGGGTGCCATGGGCCTTCCGGTCTTTGCCAACGGGATGTCAACGGCGGCACTTGTGGGACCGACGGCCGGGTTCCTTTACGGTTTTGTCGGGATGGCCTGGCTGGCCGGTCTGGCGGTCGAGAAAGGCTTGGCGCGCGGGCTCGTTTCGACGGCGATCTGCGGCATGGTGATCTCGGCCCTGCTTTACATCCCCGGCCTGGCATGGCCAGCGGCGATGCTCGGCACGTCGCTGCCGGATCTCTGGGCCGGTTGGATGGCGCCT
>Ga0102929_1001354_pt1 | contig 14616 bp, 13 predicted proteins | sample SalPonR1_B_D2_MG_FD_78510 | JGI IMG/M metagenome (GOLD analysis project Ga0102929, IMG submission 78510) | Salt pond soil microbial communities from South San Francisco under conditions of wetland restoration - Salt Pond MetaG R1_B_D2_MG | ecosystem: Environmental > Aquatic > Marine > Intertidal... | reverse complement strand
GCAGATCACGATCATCAGTTCACGGTGTCGCCCGAGACTGCTCTCGGTTTCCCAGAAGCGGCTTGCGAACCGTTTGCCGATCCGTCCGCGACCGGTGAGGAACTTGAACAGATTGCGGCCCTCGTTGGAGATCTTGAATTCTGCCGTGTCGTCGGAATAGAGCGCGCCGAGGCGTTGCTTGAGGGATATCGCCTCGGGGCTGATCTTGCGGGCGAAAAGGAAATCCTGGCTGATAAGAAGGTCGTAATGGTCATTGTAGAAAGTGACAGGCATCCCGTAGTCGGTAAACAACAGGAAAGTGAGCGTCCGGGTCCGGATCTCGGATTCCGGCACCAAGTGGCGCACCAATGTCTGAAAAAACGTCTCGTCCGGAATCCACGTGGTGCGGAAAAAACGCATCACATCCCGCCGCTGGCGGGTGAAATCAAGGATCGCCTCTATGGTTCGCCGGCGAAGACACCACCACTGGCTTCCGATCTGAACCTCGATATCCGCGGGGATGGCACGCCTGAGCCCCAGTCTCCGCTGAATGTTGAAGGAGGTGTAGAAAAGCCACTTGCGCTTGCGTTCATTGAAGAAATGGCGATACGTCAGTCGTTCTTCCTTGATGCCTGTCTTGATCCAGTCGCTTTCAAAGAAATCGAAGCTTTCGATATAATCGACATCCTCCGCATCGAGGAAATCATGCACGAACCGGGCCGATTTGATCGCTGCGCAATCGCCTGACAACATGTAGAAATGCGTGGCCCGCGGAAAGGCATCGACCGCCGCGGCGGCGGCATTGATAGACGCCTGCACAAGGGACCATTCGCCCCAGCCACACTTGATGCGGCGGGCGAACACGACATTCGCATTGCCCGCAAGCGCGTTGCGGATGGTGTTGAAATCCTCCGTGGCGGCCCGGGCATCAAAATGGATCGTTATGTAGTCACCGGCGGCGGTCAGCATCTCCGCCTGGCGAATGATCGCCTCGGGATCCTTGTGACAAAGGAGTATGTAAGCGATTTTCGCCATCGGCGGCGCCGTTCCCCGTGCTTGTTGCGGATATCTATAGTGATAGTCCTGAACAGGCGTTGAATAAACATGCTTTCTTTGGTTTTTTTAACGGGTTAGAAACTGGAGTGTCCGTCTGGTGAGGCGGAGGTTGTCAGGGGCGGCAGGCATGGGATTTCCCGGAACATGGATGACCGAAAGCGAAAGCGTGGTCTACCGCGTGGTGCCCAAATGCGCCTGCTCGACCATCGGCCAGATCATGTATTATTCCGATCACGGCACTTTCTTCGACGGCGACATACATGATGCTCAAAGCGGTATGCACAAATGGGCGCTGGATGGAAGCCAGGCCCTGATCACCGACAACGTCACCTCGCACCGATCCTTTGCATTCACTTGCGTACGCAATCCCTACACGCGCATCCTGTCCAGCTTCTTCGACAAGATCTGCGGCATTCAGCGCAACGGCAAACGGTATCGTGGCAAGCTGGTGCCCCTTCTGGTCCAGAAATACGGAATCGAGGTGGGCGGCGAGGACGGCAAGGAAGAATTCGACCAGATCCGCAGCTTTCGCCGTTTCCTGCTCTTCGCCCGCGATACCATCCGCTGGCGCAAGCCGATGGAGCCGGATATTCACTGGTCCGCAATGTCCGGCCATGTCTCGACCTTCATCGTGAACGGCGGCACCTACGACAGGATATTCTGGACCGAAAAGTTCAACGAAGGGATGGGCCAGATCCTGTCGGCGATCCCGGCGCCGCAACAGGTCGATCTGGGAAACATTCCCCGTTTCAACGAATCGGAAGGTCACGGTCCGAAACGCGCGCACCCTGTCGAAGACTATTTCGATGACTTGTCGATGCATCTGGTCAGGGAAATCTATCACCGCGACTTCGAACTCTTCAAATACGACTTCGATGATCCCTCCAACAAGATGCCGGTGGGCGAGATCGACCTCGACGAGGTGCATGCCAAGCTGGGCGAATGAGGCTCCCACCATGATCGCGTGAGCCAACGCATCAGCGGGTCATGTTCCGACCTGATCGTTTTGTGAACTTTTCATGAAGATTTGTCTTTCTTGATCTGGATCGAAATGGGCGTCATGTCGGTCGGGCAGGATCGGGCCAGTCAGAAGCAGGAGACGCCCGATGTACGCCGCACCCGATACGCTTTGCGAAGCCGCCCCGGCCTTGTCCAACAATGCACCCTTGATGACGTTGAAAGATGTCAACCTTTGGTACGGGGACAAGCAGGCCCTTTTCAACGTGAGCTTCGAGCTTTTCACAGGCGAGATTCTCGCCTTCATCGGCCCGTCAGGCTGCGGCAAGTCCACTGCGCTCAAGTGCCTCAACCGCATGCACGACAACACTACGGACGTCACCATCTCGGGCCGTATCGAGATGGAAGGCCACGACATCCACGACCCGGAGATCGATCCGCCGATGCACCGGCGCCGCTTCGGCTGGGTGGCCCAGAAACCGAACCCGTTTCCGATGTCGATCTGGAAGAACGTCGCCTACGGTGCGCAGCTGCACGGGCTTGCCGCATCGCGTGCCGATTTGGAGCAACACGTGACCGAGTGCCTGAGCCGTGCCGGTCTTTGGGACGAGGTGAAGGACAACCTGCACAGTATGGAGGGCACGGACCTTTCCGGCGGTCAGCAGCAAAGGCTTTGTATCGCGCGGGCGCTGTCAACAAGGCCCGATGTCCTGCTGATGGATGAGCCCACGGGCTCGATAGACCCGATCGCCACGGCGCGTGTCGAGGAACTCATGCTCGACCTGCGGGCCGATCATTCGATCGTCGTGGTGACCCACTCGATGATGGAGGCGCGCCGCCTTGCGGACAGGGTGGCCTATTTCCATCTTGGCGAACTTCTGGAAATCGGCCCGACCGAACAGGTTTTTTCCGCCGCCCGCAGCGACGAGGCGCGCCGCTTCGTCGAAGGAAAATTCGGGTAGTGCCAGCCACCCGCGGCGTCGCGGTTATCTGCTGGAGGCCGGCCGCTTGTGGTGAATCAGCCGCCGTGACATGATCGCGTGGTCGGGCGGTGCAGGCAGGAAGCCGATGACCGCCAAGGGTGATGGCGCGCCGGCCTTCGCCTGCCGCGGTGACGGGCCGGTCAACGCAGGAGCCGGGCGCGCGGTCATTCCGCGTCTGGAAAGTCCGGGTGCCGCTGAGCCGCATTTCTTGCCGAGGCGGGCCGCAAGGACGGACAAGCGACGTTCAGATCAGGCCATCGGCTGCGAACATGGCCTTTACGTCGCGTTCCGGGCGCGCGCCGTAGTGACTGATGACCTCGGCGGCGGCTATGCACCCCATGCGTCCGGATACCCTCAGAGGGACCCCTTTCGCCACGCCGTAAAGAAAGCCGGCAGCGAACTGGTCACCGGCACCGGTGGCATCCACCGGGGTGATCTCATCCACGGGAACCGATACGCTCTCCTCGCCTTGCACGATCACCACGTCGTGGCCCGACCGGGTACAGACGACAAGCCCGCTATCGGCCGCCGCCTGTTCCAGTGCCGCACCCAGATCCTCGGTCTGGTAAAGCGATTTCCACTCGTGCTCGTTTCCGATCACATAGTCGAGTTCGCGGACCAGACGTCGGAAATCATCACGGTGGCGGTCGACACAGAACGGATCGGAGAGGGCGATGCCGGCCTTGCCGCCACCCGCCCGGCAGGCGCGGGCCGCTTCGGTGAATGCCTCCTTGCCCTTGGGCTTGTCGTAGAGATACCCCTCGAGAAACAGCAGGCCCGACTGCCCTGCGACCGAACCCGGGACATCCTCCTTGCCCAGTTCGGCGGATATGCCAAGGTACGTGTTCATCGACCGCTCTCCATCTGCCGTGACGAAGATCATCGAACGTGAGGTCGGCAACTCGCCACCCCGCACGGGGGCATTCACGAAATCCGTACCGTCCCGTGCCATCGCATCGGCGTAAAAGCGCCCAAGGGCGTCATCCTGAACCCGCCCGATGAACCCGGTGGAAAGACCGAGTGCCCCGAGCCCGGCGATGGTATTCGCGACAGACCCGCCCGGAAGCCTGTGGCGGTTCTCCATCGCGTCATAAAGGAACTCGCCGCGCTCGCGCTCGACAAGCTGCATGATTCCCTTGTCGATCCCCATCCGGGTGAGGAAAATATCGTCGCATTGGCTGATCACGTCGACGACGGCATTGCCGATCCCGACGGCCTGGTATTCACTCATGTGGTCTTGTCCTCGAACTTGCAGAGATCATTGATAAGGCAGGCGCCGCAGGCGGGCTTGCGCGCGCGACAGGTATAGCGGCCATGCAGGATCAACCAGTGATGCGCATGGCGCTGAAATTCGGCCGGAACATTGTCCTCGATCGCGCGTTCGACGGCGGCCACATCCTTGCCCGGGCAGATTCCGCTGCGGTTGCCGACCCGGAAAATATGGGTATCCACGGCCTGCGCGGGCAATCCTCACCACATGTTGAGCACCACGTTCGCCGTCTTGCGCCCGACGCCGGGCAGTGACTGGAGCGCCGCGCGCGAACTGGGCACGTCTCCGCCATATTCCTCCACGAGGATACGGCTGAGTTTCATGATGTTGCGGGCCTTGTTGCGGTAAAGGCCGATGGTGCGGATATGCCCGATCAGTCCTTCCTCACCCAATTCGAGCATTTTCCGCGGTGTGTCGGCAACTTCGAAGAGATCCCGCGTGGCCCTGTTCACGCCCGCGTCGGTGGCCTGTGCGCTCAGGGCGACGGCCACCAGCAGAGTATAGGCATTGACATGCGACAACTCGCCTTGCGGCTCTGGCTCGGCGCTGCGGAATCGCTCGAAGACCGCGCGCATGGTGTGGTAATCCATCTGCGACTGCATGGGCATCCGTATGCCCACAAAACCGCCAATGCGCAACATTCGGGTCGCGGGCGCCGGCCGGCGCCGGTATTGGGTGCGCAAGCAGCCGGACGGGACGCAATGAGCCAACGAAACGATCACAGTTACCATTACCAAGTCATGCGGCGCGCAATCGGCCTGATCGATGGGGCGGAAACGGCGCTGACACTGAACGAATTGGCGGCAGAGATGCAGATGAGCCCATCGCATTTCCAGCGTGTCTTCACGGCATGGGTTGGCGTGTCGCCCAAGCGGTATCAGCAATACCTCACGCTGGATCACGCAAGGTCCCTTTTGTCACGGCGCTTCACGACGCTTCAGACAGCGCATGAACTGGGACTTTCCGGATCCGGGCGCCTGCATGATCTGTTTCTCAGGTGGGAAGCGATGAGCCCTGGCGAGTTCGCCCGAAAGGGGGCGGGGCTGGAAATCCGTTGGGGGTGGTTCGACAGCCCGTTCGGCCCGGTCCTCGTGATGGGAACCGAGCGGGGAATCTGTGGCATGGGATTTGCCGGCGAAACCGGCGAGGCGGCGGCGATGGAGGATCTTGCCGGGCGCTGGCCTGAAGCCCGGTTTGTGGAGAGGCCGGCGGCGCTGTCGCCCTGGATCGAGACGGTTTTCGGCAATGGCAGCACCGGTGATGTCGCCAGCCGGCCGCGCAATGAGGTTGCACTGCACCTCATCGGGGCGCCGTTCCAGATCAAGGTCTGGGAGGCACTGCTGCAGGTTCCGTCAGGCCAGGTGACCACCTATTCGGAGATCGCACGGTCCGTCGGCAACCCGCGCGCCGTACGCGCCGTGGGCACAGCGGTCGGGCGCAATCCGGTCAGTTACCTGATCCCCTGCCACCGGGCGCTTCGCAAGTCGGGCGGCCTGGGCGGCTATCACTGGGGATTGCCCGTGAAGCGTGCGATCCTGGCCTGGGAGTCCGCCCGCGCCGACGTGTGAAATCGCCCTTTATGGGCGGAATGATGCCAAGGTTTCTCCTTTTGTCATTGGGTTGAGCCGCGACAATACATATAGTTCTGGCCACAGGCCCGGAAAGGCGGGCGGCGAATTAGAGGCTGAGATCATGACAAGAGCAAAATCCGCGATTTCCCTGTTGGCCGGCGCATCGCTTCTGGCGGTGAGTGCCTGCACCGATCCGGCGACCGTGAATCCCGACGATCCCAATCGCAAGACAAAGCAGGGGGCTCTCCTGGGTGGTGTTTTCGGCGCCATCACCGGCGCACTGGCGAGCGACGACAAGGCCAAGGGCGCGATCATCGGCGGGGCGGTTGGCGCCGCTGGCGGCGCGGCGATCGGCAACGCGCTGGACAAGCAGGAGGCCGAACTGCGCCGCGACCTCGAACACGAGCGCGTGGGCATTACCAATACCGGCGACCGCCTGATCGTGACCATGCCGCAGGACATTCTCTTCGAGACTGACAGTTCCGAGGTCAACCCGGTCCTGAGATCCGATCTTCTGACCGTCGCCGACAGCCTCAAGACCTATCCGGACACCAGCGTGCAGGTCGTGGGCCATACGGACAACACCGGCGAGGCATCTTACAATCAGGCCCTTTCCCAACGCAGGGCGAACGCGGTGGCGGATGTGTTGATGTCCGGCGGCGTGTCCTTCGGGCGCATCCAGACGATCGGCCGTGGTGAGGATCAGCCTGTTGCATCGAACCTGACCCCGGAAGGCCGGGCGCAGAACCGCCGCGTGGAAATCGTGATCCTGCCAAACGCGCGCTGAACCGCAGTTCGGTCATGGCGCGGGGGCCGTCTTGACGGGCTGACAGGCGTGCTTTCTTGACGCTTCGCAGGGTTCGGGATAGGCGGTTGCCCATGCATCCACAGGAAGGATACCGCCCCATGAGCACGCCCTCGCTTCTCATTCTGCCCGGTGACGGGATCGGCCCCGAAGTCATGGCCGAGGTCCGCAAGGTCATCGCATGGTTTGGCGACCGGCGCGGCCTGACATTCACCGTTGAGGAGGATCTTGTGGGCGGCGCCGCATATGATGCGCATGGTGCCCCCTTGCATGATGACACGATGGCGCGCGCGCAGGAAGCGGATGCCGTCCTTCTGGGAGCTGTGGGCGGGCCGAGATACGATGATCTGGATTTCTCGGTGAAACCCGAACGCGGGTTGCTGCGGCTCCGCAAGGAGATGGACCTTTTTGCCAATCTGCGTCCCGCGCAGTGTTTCGACGCGCTGGCCGATTTCAGTTCGCTCAAGAAAGAGGTCGTGGCCGGTCTCGACATAATGATCGTGCGCGAACTGACCTCGGGCGTGTATTTCGGCGAACCGCGCGGCATCTTCGAGGAAGGCAACGAACGCGTGGGCATCAACACACAGCGTTATACCGAGTCCGAGATAGACCGCATCGCGCGCGCCGCCTTCGATCTTGCCCGCAAACGCGATGGCAAGGTCTGTTCCATGGAAAAGGCCAACGTGATGGAATCCGGCATCCTGTGGCGCGAGGTCGTGCAGAAGGTACATGACGCCGATTATCCCGATGTCGAGCTCAGCCACATGTATGCCGACGCGGGTGCGATGCAGCTTTGCCGCTGGCCCAAGCAGTTTGATGTCATCGTTACCGACAACCTGTTCGGCGATCTTCTGTCGGATGCGGCGGCGATGCTGACCGGATCGCTTGGCATGCTGCCCTCGGCCTCGCTGGGGGCGCCGATGCCCAATGGCAGACCGAAGGCACTTTACGAACCGGTGCATGGCTCCGCCCCGGATATCGCCGGACAGGGCAAGGCCAATCCGATCGCCTGCGTCCTGAGCTTTGCCATGGCTCTGCGCTACAGCTTTGACAACGGGGATGAAGCGTCGCGTCTGGAAAGGGCCGTGGAACAGGTTCTGGCGGACGGTCTGCGCACCGGCGATCTGCTGGGAGAGGAGGGCGGCAGCCCGGTTTCCACCGTCGAGATGGGCGATGCCATCGTCGCTGCCCTCGAAAAGAGCCTCTGATTGACTTGATTTCCGCTTCGGCGGGGTCAGGGCGCAGCGTCGTGCCGTCCGAGGCAGGCGTAATGCGCAATCCGCTCTGCGTGGTGCAGGTTGCGCGAGAACCAGCGCAGGGCATCCGTGCGCTTGAACATCTCGGATACGGTGATCAGCCCGACATGTTCGCTCAGAAGGGTCGCGCGCCTGTGGGTCCGGGCCAGACTCGCAACATGGGCCGAAAGCCAGGCGAGCCGTCGCGCCCGGCGATCGGGCGTGGCGCCGTCGCGCAGGACGGCGGCGAAAAATTGAACCGGGCGGCGCAACCGGTCATCGTCCAGAAGCGGGGGTATGAGCCCCTCGCGTCCGGCGCGGCGGATCAGACGGCGCAGATGGTCGATCTGGTGCAGGATCGCGGTGAGACGTGCCGCCTCCTGCGGTTTTCCTTCGGGGACCTGAATGCGCGCCACGTAGTCGGAAAGTTCGTTCAGTGCGGGATCGGTTCGACGGCAAAGTCGCGTCAGCCCATCCGTCGACGCCTCGGCCTGCAAGGCCCTGCCGAGCGCGCCGAAGACAAGATCGGTGATCGCCGTCGCCGCCGCCTGCGCCGCATCCATCGCCGCACCCTCGTCACTCAGAAGGGCCGGATCCAGTGTCCTGGTCAGCCGATCACCCTCATCCGGCATCAGGCGGGTCACGACACGTGCGAAAACCGTCGTCGCAGGCACGAATAGGGCGGCCCCCGCCAGGTTGAAGGTGGAATGAAACAGGACCAGCGCAGTCGCGTCTCCGAACCGCTGTGCCAAGCCGGCAAACGCCGCCGCCCCGAGGAAAAGGATCGGGAAGGCCAGCAGGGCGGTCACAGCGTTGAATATCACGTTCGCCACGGCCGTACGGCGCATCATGCGTCCGCCCCCGGCCGATGCCAGAAGTGCCGTAACCGTGGTGCCCAGGTTCATTCCGATCACCATGGCTGCCGCCTGTTCCAGCAATATCGTTCCCCCGGCCAGAAAAACCAGCGCAACCGCCATTGCGGCGCTTGAGGATTGCATCACCACGGTCATCGCAAGCCCGAGAAGCATCAGCTGGACAAGCCCCGCAAGATCGCCGGAGGGCAGGCTGTCCGGAGTCAGCACCTTGTCGAAACCCGCTGCGCCTTCCTGCATCATGTCCAGCCCGATGAAGATCAGGCAAAACCCGCCCGCGGCCCGACCGATGCGCGCGCCCCGACCGTCCGAGACAAGGGTCAGCAGACTGGCAAGGAAAATGCCCGGCAGGGCGAGAGTACCCAGTTCCATCTCGACCCCGAGTAGCGCGATCATCCAGCCGGTCACGGTGGTGCCGATATTGGCCCCGTAGATCACCCCGAGCGCATGCTGGAAACTCAGCAGCCCGGCCCCCACGAAGCCGACAGTCATGACAGTCGTCGCGCTTGAGGATTGCACCAGCGCGGTGACTGCGGTGCCGCTCAGAACACCTCTCAGCGGTGTGGTGGTGAACCGGCTGACGAACTGTCGCAACCGCGTGCCCGCTGCCTCGCGCAAGGCTTCGGTCATGGTTTTCATGCCGATCAGGAACAGGCCGATACCGCCGAGGATGAATAGTATTGCGTCATTCATGGGGTCATCTCTCAACAAAGCCTATCCGGCTCTGTGGTGTGTACAAGGCCGGCCTTGCTTTCGCGCCGCGAACCGGGAAAATCAATTCCCTATCGGCCATCAACGCCCTTGCAAATCCTTCGAGCGAGGTTTAATCGGCGTGCCCACGGTCGGAGTGTAGCTCAGCCTGGTAGAGCACTGTCTTCGGGAGGCAGGGGTCGTGAGTTCGAATCTCGCCACTCCGACCAATAATTTCAATGCCTTACAAGCCATCCGCAAATGTGCTTACTGCCACGGTAAGCACATAGTAAGCACGGCAGGGGTAAATCCGGGTCATTTCGGGTCGAATCTGACCCTTTTTGCTACCGATTCAACAGCATCGGTAGGATCGTCGTCATGGCAGCACGAAACTCGGCCTGTCGCCCGTTGCCGGGAAACGGCACACACTCAAACTGACATGCTAACCCCGACGCTGTAGTCGCTGCTTTAACCGGTGCCGCGATACCTTTCATGAAGGCTACAACAAGAGGCGCTTCGTAGTACCTCAATCGCTTTGCCAAGGATTCGATGCTTGCGGCATGGGTCGCCTGTCGCTCTGACCGGGACAGCCAATTCACTGGTTCCAGCACCAGATCGTCCAGATAGAAGCCCGCTTGCTTGAAAGCATCCACAAAGGTCGGGCTGTCTCCGATGTGTGGCGCGAGGGCTTGAGCCGCGAGATCGTGGTCGAGGACAACCCCGCCGCGTTCGGGCCGAGCAGCGCCGCGAGCGCCTCCTGGAAATCGCCGCTCGAAATGCCCTTGAGGTAGAGCCACGGCAACAGTTCCTCAACCGACTTCGCCTTGCGCAGATAGGGCGGCAGGATGGAGGACGCGAACCGAACCTTCTCGGCCCCGGCAGCCCGGTCGCGCGCCCTGGGCACCTTCACCGGCACCGGGCCGATCCCGGTCATCACCTCGCGCTCCGGCAGATAGCCGTGGCGCACGAGGCGGGACCGGCCATCTTCGGTCGTCTCATCGGCATGGGCGGCAAGCAGAGCGGCCAGTTCCGCTTCCACGGCTTGCTCGATCAAACGCCGTGCGCCCGAGCGCAATATATCCGTCAGCGGGTCAGGCGAAAATCCCGATGGATCAGGCAACCCGGTAATGGTAGTCTTCGTCATGTGGCATAGGCGCGAGGCGTCGGTAACTATGTCTGCATGAAGCGGGGTTGCGATGCCAAATTACACCAGTATGTCCGCGATGAGACGACTATGGATCGCCTTTCTCGCGTGAGCGGGCCGATATTGCTTCGGCTTGAATAACGCACAGTTCAAGTTCATCCGATGTCATCCCGGTTGCCGCATTTTCAAACCGCTCGATCAGGCCGGACTTCACTTCGTCGCGCAACCTCTCGGATGAAACGTCCAAGAGCCAATTCGGCGTTGTGCCGAGTTTTTCTGCTATCCTAACGAGCGTCGCCAAATCTGGCTCCCGCCGCCCAGATACATAATGCGCGTATCTCCGTTCATCCAACCCGACACGTCGAGCAGCCTCGGCATTTGAAATGCCGAGTTGCCTAGCTCTCTCCCGCAACCGTTGTGACAGTATCTCCATAGGAACGATATGTTCCGTGGAGGCACGATCTGGCCACGTACGTTATGTGATGCCGTATGAACAATTTGTAGTCAAGTGAGATGGTATAGTTGGATCAGTGCCCCGCGCTTTCAATCAATCAAACCGCATCGTTCGGAAGGTCAATGAAACCCGCCGCGACCGCAGGTTTTTTTCGCCGTCGATCAGATCGCTTTTTCGCGCTGGTATGGCATGGGTCCATTCATGCCGCGCCTCGCCCGAGATGGTCAGAAGGCTGAGTGGCTGGAGGGCCAGGTCAACCTTTCGGGAACTTGGATGATGCTCGAACCGCATCACGCAGGCCGAGCCGAGGCTCAGGATTGCGATTGTCTCGCCAAAGCAAGGGCGGCAGTCGATATGTGCTGAGATTCCCTGGCCGGGTAGGTACTCGTTGACGATGACTTGATCCGGCGGTTTCGAGAACATGCCTTCGCGGGCCAAGCGTTTTGCTACCCCCTTCAAAAAGTCAGGCAAAGGGCCAATACGGTCTTCGCGCCGCGCCTGCCTCGCCTTGTAGTCATACCTGTAACCGTAGTGTTGAACGCGCCGTTTCAGATCGGCAAGCCACGCGGACGCATCGACAGCGGCGAGCAGCCCATCGGCATCGCGCCCCGTGATGTAGTCTTCGCGGTAGGTCAGGCCGTCCGGAAGCTCGGGCGACGGATCAGCCGGAAAAAGCGAAAGTTGCGAAGGAGCCGTGGTCATCTATCGCGCTGTCCTCGCCTGCGGTGTTTTGGTGTGTGTATCCCGCGAAGTCCGATGGTTGGAAATCGTAGATGTCGGGTTCTGCGAATCCCGCCTTTCGCGCGGCTTCGTTCATTTTGAACGTGCCTTCATAGAATGGGCTGTCCACCGTGGAAATCACGACAACGCCGCCGCGTTTCAGTTGCGAACGGCTGCTCTTCAGAAAGCGCGAGATCAACACGTGGTTTGGATTCTGGCCATACGTCGGATCGCGAGACGCAACATTCGGGAACTGGAAGATTATCGTCGAAAATCTGCGGCTGCCGATTGTCTCGGAGAGGCGGGTTGCGTCAACTCCTGTCTTGACCTGCACGCCAAGCCCGATGAGTTTTCGGGCATTCTGGTAGGCCATGTCAGTCAGGTCGTCTTCCGCTTCATAGGCCGTGGCGACGATGGAGCTGACCGGGACAGCTTTTCGCTTTGCCAATGACAGGGAAAAGCTGAAATTTCCCTCGCCGACGAACAGGACGCTGCCCAACCGCACACGTGCCGAGAAGTCGAATTCCCCTCTCCTTTTGAGGAGCTTCTTTTGCGAGAGTTGCAGGTCGGATCGACCAACGGCCTGCTGTACAGCCTCCAAGAGCGTGGAACCGCGAAATTCGTACATAGAAGCCCCCAACGAAACAAAGTTGCGTTCGACTATAGGGAGGCAAGGTTAACGATTGCTTCACCATGCGTTCGGTTGCGCTGTTTCCGGGGTGGGAAGTCAGCCCACCCCGAAAAGCCACGGTATCTCCCAACCGATAAGGGTCTGTTTCCTTGGTCCTATCATTTTGTCCTTGGGCAACATCTTCATCCTTCCAAAGATAATGACTGCTGCGATCTTCTATCGCGCCTGCCGTTCCTTTCCGACCAGATCGTTCCCAAGGTGTGCGGATGCCAGATAGGATTCGGCGGCTTTGCGGGCCTCGTCGGTCGTGACGGTGCCATAGACGCCCAGCGATTTGCGGCGCGTTGGAGCGTCGCGGCCTCCCGAGCGATACTGGACCACGAAAACCTTCCGACCAGTCGGCCAGACCCGGACCCCAAAGCCCGCAAGTTTGCCGCACCAGACAAAGTACTCTTTGTCTCGTGGTTCGAGCTTGTCCACTACGGTCTTGGTCAGTCGGTCTTGGGCCATTTCGCTACAGGAAGCACATAGGAAGCACGGGGCGGGTAAATCAGGGTAAATCGAGGTGCGCCGCCAAAGAGCACCGTACTCTAGTAGAACACTATTTTTATTGAAAAATCAAACGTGATAGGTATAGGGAAGGCACAGACTGAATGCGCTGGATCACTAATTCCTTAGCCTTCGGGAGGCAGGGGTCGTAGGTTCGAATCCTGCCACTCCGACCAGTTTACCGCCACGAACAAGCCTTTATGGTGCGCCCTGATTTTCTTGATGCGGATCTGGCAACGGGCCTCGGAATCAGCAGGGTCGGCCTCCTAGGTTCATGGCGTCTTACCGGACCTGCGACAACCGGACGAAAATCCACGTCCGTGCAGACAGGCTTGCGGACAATCCGGCCATGCGGCACGCATCTGGTTGAAAAGCAGTCGAAATAGTGACCGGTCATGGCTTCTAAGGTTGCTTTTCCCGAACTGATACAGCAAACAACTTGCAGATTGCCGTCTGATCGGCTCCGAGCAACCAAAGTCTGAAAGCGCGACTTGAGCAGAACGAAATCCCCAATCCTGATCACGGGCGGCACGGGCTCTTTCGGAAGGACCATGCTGCGTCATCTCCTTGCCCAGAGCGTTGGTGAGGTGCGGATCCTCAGCCGGGACGAGGAAAAGCAGGACGCGCTGCGCAGAGAACTTCGCGATCCCCGGGTGAGGTTCTATATCGGCGACATTCGCGATCGTGACAGCGTCGACAAGGCGATGGCGGGCGTCGACTGCGTGTTTCACGCCGCGGCGCTCAAGCAGGTTCCATCCTGCGAGTTCTTCCCCATCGAGGCCATGCGGACCAATATCCAGGGGTCCGAGAACGTCATCCGATCGGCCATCGCGGCCGGGGTGCGCAGCCTTGTTTGCCTGTCTACTGACAAGGCGGTTTTCCCGGTCAACGCCATGGGCCTGTCCAAAGCCATGATGGAAAAGGCGGCACAGGCAGCCGCGCGCGAACTCGGGGAAGATGCACGCACCATGATATCATGTGTGCGGTACGGCAATGTCATCTATTCGCGCGGATCGGTGGTGCCGCTCTTCGTGCGTCAGATCCTGACCGGCAAGCCGATCACCGTGACCGATCCCACGATGACCCGCTTCCTGACATCTGCGGCCGATTGCGTCGACCTGGTGAACCATGCCTTCGATTACGCGCGGCCCGGCGACCTTTTCATTCGCAAGGCCAGCGCATCGACACTTGCCGATCTTGTCGAGGCGCTCAAGGAGATATTCGATGTGCCGGACCATCCGGTCGAGGTCATCGGGTTGCGGCATGCCGAGAAAAGATACGAAACCCTTGCCAGTGCTCAGGAAATGATCAATTCAGAAGACTTGGGGGATTACCTGCGTATCCGAATGGACGGTCGGGACCTGAATTACGGGGCCTACCTTGAACCCACACAAGCGGCCGGGGAAAGCGCCGATGATTACAGTTCGCACAACACCGGATGCTTGTCGCGTGCCGAAGTCAGGGACTTGTTGCTGAGCCTTCCGCCACTGCGTGAAGAACTTTCGGCGTGGCAATCCAGACGTTGAACGTATCCGTATCAGTCTCGAAAAGGTCCACATCGCGGCTGGCCAAAGCCGGGCTGCTTCGGAGTCTACGATTAACTTCTTCAAGTGTCACATCCCGGATGGTTATAGGGTCGTTTCCTGAACATTTCAGGGTTCCGGCGATGCCAGTCCTTGAGTGCGTTGATGGGCGTTCGG
>Ga0102929_1001349_pt1 | contig 14637 bp, 12 predicted proteins | sample SalPonR1_B_D2_MG_FD_78510 | JGI IMG/M metagenome (GOLD analysis project Ga0102929, IMG submission 78510) | Salt pond soil microbial communities from South San Francisco under conditions of wetland restoration - Salt Pond MetaG R1_B_D2_MG | ecosystem: Environmental > Aquatic > Marine > Intertidal... | reverse complement strand
TCACTCGTCGTCGAAGAAGGTGGTCTGCCCCGCCGAGAGGCCGGGCGGCGGCGTCATGCCGAGACGCTCGTACGAACGCCCGGTAGCGACGCGGCCACGGGGGGTCCGCATCAGGAAGCCCTCCTGGATGAGGAAGGGTTCGTAGACCTCCTCGAGGGTGGCCTCGTCCTCGCCGAGCGCCACTGCCAGCGACCCGACGCCGACCGGTCCACCGGCGAACGTCTGGATGACGGTGCGGAGAATCCGGGAGTCCATCTCGTCCAGGCCGTACTCGTCCACGTCCAGCATTTCGAGGGCGTCCATGGCGACCTGCCGGTCGATGCGCCCGTCCGCCTTCACCTCGGCGAAGTCTCGGACCCGGCGCAGCAGGCGGTTCGCGACACGTGGAGTCCCGCGTGCCCGGATCGCGATCTCGGACGCCCCGTCCGTGGTCACCTCGACACCCACGACCTTCGCCGAGCGCTCGACGATGTCCTGGAGTTCGCCCGGCGGGTAGAAGTTGAGCCGCTGCACGATGCCGAATCGCGCCCGCATCGGCGCCGTGAGCAGGCCGAATCGGGTCGTGGCGCCGATCAGCGTGAACTTCTCGATGGCCATCGTCATCGTTTCGGAATGAGGCCCGTCCGACAGGCGGATGTCCACCTTCCAGTCCTCCATCGCCGGGTAGAGGAACTCCTCGATGACCGGGCGCAGGCGGTGGATCTCGTCGATGAAGAGGATGTCGCCCTCACGCTGGTTCGTGAGGATCCCCACCAGGTCGGCGGGCTTCTCGAGAACCGGCCCGGACGTGCTCTTGAAGTTCACGCCGAGCTCGCGCGCCATCAGCGACGCGAGCGTCGTCTTTCCGAGCCCCGGAGGCCCGTGGAACAGGACATGGTCCAGCGGCTCGTTGCGCCCGAGCGCCGCCCGGATCGCGATGGAGAGCGCGTCCCGCACCCGATCCTGCCCGACGAACTCCTCCAGCCGCTGGGGACGGAGGGACGCCTCGACGGGAGCCTCGTCCTCGAGGACTTCGGGCGTGGTGATTTCGATGCGGTCGGCCATGCCGGAAGATGTTCGGGGTGTCTACGGGGAGCAACGGGTGCGCCCCGGATGCGGGGCGATCCCGGGGCGCCGGCAGTGTTCAGGTGCCGCGGAGCGCCAACCGGATCAGTTCGTCCGTCGACGCGGGCTCGCCGTCCTGCGACAGCGCGGCACGAACGGCGGAGTCCGCCTTCGCGAAGTCGTATCCGAGTGCGACCAGCGCGGCGATGGCCGCCTGCACCATGTCGCCGCCCCCACCGGACGGGCCGGCGGACGCCGCGATGTCCTTCACCTTGTCGGCGAGGTCGATCACGATGCGCTCGGCGGTCTTCTTCCCGATCCCGCTCACCTGCGTGAGGGCCGTGATGTCGCGCTCCGCGAGCGCCCGTGCCAGACGCTCGGCGGTGTAGGTCGACATCATCGCGAGCGCCAGCTTGGCGCCCACGCCGCTCGCACCGAGCAGCCGCTTGAACAGCGTGCGCTCGTGCGGCTCCATGAACCCGTACAGCGACGCGTCGTCCTCCCGTACCACCTGGAGGGTGCGCATCTCGATCTCCGCGCCCGGACTCGGAAGGCGGCGGAGAACCGTCGTCGGCACCTCGATCTCGTAGACCACGCCGGAGGCCGTGGCCACCTCGACGGTCTCGCTCCCGGCCTCGCCCGAGGGGTCGAGCAGCGTTCCGCGAATTCTGGATATCACCGGATCATCTCTCCCTTAGGAACGAGCCCTTGAGGCAATGGCAGAGCGCGGCAGCGACCCCGTCGGCCGCATCGGCGGGCGTCGGGGCCTCCTTGAGGCGCAGCTGCTTCATCACCATGAAGCCTACCTGCTGCTTGGTCGCGGAACCACGACCCACGACCGCCTTCTTGATCTCGGCGGGCGTGTACTCCGCGATCGCGACGCCGGCGAGCGAGCCGGCCAGCATGATCACACCCCGTGCGTGACCGAGGGTCAGGGCGCTCCGGACGTTCTTCCCCTGGAAGACGTCCTCCACCGACATCACGTGGGGGCGATGACGGTCGATCAGATCGACGACCCCGTCGTGGACTTCGCGAATGCGGTCGGAAAGGAGTTCACCGGCGCTGGTGCGGATCACGCCGCATTCGAGGAGGCGAACCGAGCGGTCGGACCGGCGCTCCACCACGCCGAAGCCGGTGATCGCGGTTCCCGGGTCGATCCCCAGGATCCGGCGCGTGCCGTCATCCTTCACGGGCGGTCCTCCGCGTCACATCGCAGCGAGGGTTTCCTCGTCGATGTCGGCGTTGGTGTGCACCTTCTGCACGTCGTCGAGTTCCTCGAGCGCCTCGAGCAGTTCCATGGTCTTCTCGGCGTCCTTTCCCTCGACGTGGACCTCGTTCTGGGCCACCCAGGCGAGCTCGGCGGACGCGACCTCGACGCCCTGCTCCTTCAGCCCCTCCTGCACCGCGTGAAAGTCGGTGGCCTCGGTCAGAACGAGAAACTCAGGGCCCTCGCTCCGGATCTCCTCCGCCCCCGCCATCAGCGCGGCTTCCAGCACCGCGTCCTCCGTGTAGCGGGTCGCGTCGATGAAGATCTGGCCCTTCCGGGCGAACTGCCACGCCACGGAGCCGCTCGTCCCGAGCGATCCGTTCTTCTTCCCCAGCGTGTGGCGGATCGCCGCGACCGTGCGGTTCTGATTGTCCGTCAGCGTCTCGATGAAGAGCGCCACACCGTTCGGGCCATAGCCCTCGTAGGTGACCTCCTCGTAGTTCACGCCCTCGAGTTCGCCCGTCCCCTTCTTGATGGCGCGCTCGATGTTGTCCTTCGGCATCTCCTCCGCGTTCGCCGTGTCGATGGCGAGTCGGAGGCGCGGATTCATGTCCGGGTCTCCCCCGCCCTCCCGAGCGGCCACGGTGATCTCACGGATCAGCTTCGTGAAGATCTGGCCCTTCTTCTGGTCGTTCGCGGCCTTCTTCCGCTTGATCTTCGACCACTTGCTGTGCCCCGCCACGATTCCTCCGAATCTTCTCGTTGATGCCTGGTCCGCCCGCGGCGGCTCGTGTGCCGCGGAGGCGCAGAACCTACTCGTTGAACTCGCTCCGAATCAAACCCCGGACGCGCCATCGAGTGCGCCACGCCGGGACTGCGCGCCGAGCACCCCCGTCACGAAATCCGGCTCGCCTCCGGCCAGTCGTTCAGCTGCACGACGCGGATGTTCAGCGCCGTGGCGAAGAGTCCCCACGCCAGATACGGAAGCATGAGCAGAGCGGACGTGACGGACACCGTCCAGAACACCCAGATGTTGGCGATGATCGCGATGTCCATCACGAACAGGATCTTGAGCGCGCTGGGCGGATCGCGACGACCGAAGAAGGCCGGCGACCACAGCGCGTTCAGCCCGAGCTGGAGAACCCACAGTCCGAAGGCGAGCGTGATCGTCTCCGTCGGTGCCTCGGACCCCAGCACCAGCCACATCGCCGTCCCCATCATGATGTAGAGCACGGTCCAGACCGGCGCGAACAACCAGTTGGGCGGGGTCCACGGCGGCTTGGAGATGGTCGGATACCAGTTCCGGATCGACTTCCGGGTGGCGTAGCTGTTGGCCATCCCGACGGCCATCGGCGCAAGAATGCAGACGGCGAGTACCCAGATGGAATCCATGCGTCGGTGATCTCCGGTCAGCGGATGAGGCGTGCCATGCGGGTACAGCGAATCGTCACACCGCACCGCGTGCGGCTCCCGTCTTCGCCGGTCACGACGAACCCGAGGCGCTCGTAGAAGGGGATCGCGTTGAGCGACGCATCGAGCCAGACGTTCTGGAGTCGGTGCTCGTGCGCCACCTCCAAGATGTGCTCGACGAGGGCGCGGCCGATACCCCGGCCGGCGGCTTCGGGCGCCACGTAGACCGAATCCACCTCGAACGTGGACGGGTCCAGGCTCACGTATCCGACCGTGCGCCCGTCGTCCTCGGCCACCCACACCTCGGACTTCTCGACCTTCTCGGCGAAGCCGTCGCGATTGAACGCGTCGGCCCAGGCCTCGATCGCCTCGGCCTCGTAGTGATCCCCGGTACCGTGCCGGATGGCGTCGCGCTGCAGGCGCTCGATGGCGTCCACATCCTCCGCCACGGCCTCCCGGAACTCGATCGAATCGCTCATCACATCGACGGGCGCTGCTGCCCGAACCGGAACTCGGCCGAGGGCTCGGCGCCCATGAGATGCTCGACGAAGTAGTTCCAGCGCCGCCGCATCATGTACGGCGTATTCGCGAAGCCGTGCCCCGCGTCGGGAAGAATGATCATGTCGAAGTCCTTGTCCGCCTCGATCAGGGCGTCCGCCACCAGGAAGGTGTTCTGGACGGGCACGTTGGCGTCGACCGCGCCGTGCGCGAGCAGGAGCTTCCCCTCGAGGTTCTCCGCGAGCAGCTGGTTGGCCTGGTTGTCGTAGCTCGTGGTGCCGTCTTCGTACTCGACGAGCAGCCCCTGCCACTTCTCGCCCCAGTCGTCCTCGTAGACGCGGTTGTCGTGATTGCCGGCCTGCGAGACCGCCACCCTGTAGAAGTCCGGGTAGCGCAGGATGCCGGCCGTCGACGCGAAGCCGCCGCCCGAGTGGCCCCAGATGCCCACGCGGTCCAGGTCGATCCACGGATGCCGCTCGGCGAGCTGGCGAATGGTGGTGACCTGATCGGGGAGTCCGTTGTCCCCCATGTTGCCGTAGTAGGCCTCGTGGAAGGACTTCGAGCGCTTGGGCGTGCCCATGGCGTCGACCTCGATCACGATGAAGCCGAGCTCGGCCAGCGCCTGATGGTCGCGGCGTGAGGTGCTGAAGTTCCGGCTCCCGACGCTCCCCGTCTGGGGCCCGGGATAGAGATAGTTCACCACCGGATACGTCCGGGTCGGATCGAGGTCGGACGGCGTGTACATCAGACCGTGGAGATCGGTGACCCCATCGCGCGCCTTCGTCGTGAAGGGGATCGGCGCCTGCCAGTCGGAGTCCTCCAGCGCGCTCGCGTCCGCCGCCTCCACCTCGACGAGCACCCGCCCGTCGTCCGCGCTCCGCACGACCGTCGTCGGCGGGATCAGCGGCGTCGAGTAGCGGTCGGTGAAACTGGTGCCGTCCGGGGACAGCTCGACCACGTGGTTCGCCGAGTCGGGCGTCAGGAGGGTGATGTCGCCCGAATCGATGTCCACCCTGTAGAAGTACTCGAAGTAGGGATCGCCCGGCTCGCGGCCCGCACCGGTGAACCAGATCGTCCGGCTTTCCTCGTCGACCCGGCGTACCTGCAGCACCGCCCACTCGCCCTGCGTGATCGGCCGGATGCGCTCGCCGGTATCGAGATCGTGGACGTAGAGGTGGCCCCAGTCGGACTCCGCCGAGAACCAGACGAACTCGTCCGAGTCGTCGAGCACCGACCAGTTCACGTTGTCGTACCCCGATTCGTAGAAGGTCTCCTCGACCTCCTCGTGCACGGTGCGGACCTCCCCCGTCTCCGGATCGGCGATGCGCAGCGTGGCGACCTTGTGGTCGCGGCTGGACGACACGTAGGCGAGCGCGTCGGAGCCGTTCCGCCAGTCCACGTCGGCGAACTCGCCGTTGCACCAGATGTGGTCGCACACGGTCGAGCGGTGCTGGTCGATCGGCGCATCGAGCATCACGATCTCGCGCGTCGGGACGTCGATCACCGCCCGTTCGATGCGGAAGATCACGGAGTCCTCCGGGAAGGGATACTTCCACGATTCGAGCTCCGGACGGCCCTCGCGGGTGCGGAGCATGTGGAAGACGCCGATGCCCCGCGAGTCGTGCCGGAAGGTCGCGAGCTTTCGGGAGTCGTCGGACCACTTCACCACGGGGCGCGGGCTTCGGGTCCACCCCGCATTGTTCGTTCCCCACCCCAGCTCCTCGGTGCCGCCCTCGGTCAGCCGGACGTCGTCGCCGGTGCGGAGATCCCGAACCCAGAGGTCCCAGTCGTCCTGGAAGGCGGCCCAGTTGCCGTCCGGCGAGACGACGGAGAAGCGCGGCGCGTCCGGCCCGTCCACACGCGGCACCGGCCGGCAGGAGGAGGCGTCGAGCGCGCAGGCAAAGAGTCCGTCGCCGTCGCGGAGATGGACCTCGCCCACGTCCGGATCGATGGCCTCGACCTCGAGGCGCTCCGCCGGAGTCTCGAGACCGCTGGCCTCGTCCAGCGCCGCCGCCATCGCCGTCGCGTCGAAGGCGAGTTCGCGCGTGCCCGCGCTCGGCTGGACGACGTACCACGCGGCCGGCTCGAGACCGCTTCGGAACCAGAAGGCGTCCCCGTCCCCGATCCAGTTCTCGGAGATCACGCCGCCACGAACCAGCGGGCGGGTGAAGTCGCCGAGAAACCGCTCGGCCCGCTCGTATCGTTCGGTCGGGACCGCCCCCGGGGCGTAGGGCTCGAGGTCCTGGGCGGACAGTGCCCCGGGCGAGACCGTGAGGGTGCCGAGGAGCGCGAGGAGGGCGACGGTTCGTGTATGCATGTGGTGCAGCGGAAAACGGAGAAACGGCGGGAGCCGAGGGACCCCGGAGACTCGCGCGGGCCGGTCCGCCGGCGCGTGGCGGGCGAGGGACCCGACAGGTGAAGGGTAGCACCGACCGTGGGATGGCGAAATCCGCCCGGCGCATGGCCAAACCCCGTCCGGGCCGTCAGTTTTCGACGTCTCGACGGTCGGCGTGACACCCGGGATGAAGATCGCCCGGAGCCGCCACCCCCTCTGCCTCTGGCCGCCGCTCACGCGGCCTCACTCGATCCGGAGTCCGATGAACTGGCGCGAAATCGGCATCCTGTACCGTCACGAACTCCGCTCGGCGCTGCGGGAGCGGACGATCGTGGTGAACGGTATCCTGATCCCGATCTTCCTGTATCCGGTCATGCTCTGGGGGATGTTCACCGCCGTCACCTTCGTGCAGGGTCTGAACGAGGGGTTCACGTCGCGGGTGGTGGTCGAGGGCCAGCTTCCCGCCCTCAACACCGAACTGCGGGACTCCCTCGCCACCCTCCCCGACCTGCGGATCGAGGACGACGTCGCCGAGCCCCGTGCCGCCATCGCCGAGGGACGGCTCGACGCGATCGTGACCTTCTCGCCCGCGCAGGGCGACGTCGGCGTGCTCCCGGGCAACTTTCGCGTCGACATCGCATACGACGGCTCCGAGACGCGCAGCGTGAACGCGCGGGATCGCGTCGAGTCCGCCGTGGACCGCTGGCGGTCGGGATGGCTCGAGGAGATGGGGGACGATCTCGGACTCGACGTCGAGGACCGCGCGGTCTTCGCGCTCACGAGCGAGAACGTCTCCACCGCGCGCGACGTGTCGGAACAGGTGCTGGGCTACATGCTGTCCGTCTTCCTCATCATCATGGTCGCGGTCGGGTGCTTCATTCCCGCCGTCGACACCACGGCCGGCGAGCGGGAACGCTCGACCTGGGAAACGCTGATGACGGTGGGCGCGGACCGCGGCTCGATCGTCGTGGCGAAGTACCTCTACGTCGCCACCCTCGGGATCGTCGCCGGCGCCCTGAACGTGATCGCGCTGATGGTGTCCATCGGGGCCGTCCTGGAGCCGCTCCTGGGAGAGTCGGGGGCGTCGCTGGAGGTCGCGCTCTCGCCGATGGCCGCCCTCGTCATGGTCGGGGCGGCCTCCCTCCTGGCGCTGACCTTCGCCGCCGCGATGATGGTGTTCGCGAGCTTCGCGCGCTCCTTCAAGGACGGGCAGGCGATGGTGTCGCCCGTGATGTGGCTCATCTTCCTCCCCATCCTCCTCGGCGGCGAGGGCAGCGACGTGAACCTCAGCGTCAACACGGCGGTGGTTCCGCTGCTGAACGTCTCGATGATGATCCGCGACGCGATCCGCGGCGTGTTCGTGTGGGAGGGCATCGCGATCACGCTCGGGGTGTCGATCGTGCTCGTGACGGTGCTGCTGCTGCTGGCCCGGCGCATCCTCTCCTTCGAGGAGTTCCTGACCGGATCCTTCGACGGGTCCTTCTGGCGGTTCGCGAAGGATCGACTCCTGACCCGCGGATGATGCCCGTCCACTCCCTTCCGACCTCCACCCTCGGCCCCGCATGACCACCCAGCTGCACACCCCGGCGGTTCGCGTCCGTGATCTCCGAAAGACCTTCTACGAGGAGGAACGCGGGGAGATCGCGGCCGTCGACGGCATCTCGTTCGATGCGGTCCCCGGCGAGGTCTTCGGGCTTCTCGGCGCGAACGGCGCCGGCAAGACCACCACGCTCCGGATGCTCTCCACCGTACTCCGCCCGACCGGCGGATCCGCCTCGGTCATGGGCCACGACGTGGTCGACGAGGGTGGGAAGGTCCGCCAGAACCTCGGCTTCTACTCCGCCTCCACGGCCCTCTATCCACGCCTCACCGCGCGGGAGACGCTCGAATTCTTCGCGCGGATCAACGGCTACCCGGAGGACCGGGTCCAGGCACGCGTGGACCAGCTGGTCGACCGGTTCGGCATCCGCGAGTACGAGCACGGGCGGGTCGAGAAGCTCTCGAGCGGAATGAAGCAGAAGGTGTCGATCGCGCGCACCATCGCCCACGACCCGCCCGTCCTGATCTTCGACGAGCCCACCGTCGGGCTGGACGTCATGAACGCGATCGAGATGGTCCGGGTGATCGACGACCTCAAGGCCGACGGCAAGGCGGTCCTCTACTCGAGCCACATCATGAGCGAGGTCGAGAAGCTCTGTGACCGCATCGGAATTCTCCACCGAGGCCGGCTGCTCGCGCTCGGCACGCTCGACGAGCTGCGAAAGAAGACGGGCGAGCACTACCTCGAGGAGATCTTCGTGAAGTTCGTCACCGAGGTCTCCGGATCGGACGCCGTCGTCCCCGGCGCCTTCGGCCAGATCGACCGCCCGGGGTCATGATCGGCACCCTTCTCCGCAACGAACTGCGGATGCTGCTGCGCGACACCCGCACCATCCTCATCGCGGTGGTCGCGCCGCTCGTGATCCTCCCCGCCTACATCCTCCTGATGGGCGTGGTGGACGAGCGCGAGGCCGAGCGGATCGAATCCGCCACCTACGACTGGACGATCGTCGGGGCCGAAGCCGAGTGGGGGGAGGCGACGGTCCGGGAGGCGCTCTCCCTCGCGGCCGACTCGGCCCCGGCGAGCTTCGAGCTCACGACGCTCGAAGGCGACGCGGAGCGCCGGGAGGCGCTGGCCGACTCCCTCCTTCGCGCGGGCGACCTCCAGGTGGTCGTCCTGGCCCGCCCGTCGGTGCCGGAGGACTCGCTCGACGCCGACACGCCCCTCCTGTCCCTCCGATACCGGTCCGACAGCGACCTGTCGCGCGCGGCGCGGGACCGGCTGAGCGAGCAGCTCCGGGAACTCCGGGAGCGGACGAGAGACGCGCGGTTCCGGGAGGCGGGCCTCCCGGTCGATCGGGACGAGGTGGCGGTCGTGACCGCCGCGAACGTCGCGACGGCCGAGGACGAGGGTGGACGGCTCCTCGCCCGCGTACTGCTTCCCTTCGTGGTTCTGCTGATGCTGGGCGGCGGGTCGATCATCGCCGCCGACACGATCAGCGGCGAGAAGGAGCGCGGCACGCTCGAGACCCTGCTCACAAGCGCCGCGGGGCGGCGGGACATCGTCCGGGCGAAGCTGCTCGCGATCATCGTGGTCGGGCTGGCGGTGGTCCTCGTCAACGTGCTGAACCTCGCGCTCTATCTGACGATCGGAATCCTCGACCTGCCGGAGGGTCTGGCGCTCGCGCTCGACCCCGCCCAGCTCGCCCTCCTGGTCCTTCTCCTCGTCCCGATGGCGGGGCTGGTCGCCGCCGCACTGCTTCTGGTGAGTGGCGTCTCGAAGAGCTACCGCGAGTACCAGCTCTACTCGCCCGTCCTGTTCATCGCCTTTCTGCTCCCCACGCTCGCCGCGGTTCTCCCGGGCATCGAACTGAACAGCGCGGTCGTCGCGGTCCCGATCGCGGGCCTTTCGGTGGCCACCAGCGCCGTGCTCTCCGGGGACTGGCAGCCCCTGTGGGGACTCGCGGCCTTCGGCTCGACCGGCCTGACCGCGCTGTTCCTCCTGCGTCGGGTCGAGGTCGTGCTCTCGAACGAGCGGCTCATCTCGAACGCCGGGTGGGACGAAGCGGACTTCCGCGGGGGTGCGGCGCAGTTCCCCCGGCACGTCCTCACCTGGTTCCTCGGGTTCTGGGTCCTGTTCTTCCTCGTCAGCCTCTGGTTCGGTCAGACGCTCGGCGTGCGGGGACAGATCGTCGTCAATCTGGTCGGCGTCTTCCTCGGCGGATCGGCGTGGCTCATCCATCGGTACCGCCTCGACCCCGTCCCCGTCCTGAGCCTCCGTACGCCCGGATGGACCAGCTGGCCCGCCGTCCTCATCGGCGCGCCGAGCTTCCTGGTACTGGGCATGGGGATCGCCCAGCTGGTGAACACCTACCTCTTCCCGATCCCGCAGTCGGTGCTCGAGAGCTTCGCGCGCGGGCTGACGCTGGATCTGGGAGTGCTCCAGCTGGTGTTCTTCCTGGCGGTCCTCCCGGGCATCCTCGAGGAGATCGCCTTCCGGGGTGTCCTCCTCCACGGGCTGCGCCGCCGCCTCGCCTCCCCCTGGGCCGCGGCGGTCGCCTGCGGCGTGATCTTCGGGCTCTTCCACGTGAGCCTCTTCCGCATCGTGCCCACCGGCCTCCTCGGGATCGCGCTCGCGGTCGTGGTGATCCGCACCGGGTCGATCTACCCGGCGATGCTGTGGCACTTCCTCAACAACGCCCTGGCGCTCGTGCCGACGGAGATGGGATGGATCGACCCGGAGGTGGCGGTCCCCGGGTGGGGCTTCGCGCTCGCGGCCGGGGGCGTCGTGATCTCGTACCTCCTGCTGAGGCCGGGATCGGATCCCTCGGGCGCCGCGAAGCGGCCGGACCGAAGTGATCCCGCCGCGGGCCGAGCGTGACACCCCAACGTTCTCGGCCGGCCGCCTGTGCTCGGGTTGCGACGGTGACGTGGGGAGGGTCTCTTCAGGGCCGTTCGTGGCGCCACACTGGATCAGCGGGATCGGAGGGAGGGCAGGTGAGGGGAGATAGCTCGAGCACGGGGTCGAACACGGCCGAACGGATGCGCACCGGCGGCCTCGGCCTGCTGGTGATCCTGGTCACGCTGGCGTTGTCGGCCTCGGGCGCCACCGCACAGGATCCCGTCGACGAGATGGATACGATGGGCCTCTTCGACCAGGATCCAGCGCCCCCCATCATGGTCTGGGGCTCGTATGGTGTCGGCTCGGCGTTCGTCACCGACGGCGGGGACCCGCAGGACGCGCCGCAGGTGGCGCGCTTCACCCTCGAGCGGGGTTCCAGTTCTCTGATCGTCCACTACGCGACCGTCGGCCAGGCCTTCGGCCCGGGATCGGACGAGGTGAACGAGATCGGCGCGCTCTACGGACGCGCGCTCAACCGCGGGGTGTGGAAGCTGTGGGGCGGCGTCGGTCTGGCCCGGCTGTCGGGCTTCGAGTGCATCGAGGCGGACGACCCCCTCGACTGCGACGGCAGCGGCACCTTCGGGTTCCCCGCCTTCCTCGAATTCATGGTCCGTCCCCTGCCCTTCGTCGGCATCGGAGCGCAGGCCTTCACCACCGTGTCACCCGACGGATCGTGGGGTGGCTTCGGACTGATCGGGCACGTCGGCCGCCTGCGCTGACACGGCCGACGCACCCCGGCGTCCCTCCGTCCGGTGTCGCCCCCCTTCCGGTGCTGATCGGCACCGGCGCGCCCGCCCGGGGCGCTACTCTCCCTGACCGAGCGAGTAGCCGCGCTCGCCGTCGAAGGTGTAGAGGTGCTCGGTCTTGATCACGTCGAGCTTCACGAAGTGGAGGGCGTCGAGGAGGTCCAGGACCTCGTCGAAGGTGGCCTCCTCGGTCTCCAGCGGGACGAAGCGACAGCGCCAGTGGTCGGTATGGAAGGTCTCGGGAAGTCCGTCCGGATAGACCTTCACACCACGATTCGTGATCATCTTGAGCTTCCAGTCCGCGGCCGCGGCCGCGGCCTCGAGCATCCCGCCGATCACGTCGGCGTTCCGGCCGTGGTCGGACCAGTCGACGAAGACGTCGATTCCGACGAGCTTCTTCTCCTTCCGCTCGACGGGACGCGCCTCGATCCGGATGCCACCGGTCGATCCACCGCCCTCTCCGTAGGCGGCCGCGGGAAGCGTGTCCGGAGCCTGCCCGAGCCGCTCGATGACCGCATCGGTGAACTCCCTCGTGCCCACCTGCTTCTTCGAGTAGCCGCCCTCGCGGTAGATGTCGCCGGTATGGACGCCGTCTTCGAGGGTCTTCAGCCACGCATTGGCGATCTTCGTGGCATGATCCGGGAGGCCGACGTGCACGAGCATCTGGATCGCGCCGAGCAGCAGCCCCGACGGATTCGCGACGCCCTGGCCCGCGAGGTCGGGAGCGGAGCCGTGCACGGCCTCGAACATCGCCTGGTTGAGCCCGACGTTGGCCGAGCCGCCGAGGCCGACCGAGCCCGTGATCTGCGAGGCGACGTCCGAGAGGATGTCGCCGTACAGGTTCAGCGTCACGATGACGTCGAAGTCACCGGGGGCCGTCGCGAGGCGGGCCGTCCCGATGTCGATGATGTGGTGATCGGCCTCGATGTCGTCGTACTCGGCCGCGACCTCGCGGAAGATCTGGTGGAAGAGGCCGTCCGCATGCTTCATGATGTTGTCCTTCGTCATGCAGCTGACCTTCTTCCGGCCGTACGCACGAGCGTACTCGAAGGCGTAGCGGATGATGCGCTCGGACCCCGGCCGGCTGATCAGCTTCAGCGACTGGACGACCTCCGTCGTCTGCTGATGCTCGATCCCGGCGTAGAGGTCCTCCTCGTTCTCGCGCACGATCACGAGGTCCATGTCCGGGAAGGGCGAGTCCACGAAGGGGTGGTACGTCTTCGACGGCCGCACGTTGGCGAAGAGGTTGAGCGACTTCCGGATGGTCACGTTGAGCGACTTGTACCCCCCACCCTGCGGCGTCGTGATCGGCGCCTTCAGGAAGACCGGGTTCTTCCGGATCGTCTCCCACGCCTCCTCCGGGATCCCGCTGGTGTTGCCGGACAGGTAGGCCTGCTCGCCGATCTCGACGTGATCGTACTCGAGCGGGACGTCGGCGGCGTCGAGGATGCGAAGCGTGGCATCCATGATTTCGGGGCCGATCCCGTCGCCGCGGGCGACGGTGACACGGGGCGTGGAGCTCATCTGGAAATATCCGGAAGTTGGATCGAAAAGCAGGTGCTCGCGGGACGTCCCGGGGGGGACGGACGCGAAGAGGCCCCGGATCGCTGCATGCGATCCGGGGCCTCCAAGCTCGACGGAACGCCCGTCGAGTTCAACCCGAGCCGGGTCCGGTGCGGACCCGGTTCGGGGGCGGACGAAGGTCAGTTCGCGCCGCCCTCCATCTCCTCCTCCATCGTGAGGCGCTCGGACTCGCCCTTCACATAGGTGTCGAGCCACGCCGTCCAGCGTGCCCAGAGGTCGAGGGTGGTCTCGCGCGTCGCCGGACCGTGGTCCTCGAAGGGATACATGTAGAGCGACGCCTTCTTCCCCAGCACGTTCAGCGCGTGAAACATGCGCCGTGCATGATCCGGATGCGTCCCGACGTTGTGGTCGTCCATCCCGTGGTACATCAGGAGAGCGCCGGTCAGTCGGTCGGCGTAGAAGAAGGGAGACATCTCCGTGTAGATCTGCTCCGCCTCCCAGAAGTAGCGCCGCTCGCGCTGGAATGCGGCCGGCGTCAGCGTCCGGTTGTAGTTGCCGTCGCCCGCGATGCCCGCCTTGAAGAAGGGCGTATGCACCATGGCGTTGGCGGTTCCGAACGCGCCGTAGGAGTGGCCGCCGATCCCGAGCTTCGCACGGTCGGCGAGGCCGCGGTTGTCGAGCGAGTCGATCACCGTGGCGAGCGTGTTCCGCAGGTCCTGCTGGTAGTTGTCGTTGTACTGGCCGTCCTCACCCACGATCGGGAGGTCCGGCTCGACCACCGCGTACCCGTGCAGGGTCAGGATCTCCATCGAGCGCGTCCCGAGATTCGGGAAGTCGTTCGCGTTGTACCGCTCGAATCCCTCCGAGTAGTCCTCCTGATCCTCGTACTCGCGCGGGTAGAACCAGAACATCGCCGGCGGCGCCGGGTCACCCGGCTGCCAGCCCACGGGCATCGCCACCTCGACGAGTGACTCGAATCCGTCCGGACGGGTCACCATGAATCGCTCGCGGTAGGTGCCCGTGATGTCGGGCGTCGGATCCTCGTTGAAGGTGACCTGGCGGTCCTCCCCGGTCTCGAGGTTCACGTAGAACTGGTTCGGGTACATCGTCGGCGACTGCCGCTCGACGATCATCTCGGTCATGTCACGGTCGATCACCGTCTCGATCGACTCGTGGACCTCGGCCGCACTCTGCCAGATCCGCTCCGTCTCGCCCGTCCGGATCTCGATCCGGTCGGCGAAGGGCTGCGGAGCCTGTTCGTTCGGGTTCTCGAAGTACTGCGTACCGGTCAGGAAGGCGTACCGGCCGTCCGCGGTGGTGCGCACGACGCGTCCGCCGTTCGGGCCCTCCATGTACGCGAGGCTGCCCGGCTCCTCGGTGATCTCGACGTCGCCCTCGCGCTCGTACACGAGGAACTCCTCGTCCGGCGCGG
>Ga0102929_1001347_pt1 | contig 14643 bp, 13 predicted proteins | sample SalPonR1_B_D2_MG_FD_78510 | JGI IMG/M metagenome (GOLD analysis project Ga0102929, IMG submission 78510) | Salt pond soil microbial communities from South San Francisco under conditions of wetland restoration - Salt Pond MetaG R1_B_D2_MG | ecosystem: Environmental > Aquatic > Marine > Intertidal... | reverse complement strand
TCCGTAAGCAGGCATACTGTACAGTGCCACTACATCCTGAAAATACCTGACAAAGGGAAGGTTGCTTAGAAACACCGGAATTTTTCCGGACTCTTTTTTCATGGATACCGTCTCCGAAAGAATAACTGTCCCTGGGGCCTTTTCCTCTATCATTGCCCTTATTTCCGGCATCTCCCGGGCAGGCAGCCATCCGGAGACAAGGTAAAGACCGCTTACCTCACCCCGTTTTCTGCAAATATCGTAAACTCGCTTCATGCAATATATTCTGGCATATAGATCTTCCAGTCTTTTCCTGTTTTTTACAACATATCCTTCCACGGCCTCATGGAGTTTAAGTATGGCCCTGGAATGATTATCAATTTTTCTGTCAAGGCTTTCATTCCAGTCCGGAGCCGCATGTTCTGCCAGATCCTCCAGAGGAAAGTTTTGGAAAAACACGGACTCCAGCAGTTTTTCTGCACCTTCCAGATATCCTGAGACCGTTATCACAACTATCCAGCAGGTATCTCCAGTTTTTTTCAGCAGTACCGGCAGGAGGGGAACTTCCAGGGAAGCTTCCTTCAGTCTTTCGAAATTGTCTTCCGACAGACTGCCGGCAAATATCCTGAGTATCTCTGTTTTGAAGACCGCAGACTCATCTGTATCGGAGCTCGCCAGAGCTTCTGCGTAAACCTTTGCAGCTTCAAGTTTTTCCCTTTCAACGCTGAGCTCTGATGCCCTCCGCTGCCATATTTCCAGTTTACCTGCAATACTCTCTACCTTTTTTTTAAGATCTTCAAATGGAAGAGAATCCTTTCCCTGTTCCATAACAGGTTCAGGAAGGCGCTGCTTTGCTCTTTTCCACACGTTTTCCATCTTGCTGAGAAGCTCATCCCAGGGATTACCCTCACTGGTGCTGATCTTTGACCTTATCTCTCTGTCTCCTATGACCGAGTCTACTGAAAGGGGTTCAAAACAGCCCTTCGCAAGGAGTTTTACAGCAACTGCCAGAACTTCCTCTTTTGGACCAACTATGGTTAGTCCCGCCATTTCTACAACAGCCATCAGGAAGCCTCCTCTGCTTTCATTTTTCTTACGAGGAAAAGAACTGCCATTCTCCTGCTGTAATCATATCTTACGTCCTCAATTATGGTAATTATGTCCTTTACTTCATATTCCCTTAATAAAAGATAGGCTATTGCTGTATGGACTCCTGGAACACCTCCGAGAAAGATCCTTCTGGCCTTGTCATAGATTATCCGGTTGATGCTTCTCTCCAGAACGAGTTCAACTGTACCCTGGTCCATATTTTCAGGATACTCGATGAACTTTCCGTACCAGGTATTGCCAAGCAGAGAATGAAAGGAAGACAGATCCGGGGCAAAAACAAGTTTCCTGAGTTCCTTTTTTCCCAGGTGACGCCTGAAAGGAAGGATCCTGCTTATCATCTCTTCAGGACTCATACGGTAAAACCTGCGTGAACGGTAGAGCCAGTAGAGGTTAAAAAGGTCTGCCCTTGTACCGTAAAGATCTGCAAGGACCTTTTTTTCCCTGCCCTTAAGTCTTTCTGTGGAACTGAAGATCTCGCAAAGCTTGTAATTGTCTATGGCCATTTCCACAGGAAAGAGAGTATCTGTTCCCGAATCCTTATTCTCAAGAGGTCCCTTCAGCACCTCGTAGTATGGAGTTTTTTCAAGAACCGGCAGGATCTCTTCAATATTTCTGCACTGAAGAAGTTCCCTTCCCGGATAGGAGATATCCCCTATCATGTCTATCCTTTCCTCAAGGACCTGGGAACCCTGTTCTTTTCCTGAATAGACATGTCTTATTATTTTTTTCAGAAGATCTGTCTCGTAAAGTCCCTTCCATTCCTCAATAACCTTCCACCTCGTCGTTCCTGCCAGAAAGCGGAATTTCCCGGACTCCCGGAGAGGGACAAGGGATAGAATGGATTCAAGTTGAAACCTGTGCACCTTCGATGGATCCGTTTTTTGAAGATAAGAACCGTAGGAACTGCTCTTCTGGAGCTGCAGGGCTATTTCGCTCATGCTGTGGCATTTGAAGAGGAGACTCCAGAAAAATTCATCCTCCAGCATCTGACCTTTGAGAACTCTTGCCCTGGAACTAAGGGAAGCCCGGCGACCGAAGGATATGGGGAAAATCATGCTACTTTTCTCCCTGTCTTGAGTACTGTTCACCTATTTCCCGTACAAGCACTTCTATTAATCCGTCAACCTTTTCTTCGTATCTTTTATTGATTCTTTCCCTTTCGACAGATGCTTTCTGAAGGATCTGTTTTGCCTCCGTCTCCCCGGAAGACCTTGCTGACTCAGTAACAGACCTTGCCTGCTCCCTTGCATCAGCTAACCTTGATTCCCTTTCGGAATTAAAGTTTTCCCGGGATTCCGAAAGGATCCTCTCTGCTTCCTTCCTTGCCCTGGAAATAACTCTTTCGGCTTCCTGTTCTGCTCCGATAAGCTCTGTCAATACATCTTTCAGTTCCATGACTGATCTCCCTTTCCGCCGGAAGTATATTTCTTGGCAGTTTTCATCCTGACGAAATCTTCCCTGTCGCTCTCTTCAAGAACAGCTGCTATTGTAGAGATAGTTTTTCTGTATGAAGGAATAACTATCTTTTCAAGGGCGTTTACCCTTCGGGATGTCTTTCTTACCTGTACAGCAAGACGGTAGACGCTGTTTTCTACTTCAGCGAGCCGCCCGAGAAGAGCGAGTACTTCCCTGGCCCTGACATAGGCATTGTCCATGGCACCGGAGGTACCCCGAAAGGAATAACATGGAACAGGATCAGGATCTACCGGGTCCACTTCAGGAATCTCCACCCCCATGAGCGAACGAAGTCGAATTGTAAAACCGGACTCCTCAGGAACCGAAGCCGCAATTTCCTCTACAGTATCTATTCCAAGGGATAAGTTTGCCATCTGGAGAGCCGAATAGGCATTTGCAAAAACTAAATGAAGGTCCTCCTGAACTTTTCTGCCCTCTTTGATCAGATCGACAAGCTCCATCATAAGGACCTGTCTTTTCTGTTCAAGCAGATCATGTCCTTTTACAGCAAGTCTCAAGGCAGTTGCAGTTTTAGCCATGTTCCCCCTTGTGGGTGTTACGTCATTCTTCATTTCCCAACTCCCGGGTCCCGTCAAAAAAGATCTGCAGAAAAGCTTCCCTGTCGTAATTATGATCTGTATTATACGCTTAATTTATGACTTCATCTCATCAGTGTCAATCCTGACCTGGAGAAAGGAAAATAAATTATATGTTTATCTTGTTGTATAATAATCGTATATATCAACTGTTTATCCTGGAAAAGAAGTGTGCTCGGAACCTGGTAAAACAGTACAGAACTTGACTGGCAGTCAATGTTCGGGTATAAGTATATACTCGGAATATTCCAGTAAAAGAGTTCTCTTTCACAAAAACCTTCCTGTTCAGGCCTTATAGCTCCAGGAAGAACTTACCGCTTCAAAGCTCACGGAAACAGAACAGAAGCAGATTCGGATGCAATCCCGGAAGGGTTTGTGCAAATAAACAGGTCTTAAGACCAGGGAGGTAATGACATGTCAAGATCATTGAAGGTTGTTCTTTTGGGTCTGTTAGTGGTCATGGTCTTTGCGGGCACCGTGTTCGCACAGTCGGTATTCATCTACGGCAGAGGCGGAGATTCTGTAAGACTTGACCCGGCAGATATTACCGACGGTGAAAGCGTCAAGGCTTGCACCCAGATATTTGAGAACCTTGTTGAGTTCAAGGACAACTCAACAGCAGTTGAACCAGGTCTGGCTACATCCTGGGAAGTCTCAGAAGATGGACTTACCTGGACTTTCAACCTCAGAAAGGGAGTAAAATTCCACGACGGTACTCCCTTTAACGCGGATGCTGTTGTTTTTTCCCTTATGAGACAGAAGGACAAGGAACATCCGGCCCACAACGGCGATTTCGCCTACTGGAACTACATGTACAACAACGTGGAAGATGTATGGAAAACAGATGACTACACTGTAAAGATAAAGCTTTCCGAACCATATGCACCTTTTCTCTACAACATGGCGTGTTTCCCCGTCATGATCGTCTCTCCTACTGCCATGACGGAAAACGGAGTCGAACATTTCAGAACCCATCCCGTTGGTACCGGCCCCTTTAAATTCGTGGAGTGGAAAAGGAACGACCGTATAATTCTCGACAAAAACGAGGATTACTGGGGTGAAAAGGCTGGAGTAGACAGGGTGATCATACGTTCCATTCCAGAGAACACTACCAGGCTCATGGCCCTTCTTGCCGGTGAAATCCACGCAATGGACGGAGTCTCTCCAGAGAATATCAAGACCCTCAAGGAAGAAAAAAGGGAAGACCTCAAGATAGTAGCCCAGCCCGGAATGAACGTCGGCTACCTTGCCATGAACATGGAAAAGGAACCCTTCGGAAATAACAAGGTAAGGAAAGCCCTTGCCTACGCCATAAACAAGAAAAAGATCGTCTCTGAACTTTTCGAAGGAATGGCCGTTCCGGCAGTCAACATGCTTCCTCCTAATCTCTGGGGATACAACGACGAGATCGAGGACTATTCCTACGACCCGGTAAAGGCAAAGGCTCTTCTCACAGCTGCCGGCTATCCTGACGGATTTAAGACAGATCTCTGGTACATGCCCGTGCCAAGACCCTATATGCCCGACGGGAAACTTGTTGCCCAGGCAATTCAGCAGGACCTTAAAAAGATAGGTGTTGAATGCAATCTCGTAACTTACGACTGGGGGACATATCTTGAAAAGCTTGAAAATTTTGAGCATACCATGTGCCTCATCGGATGGATGGGCGACAATGGCGACCCGGATAATTTCCTCTACGTGCTTCTCGACAAGGATACCGCAATTCCAGGAAGCGCTCAGAACTATTCCAACTACAAAAGCGAAGAGTATCACAACATGATGATCGAAGCCCAGAGAAGTTTCGACCAGAAAAAGAGGGATACTCTCTACAAGGACGCACAGGCCCTTCTGCACGAAGACGTTCCCACTGTACCTGTTGCTCATGCGTACAACCTGGCCATCGTAAATACCTCTGTCAAGGGATTCAAGCTTCATCCCACAAGCAATTTCTGGTTTGACAGCGTTGTAGTAGAAGAATAACAGTAACTGAAATGCATATCCTGCCGGCACTGATCTTTCAGTGCCGGCATTCAATGAAGGGAGAGAACCTTCCAATTGGGACTCGGTAAATATCTGGCAAAAAGGGTACTAATGCTAATTCCCGTTGTACTTGTACTCTCATTCGTTATCTTTCTCATGATCCAGGCGATTCCCGGAGATCCTGCCCAGATAATGCTCGGCCAAAGGGCAAGTCCAGAAGCACTGGAGGAGCTGCGACACAAGATGGGACTGGACAAACCATGGTACATCAGGTACGGCCTCTTTCTACAGAGACTCTCAAAGGGAGATCTTGGCAAAAGCATAATGTCAGGACGGCCTGTGGCGTCTGAACTAAAGGAAAAAATGGCGGCAACAATAGAACTATCCGTCTTTGCCATTCTTATTGCTATCCTTGTAGGGATACTGGCAGGCTTTATATCTGCCTGGAAAAAGTACAGTATCTTTGATTACCTTTCCATGCTGGGAGCTCTTATAGGGGTATCCATGCCCATTTACTGGCTCGGCTTTATGATGATAATACTTTTTTCCCTGAACCTCGGCTGGCTTCCCACCTCGGGCAGGCTGGAAGCCACAACGGCTCTAACGGCAATTACCAATTTTTACCTTATAGACACAGTGATCCAGGGGGATTGGACTGCATTCAAGGATGTCGTCATCCACCTGATCCTTCCGGCAGTAACTTTAGCAACGGTTCCCATGGCAATAATTGCACGTATGACCAGGTCCTCCATGCTCGAATCGCTGAACCAGGACTATGTAAGGACCGCAAAGGCAAAGGGGCTTGGAACATCAAGAATCCTTTTTATACATGCTTTCAAGAACGCGGCCATTCCCATCGTTACTGTCGTAGGTCTGCAGTTCGGGCATCTTATGGGAGGAGCTATCCTTACAGAGACTGTATTCTCATGGCCCGGAGTCGGAAGATGGATCCTTGAGGGTATCATGGCAAGAGATTTCCCGGTCATCGCAGGGGGAACTCTCGCTGTAGCGACCCTTTTCATCCTGGTCAACCTGCTGGTGGATCTGTTGTATGCCTTCCTCGACCCGAGGATACGCTATTAGATGAAGAGTATCAGACTTTTTCGGGAGGATTCTGAATGAACAACACTACTTACAGAAAAAGTTCCCTCTGGCATGATGCCTGGAGAAGACTGAAAAGGAACCGAAACGCCGCAACAGGTCTTTTCCTTGTATCCATACTTGTGGTTCTTGCTCTTGCTGCTCCAGTACTGGCTCCATTTGATCCGCTGGCAGGGAATATCGACGATCACGACATGCCTCCTTTCTGGTGGAAAGGTGCTGTGGATCCCGGAACTGTTGTCGAACAGATAGAGGAAGCCCCTGCCATGGGAGGGGTGGATCAGTCTGCCAGCGAAGGCTGGGGAACTGTAACCTTTTCTTTTACAGAAGATCAGGAAGAGCAGGTGAGAGTTCCCGACAACTATTATCTTCTTGGCACTGATGACCTCGGAAGGGATATTTTCAGCAGAATCCTATACGGATCAAGGCTGTCACTTATGGTTGGCCTGATCTCCGTAAGTATCGGACTTTTCTTCGGAGGAATACTCGGTCTGATATCAGGATTTTACGGTGGATATCTGGATGACCTGATAATGAGGACCATGGATATCATCCTGTCCATTCCTTACGTACTCCTGGCAATACTTATTGTGGCCATTCTCGGTCCAGGCCTGGTAAATGCCATGATCGCCATTGGAATTGTAGTAGTGCCCCAGTTCGCGCGTATAGTCCGGGGCAGTGTTCTGAGCCTGAAGAACGCCGAATACGTACAGGCTGCGAGGGTCCTTGGGGCAGGAGACTGGAGAGTCGTTACCCGACACATACTCCGGAACAGCCTATCTCCTCTTATAGTCCAGACCACCCTGACCTTTGCTACAGCCATACTTGAGGCTGCAGCCCTTGGATTTCTGGGCCTCGGAGCTCAACCTCCTTCTCCGGAATGGGGAGCCATGCTTGCCGACGGCAGAAAGCTTCTTCTGACATCACCATGGGCTGTGGTTTTTCCAGGAGTAGCCATTGTTACCTTCGTACTCGGTTTCAACATGCTCGGTGACGGGCTTCGTGATGCCCTTGACATCCGCATGAAGGGATAGAATATTATGGAAAAACTTCTTAACATAGAGAACCTGAAGACATATTTCACTACAGACAAGGGAACAGTCCGGGCAGTAGACGGCGTCTCTTTTTCGCTCGGAAAAGGAGAGACCATAGGCATTGTTGGTGAATCGGGCTGCGGCAAAAGCGTGACAAGCCTCTCCGTGATGAGGCTTCTGCCCGAACCCATGGGCCGGATACATGACGGCAGGATATGTTTCAATGGCACTGACCTGGCCGACCTTTCTGCAAACAAGATGCGGGAGATCAGGGGTAACAGGATCTCCATGATCTTCCAGGAGCCCATGACAAGCCTGAATCCTGTACTTAAAATTGGATACCAGCTTGGAGAAGCTCTTTTCTCACATAAGCAGATGAACATAAAGGAAAGAAAAAAAAGATCCGTGGAACTTCTCGACATGGTTGGCATACCTGATGCATCAAAAAGACTTCACGACTACCCCCATCAACTGTCTGGAGGAATGAGACAGAGAGCCATGATAGCAATGGCCCTTGCCTGCGACCCGGATTTGCTCATCGCCGACGAACCCACCACCGCCCTTGATGTGACCATTCAGGCACAGATCCTGGAAATACTGGACAATCTTCAGGACAGGATGGGAATGAGCATGATCCTGATAACCCATAATCTCGGTGTAGTTGCCGAGATGGCACACAGGATCATCGTAATGTACGCAGGAAAGATCGTTGAAGAAAGTTCTACCCGGGACCTTTTCGAATCACCGTGCCATCCCTACACCATTGGTCTCATCGATTCCATTCCAGAACTTGATGAAAAAAAGGACCAGAGGCACAAACTGGCCACCATCCCGGGAATGGTTCCCCATCCCTTTGATTTTCCCGAAGGGTGTCGCTTTAATCCAAGATGTCCCCATGCCATGGAGAAATGTCTTCGGGAAGAACCTCCCCTTTTTGAAACGGGAACAGGACACAGAACTGCCTGCTGGTTATACGAAACAGGTTCTCTCAAAAAGGGAGTCTGTCTCGAACCTCCCTTGCCTGCGCTGCCGGAAAAGACTGTCCGTGAAAAGACCGGAAATATCATGGAGATCAGGGACCTCTGCAAATATTTCTACGTAAAGGGCAACACAGGAAAGCACGGACTGGTCAAGGCCGTTGACGGAATATCCCTCGACATTGCAAGGGGAGAAACCCTTGGACTTGTGGGCGAATCCGGCTGCGGTAAAACTACCACAGGCAAAATGATAGTGGGCCTTGAGGAGCCTACACGGGGGAATATTTTCTGGAAGGATAAAAAAAGAAGCAGTCTCGACAGAAAGGAATTGACCGACTTTACAAGAAAAGTCCAGATGGTATTCCAGGATCCCTTTTCATCCCTTAACCCGAGGATGACCGTGAAAGAGATCGTAGCCGAAGGCATAGATATCCACAGGCTTGCTTCTTCTGAACAGGAAAGGGAGGACAGGGTCGCTGAAGCTCTTACAGATGCCGGGCTCAGGGCAGAGTACATGATCCGTTATCCCCATGAATTTTCAGGAGGTCAAAGGCAGAGAATCGGCATAGCCAGGGCCCTGGCAATGAAACCTGAGCTGATAGTCTGCGATGAACCTGTCAGTGCACTGGACGTATCAATCCAGGCCCAGGTGATAAACCTCCTTCAAGATCTTCAGATACGACACGATCTTACCTACCTCTTTGTAGCCCACGACCTGTCAGTTGTAAGGCATATAGCCGACAGAGTTGCCGTAATGTACCTTGGGAAGATAATGGAGGAAGCGGAAACAGACGTTCTCTTCGAATCCCACCTCCATCCCTATACAGAGGCCCTTCTTTCTGCTGTACCTATTCCCAAACCGGGAAAGAAGAGCAACAGGATAATACTTGAGGGAGACCTGCCTTCACCTCTGAACCCTCCTGCCGGCTGTCCCTTCAGCTCCAGATGCCAGAGGAAAAAGGGTCCCGAATGTGACAGCAAGGTTCCGCCCCTGGTAGAGATCGAGGCCGGACACAAAACAGCGTGCTGGTGGTACTGCAGCTGATAAATAGGAACTGACTCAAAAGAACAGAATTCAGAATGATCCGAAAATATGGTAAAGTAACATGTATAGAGTCCTTTGGACAATTATTTTCAGGCAGCTATTATCATCAGTTCAACCTTCAGAAAAATTACTGTCTGATGATCAACGGGAGGGAATGGAATGAGAAAATTTTCCAGATTTTTTTCCGCAGTGTTTTTACTGGTACTTGTTCTTGCATTACCGGCCTTTGCTTATCCTGATCATATGGCACCTCCCGGAAAAGTTTTCGACGACGGAGCTGTCCCCCAGGACCTGGAACTAATCCAGTCCTTCAGGAACAGTTATCTCGAAGACCATCCAGAAGGATCGTATCTGAACATCGGCGCAAAGTTCGGAGATTTCTTCGCTCCTGCCAGGTGGTGGAACTACGACGAGTACAACGTTGTCATGGCCGGATTAGCCTTTATAGACGGGGCAAAATCAAAGGTTCGGATTTCCTTTTATCGTGAAGGCACTGAGCCAGTCTGGATATCCTACGTGCAGGTCGACGGAGAGACGGTCTATCGCTGGGACGAGAAACACAACAAGCTCGATATGACAAACCTTTTGAGAGAGGTATACGCCCTCCACTGATCAAAACAGGAATAATCCTTGTAAATAGCAAGAGGGCCGAAGATCTTCGGCCCTCTTGTTTTATTCACTCTCGAACTTCTCAACTACCTCTTTCAGGTTGTCCCTGATGGCAATTTGCTGGGGACAGACCTCTTCACACTTGCCACATTCGACACAGAGGGAGGCTTTACCGTTTTCCCTTGTAAAAATTTTATAGGTAGCTTTGGCGAAGTCAGGATCCTCGAACATGTAGGCAATGTTAAGCCTGTTGAAACATTCAGGAATGTTTACACCTGCCGGACAGGGCATACAGTATCTGCAGTTGGTACAGGGGACTCTCATTCTGTCACGGAAGATGGATCTCACCCGGGATATCATCTGGAGGTCCTTTTCGGACATGTTGCCGGGAGTGCCCTTTTCAGCATTTGCAATGTTATCCTTAACCTGTTCAAAATTGGACATTCCGCTCAACACCACAGTTACTGCCTCATGGTCCCATACCCAGCGAAGTCCCCATCCTGCTGGAGATACTTTGCCGTCATGTTCCTGCCAGATGCTTTCCAGATCTTTGGGCATCTTACCTGCCAGATGTCCACCTCTAAGAGGTTCCATAACAATTATACCGAGCCCCTTATCGGCAGCGTAATCCAGGCCTTCCTTTCCTGCCTGGTAGTTCTCGTCCATATAGTTATACTGGATCTGGCAGAAATCCCAGTCATATGAATCTGCTATTTCCTTAAAAAGGGAAAGCTCATCATGAAAAGAGAAGCCGGCATGACGAATCCTCCCATCTTTTCTGGCAGAATCAAGAAAATCGAAAACGTCATGTGAGGTGATCTTCTTCCAGCGAGTTTTCGTGAGAGCATGGACAAGGTAATAATCAATATGATCTGTCTGCAGTCTCTTCAACTGCTCATTGAGATAGAAATCCATATCTTCCCTGGACTCTATAAGCCATGTAGGCAGTTTTGTCGCCAGAAATACCTTATCTCTGTAACTTCCTGAAAGAGCTCGCCCAACCGCCGGTTCACTTGCCTCGTTGTGGTAAGGCCATGCTGTATCAACGTAGTTGACCCCATTATCTATTGCATAATGTAACATTTCGTTGAACTGGTCCTGATCGATATCAGCAGGGTCCTCGCTGCTCAGAGGAAGTCTCATACAGCCAAAACCAAGTATTGACAACTTATCCGGAGATCCTTTCATTGATCTGTAAAGCATATGTTATTCTCCTCCTTTAATACTTCAAAACAAGAGATACTTCGTTGGACCTGTTCCTCGAAGCTTCCCTTAGATAGGAACTTACTGCACTCGAGGGGAGCCTCTTAATCGAAACTTTCCTCTCAAGTTCCTTTCTAACTCTCTGCCAGAATTTTTCCTCGGGGAGACCACTCTCATTTATGGCCTCCCGGGGGATCATTGAAAAAACTTTCCTGGCATTTGCATCCATCTTTCTTGCTGTAGTTACCTCTATGCTCCATTCCAAAACAACAGTATTCCTCCCAAATCTGGAAACTGCTTGATCTGCCATTACCCACAAAACAATCCTGTGATCAGCAGTTAATAAATTATATCAGATAGAAAGATCTGGATAATCCCTATTTCCCAAAAGCAGGAAGGCTGACAGCAGTACGGCAGTTACGATGAAAAAAAGTGGCCTGAAGCCCAGAATGTCCACAAAAAGCCCTCCCAGTGGAGGAAGCAATGCTATAAGCACGTCGAGACTGCCCCTGATCCCGAGGAAAAGCGACCTGCCTGCTTCCGGAACTATATCAAGCAGATAGGGTTCAAAACCGACAAGCCTTCCGCTGTACATGAAACCCACCATAAAAAATACAGGATAAAAACCTACAGGCCCGTACTTTACAAGCAAAAGGGCCATAAGAGGCGTCACTGCACCAATTAACAAACAGGTCCTTACTACTGCCTTTGATCCCCACTGCCTGGCAATAGCACCCCACAGAAAATTGGAAAGCAGTATCCCTGAAGTCTGGACAACAAGATAATGTCCTACATAACTTCCACCGAGATCAAAATTTTCCTTTGCAAAAAGCATGTAAAAGGGCAGTATCATAAGCCCAAAACCGGACATGTTCTCTACAATTACAAATCGCCTGAATTCGGGATTATCCCTCAGGAGACGGGGAATTTTTTTCAACAGGATAATCAGAGGATCCTTTTTATCCTCCACCAGAGACGGAGGTTCCCTGATGAACCAGAAAGCTGCTGCTGCAACGATAAGACCTGCAAACCCGGTCATAAGAAGCACAGCATATCCTGATGGGAATCCCGGACCGGAAGCACCAAGAATACGCGCGACAAGAAGTCCACCTGCTACGGAGGCTCCCCCCGCAACAAGCTGTTTTACTGCGTAAAGGGTCCCCCGTTCACTTCCAGGAAGCAGTTTAGCGACAATATCACTGTAGACAAGTCCTGCCAGACCTCCGCTCAGGGAGAAAAGGGTCAGCCAGAAAAAAAGGCTTAACACCACAAGGCCGGGAGAATGACTTGCAAAAAAGAACATGAACAATGCCATTCCAAGGAAAGATAGACTTCTTGCGTATATTCCCAGGAGCAGGAATTTCCGCCTGTATCGGAAGGAAGAGAGGAAATGACCAAATATTACGTTGAACAGGTATGGACCTGCAAGAAGAATAGAATAAAGCAGCCCGAATACAGTTTTTGAACTGGTAAGCTCATCTACAAGGGCGGGAAGAACCGTTCCGAAATTGAGCATGGAAAGGGTCAAAGCGAGAAAAAATGCATGCCATATAAAAACAGCGTATACAGATCGGCGTTCCATGCAGACCAGCCCCCTTTAACAAATCCTCTTTAAACCTGGCGTGTCGAAATTTTATCACTGAAAGGGTAAAAACGAGCAGTAAAGAAAGTATCTCAACCGCCAAGGCCGTATCGCATTATTGCCATGGCCCCTTCAATGACTTCTGACCTGTCGTGCCTTCCGAGGACAGCACATTCCCTTGCCGGTCGATCACATATCAGGCATTTGCGGGAAGATCTTCTGAAAATGTCACTGAAGGCTGGACTTCCCGTAATTGAGATAGAGAAACTCAAGGAACAGATAGAATCTGTAACAGGCATTCCAGATCTCGTTGAATTCGACTATGACCACCCTGTGGCTCTTGTCGAATATCGTGACGGGTCCATAATCGATACGGTCTACAGGGTAAAATAGAATAAACAGGGGTCGCGTTTAATGCGGCCCCTGTTAAGTTACATCTTCCTTATCTTTTTCACTAACCCTGCAGCCTGATCAAAGAGCCAGCCCAGGGAGGACCTTATGGAAAAAGGATCGAGTTCCCCGGCGAGAGAATCCACCCTTTCTCTTATATGCCCCAAATTAATTCTGGCTTCGAGGTCCTGTCTCAGCTTTACAATATCTTTCCTGGACAGACTGGAACTGCTCTGCATTATCCCTGCTGCCTTTTCGATGGTTTCAAGGCAGGGGTTGGAATAAAACACGTCCGAGACTTCCCCGAGAAGAGGCTTAAGCAGGTCGTAACGGGGCAGTCTGTTGTAATGGGAGAGGTACCTGTAGAGATTGGAATAGGCATCACTTCTGTCCTTGATGCCTCCCCTGTCGTCCCCCAGAAAGGCATTCTCCGCCATGACTCCTGCCATGGCAAGGAGGAATTTCCGGAAACCCACGGGATCCGGGTCGAAGACAACACATCTTCCCAATTCCCCTGGCCTTCGATCAGCTCCTCTGGATATGTCACAACCCAGTACATCGAGGCCGATAATAAAGGCCATTACGAGATGCCCTGCCTCGTGAAGAGCTACCCTTCTTTTTTCCATAACCTGCCCCCCACTCCTGCTTGAAGACCGGAATACCGCTGATATTCAAAACAGCGGTTTTATCAGTTTCTGTCTTGATCTTCCTCCTCAAATAACCTGTAAAGGGCCTGGGTTCCGTCATTCTCGAAACCCATATCCTTCAATCGCAGGTAAAGGGACCTCGCGAGGTCAAGCCCGGGAGTATCCAGTTCCATCTTATCCGCTTCCTCAGATGCAATGTTCATGTCCTTTATAAAGTGCTTGACATAAAATCCCGGCGCAAAATCTCCCTTTATCATTCGTGGCCCAAGATTCGAAAGTGACCAGCTTCCGGCAGCTCCGCTTGAAATGCTTTCAAGAACAGTATCCGGATCCAGACCAGCTCGCCTGCTGTAGGCGATAGCCTCTGATACAGCTATCATGCCGGCAGCTATGGCTATCTGGTTTGCCATCTTGGTATGCTGTCCACTTCCGGCCATTCCCTGAAAGACTATGTTCTTTCCCATAACCTCGAACAGGGGCTTGACAGCGTCGAAGACCCCCCTGTCGCCGCCGACCATAATGGACAGAGTAGCTTCCCTTGCGCCTCTGTCACCACCGGAGACTGGTGCATCGAGACTGAAGACGTTCCTTGCAGAGGCTTCTTCATATATTCTGGCAGCTGTTGCCGGACTCGACGTAGTCATATCGATCAGACAGGCTCCCTCGTGGACATTCCCTATCAGTCCATCCTCGCCAAAATATATCTGTTCCACATCCTGGGGGAATCCTACGATGGTTATAATAACATCACAGTTTTTCGCAATATCCTTGACCGTATCTTCCCATACAGCGCCCTTTTCAAGAAGGTCTTTTCCTTTCTCGCGGGTCCTGTTGTAAATATGAAGGTTGTAACCGGCTTCTAACAGATGGGATGCCATGCTGTGCCCCATTACACCCAGACCTATGAAACCGATCTTCGTGCTCTGCCTGTCAAT
>Ga0102929_1001346_pt1 | contig 14644 bp, 10 predicted proteins | sample SalPonR1_B_D2_MG_FD_78510 | JGI IMG/M metagenome (GOLD analysis project Ga0102929, IMG submission 78510) | Salt pond soil microbial communities from South San Francisco under conditions of wetland restoration - Salt Pond MetaG R1_B_D2_MG | ecosystem: Environmental > Aquatic > Marine > Intertidal... | reverse complement strand
TCTCGCCCGGTCGCGCTCAGCGTGGCCGGGCGAGGGTGTTTCCGGGCCTCGGTGGCGCTCGTGCTGCTGGTGCTGGCCGGGACGGGGTGCCAGACGGTGCAGGGGGGCTCGCCGGAGCCGACCGGACCGTCGCTTCCGGCGATCGCGCTCGAGCGGGACGCCGTGTCGCGTTCCGACGAACGTCGGGCCGCGGAGCTGCTGACCGAGGCGGAGACGGCGCTGCGCGAGGGCCGCGTGAACGAGGCGGTCGAGCTCGCGACGGAGATCGTCGACGAGTATCCGGCCACGGGCAGTTCGGGCGCAGCGCTGTGGGTTCGGGCTCGCGCTCTCGGAACGCCCGACGCCGGGGCCGACCAGGCCATCGCGCTCGCCGATCTCGAGCGGCTGCGTCCGCTCATGCGGCGGGACGACCCGCGGTGGGGTGCCGCTACGCTTCTGCACGCTCGGGTACTGTCGGAGGCCGGGCGTTCGGCCGACGCGGTGGAGATGGCTCTCGAGCTGCCGGCCGACATGGGCGTCGGAACCGGCGACTTCACGTGGATCCGCGAGGTCGTGGCCCGTCTCGACCGCGATGAGCTCCGGGGCGTGACGGAGGAGGCCTCTCCGAGGTCCCCGCTCGCGGCGCCCGTGTGGGTGGCCCTCGGTCGGACGCTCGGAGCCGAGGGGGCGGGTCCGGCGGCACGGGAGGCCGCGCGCACGGCGATCTCCGCCGGGGCCTTCGGGCCCGATCTGGCCGCCGCCGAGGCGCTGCTCGAGGGCGAGGGAATCGCCGAACGGACGACGCTCGCGGAACGGATCCCGATTGCAGCCATCCTTCCGAACACCGGGTCTCCAGCGCTCCGGCGGTTCGCCGAAGAGGTGCGGGAGGGTGTCCTGGCCGCGGTCACGGCTGCCGAGCTGGAGGGCCGGACCGAGGTCGAGGTCTACGACGACGCGGGCCAGGCGCTGCAGGCGGCCGGGCTCGTGTCGAGGATCGAGGAGGCGGGCAGCTTCGGTGTGGTCGGACCGCTGCAGGACGCGGCCCTCGCTGCCGCGGCGCGGGCGAGGACGGCGAATGTGCCGGTGGTCTCGCCGACGGCGTTCGCGCTGCCGGAGGGGGAGGGCGACGTCTACTCCCTCGGAAGCCTGGATCCCGGGTCGGCGCGGACGCTCGCGAGGTGGGCCGGGGCTGCCGGGATCTCGACGGTGGCCATGATCCACCCCTCGGACGAAGCCTCGGTGGAGGAGGCGCGGATCTTCCGCGAGGCCTTCGAGGCCGAGGGGGGGGCGGTGGTCCGGGAACTCGTCTACCCACCCGGGCTGACCTTCTTCCAGGAGCAGATCCTCGGCGCCGCGGGGACCGGGGCGGACGCCCTCGTGCTTCCGGTGCCGGCCGCCGACGTCGAGGCGCTCGCGCCGCAGATCACCTTCTACGGTGTCGACACGCTGGGCATCCAGGTGCTCGGTACGGCCGCCTGGACCGATGCCGGCGTCCGCGACGTCGTGGCCGACCGGCATCTCTCGGGCGTCGTCACCGCGTCCCCGGACCTTCAGGATGGAGCGGGATTCGACCGCTTCGTGGAGGCCTACGAGACACGGTTCCGCCGAACCCTCGTCGACCCGGGCGGCGCAGTGCTCGGATACGACGCGGCGTCCCTGCTGATGGAGGCGGCCAGAACCGGGGCGCGCTCACCGGACGAGATGGCCGACGCACTCGAGCGCATCACCGACTTCCCGGGCGCCTCCGGGGTGCTGTCCGTCGAGGACGGGCGCATCGTGCGGCGTCACGAGATCCTCTGCTACGTCGGTGGGGAGCGCGTCCGGATTCCGGATGTGCGGCCGGTCCAGCGGTGGCGGGCGTATCCGCCGCCGGCCGACACGACCGATACGGTGCCGCCGGGACCCGGGCGACGGGACGGCTTCGCCTGTCCGGGCACGCCCGCCGCGGACTCCGCTTCGGTCGTCTTCTACCGGGAGGGTGGCGACACGCTGTATCCCCGGCTCGTCCCGATGTACCGTGCCAACGATGCGTTGCCGCGGCTCGATCCGGATTCGATCCTGCCCGGGACCGGACCGAACCGCTGACGCGTACCGATCACGATCCGACGCACCGGCCCGGAGTCGGCCGGTGTCGTACTCGACGACCCCAAGGGAGCATCCAGATGTCGATGAAGGAGAAGCTCGAGCAGCTCGAGGCCCTTCGCAGGAAGTCCGAACTCGGGGGCGGTGAAGCGCGGATCGCTCGGCAGCACGAACGTGGGAAGCTCTCGGCCCGGGAGCGCCTGGACCTCCTCCTCGACGACGATTCCTTCGTGGAGCTGGACCGCTTCGTCACCCACCGGGCCACCGGGTTCGGCCTCGAGGACCAGAAGGTACTCGGCGACGGAGTCGTGACGGGGTACGGCACCATTCACGGCCGCCTCGTCTACGTATTCAGTCAGGACTTCACCGTCTTCGGTGGCTCCCTGTCCGAAACGCACGCCGAGAAGATCGTCAAGCTGCAGGACCTCGCGCTCGAGAACGGCGCGCCGATCATCGGGCTGAACGACTCCGGCGGAGCACGTATCCAGGAAGGAGTGTCCTCGCTGGGCGGGTACGCCGACATCTTCCTCCGCAACACGCTCGCGTCGGGCGTGGTCCCGCAGATCTCCCTGATCCTGGGTCCGTGCGCCGGCGGCGCGGTCTACTCGCCCGCGATCACCGACTTCGTGTTCATGGTGCGGGGGACGAGCTACATGTTCGTGACCGGCCCCCACGTGGTGAAGACCGTCACGCACGAAGACATCGACATGGAGGGGCTGGGCGGCGCCGACATCCACGCCGGCACCTCCGGGGTCGCGCACTTCGCGCACGACTCCGAGCCGGAGACGATCGCGGCGGCCCGTGAGCTCATGACGTACCTGCCACAGAACAACCGGGAGCGCGCGCCGGACGGGCCCGGGGAGGATCCGCACGATCGTCGCGACGAGGTGCTGCTCGACATCGTCCCGGACAATCCCAACAAGCCGTACGACATGAAGGACGTCGTGTCGGCGATCGTGGACGAGGGCGAGTTCTTCGAGGTGCAGCCGGACTTCGGCGCCAACCTCCTGACCGGCTTCGCGCACATGGGGGGCCACGTCGTTGGGATCGTGGCGAACCAGCCGGCGGTTCTCGCCGGGGTACTGGACATCGCCGCCTCGCAGAAGGGGGCCCGCTTCGTGCGCTTCTGCGACTCCTTCAACATCCCGCTGGTGGTGCTCGAGGACGTGCCGGGCTTCCTGCCCGGGGTGGACCAGGAGCACGGCGGCATCATCCGGCACGGCGCCAAGCTCCTCTACGCCTTCGCGGAGGCCACCGTCCCGAAGGTGACCGTCATCACGCGGAAAGCGTACGGCGGCGCCTACGACGTCATGAATTCCAAGCACATCCGCGGGGACCTGAACCTCGCGTGGCCGATCGCGGAGATCGCCGTGATGGGGCCGAAGGGCGCGGTGGAAGTGCTTTTCCGCAAGGAGATCGCGGAGTCGGACGACCCCGAGGCGGCGACCGACGCCCGCATCGAGGAGTACCGGGAGACGTTCGCCAATCCCTACATCGCGGCCGCGCGCGGATTCGTCGACGACGTGATCGATCCGAGGGACACGCGACCCCGCCTGATCAGCGCGCTCGACATGCTGCGCAACAAGCGCGACGAGAACCCTCCGAAGAAGCACGGGAACATCCCGCTCTGATCCGTTCGCGAGCGCCCGGCCGAGTACGCGCGTCCCCCTCGTCCCGCGAGGCAACCGCAGCACGTCCTGACGCATCCCAGTCAGTGAACCGGGGCACGAGGCTCGCCCCGCGAATGCTCATGACGAGGGGGATGGCAGGATGGGGATGATTCGGGGAATGGGAACGGGCGTCGGCCTGGCGGTGGTGCTGCTCGGCGGGGTGATCGTCGCGGCGCCGGCGCAGGCGCAGGTCGCCACCGGCGAGCGCTTCCGGTGCGAGTGCGTGGACGCCGACGGGAATCGCATCGAGAACTGCACCTGCATTCGCGGGGGCGACCTCGCGCTGGAGTCGTTCACGTTGTCGGGCCTCGGCCTCGATCGGCGTGCGCAGATCGGCGTCTACATCGAGATGAACCAGGACGACGACGCCGTGGGCGGCGTGGTCGTGACCGACGTGATCGACGACAGCCCCGCGGCGGAGGCGGGACTCCGCGCCGGCGACGTGATCGTATCGATCGACGGACGCTCGGTGTTCGACGAACTCGACGGCGATGCCGAGGAGGACCTCGATGATGACACGTCGCTCGCGACGCAGCGCTTCGTGGAGATCGTCGGGGACCTCGAGCCCGGTGAGGACGTCGAGATCGTCGTCCTGCGGGACGGGGCGCAGCGCATGCTCCGCGTAACTCCGGAGCCGGCGCAGAACGCCTTCACCTTCCGGGGGTTCGGCGACGACATGGAGTTCGACCTGCGGGGCGAGTTCGAGTTCGACGAGGAGGAGATGCGGGGTCTCCGGGAGTCCCTCGAGGCGGCAGGGGAGAAGCTGCGGGGTCTGAACTTCCGGTTCGAGGGCGACCGACAGGAGCTGGAGGTGCGCATCCGCGAAGAGGTCGAGCGGGTCGAGGAGCAGGCAGGTCGGCTTCGCGAGATCGCTCGGGAGCGCGAGGGTGAACGCGGGCGGCTCGAACGCCGCATGGCCGAGGAGCGTGCCGCCACGAGCCTGCGACGCGGGGTCCTCTTTCCCCGGTCGTCCGTCGATCCGTGCATCGAACTGCATACCGAGGGCGGGGGTGAGATGCGCGTCATGGTGCTCGGCTACGGAGGATGCGTCGACGGCGTGCGCCTCACCGAGATGAACGAGGGGCTCGCGAGCTACTTCGGCACCGACGCGGGCGTGCTGGTCACGGAAGTCGCGGGCGAATCGTCCCTGGGCCTGGTCGCGGGGGACGTGATCCTCCGAGTCGGCGATCGTGACGTGGAGGACGCCGACGACGTGCGGCGGATTCTCGACAGCTACGACATGGAGGAGACGGTGACCTTCCGGGTCCGCCGGGAGAACCGCGAGATCCAGGTGGCGGGCACGCGGCGCTAGAACCGGCCGAAGCGCCCGCCGGGGTCCCCCTCGGCGGGCCCGGACGGTACACTTCGGGTTCGAGATCCCGCGCGGTCGGGGCCGCGCAATCGTCCAACGGGACGCCCGACGTGTTCGAGAAGCTTCTGGTAGCCAATCGAGGTGAAATCGCGATCCGCATCATGCGGGGCGCGCGTGAGATGGGAATCGGTGCCGTGGCCGTCCATTCCGAGGCCGACCGGCTCGCTCCGCACGTCCGATTCGCGGACGAGGCGGTCGAGATCGGACCCGCCGCATCCGCCGAGAGCTACCTGCGGATCGACCGGATCCTCGAGGCCGCCCGGATCACTGGCGCGGACGCGGTGCACCCGGGATACGGCTTCCTCGCGGAGCGCGCCGACTTCGCCCGCGCCGTGGAAGAGGCGGGGCTCGTGTTCGTCGGGCCGACCGCGGAAACGATCGAGTCGATGGGCGACAAGACGGCGGCGCGGCAGCGCATGCAGGAGGCCGGCGTGCCCATCGTGCCGGGGATCGTGGACGCCGCCGTCGATGCCGCCGAGGCTCGCGCGGCTGCCGAGGAGATCGGATTCCCGGTACTCCTCAAGGCCGCCGCCGGTGGTGGCGGGAAGGGGATGCGCGTGGTCCAGACCGCGGACGCGGTGGAGCGCGCCTTCGAGGCCGCCCGCCGCGAGGCGGTGGCCGCATTCGGAGACGGCGCGGTCTACGTGGAGCGATATCTCGCGCGGCCGCGCCACATCGAGATCCAGATCCTGGGCGACACCCACGGCAACGTGGTCCACCTGGGCGAGCGGGAGTGCAGTCTCCAGCGGCGCCACCAGAAGCTGGTCGAGGAGGCACCCTCCGCCGTGCTCGACGAGGCCCAGCGGGCGGCGATGGGGGAGGCGGCGGTCCGGGCGGCGCAGGCGGTCGACTACCGCGGGGCCGGGACCGTCGAGTTCCTCTGGGAGGACGGCGCGTTCTGGTTTCTCGAGATGAATACGCGGCTCCAGGTCGAGCATCCGGTGACGGAACTCGTGACGGGCCACGACCTGGTGGCGTGGCAGTTCCGCGTGGCGGCCGGGGAGGCGCTCGACTTCGATCAGAGCGACGTGCGCATGTCCGGCCACGCCATCGAGTGCCGCATCACGGCCGAGGACCCCGACGGGGGCTTCCTCCCGTCCACCGGTCGAATCGAGCACCTCTCGCTCCCCACGGGCGCGGGCGTGCGCTGGGACGGCGCCGTCGAGGTGGGGCTGGAGATCGGGCTCCACTACGACCCGCTCCTCGGCAAGCTCATCGCGTACGGGCCGGACCGGGACGCCGCGATCGACCGGATGGCCAGGGCGCTGGACGAGTTCGAGCTCGTGGGTCCGGCCCACGCCGGCCCCTTCCACCGCCGTGTGATGGCGCATGACGTCTTCCGCTCGGGAGACCTCTCGATCCGGTTCCTGGAAGAGTACCCCGAACTGACACGGCCCCGGGACCCCGATCCGGACACGACCCGTGCGGCGGCGGTCGCGGCGGTCCTGCTCGAGGAGGCCCGGCGGGAGAATCGGGCGGCTCCCCGGATCGGGCGTGGGGGAGGGGGCGCCGGGTCGGCCGGGGTCGACCTCGGTCCGTGGCGTTCGCTGGGGCACCCGGCCGGGGTGGTGAAGCCGTGACGCCCGACGACACGATCCCGCTCGAGATCGACGACATCACCTCACAGGGCTCGGGCGTGGGGCGATCACCGACGGGCCGTGCCGTGTTCGTGCCCCGGACGGTGCCCGGAGATCACGTCCTGGCGCGCATCACCCGGGAGCGGACCAGCTGGGCGCGGGCCGACCTGGTCGAGGTCGTCGAGGCGTCGCCCGACCGACGTATCGCGCCGTGCGCACTCTACGATCGCTGCGGAGGCTGCCAGATCCAGCACGTCCGGTACGGTCGTCAGGTCGCCTGGAAGGCCGACCGGATCCGGGAAGCGCTCGCCCGGATCGGCGGGATCGAGCTGGACGAGATCGAGGTGGAGCCCTCGGAGTCCGAATACGGCTACCGCAACCGGGTGTCCTTCACGCTCAAGCGCCTCGGGAGCGGCCGCGTGCTCGCCGGATACCACGAACGCGACCGGCCCGGCCGGATCGTCGACGTCCACGACGAGTGCCTCCTGCCCGAGGCGGCGATCGGGCCGGTGTGGACGGAGCTTCGTGCGAAGTGGGGAGGCCGGGCGGAGCGGCTCCCCGCCGGCCGTCAGCTCCGCCTGACGCTCCGGGCCGTCGAGGACGGCGTGGTGCTGGTCGTTGAGGGGGGGCACCCCGGGAACGACGACAGTCGGCGCGCGGGGGAACTCATCGAGGGGATCGGCGATCTGCTCGCGATCTGGCACCGCCCGGAGAAGGCGGAGCGCCCGCTGCTCCTCGCGGGTGAGCCGTCGGTCCGGGACCGGTGGTTCGGTGAGGAACTCGCGCTCGAGTCCTCCGCCTTCCTGCAGGTGAATCGGGAGGGCGCGCACGCGGTGCACCGGTCCGTGCTGGGCGAGCTCGGCAACCCGGAGGGTCTCCGGATCGTGGATGCCTACGCCGGTGTGGCGGGATACGGCCGGCGACTGGCCCGACATGGTGCCGAGGTCGTGGCGATCGAATCCGATCCGGTGGCCGCACGGATGGCCCGCACGGACGCGCCGGACGGCCTCGTCGTGGTCGAGGGCCGCGTGGAGGATCGTCTGGCCGACCATCTCCCCGCGGATCGCGTCGTGCTGAATCCGCCGCGGACGGGTGTGGACGAGGCGGTCACCGGTGCGCTTCTGGATGCGTCCGCGTCCCGGCTCGTGTACGTGAGCTGCGATCCCGCGACGCTCGCCCGCGATCTCGAGAGGCTCTCCGATCGCTACGTGGTCCGACGTGTGCGCGGCTTCGACCTCTTTCCCCAGACGGCGCACGTCGAGACCGTGGTAACGCTCGACGCCCGTGCCGACGGACCCGCTTCCGCGGTGGACGCCGGCGACGACCCACCCTCCACCTCCTGACCCGCATGCACTACTTCGTGCGACTCGACGACGGCGATCCCATCGAGCTGGACACCGGCCCCGCCGGCCTCACCCTGGGGGACGAGAGTCTCGACACGGACCTCCGTCGGATCGAGGGGACCGACGTCTGGCTCCTCCGCGTGGGCCGGCGCGTGCACCGGGTCGTGGCCCTGCGAGGGGACGGCCAGGGTCGCTGGGATCTGCTGGTGGACGGCGTGCCGGTGCGGACGGAGGCGCTCGACGCCCGCACGAAGCATCTGCGGGAAATGACGAGTGCGCTGGCCGGGGCGGCCGGCCCGAAGCCCGTCGTGGCGCCGATGCCCGGTCTCGTCATGCGGATCGACGTGGAGGAGGGGGACGTCGTCGAGGAAGGCCGGGGCGTCGTGATCGTGGAGGCGATGAAGATGGAGAACGAACTCGTGGCCGAGGGTGCCGGACGCGCCGTTCGGATCGCCGTCTCCGAGGGGGACGCGGTCGAGAAGGGCCAGGTGCTGGTCGAGTTCGAGGCGCTGGTCGAGGAGGGAGAGGAGGACGCATGAGCGACGACGTGACGACCGACTCGGGGATTCCGCTCGACGCCGTGTATGGACCGGAGGACCGGACCGACGATCCGGCCGCGTCCCTGGGAGAGCCGGGCGAGTTCCCGTTCACGCGGGGCGTCTACCCGACGATGTACCGCGGCAAGGTGTGGACGATGCGGCAGTATGCCGGGTTCGGCACCGCGGCCGAGACCAATCGTCGGTACCACTACCTGCTCGAGCGCGGGCAGACGGGGCTGAGCGTCGCCTTCGACCTTCCCACCCAGATGGGCTACGACTCCGATCACGGAATGTCGGCGGGAGAGGTCGGACGGGTCGGCGTCGCGATCGACACGATCGAGGACATGCGCACCCTGTTCGACGAGATCGACCTCGGTGCCGTCTCCACGTCGATGACGATCAACGCGACCGCGGCGATCCTGCTGGCGTTCTACGTGGCCGTGGCGGACGAGCGGGGCATCGACCGCGCCCGCCTCGCCGGGACGATCCAGAACGACGTACTGAAGGAGTACATCGCGCGGGGCACCTACATCTATCCGGTCGACGCATCGCTGCGGCTCATCTCGGACGTGATGGCGTTCTGCGCCGACGAGGTGCCTCGGTGGAATACGATCTCCATCTCGGGCTATCACATCCGGGAGGCGGGGTCGACGGCGCCGCAGGAGGTGGCCTTCACCTTCGCGAACGGTCTCGAGTACGTGCGTCGCGCCCTCGACGCGGGCATCGAACTCGAGGACTTCGCGCCGCGGCTCTCCTTCTTCTTCGCCGCGCACAACGACTTCCTGGAGGAGATCGCCAAGTTCCGCGCCGCGCGGCGGCTCTGGGCCCGGCTCATGAGGGAGCGGCACGGCGCCTCCGACCGCGCCGCGCGCCTCCGCTTCCATACGCAGACCGGCGGGTCGACCCTCACGGCGCAGCAGCCGATGAACAACGTCGTGCGCGTGACCGTCCAGGCGCTCTCGGCGGTGCTGGGCGGCACCCAGTCGCTCCACACCAACGGGTATGACGAGGCGCTCGCCCTGCCCACGGAGGAGTCCGCGCGCATCGCACTCCGAACGCAGCAGATCCTGGCCGAGGAGTCGGGTGTGGCGCGAAGCGTCGATCCGCTGGCCGGCAGCTACCTGATCGAGTCGCTGACCGACGAGATCGAGGAGCGGGCGCGCGAGTACCTCGACCGGATCGACGATCTGGGGGGAGCGGCCCGGGCGGTCGAGTTCATGCAGGAGGAGATCCATCGTGCCGCATACCGGCACCAGCTCGACATCGAGTCGGGGGACCGGGCAGTGGTGGGCGTGAATCGTCACACCGAGGAGGAGGCCGAGGCGAGGATCGCCCAGCCGGACTACTCGGCGCTCGAGGGTGAGCAGGTGGGGCGGCTCGCCGCCTTCCGGGAGCGGCGCGACGCGGCGGCGGTCGAGGCCGCCCGCGCGGCGATCCGCGAGGCGGCGACGGGCGACGCCAACCTCATGCCCCCGATCGTGGCCGCGGTTAAGGCCCGTGCGACGCTCGGGGAGATCTCGGACACGCTGCGTTCCGTGTGGGGTACCTACTCCGGCTCCCAACTCCCGGCGCCCCCGGAAAAGGCCTAGATTACAGGGCTCGGGGTCCTCCCGGGTCCTCAGCCGGACGGCGGGTCCGGATGTCGGGGACCAGCGCGCACATTTTCGCCTCCGAAGCCCATGCCCACGTACGAATATCGTTGCCCGAACGGTCACGCGTTCGAGGTCTTCCAGAGGATGTCCGACGAGCCCGGCGCAGCCTGCCCGGAATGCGGAGCTGCCGCGGAACGCCAGCTCTCCGGCGGCGCCGGATTCCTGTTCAAGGGGGACGGCTTCTACATCACCGACTACCGCAGCGACAGCTACAAGAAGGCTGCGGCGAAGGAGAAGGAGGCGGCGAAGGGCGGCTCCGGAAGCTCCGGGCCCGGTGAGTCCGCAGCCTCCTCGTCGGACGCGTCTGCCTCCGGTTCGTCCTCGCAGGCTTCGCCGAAACAGTCCGGCAGCGGAAGCACGGACACGTGAGCGAAGATCGCCTCAGGGCCGCGCTCGCAGCTGCCCTCTCGTCGCTCGGGGTGGAGGATGTCGACCCGCACCTCGAGCGCCCGCGTGACCCCGATCACGGCGATTTCGCGACGAATGTCGCGATGACGCTGGCCGGGCGCCTGAAGCGGCCGCCCCGTGCGATCGCCGAGGAGCTCGCCTCGGCCGTCGACCGGGATGCGGCCGGTATCACCTCCATCGAGGTGGCGGGCCCCGGCTTCCTCAACTTCCGTCTCTCCACCGACTCCGTCGCGGAGGTGCTGGTCGACATCTGCGCCCATGGCGAGGACTTCGGTCGAAGCCACGAGGGGAAGGGACGCAAGGTGGTGGTCGAGTGGGTCTCGGCCAATCCGACGGGCCCGCTCCACCTCGGCCACGGACGGCAGGCGGCGCTCGGGGATGCCATTTCGTCGCTCCTCGAGTCGACGGGATGGCAGGTGCACCGCGAGTACTACTACAACGACTCGGGCAAGCAGATGGACCGGCTGGCCTCGAGCGTGTGGGCCAGGTACCAGCAGTTGCTCGGTGAGGAAGCCGACGTACCGGAGGACGGCTACCAGGGCGAGTACGTCTCGGACGTCGCCGGCGTGGCGCAGGAGGAATACGGCGACCGGTTCCGCAGCGACGACTCCGACGAGGCGCTCGAGGCGATGCGGAAGGTCGGCGTCGCCACGCTCAGGGCCGAACAGGATCGGGACCTCGCCGACTTCGGCGTGGTGTTCGACGAGTACTTCCTCGAATCGTCGCTCTACGAGACCGGGGAAGTCGACCGGACGGTCGAGCGTCTCCGCGAGACGGGGCTCGTCTACGAGAAAGACGGCGCGACCTGGCTCCGCACCACCGAGTTCGGGGACGACAAGGACCGCGTGATGCTCCGCTCCGACGGCACCGCGACCTACTTCCTGCCCGATGTGGCCTACCACATGACCAAGTGGGAGCGGGGCTACGAGACGGCGATCAACGTCCAGGGTTCCGACCACCACGGCACGGTCGCCCGCGTGCGCGCCGGGGTGCAGGCGCTCGGTCTGCCGGAAGGCTACCCCGAGTACGTTCTCCACCAGATGGTCCGGGTCGAGCGGGAAGGGCGCGAGGTGAAGTTCTCGAAGCGCGCGGGCTCCTACACGACGCTCCGCGACCTCTTCGAGGAGGTCGGGGTCGACGTCACGCGCTACTTCTTCCAGATGCGGAAGCCCGAGGGCCACCTCGTCTTCGATCTGGACATGGCGCTCGACCAGTCCGACAAGAATCCCGTCTACAAGGTGAAGTACGCGCACGCCCGCATGCACTCGATCTTCGCCAAGGCCGACATGGCGATGGACGATGCGGACGGGGAGGGTGTCGACCTCTCGGTGCTCGATCACGAGCTCGAGCGGGAGCTGATCAAGCAGCTGGCGGACTTCCCGGGATGGGTGGAGAAGGCGGCGGAGCTCCGCGCGCCTCATCTCCTGTGCGACTACCTCGAGCAGACGGCGGGCGCCGTGAACACCTGGTACCATGCGGGGAATCCCTCGCAGAACCCGGAGCTGTCCGTCCTGGTCGACGATCCGGACCTCCGCGCGGCTCGGCTGGTCATGGCCCGCGCCACGGCGATCGTGCTGGCCAACGGACTCCGCATCCTGGGCATCGAGGCTCCGGAGCGCATGGAACGCTCCGCCGACTGATTCTCCGAACCCCCGATCCGCATCACATGTCGATACTCGTCGTCGGAAGCGTCGCACTCGACTCGGTCGAGACCCCCTTCGGTGAGGCCGAGCGCGTGCTCGGCGGCTCCGCCACCTTCTTCTCCGCGGCCGCGAGCCTGTTCGCGCCCGTCCGGGTGGTCGGAGTGATCGGGGACGACTATCCGGTCGATCGCCTCGACTTCCTCCGTGCCCGGGGGGTCGATCTCGACGGTATCGAGAAGGCGGAGGGCGAGAGCTTCTTCTGGTCCGGTCGGTACCACTACGACCTGAATTCGAGAGACACGCTCGAGACGCGTCTCGGCGTGTTCGCCGACTTCCGTCCGCGTATCCCGGAGCACTTCCGCGATTCGCCCGTGGTCTTCCTCGGCAACATCGATCCCGAGCTGCAGCTCGACGTGCTCCGGCAGGTGGACTCGCCCCGGCTCGTCGCTGCCGACACCATGAACTTCTGGATCGAGAGCAAGCGCGCGGAGCTGCTCCGCGTTCTCGAGCATGTCGACGTGCTGCTGCTCAACGATTCCGAGGTCCGGGAGCTCGCCGACACGCCGAGCCTTCTCGATGCGGCGCGCTGGGTGATGGATCGTGGTCCGCGCTACGTCGTGGTGAAGAAGGGCGAGCATGGCGCCGTCCTGTACGCCCGCGACTGGATGTTCTTCGCGCCCGGTTATCCGCTCGAGCGGGTGTTCGACCCGACGGGGGCGGGGGATGCCTTCGCCGGCGGGTTCCTCGGCGCGCTGGCCGCCGAGGGCGCGCACGAGGGCGAGGCGCACGAGGCGCTCCGCCGGGCGATCATCTACGGGTCGGCGACGGGATCGTTCGCCGTCGAGGACTTCAGCGTCGACCGGTTCCGGACACTGGAACTCGGCGAGGTGGAGCGCCGGGTCGCCGAGTTTCGGAAGATGACGACATTCGAACACGAACTCACCGCGGCCACCGTGGAGGGAGCATGAGCGAGAGCTACCGCGCCGCAGGCGTCGACCTGGAAGCCGCGGATCGCGCCAAGGACCGCCTGAAGGAGCTGGTCGCGTCCACGCGCGACGCCAACACGCTTTCCGAACTCGGAGCGTTCGGGGGCCTGTATGCCGTGCCGGACGACGTGGAGGCGCCGGTCCTGGTGTCGAGCGCCGACGGGGTGGGCACCAAGCTCAAGGTCGCCTTCATGACCGGTCGCCACGACACCGTGGGTCAGGATCTCGTGAACCACTGCGTGAACGACATCCTGGTTCAGGGCGCCCGCCCGATCTTCTTCCTCGACTACCTCGCGACGGGCGCGATGGACGAGTCGGTCGTGACGGACGTCGTCACCGGCGTGGCACTCGCCTGCCGTGAGAACGGCTGTGCCCTGCTCGGCGGGGAGACGGCGCAGATGCCCGATTTCTACGAGGATGACGAGTACGACCTGGCCGGGTTCATCGTGGGCGTGACCCCGCGCGCCGGGATCGTCGACGGCTCACGGATCGAGGCCGGCGATGCCCTGATCGGTCTTCGCTCTTCCGGCCTGCACACCAACGGCTACACGCTGGCGCGACGCATCGTGTTCGAGACGATGGGTCTCGGTGTGGACGACCCCTTCCCGGGCCTGGACCGGACCGCGGGCGAGGTGCTCCTCGACGTGCACCGCAGCTACCTGAACCAGACGATGCCGCTGATCGAGGCAGGGCAGCTCCGCGGGCTCGTGCACAACACCGGTGGCGGCCTGCCCGGCAACCTTCCACGGATCCTCCCGGACGGACTCGGCGCGGTCGTCGAACGGTCGTCGTGGGAGCCGGGTACGCTCTTCGACGTGCTCCAGCGCGAGGGCGGCGTCGGCCGGGACGAGATGTACCGCGTCTTCAACATGGGCGCCGGGATGATCCTCGTCGTCGGACCGGACGAGGTGGATGGTGTGATGGAGCACCTCCGCGACGCCGGCGAGTCACCCTGGCTGATTGGGGAGATCGAGGCCGTGGACGGGGACGATCCGCGGGTGCGCTATGCGGACTGAGCGAGCCGTCACCCATCTGGGCGCGGCCACGGTCGTGCTGGGAGTCCTGGCGTGGGCCGCGTCGCCGGCGGAAGCGCAGCTCGCCGCCCGGTGCAGCGGTGAAGTCGCCACGCCCGAGCTGATCGCCACGTGCGGGACCGCGGTCGCGACCCTCGAGGGTGTCCGCGACGGACTCGGGACCGGTCACGCCGGCGCGGCGCCGCTGCCCGGAACGTCGTCCGCGCTCGGGCGTCGCTTCCGCGCCACGCCGCGCGTCTCCGTCGCTGCCCGTGCCGGCCTCGTCCGATTCGACCGCGCCAACCCCGATGGCTGGAGCACCCGGCGGGCGTCCTCCGAGTGGTCGCCGGTCTTCGGTCTGTCCGCCGGTGTGGGGCTCT
>Ga0102929_1001342_pt1 | contig 14655 bp, 13 predicted proteins | sample SalPonR1_B_D2_MG_FD_78510 | JGI IMG/M metagenome (GOLD analysis project Ga0102929, IMG submission 78510) | Salt pond soil microbial communities from South San Francisco under conditions of wetland restoration - Salt Pond MetaG R1_B_D2_MG | ecosystem: Environmental > Aquatic > Marine > Intertidal... | reverse complement strand
CCGATGTACGCCTCCGCGCAAGCCCTTGATTTCCTTGCCATGACGAAAAATTCCTCGTTTCCAGCTCGAAAACTTCACTGTGTTCATCCGGAGTTTCCGGATGGACACTATACTAAGTGGGAGGGACATTCTGGTTGATCACTGCCCGAGCTGGTCGTCAACCCATACGCCGCCTGCCCGCAATCGTCAGCCGGGAGGTTTTGCATGCGTGCCATGTTGCTGGAAAAAATCGGCGAACCCTTGCAGTTGAAGGACCTGACGGTGCCCGAACCCGGACCCGGTCAAGCCCTGATCCGGGTTTCTGCCTGTGCCGTCTGCCGCACGGACCTGCATATTATCGACGGCGACCTGCAGCAGCCCAAGTTGCCGCTGATCCCCGGCCATGAAATCGTCGGCGAAATCGCCAAACTGGGCCCGGGACCAACCTCGCTGGCCCGCGGGCAGCAGGTCGGAATCCCCTGGCTGGGGAAAACCTGCGGAACCTGTTCTTTTTGTACCTCCGATCAGGAGAATCTCTGTCTGGCGCCGACTTTTACCGGGTACCAAACAGACGGCGGCTACGCCGATTATACAGTGGCCGATGCGGCTTTCTGTTTGCCGCTGGCCTCCGGTCTGTCGGATGCGGAGACGGCGCCTCTGCTGTGCGCAGGTCTGATCGGCTACCGGTCTCTTCGTATGGCTGGCGCCGCTCGCCGTCTGGGCCTTTACGGCTTCGGCGCGGCTGCCCACATCATCATTCAGGTCGCCAGGCACCAGCAGCGGCAGGTTTATGCCTTTACCCGCCCGGGCGATGGCGAGGGCCAGGCGTTCGCCAGGGAACTCGGAGCGGCATGGGCCGGAGGCTCCGATCAGACCCCTCCCCAACCGCTGGACGCCGCGATTATCTTCGCCCCGGTCGGAGAATTGGTACCAGCAGCGCTCAAGGCTGTCGGACGGGGCGGCCGGGTGGTTTGTGCCGGCATTCACATGAGCGACATACCCGGCTTTCCTTACCGGGACCTCTGGCAGGAACGATCAGTGACTTCGGTGGCCAACCTCACCCGTCAGGACGGTCTGGAATTCCTGCAGCTGGCACCACGGATTCCGGTCCGTACCAAAATTCGATGCTATCCGTTGGAAGAGGCCAACCAGGCCCTGGAGGATCTGCGCCGGGGGCGCCTGCAGGGAGCTGCCGTTTTGCAGATGAAGGTATGAAAATCCAGGCCTTTCCAACCAGCCTGGAATGCCGGGGCACCACCTTACTCAACCGGTTCCTCGGCAAGATCCGGGAGGAGAAGTGAACAATCGACAAATTCTCAACCATGCCCTGATTGCCCGGCGCTACTTCTTCCCCCGCCGGGATGGCGTCACGAATCCCTTCTGGATTGATTGCCGCGGAGTGCGCCTGGCCTGTGTCTACCACGAAGTCTCGCCCGATGCCCTGACCCTGGTCCATTTTCACGGCAACGGCGAAGTCGTCGCCGACTATCTTGACGTGCTCCCGGCCTTGATCGGTGACATGGACTGCAACTGTCTGCTGGCCGAATATCGCGGCTATGGCGCTTCTGCCGGGGCGCCGCTGCTGGGAGAGATGCTGGAGGATGCCCCGGATATCATCCGGGCGCTCGGAGTTGCCCCCGAAAAGCTCGTCCTGTTCGGCAGGTCGGTCGGATCGCTGTTCGCGATCAAAGCCGCCGGCCGGTTTCCGCAAGCCGCCGGCCTGATCCTGGAAAGCGGGATTGCCGACCCGCTGGAGCGCTTGCTGCTGCGCATCGCCCCGGAGGAAATCGGTGCCACTCGCCAACAGCTCGCGGCAGCACTGCGGGCGAGCCTGGATGTTCCGGCTGTGCTGCAGGCCTTTCACCGGCCCGCCCTGATTATGCATGCCCGGCATGACGAACTGATTGATCCGAGCCATGCGGAAAGACTCGCTGCCTGGTGCGCCGGTCCGGTCCGGCTGCAGGTTTTCCCGGAGGGCGGGCACAATGACATCATGTTCGTCAACAGCCGACAATATTTTGCCCTGCTCCGGGTTTTTCTGGAAAGTCTGCAATGATTGTCGTCGCGCGCTGCGGATGTTAAGATAGCGGATAAATGAGAAGATGCCTTAAGGAGCCAATGCCGAGGCCTGTTTTGACATGGCCTGAACCGTCACTTGATCAAGAGGAGGACCAGACCGATGGCCGAAAATGATTGCGAAAACCCGGAGGAACACTGCCAGTTGCACATGTGTCAGCTCAAAGCCAAGGAAATGAACCCGGAAATCGAGAAACTTTACCAAGACCCCAAATTCGCCTGCACCAACTGCGGCGTCAAGGTCAACGACGAACGTTACCTGTGCCAGCCCAAGCCGCTCTGAAAGCAAAGTTTCCTGTTTAAGCACACAGGCCGGTTCCCTTGGAGCCGGCCTGTTGATTCCGGGTCGGGGCAGGGCGCGCCGTGCCCCGACCAAAACAAGGCAAGATCGTCAGGGCGAGCCCGGTTCTTCGACCTGAACGGGAAGAAATTCCTGCTTTTGTGCATCCCACCGGTAGCCGCCGGCGGCCCAGAAACGCTCAAGGCGGTCCCAGTCGATATGGACTCCGACCATTTCATCGACAAAATAAGAGGTGTCGAGCATCTCCACATCGTCGATACGCCCGTCGCCGTCGGCATCCGCCCAATGGATCGGGGCAACTTTCACCCCGACATCGCCGGCAACGGCCGCCGAGGCGCGATCATTGCCCGAGCCTGCAATCACTTCACCATGGAAGGACGCCTCTCTGCCCCTTGCGGCGGAATCGGCGACCTGCACCATATAGGCAATTCGGCCGGTCTTGTTCCCGGACTTGATGATCCATCGTGCTATGCCATGCACATTGTCAAGACTGGTGGGTGGCGGGGCAGCCTCCGTCAGCTTCCAGCCTTCCGGAAAATCCTCCCTCAGGATGAACCCGCCCGCATCCGCTTGCCGCTCAAATTCGATTTGCACCGGAATGGTGGTCGCCGGCGCGGCAAAGGCCGGCAGCTGCCGGGAGGCGTCCACCTGCATCAGTGTTTCTGGCTGTCGATCCAGATAAAACCAGACTGCGATCAGGATCAGACAAGCGCCGACTCCTGCAGCAAAGATCAGAAAACGGCGGACCGGTGAGACAGGCCGAACCGGTTCTGCCACCTCGTCGGTCTCCTGACGAAGTATCTGTTCCAGGGGGACTTCCAGGGCCTCGGCAAGATTGATGGCGTTTTCACGCCGAATGGTCGGGTAACGATTATTTTCCCAACGGGAGATGGTGTCCGTCGTGACCCCGACAACCTTGCTGACATACAGCTGGGTCAAGCCGTGCAGTTCACGCTGGCGCTTGACCTCACTGCCGTCCAGACAAACCGTCGATGTCTGATGTTCATTAGGGTGGGCGGTTGGCATTGTCGGATACTATCAGCCGAAACACCCTCTGTAAACTGGAAAAAACGGTCTTTCCCAACCCGACATAGGGGAGCTTAAGCACCTGAATTTACATATTTTTGACCCGACATCGATGGACATACCGGTCGATGTCGACTGTATACAGCCTTAAACTCGGTTATAAATAGCCCAGAGCGTAAAAATTGGAGTTGCCCGCTGCAGGGCACAACCACCACTCATTCCAGGAGGAAAAATCATGAAGAAACTGATCGTTCTGTTGATGGTACTCACCTTGGCCGGAACCGGCGTTGCCTTGGCCGCTGAGACCGTCGTCTACGAAAACGCCAAAGGCGACGTCACCTTCGACCACAAGGCGCACAGCGAAAAACTGGATTGCGCCCAATGCCACGAAGGCACCCCGGCCAAAATCGAGATCGACAAGAAAGCCGCACACGGCGCATCCTGCAAGGACTGCCACAAAGAAATGGGCGCTCCGACCAAATGCAACGACTGCCACAAGAAGTAACGGTCTTCAGACTTGCCCCCACTCATGACAGAAAGGCGCCGAAGGGCGCCTTTCTCTTTTCATCCCCCCAGAAATTCCTCTTCTTTACCAGAATCAGGCGTTATCCCGGCGGCCGGCTTTATAATTCATGTCTAATATGATATATGGTTAGAAGAGCGCAGCGGCGGCCTTATCCCTGGATAAGGCCGAGTCGGCACTCGACGGCTTAGCTGATCCCAAATCGAAAGAACCTCCTCAATGTCGGGCGCAAAACCTCTTGATCCCGGACAGAAAGAGATGTTCATGAACAAACGCCTGATTGTCGTTTCCAACCGATTGCCGGTCGCGGTCAGCGGTGCAGAAGGCCAATGGGAAATCAACCCCGGCTCGGGCGGGCTGGTCACCGCTCTTGAACCACTGATGAGTAAAAATCAGGGCGTGTGGATTGGCTGGCCCGGGTGCGGGCCGGACGCTCCGATCGATAATCTCCTGGAAGACTATGCTTCCGGAATCGGCTATAGCCTGAAAATTGTTCCCCTCAATGATGAAGAAGTCGAGAAATACTACCGGGGTTTTTCCAATGAAGCCCTCTGGCCTCTGTTCCATGATCTGCTCGGCAATTGTATCTTCGACCTTGAAGCCTACCGGACCTACGATCTTATCAACCGACGCTTTGCCGAGGTGACTGCGGAAACCAGCACCCAGGACGACATCGTCTGGATCCACGACTACCAGTTGATTCTGGCCGGATGGCACCTGCGCCAGATGCAGGCTCCCCGGACCCTGGCTTTTTTCCTGCACATCCCCTTTCCGGCACCGGATTTGTTCCGCCGATTGCCCTGGAAGAAAAAAATCATCGAGGGACTGCTCGCCTACGACCTGATCGGCTTCCAGACGATGCGCGACCATCGCAATTTCATCCATTGTGCACTGATGCTCGGCGAAGGCGTCGAAGTGGCAAGACGTCAGCGCACATATACCATATTGCGTTACGGCAACCGCTTTATCAAGGCCGGTCACTATCCGATCAGCATCGATTCCAATGATTTCATCCGCCGCGCCAGTACTGAAGAGGTGGCCGAAGCCGCCTGGTACCTGCATGAAAAATATGAGCAGCGCCAGTTGATGCTCGGTGTCGACCGACTCGATTACACCAAAGGGATTCCCGAACGCTTTCTCGCCCTGGAACGCGCCCTGGAAAAATATCCCGAGCTGGTCAAAAAAGTCACCCTCCTGCAGGTCGTCGTGCCGAGCCGGACCATGGTCCCTGACTACATCGATCTGAAGACCCGGCTCGACCAGATGGCCGGACGGATCAACGGCCGCTATGCCCAGCATGGCTGGGCCCCCATCGCCTATCATTACCGCAGCCTGGAGCAGACCCAGCTTCTGGCTCATTACCGAACCGCGGAAATTGCGCTGATCACCCCGCTGCGCGATGGCATGAATCTGGTTGCCAAGGAATACTGCGCCTGTTCGGTGGAGAACAAGGGGGTCCTGATTCTCAGCGAATTCGCCGGTGCCGCCGATCAGTTCGGCAAACATGCCCTGCTGGTCAACCCGTATGATGTTGAAAAGACGGCCGATGCCATCTACCGCGCATTCACCATGCCGCCCGCCGAGCGCCGCCGCCGCATGGCCCTGCTCCGGGCCAACGTCAAGCGCTATGACGTGCACCGTTGGCTCAGGACCTTCGTTGAGGCCCTCGAAAACATTCCCGGTCCAGCCAAAGCCTGATGCTGTCCTTTTTCAACTCTACACTGATTCAGTCAGGAACCTACCCGCCACTATCTGCAGCCCCTGCCGCTTCAGGAAACTGCGATAACCGGAGTCCTCAATGATTCGCCATGAGACCTTAAATCCGCCGATCCATATCTACCCGATCAACGAATGGAAAATCATCGAAACGGAATTCTACTCCCGTTTTCTTTCGCAGACAGAAACCCTGTTTTCTGTGGGCAATGGCTACCTCGGCCTGCGCGGCAACCAGGACGAAGGCATCCCGGCCAGCCAGAGCGGCACCTTCATCAACGGATTCCACGAAACCTGGCCGATCATTTACGGCGAAGATGCCTTCGGCTTCGCCAAAACCGGCCAGACGATGCTCAATGTGACTGATGCCAAAGTCATCCGGCTTTACGTCGACGACGAACCCTTCTACCTGCCCACGGCCAGCCTGCAGCTTTATGAGCGCACCCTGGACATGCAGGAAGGGGTTCTCGATCGCCGGGTCCTCTGGGAAACCGCGGTCGGCAAACAGGTCCTGATCGAGTCGAAAAGAATTGTGTCCATGCAGCAGCGGCATGTCGCGGCCATTTCCTACCAGGTAACGATCCTCAATGCGGATGCGCCGGTCGTCATCTCTTCAGAAGCGGTCGGCAACCGGCGCAATCAAACCAGTACCGGCGATCCCCGGCAGTCGAAGGGCTTTCGGGAACAGGTCCTGTTCCCGAGGGAACATGCGGCTCGCAAGATGCGCCTGATGACCACCCACCGGGCTGCCAACAGCGGTATGACCATGGCCTGCGGCGTAGACCATTCCCTGCAGACGGAATGCGGCTTCAGCTGCGAGAGCGACTGTAACGGCGACCACGGCCAGGTCGTCTTCTCCGTGGATGCCAAGCGGGGCAAACCGGTGCATATCGTCAAGTACATGACCTATCATTCCTCACGGTACGCCGCGACCACCGAGCTGGCAGCCAGGGCGGAGCGTACCCTGGACCGGGTCGTAGCTGCCGGCTTCGAGGACCTGATGGTTGAACAGAAGCAATTCATGGCGGATTTCTGGCAGCGCAGCGATGTCGCTATCCAGGGTTCCAGCACTGCAGGCGATAAGCAGAAGAACGAACTGCAACAGGCCATGCGCTGGAACCTGTTTCAGATTCTGCAGGCCTCGAGCCGGGCCGAGGGGACCGGGATACCGGCCAAAGGCCTGACCGGCCAAGCCTATGAGGGTCATTATTTCTGGGATACCGAGATCTACGTCCTGCCCTTTTTGATCTATACGGCACCCTGGATTGCCCGCAACCTCCTGCGGTACCGTTACAGCATGCTCGAACCGGCGCGGCAGCGGGCCAGAGAGATGAATCTGAAGGGTGCCCTTTTCCCCTGGCGGACCATCAACGGTGAGGAAGCTTCAGCCTATTACGCCGCCGGCACCGCACAGTACCATATCAACGCCGACATCATGTACGCCCTGCAGAAATACGTCGAAGTCACCGAAGACAAAGCCCTTCTCTACAACGAAGGCGCCGAAATGCTGGTCGAAACGGCGCGGATGTGGCAGGATCTGGGCTTCTTTTCCAAGCGCAAAGGCGGCAGCTTCTGCATCCACGGCGTCACCGGCCCGGATGAATATACGACCGTCGTCAACAACAACGCCTATACCAATCTGATGGCGCGCGCCAATCTGCAATTTGCGGCCCGAACGGTCCGGGAAATGCAGGAGTCTTTTCCCGACCATTACCAGAACCTTCTGCATCGGACCGGACTTGAAAACCAGGAAATAGCCTCCTGGGAAAAAGCCGCCGAAAAAATGCATATCCCCTATGACCAGGATCTGGATATCCACCCCCAGGATGAGGATTTCCTCGAACTGGAGAGTTGGGATATTCGAAACACCCCCCGTGACAAATTTCCCCTGTTGCTCAATTTCCATCCGCTGGTCATCTACCGCCACCAGGTCATCAAGCAAGCGGATGTGGTGCTGGCCATGTACCTGCTCGGCAACGAATTTACCAAGGAACAAAAGGTTAGTAATTTTAATTACTACGACCCCGTGACCACCGGAGATTCATCGCTTTCCGCCTGTATTCAGAGCATTATCGCCACGGAAATCGGTCTCCGTGAGAAGGCCATGGGTTATGCACGCTACGCCGTCCTGATGGACCTGGCCGATGTGGGAGGCAACATGGCCGACGGCTGTCATATCGCGTCGATGGGAGGGACCTGGATGGTCTGGGTCTACGGATTCGCCGGAATGCGGGATTATGGCGGCAAAATCACCTTTGATCCGGTGCTGCCGAACGACATAGAAAGAGTCCGCTTCCACCTGCTGATTCGCGGTCAACGCCTGCTCGTTGAAATGAACCATCTGGAAGCAACCTACCTGATGGAGGAGGGGGTGCAGCTGGAAATCATGCATCAAGGGAAAACCTACCTGCTCAAGGAAGGAAAGCAGGAGACGTGCCGGATTGCAAAGCAGAAGAGGATTCGCAAGGATGGCGGCAAAGGAAGGCAGGCTGTGGTCTAGGAGGCTGTCGGACTATACGGACTGAAGCGAAAATTTGAGTCTTCGAGCACAGATTTCAGCTCGTTTGCAGGCGCATAGCTATAGCTATGGGGCAAAAAGGAGCTGAAATATGGGCCGAAGAATCGGATTTGCAGCCAGTTCATGGATAGTCCGACAGCCTCCTAGTACCCTGTAACCCATAAACTGTCGCATCTTGCTTGTCCTTTGACGCGTCAACTGCGTTGTGACAAACGATACGTAGCTACGGCTATGCATCGTTCGTCACGCCTTGTTGCCCCGCCAAATTCCGGCGCAATTTTGCGACATCCTATCGGTTACAGGGTACTAGGAAATTTCCCAAATATTTCTCAAAATTTTCCCTTGCACAGCGCCTTTGGGTTTGCTATAAACACTTCAAGCTCTTCGTGATATCTGCAAATCGAAGAGTCTTTGGACCCCGCGTATCCCCCCCCTCCTTACGCGGGGTCTTTTTTTGTCATTCGGCATTGGACCCCCGAAACGCCCGCAGCAGATGGGGAAGCAGCTGTTTCTTGCGTGACAAAACATTTTTCAATTCATAGAGCCCTTCGCCGAGCAGCGGGTAGCCGATGCGACTGACGAGAACAGGGTCCCCCACAGTCAGCAGCTGACTGTTCTGCTCGACAATATCGGTCACCAACAGTCCCGTCATATCCAGACTTCGATCTCTGCGCAGGGCTTCCAGCTCTTGCGCACAATCACCCATGCGTTCGTGAAATTCAGCATAAGAGACCACCTCGACCTGACCGATGCCGAACTTGCGCCGGCCGGTTTCATACTCCTTGAAGTCAGCCAGGAGCAGATCCCTGGTCGAGGGGTACTCAGCCAGGGCGCTGCCCGACTTGAACATTTCCCGCCCGAATTCCTCCGCCTCGAGGCCGGCCAGCCTGGCCAGCCAATCGGCCAGTTGCCGATCCAGGCCGGTGGTCGTCGGCGACTTGAGCAGGACCGTATCGGACAGCAGCCCGGCCAGCATCAAACCGGCAGTTTTGGGATCGGGTTGGAGGTTTGCTTCCTGAAAAAGGCTGGCGACCACAGAGCAGGTGCTGCCCAGGGGCTGGTTGATGAATCGGATCGGCTTTTCCGTGTGGAAATTACCGAGGCGATGGTGGTCGATAATTTCCAGAATGTCGACCTGGTCCGCTCCGGGCACCGCCTGGGAGAGTTCATTGTGATCCACCAGAATCAGCTTAACCGCCGAGGGCTGCAGCAAATTGGTTTTGGTCGCAACCCCGCAGATTCGCCCCTCACCGTCAAGGACCAGCACCCCGGGAGCCCCGCCACGAGCCAGCGTGCCGCCGAGCGATGTCAGCCTGTCGTCGGGGCTCACCTTTGGCAGGTCGGTCGCCGCCAGGTGGGCGACGGGGGTCGACAGGCGGGTCAGCAGAGCTGTCGTGGCCGTATCGTAAGGACTGATCAAAAGTGAGACGCCCCGCGCCTCCGCAGCTTTGCGGATTTCTTCCGACACAGCATGCCCGCCGGTAACGATCAGCAGCCGGACACCTAGTTCTACGGCAGTTTTCTGGACCTTGCCCCGATCTCCGGTCAACACGACGGCCCGGCCAGGTTCTGCGTTCTCCAGGATGCCCCGGAAAGTGTGCGCAGCCATGGCTCCCACAAACAGCTCCAGGGTTTCGACCCGGACCGGTTCGACCAGATTGACTTCGCGGGCCTTCAGGCAGGAACTGATTGACTGCAGCGAAGTCAGCACCTGCCGGATGCGCTCGCCCTCCTCCGGCAGCAGGACATTTTCCGGCAGGCGCTTTAAAACCATGGCGCCCCTGGGCCGGCGGTCATGATCCACGACCGGCAGCAAGCGGATATCCCGGCGCCGCATCAGTTGCATTGCTTCAACCAGCGATGCCTCTTCGCCGATGGTGATCGGCTCGGTGACCATTGCATCGCGTACCCTGGGAAAAACGTCGGCGAGCAATGCGGGTGGCTCCTGCGCCAAAAATTCCAGCACGAATTCGGTTTGTCGATTGAGGTTGCCGGCTCTTGCGGGTCGAACACCGATTTTCCCCTGGAGCCGGCAAAGCTCTGCATAGGCAAGCGCACTGCAGATGGAATCTGTGTCCGGATTGCGATGCCCGATCACGTAGGTCAGATTCTGTTTCATTATTTTTTGTCCCCGTGTCAATGTCCCCGAAGGTCGTCAAGGCCGATCACGTTTTTAAGACTCGCCCTGGTTTGACTCCCGGAACCTGCCCTCACTGGAAAAGGCTGGCCACAAACAGAGCATATCCACCCAACAGAACCGCACCGCGCCATCGCCCCAGAACCCGCCTGGGAGGCACAACGCACAGCATGATGACCAGCAGAGCGAAAAACCCGAACATCACCGGAAAGTCTATCCGCAGAATCCGGGGTTCGATCTGCAGCGGCCGGATCATGGGACAAATCCCCAGAACGAACAGCACGTTGAAAATATTGCTGCCGATGACATTGCCGACGCTCAGATCCATCTCCCCCTTGGCGGCACTCATCAGGGAGGCGGCCAATTCAGGGAGGCTGGTGCCGAGCGCCACCACCGTCAGGCCGACCACAACTTCGGAAACTCCCAGGAGAGTGGCGATCATCACGGCTCCCCGCACCATCAGTTCGGCTCCCAGGCCCAAGCCGATGATGCCGAACAGAACCAGCAGAAGATTGCGCCGCCGATGACCGACCTCGGTCGCAACCACTTTCTCCAAGGCGCCGTCCCCTTCAAGCACGACGGTTCCGCGGGCGGTAAAAATGCAGTAGAGCAAAAAACCGATCAGGCTGAGAAAAAGGAGGAGCCCGTTGAAAAAGCCCAGCTGACCATCCCAGGCCAGCAGATAGGCCGCCAGGGAGGCGATGACCATCATCGGCACTTCCCGGCTCAGGGTGGTGCGGGCGATTGCCAGGGGCGTCAGCACTGCCGCGGTACCGAGAATCAAGGCGATATTGGCAATATTTGAGCCGATGATGTTGCCGGCGGCGATCGACGAAGAACCCTTGATCGCGGCGAACAGCGAGACCATCAACTCGGGCATGCTGGTGGCGAACGCCACCACGGTCAGACCAATCACCAGGGGGCGGATACCGAAGGAAAGGGCCAGATGGGAACTGCCGGTGACAAGATATTCAGCACCGTAGTAAAGCAGCAGAAGCCCGGAAAAAATCAGAATTGCTCCAAGTAGCATAAGAACAGGCCGGAATCCAGAAAAAGGGGTTAAGGGCCAGCGGCAAAGTCCTGAGTGTAATATGGGAAATTACCGCTGTCGAGAGTTTCCTGAAAGAACTATGAAGTCACGATTTTCTTGACAAAGACAGCCGTTATCGACTAAAAGGACCTATTGATATTTATATATTAATTTCTCAAAAACCGAGGAAAGCCGATGGCCGATCTGGAATTCGACAAATCCATGAATTTTGACCGCGAAGCCGAGATTCTCAAGGTTTTGGGCCACCCTGTCCGCTTGAAGATCGTGGCCGGCTTGATGTCGCAAAGCTGCAACGTCAAGAAAATCTGGGAATGCCTTGGCCTGCCGCAAGCTACGGTGTCCCAGCACTTGGCTCTGCTCAAGAACAAAGGCATCATCAGCGGTCAGCGGGACGGCGTTGAAGTTTTTTACCGGGTGGTCTCAGATGAGGCGCAGAAAGTGGTCGGTGCCCTGTTGAAGGACCTCATGACCATCGAATTCGGCAAGACAGCCGACCGGCCCTGAACTCGACACTTTTTTGCACAAGGGGAAATCGAGTGAGCCGAGGCTCGCCCTTTCTGTCACCCCATTGCCATGGAGTGTTTTTTGCTGGCCAGAAAGAGAATGATTTCGTAGGTGGCCGGCAGCCCTCGCTCATTCCGGTAGTTTTCCTCATACCACCGCACCATTTCCAGCATCACCTTCCTTGAAGCCAAGCCCCGGGGACGGCGGCGCGAGGCATTGCTGGCACCAATCTGTTTCAATTGCCGCAGCAGCACCGGCACGTCCGGATGGTATTCGACTTCCAGATAACGTGTCGATGTCAGGACCTGCAAGCCTGAACCCTCAAGCGCAGCCCTGACCTCGTTCAATCCCGGAAAATCCTGGACGTGAGAAAGCTGCCCGGAGCCGCCCTCGGCAATGGCATGGCGATGCGACGAGCGGAGTTCCACCAGGGTCTGTTCGCCGAACAGGGCTGCCGCGAACAAGCCGTCCGGTTGCAGCACCCGGGCGACTTCGGCGAAGGCAGTGGACAATTCGGCAACCCACTGGTAAACCGAACTGGAGACCACCGAAGCGAAAGCCGCACCTCGAAAAGGCAATAAACAGGCATCCGCATCGCAGGCGCCGGGACCACCGAGCCGTCGGTGCGCCTGTCGGGTCATGCCGTGGGCAATGTCCATGACAACCAGGTCCCCGGTCGGCAAATGGCCGCCGAGAGCCTCGGCCAGCGCACCGGTGCCGGTCCCGATATCCAGAAGGGGACCTGCCAGCGGGCCGAGCGGGCCGATCTGCCGGCAAAGGCTGTCGATCACCAGTTTCTGCACGGATGCATAGCGATCATAGTCGTCGGCGTGAGCAGAGAACCTGGCGCGCATCCGGCGGTTGTCGACGGTATCTATCGGCACCATCGGGCAAAACTCCTGATTCCATCGGCCACCATGCCGGGATCACTTAAAAATGGGGCATGGCCGAATCCGGCATACTCTTTCAGTTGCGCCTGCGGCAAGCATCGGGCCAGATAGCGGCCTGCCCCGATGGGTGTGATCCGATCTTCCGAACCATGCAGAACCAGAACCGGGCAGCGAATTCCCGGTAGAACAGGCCGCTGGTCCTGAATAGCGAATATATCCAGCAGACTTATGGCGGCTTCCGGCTCCGGCAGGTTTTCCTGATAGACTGCGAAACGTCGGATTTCTCTCAGGCGCTCGGGACGCATCTGCTCTCCTTCGAACATCCGGCTGAAGAACTGACCGAGGGTCGGCAGGTAGCTCCGCTGCAGATTTCGCCTCAGCAATTTGACCTCGGTTGCCGGCAGACCGTAAGGCCAGTCGCCCCTGGCGGTGAAACAGGGAGTAGTCGACAGCAGCACCATCCCCCGCGGCGAGACCCCGGCAGAATCCACCAGACTCAGAGCGGCCATGCCGCCCAGCGACCAGCCGCAGAGCAGGTGGGGGGCCACCTCCGTCTCCTGCAGGAAACACGCGAGATCGGCCGCCACACCTTGCAGAGAAGGTTCCGGCCACGGGGACGAGCCGCCATGTCCCGGCAGGTCGGGCATCATGATCCTGAAATCGCTTTTCAGGATTCCGGCCAATTCAGCAAAAACAGCGCCGGTCATGGTCCAGCCATGCAGCAAAAGGAGAACGGGTCCCTCGCCTGCCTCCCGCCAGGCGAGTTTCCTGCCGTCCGGCAGCAGGCAAACTTTGCTTCTCATGATATTGCCTCGTGAAATACGCTGGCAATTTCAGTCGCCGCTGCCTGTAGATCCTCGGCTGAATGGGTTGCCATAACAGTTGCCCGCAACCGGCAGAGCCCCTCGGCAACCGTCGGCGGCCGGATGCCCTGCAAAAAGATGCCCCGTTCCAGAAGCCGCGCCGTCATGGTCATGGTCGGGACCGGCCAGCGGGTCAGGACGGGCAGAATCTGGGTCCGGCTGCCCATCAGGTCAAGCCCTTTCTTCTGGAGCAGGCTGGCCATCAGGTGCCGGTTCCGGGCCAGACGCTGCCGCAGTTCTTCACCCTCGCTGCTCTCGACCAGATCGAGGGCGGCGAGGGCCGAAGCGGGGACTGCCGGTGGCAGGCTGGTGGAGAAGATAAAGGACCGACTGCGATTGATCAGCATGTCGATGACTGCCCGCGGAGCCGCCAGGTAGGCACCTGCACATCCCAGGCCTTTGCCCAGGGTGCCCATATGCAGATCGATCTGCGACAGGCAGCCGAAAAACTCCGCGCTGCCTCGTCCGCCGCTGCCGAGCACGCCCGTGCCGTGGGCATCGTCAATCATCAGCAGCGCATCATAGTCTTCCTTGATTCGGCAAAGTTCGGGCAGCGGTGCCAAGTCACCATCCATACTGAAGACGCCGTCGGTCACGATCAGCCAGCGTCCCCGGCGCCGCGGCCGCTCCTGCTCCATCAGTTTTCGAAGGCTCTCGACATCGGCATGCGGATAGACGACGATCTTGGCTCGTGAAAGCCGGCAGCCGTCAATAATGGAAGCGTGGTTCAAGGCATCGGAAAAGATGGTATCCTCCGGACCGAACAGGCCTTGCAGGATGCCGGTGTTGGCGGCGTAGCCGCTGTTATACAGCAGGGCGGCTTCCGTCCCCTTGAAGGCGGCAAGGCGCTCTTCCAGTTGGGCATGGGGGGGGAATGTTCCGGAGACCAGACGGCTCGCCCCGGAACCGACACCCAGATCGCGGGTCGCCGCGACGGCCGCTTCCACCAGGGCCGGATGGCCGGCAATGCCCAGGTAATTATTGGAACAGAGCAGAAGAACCCGGCGACCGTCGAGACGGACATGAGGCCCCTGGCCTTCTGCGACGACCTGCAACTGCCGGTACATGCCGGCT
>Ga0102929_1001336_pt1 | contig 14687 bp, 16 predicted proteins | sample SalPonR1_B_D2_MG_FD_78510 | JGI IMG/M metagenome (GOLD analysis project Ga0102929, IMG submission 78510) | Salt pond soil microbial communities from South San Francisco under conditions of wetland restoration - Salt Pond MetaG R1_B_D2_MG | ecosystem: Environmental > Aquatic > Marine > Intertidal... | reverse complement strand
TAATCTCAACCCAATTCTTATTAGTTTTGTATGTGCGTATAGAAATTCAATAACAAGCTTATTATATATTTTTTAATAAAAAATTGAATATCAAGGTTAGTAGATAAGATTTTTATCTTTCTTTGATATATATATATTATATATATATTTTCTTTCTTCTTATAGATAAGGGAGTAAGTAAGGGTGTAGATAAAGTAGTAAGTAAACTAGTAAGTAAGGGAAGTCTTACTGCTATTCTATATACCGATAGATATGTAGTAGTAATTAGAGTAGTATTGGACAGTTAGAGTACTAGTAGTGGTAATACTAGTAATATATATCTGGGGCTTAAGGCCCCAGATATTATGTATTAGTAGTATAGTAACAATATAATGGTTGGTTTAATGGTCGGTATAATGGTAGGTCTAATAACTAACAGTGTTAGTTATGGTTGGTAATAGAGTAGTACTCTTAGTAGTAACAGATAACAACCTAATGGTATTAGGTTGTGGTAGATAATAGAGTAGTACTCCTATTCTTACTATAAGAGAGTAATATTCCTTCCTTGATGTTCAATAATTATAAAAGATTTGCATTGTTAATAAAAGGGATTATATTGTTTTTATAAGTGATAGATAAGGAGGAAAGAATATGGCCTATAGTGATTACAAATTAGGTGGTAGATACGAAAAGATGAGTATCCAGGCCTCTATTATTGACAGTGATGTCAGAATTCATAGGAGTAACGATAAGGTTGATAATATTATTATTACTTCTAGGATAGAGGTATATGATACCCAACAATTACTAGATAAGATTAAAATGTTTGGCAAGGAACCAGTAGATATTATATTAGCCTTGTTTGCTTACGCATACCCTCAAGAGTTTTGTTGTGAGTGTAAGAATAAGATTAGATTGTGTCAAAGCTGTGCCGATAGAGCTAAATATATATCCCAATTCACATCATTCAATGAAATATTATTAGCATATTACATGGATAAGGCCCATAACAGCAAATGGGATTTTGACAAGGATAAATGGGACTAATGCATATACAAGAATTGTGTGATAAGGCTCATAAGGCTGCCAAAACTAAAGGATTTTGGGATAAGCCTAAAGAAATAGGGACAACCTTGATGTTAATAGTTTCTGAACTAGGAGAGGCCTTAGAGGCTCATAGGCATAATAAGCATGCCTATATAAGTAATTTTATCATTAATGTTAATGATAGCCACGCTAAATACAATTCCAATTTTGAGATTAATATCAAAGATACATTCGAGGACGAAATAGCAGATACGTTCATTAGATTGGGTGATTTCTGTGCTAGCCTTGGCATAGATATAGAGAAACATATCAAGCTAAAGATGAAATACAACAGTAATAGGCCATATAAGCATGGTAAAGAATATTAAAAAGGAGGAATTAAAATGGCTAATAAAACAGTAGACTTTTCAAAAGGAAGAGAGATACCTAATTATGGGCTTGCTGGTAAAACTGGTAAGTTTAAGGGAGATGATAGTGGTAGAACGGTACTAATAGCAAAAGATTATAGTATAGCTACCAATGGTAGGCCTAAAATACCTGGGATAGTTGGCTTGATAATATTTGATAAGAATGGCGGATTAAGTACAATGCCAGAAGTGCCATTACAATGTCTTAAAATGGACTAATAATGGAACATAAAGATAGGTTAAGAGTGGGTTGGTCTAAGGAATATGCCGATAAATTTGAGAATATTAGGTATTATCCTACATTTTTTAAGGAATATGAGTTAAAATGCCCATGTTGCGGAGAAAATGAGACTAGCGATAGGATGTATAGGATGCTTGATAAGCTAAGAGGAGAATATGGTAAGCCATTATTCGTTGATAGCGGATATAGGTGTCCTAAACATAATAAAAAAATAAAAGGAGCGCCAAATAGCGCTCATATGACTGGTGAGGCTGCTGACATTAGGGTCACTGGTGCCATAAGAAGAAGGAAATTGGTTGACATAGCAGTAAAACTTGGGTTTAATGGTATTGGTATTTATGATAAACATATACACGTAGATATTGGAGAAAGGGAACATGGTAAAAAAGTCATGTGGTCAGGCAAGAGTAAGTAGTTCCTCCGTTAATCAAGAGCTTGAGTCCTTACGGGCTCAGGCTCGCCTGATGACGGACAGGCATACTAAGATGTCGCTATTGCTTGATAAAAGAGGCAGAGAATTGCGAAGACTAAAAAGAATACTTAAGGCTAATAATATAGATGTCGGAAAAAGACCAAGAAAAAATACCAAAGTGGCTGATAGAATCATTCCGAAAATATAAAATTGTATTATACGGAGATAAATGTGTATACAAAAACAATAAACCATCAAGACGAAAGAGGAAAGACTGACTATAATATTTATAACATAGAAGAAGCTAAAGAGCTGGGTATAGACTATGTTGTATGGCATAGGACTGAGCCTGGTAAATATGGTTGTAGCGATGATGGAATAGTTAGCAAGCTAATATCAAAAAAGATTTATGATGGTAAGAATGGCAATAAATCTATTTATCTTACCTTCCCTGTCGGGAGTGTATTTTTTTCATTAAATAACAAGTATAAGAAAAAATTTAATGCTAGGAATATAAGGGGGCCATATAATACCGGTAAAAGGTCTAGGCTAGAGAAAAGGCTTAGAACCAGTAAGGCGCGCAAGGCTGCAATTCTTTTTGCTATGTATCCCGATGCGGATATGGTCATTGATATGGTGCTTGGGCAGCATAGTGAAGCCACCCATCATTCGTGGAAAAGAAGGTTTAGAACGGAGACATTTAAAAAAATGGTAAGAGAAGAATTAAAGGCGCTACTTAAAGAAAAGAACTTTGAGGAAAGGAATGTTTTGGACTTATTACAAGAAACAATAGACTTGTGTAAGTCTAAAAAAGACACATCAACTTTGATGAGAGCTGTTAGTGAATTAATGGAATTGCATGGTATGAAAGACAAGGATAAGACTAAGTCAACAGATTCTATTGAATATACCAGAAAACAGCTTATAGACGAATTAAATCAGAAAGAAGAAAAGCTAAAGCTTAGTAGAGAGCAGGAAGTAGATGTCGGACGAGTTAAGGGCACTTAGAAAGCTTAAGCAAGACATAGCCTTATTCGGCCAGACTTGTTTCCCTACTGCCTATAAAAAGGAAACGCCTAAGTTCCATAAAGAAATTTATGATACCTTTCTTGATAAGGCTGAAGATAGGATATTGATAGCGGCGCCTAGAGGCACTGCCAAAGCTCAGAGTCTTGATTCGTGTGTTCTAACTAAGAATGGATGGACAAAATTCATTGATATAGATGTTGGTGACAAAATCATTGGATATGATGGTAACGAAACCACTGTTACACATTTACATCCAATAATGACTATGGATTTATATGAGGTCAAAACTAGGGATGGCAGAACAATGCTTTGCAATGAAGACCATCTTTTCTCTGTGTATATTCTACAAAATACAAAGAATAATAAATTGACTATCAGGTCACTAAGAGAATTAATAGAGATTTACGATAAGCCAAAATTTGATAAGCGTAATAATAAGTGTTATCGTGAAAATAAAGTTGGTCTTCCAATATGTTCTCCAATATCCTTTTGTAAAAAAGAATTTGGGATAGACCCATATACATTGGGTATCTGGCTTGGTGATGGACATTCTGCACCTGCAAGATTCACAACTGTTGATACTGAAATATTAGAATATATTCCATATCCTACAAAGAAAACTTCTGGAAAATATCTATATCAAATATACGGTGGACTTCATAAAACATTAAGGTTAAATAACTTACTGAATAACAAGCATGTCCCATCAGAATATTTCTTTGGTTCAATAAAACAAAGAGAAAGTCTATTACAAGGCTTGATAGATACCGATGGCACAGTGTGTAAAAAAACTGGACTAGTATCATTTTGCAATAAAAACGAAAGACTTATTGATGATGTAGTTGAACTTGTTAGGAGTCTTGGTGGAATTGCTACAAAAAAGAGTCAATTAACTAGATTCGATAAGGATAGTGAATATAAAAAATCATTTAGAGTGTTTATTAGGTTGCCTAAAGAAATAACTCCAGCAAGGCTTGAGAGAAAGCGTGTATTATATAAAGGCTATAATAACCTCAAAACCTCAATAGTTTCAATAAAGAAAGTTGATACCGCCTTTGGAAGATGTATAACAGTAAGTTCTGATGACGGACTATATATAACCGATGATTATATGGTAACTCACAATTCGACGATTTCATCTCTAATATTCCCATTGCATCAGGTTGCATTTAAACCATCCCATGAAGACCTTTTTATTGTTATAATATCAGAGTCCCGCCAACAGAGTGTAAACTTCTTGAGTAGGATAAAGTATCATTTAGACCACTCAAAGCAGTTTAAGGCCATATTTGGCGATTATGGTAGAGATACAGCTAAGAGATGGAGAGAGGATGATATAGTTCTCAGGAATGGTTCTAGGATAGTGGCGGCTGGTACTGGACAGCGTATCCGTGGATTTATAGAAGGCGATACGAGACCTAATTTGATTATCATGGATGACTTTGAGTCTGAACTGAATGCCTTTACACCAGAAGCTAGGGTTAAGAATAAGAAATGGCTTACAGAAGCTGTTATGCCATCTCTGTCAGATAATGGCAGAATGGTTATTATTGGTACAGTAATTTCAGAAGATTGCTTCTTATATTGGGCTAAGACATCTAAAACTTGGAAAGTTCTGTGGTATGAAATATGTAATAAAAATATGACAAAATCTCTATGGCCAGAGAAGTTTCCGATATCAAGAATTAAGAAGATAAAGGAAAGTTTTGAGAGTATAGGTAATATCAATGGTTTTTTCCAAGAGTATATGAATGAGGCTCAGGCACCAGAAAACGCACCATTCAAACCAGAGTTTATTAGAAGACATTATCTGAGTCTAGAAAAAGATAATGCTGGCCAATGGTACCTCACAAATGGGGTTGAAAAGGATAACGAGCTTGGTAAAGAAGCGATACGTAAACCAGTAGATTTATATCAAGGTATTGATCCCGCTTCCAGTTTAAGCTCTAAAGCTGACTTTTTTGTTATTGCCACAATTGCAATGGATATAGAAGGCAAGGTTTATCTTGTTGATTTATATGTAGATAGACTTGAACCAGCCAAACAGCCACAAAGGGTGATGGACTTATATATGCGTTATAGACCCAAAAGGGTTAGAATAGAGACTGTTGCGTATCAAGAAGCGCTCAGAAGTGGTGTAAGAGCCTTGATGAAAGAAAAAGATATATATATCCCAGGATTAGAACGTGGTCTAAAACCAAGAACAGCTAAAAGTGAAAGATTGCTTAGTCTTGTACCATTATTAGCAAAAGGCGATTTCTTCTTTGGCCCCAATCATTTTCGTGCAGAAAAAGAATTTTTATCTTATCCCAAGGGTAAGCATGATGATATTATTGATGGTATATGGATGGCTATTCAGGGTGCAAAACCATGTAAGGTTAAAGAGCTATATATAGATACCAAACCAAAGAAACGTAAACTTAAAAAAATAGATTGGCATATAGTATGATAAAAATAAAAGACTTGACAGAAATCTTACGATTTCTCCGTATTGTTACAGAGGGCATATGGAAAAAATAGTACAAGAGACGCATGAGTTATTTAGGAAGTTTGCTAACAATCAACGAAGACAGCAGTGGGCTTATCATGTACAGGAAGATAGAGAGTTTAGGCTTGGTAAACAATGGACGCAAAAGCAGAAAGAAATTCTAGAAGATAGAGGCCAAGCACCTATTGTTGTAAATAGAATACACCCAGCAGTGGAAACAGCCAAAGCCCTTTTGACATATAATAGACCATCCTTCAGGTGTAGCCCCAGAGAAGATAGTGATAACAAGACAGCTCAAGCTATTAATGGACTTGTTGAATATTGTTGGTATGTTTCTGATGGCACATCACAAATGAGACAGGTTATAGATAACTATTATGTTGGTGGTATGGGTGCAATGCTTGTTTATCAAGACCCTATGGCCGATAATGGTTTTGGTGAAGTTAAGGTGATGTGTGTTGACCCATTAGACCTCTATTTTGACCCAAGCTGTCGCAATCGTTTTTGTGATGATTCCAGTGATATTATCTATTCTAGATTATATACCAGAGAACAAGCCAAAAAATATAAACCCATGTTTGAGTCTAAGATAGATAAAGCTGAAAGCGATAATGAATCAGAAAGGCCAGTTACAAACAGAGCTGATGATGGTGAAACATCGTGGCCAGAAGAGTCATCTATTATGGACCAAGAAGATAATGAATATATCAGGGGCTATGATAGATATACAATGGTTCTTTCAAAAAGATATAGGGTCTTTGAGTCTTTTAGTACTCAAGAGAAAATATTAAAGAAAGACGAATATAAGGGTTATCTTAAAACACCAGCTTGGATTGTTGATGGCAATGTATTCACTGATGAGCAAAAAGCCATTCAATATGCAGAAGCATTCAGAAAACAAGCCCTACAACAGGGTGTTAGAGAAGTAGCAGATATTCAAAACGTAACATATTCAGACTTAATAGATATGGGTCTTATAAAAGTTGTTGCTGTTAAAATGCGAACAATAAGACAGATATCTATTATGGGTGATAAATTACTATATATAAGAGATTTACCAGATTCATTGCAATACTATCCCATAGTTCTATTCCAAAACCTACATACCGGCACACCGTTCCCAACTAGTGATGTTAGACTTGTTAGACACTTACAAGAATATATAAACAAGGTGAGGTCACTTATTATTGCACATGCTGCATCTAGTACAAGCTTAAAGGTTTTGTTACCAAAGGGAAGTGTAGATAAACAAGAATTTGAAAGAGAATGGGCAAGAACTGGCGGTGTTGGGCTAGAAGTCGATTATGATTTTGGTGAACCAAAGGTTGTTGCCCCAGTGGCGCTTCCAAACGAACTATATGCCAATGAGCAGACAGCTAAATCCGATATAGACCATCAGTTCGGTATCTACGAAATGATGATGGGAAATACTGCGGCTGCGCCTACTACTTATAAAGCCACTGTGGCCCTTGATGAATTCGGCCAACGAAAAATTAAGGGTAAACTTGATGATATAGAAACAGGCCTTACAAGACTTGGCAAGGTAATGATACCATTTATCCAACAATTATATACCAAAGAAAAGATTGTTAGATTATTGCAACCAAACAATTCAATTAGTGAATATGCAATCAATAAACGATTATTTGATGATAAATCAGGTGAAATAAAAGTTTTAAATGATGTTAGTAGAGGTAGTTATGATATTGTAGTTGTAGCTGGCTCTACTCTACCAACTAATAGATATGCCCAATTAGAACTCTATATGGATGCTTACAGGGCCGGACTTATTGACCAACAAGAGGTTCTTAAGAAAACCGAAGTATTCGATATGGAAGGGGTTCTACAGAGGACAGATATGGTTGCCAAACTGCAACAGCAGGTTGAGCAATCTCTAGGAGTAATTAAGCAACTTAAGGGTGACTTGCAAACCCGTGAACGAGAGGTGTATCATGCTAAACAGGCTAAGGAACTTGAAAAGTTCAAGTCTGATTTGAGCAGTACGAGCACTCAAGCCAAGGCTGCAACTCAACTTTATGAGGCGAGATTAAAGGATGACCAAAAACAACGAAAGGCATCCAGTAAAGAACAAGAATAGTAGCACCCAGAAATGGCCTACTAGGGAGAAAAAATGGCAGATGAAAAGAAAGAAGTAAAGAACACCCCAGAAAATGATGGGCTTCCAGAACTTCCAGAAGATGTAAACTTCGATGATTTTCTTGGTGGAGATATGGATCAATTCGGTTTTGCTAATGATAATACAGAGCAAAAGCAAGAACAGTCTAAGGACACCACTAATGATAAAAATCAAGAAGTAGCACAGGGACAAGAAGAAGAAAAGAGTGCTGATGACACTGCTCGTGATAATGACAAAAAGCGATACCAGTATCAACAGTCAAGGGCCGACAAGGCTGAAAACGAACTACGCAGGGCTGCTGAATTAAACCAACAGCTTGCTAAGAGGTTGGAAGAACTTGATGGCAAGAAAGCGCAAGAAGAGGCAAAACCAGAGGCCAGGAAAGAACCTGCACCCCCGAAGGAGCCTGAAAAACCAGCGTATTTTAGCAGAGAAGACGCATTGACCAATCCAGAATCGGCCAGTGCAAAATACCTTGATGCACGAGAAAAGTGGATGAAGGATATGATTGATTATAATAATTCTGAGGTTGATAGACGCACTAAACAACAATCTGAACAGATAAGCCAATTTCAGAAGCAATTAGAAGAAGAAAAGGCTAGAAAGGCCATGGCGGCCGAACAGAGACAGAAACTGTCTGCTCTAGCAAAAGAACTAAAACAAAAATATAACGCAAACGAAAAGCAGGTTTCAGAATTCATTCAGACTATGTCTAAGCCAGATTCGCTTAGTTTAGATAACTTATGGAAGTTATACGCTATACAGAATGGTGTGGGTATAGACGAAAGTAAATCACAAGAGATACAGCAGAACCAGCCATCAGAGGACTTTAAGCAAGCAGAACGAGCGCAAGCAGTTCCAAACCCCATGGGAGTTCTCCCAGGCACGTCCAAGAATGGCGGTAAATCTATAGAAGACTTGATGATGGACAAAATGAAAACTATGGACCCTGTTGAAAATGCGTTTAAGTAAATAGGAGTTTATTATGGCAGTTGGAAGCAGTAATGACTTAACCTATGCTAAGTTAGGGGATATAGCAACCCAAGGCGGGCTTGACCTTGATAAACAGCGTAGGATATTTAACTTTGGAGATAGAATTGCTGAAATAGAGCCAATGCAATCTCCATGGTTTTCATACTTATCCAAATTAAGAAAAGTGCCTACAGATGACCCCTCGTTCAAGTTTCTTGAACAACGTCATCAGTGGCAAAGACGTAATTTCCATATTTCTACAGCATCTACTACCAATAACCTTGCTAGTGATGCTACTCTGTCGAGTATTAATGTAGCTTGTTATTATGACAAATATGGACGTAAATCAACCAGCGAAGTAGCACCAGAATTCTTGCTTGCCAATCAACGTATTGGCATTAAAGGCGTAGATAATAGTGATGGTGCAGAAGTATTGGTTGTTGGTACCATTAGCGGTACTATGACAAATAATTCAACATATACTACGATAGGAACATTTGAAGTAGAATCTGTTCAAAAGGGTTCTAGCATAACATTAGCTTCGAGTGGCGCAATTCCTGGATATACATCCGTTACTCTTGCAGATAATGCAGAAGGTCAAGTAATTGGTTCTGCTTTTGCTCAAGGTACTGATTCTCCACAAGGATGGAGAGACGAGATGTGGGATAGAGATGGATATACACAAATATTCAAAACAGCAATACCTCTATTCTCTGGAACCGCAAGAGCTACACGTTATCGTGGAGTTTCTAACGAATACCTGAGAGTGTGGAAGGAAAAGCTTAAAGAACATAAAGCAGATATATGTAACGCATTTCTGTTTGGTGTTGGTAGAGCTGCATCTGGAAGTACTGCTGGTCAGACTTGGGGTATAGCACCTTATGTTGAGGCCTATGGTAATCGTTATGAGCTGAACTATGCAAATTCTACTTATGACACATTCCTCGAACACTTAGAAAACTTCTTTGCCCCAGAAAGCGGAAATAGCTATGACAAGCTGGTTCTTGCTTCTCGCAAGGTTCTTACTTGGCTTAACAAGCTTGGAGAATCTGGGTTTATGAAGAATACAGTTACATCTGATAGTTATCGTTTTGATATCCAAAATATTAAGGGGGCGTTTGGACATAATGTTACTAAGGTATCTACCGTATTCGGTAACCTTCACTTTGTTCAGGAGCCAAACCTTCGTAATTGGATGGAAGACTATGCTATCGCAATTGACCTTAAAAATGTTGCATATCGCCCACTATCTGGTAACGGAATTAGTCGTGATACATTCATCAAGACAAACATTCAAGATAATGACACCGATGGCCGAAAAGATATGATTACTACTGAAGCTGGTTTGGAAGTTGACCTTCCTGAAACTCACGCTGTATTTAAGTGGTCATAAGAGGGGGTAATTATGAGCTGGAAAAAAAAGACAGAAAATAATATGTTAGTTTTAACGGAAACTGAATTAGCTCTTGCTGATAGTGATGGTGCTAATGAAGTAACTGCCAATACATCTGATATTCCAGATGGGCTAACATTGAACAATATGAAAGGCTTGGTATACGTTGAGGTTACCGAAGCATGTGCTGGTGATGGGGCATTAGATTGTCGCATCCAAGCAAGTCTTGATGGCACTACATATGTAAACGTATTGACAACTGTTAGTATGGATGTAGATACGACAGGTACAAACAAAGCAGTAGCTAAGTTTGACGTGACGGATTATTATGCTCCATATTGGCGAGTACAAGTGTTTACAGACGGAACAGATACACAAGACGCAGCTGAAGTAAAAGTCGAAATAGCACCAAACCTGACATAAGGGAAGACAAATAGGGGGAGGGGGTTAATCCCCTCCCTTATATTGGAGATTTTATGGCAACATTTAAGGAAAGAATAGAAGATTTAGCTGGAAGCGTTCCTGCTGGTATTGATTCTGAGCAGTTTTTGAATGATGGAGTTGCTGATACTATTCATAGGCTTGAGATTATTAATCCTTCTAAATTAGACTTATTCGGCAAGACTGAATCAGTTAATGATGGTAATGGTATTACTGTAAATACCATATTCTTATATGCATCCAGAAATGGATATAAATGCGAAATGGTTAATCCGTCAATGAAGGATAAGTATATTGATGTTAATAGTATTTATCTTGCTACCGAAACATATCCAATCTGCTATAAGGTTGGTGAGGTATTATATATAATCCCAGCACCAACAGCAGAAGCAAATGGCTCTGTTAGGTATGTGAATTATGGAAAGGCAACTAACTTTGATTCGGGCGCTAGTGTAATCAGTGAGTTTCCGTCTAGTATGTATCATATACCAGTTACATATGCAGCCATACAGGTTTTAAATGAAAAGATAAGAAACTTTTCTTTTTCTGAATTATCTGAATTCCCAACGAGCCCATCAGAGCCTTCACTGGATACCGTTTCTTCTAGTCTTCCTACGTTTACTGCACCTGATGCAGTAAGTATTCCCGACCCGCCATCAGATGCCGATATTGATTTTAGTGGATTACCATCATTGCCATCTTTCAATAAACCAGATTTATCTTTACCAAGTATACCCATTATTTCTGACCTTACTATTTCTGCCACAGCACCAATAGCCCCAGCGACACCATCAATATCTTCTAGCGGTATATCTAGCACTACTATTAATGTTTCTGAAAGTCCACCAGAATTTGATAATACCGCTATTAATACATCAATAGGTAATATGAGCACGTATATCGGTACAGAAGAAGACATTGAAAAGGCTACTGCTAAAGGGCAAGAAGTTCAAATAAGACTTCAAAATGCACTTAATGAGTTTAATGAGGGTGTAGCCAAATATAATGCCGCTGTTCAGGTTGCATTAAGACAGGCACAGGTTAGTGCTAGTGAAGCCGAAAAGGAAGCTAATTTTGAATTGCAAGCGGATATAGAAGATTATAGATTACAGTTGTCTAGATTCCAAGCATCAGTTCAAAACTATCAGGCACAGATTAATGATGAGGTTTCAGAGTTTTCATCTAATCTCAAAAAAGAAATGGCTCTTTACGATTCAGAAGTCAGGGCTTTATTGGGAGAATATACAGCTGATATACAAAACGAGTCGGCTAAGGTTAATACAGAGCTTGATGAATACAAATCTAAGCTTGCTAAGGCAATACAGACATATACAGCAGAAACTGGATATGATTTATCTAAATACTCTGCTAGAGTAACAGCTGTTCTTAACGAACATAAGTCTAATATGAGTATGGCTATTGCTAACTTTCAACAGGAACTTGAATCTTATAGATTAGAAAATGCCAGCGTTTCTGCTAGAAATAATGAAAAGATTGGTAAATATCAGGTGGACTCAACTGTTTATCAAGCTGATATACAAAAGGTATTACAGAAATATTCTATACAAATACAAAAAGATACTGTTAACATTAAGACTCTTGAGAGTTCTTATATTAAGTTAAAAACTGAATATGAACAATACTTTGTTCCATTTCAGAGAGATACAAAATAGGAGACATTATGGCTGATAAGATAAGATATGCAATAAGCGTTGTTCCGATAGAAGAACTTACCGATGAGAATAGTAACACACATAATGTTATTAGCGGAGAAGTAGGTAAAACATTGGGGGCTTCTGGAGAAGCAGTCCTTACTAATTATTCTGGTAGTGGTGCAATTCAGGGATATACTAATGGCGCACCATATTATATGGAAGCGAGACATACATCTCCCTCAAGCATCAGTGATGAGGTTTCTGCAAGTTTTGTTTTTATTAAAAATACTGGATACACTTATAGTTCATCAAGTGTATTAGGCGATGCATTGGCGACACAAAGCCTTAAGGTTATGATTGATTCAACTGTTATATCTCTGCTTGATGCTGGCGAGGCAATAGTTTTAAAGGATGATAATGCTAATATTGACTGTTCAAATATTAATGTTCGTTCTGTTAGTAGCCTTGGTGTAAACAATACTGGTGGTAGTCTAGCAGTAGAATTTTTAGTAGTAGATTAAGGAGTAGATTATGGCTGAGTTAAGTGGCGTTCAACAAAGGGAATTGATAGAGCTTGTTAAACAACATCATCCTCATCTTGGAGAAACGGAGATACGTAAATTACTTAATAGAGCACAGAATATTATATGTGAGGAAACTGAAGCTTTAGAAAATTGGTTTACTGATACTACTGTAGCAGACCAGAGATTTTATGATTTCGATGATTTATTAATAAGAGTTAAAAGGGTCGAGTTGACAGATAATGATGGTAATTATTATGCAATACCACAACTATCAAATCCACCAGACCTAGGGGACGATGTATAATGAGTTTAAGTAAAACATATGCTTGGTATATAGAAAACAATAAGTTAGCTCTTGTTGAAGCATCTCAGGATAATGATACGGATACAGGTTCTAGTTGGGCTAGTATATCTACTGCCGATAAAACAATAAGGGTTTTGGGCACACATAGAGCAACAGATTTTGATACTACATTAACAGATGATAATAAAACATATAATTTACCAAGTAGATTTAGGTATGCTCTGTCTGATTATGTTATAGCTTTTGGGTATGAAGACCCCAGAAACCAAAACCTAAAGAATGCTGGTTATTATCTAAATAAATTTGGTGATTGGATAAGAAGGATTAAAAAATACACAAAAAGTAGTAAGAAGTATGGTGCTTCTCACATAAGACCGCACTACTTCTAGGAGAAATTATGAAAAAAATAGGATTATTTATACTTATCGGGTTGGCTATATTTACATTAATAGCTGCCGATAATTTTAACAGTATCGATAAAGGATTTCTTCCTAAAGATGGAAGGAGTAAGGCGGTACAAGTCGGAAGATGGTTTCAGATGCACGATAGTTTGCAAACGAATATAGATTATTTAGATGAAACCGATTTTGCAACACATGCTAATTGGGACGTAACGAATGACATTGATGATAGTAATGGTAATGCTATATGGACGTGGGCTGATAGTGATGCTAGCACGCTAACACAGGTAAATGCAGACCAAGCAAAGAATGTTAGGAATTCACAAAATCTATTGTTGACATATACGGTATACGATTCAACAGCAATAGCTGGCGGTACAGTATCTGCATGGGTTACCGGCATCTGTGATTCTACTGCGCTTGATATTACATCTGGCGTAGATAAAACATTAGCAATAACGACAAACAGCAGTGCTAGTTCTGGTGATTTTGTAATACACATACAGGCAGATTCTAGCGTTACTGCTGGTAAGTTTGCTTTAGATGATATAGAACTTACTGGATATTATGAAAGTCCAGTAACAATAGCAAACGGTAGTAATGTAACACTGTATACACCAGAAAACGCTGTAGAATTAATAGTAGACTCTAAGGGTGACGAAATAACAATTAATGATGGTAGTTCATATTTTAATAGTTATGGATTATTTTCTATTCCATGTGTATCAGACCAAGCGATAACAATATCTAATGATAGCGGCTCTAGTATAACACTTTATTTTGTTTACATAATGATTTAGATGGAGGTGTTGTATGAGAAAAATATTAATTATAACAATATTATTTGCAATAAGTATATCAATATTTGCTTTTGGAAATTATACCCAAATGCCTTGGCGCATACCATGGGTCATTATAAGCGATTCTCTTACTGTAAATGGTCCCAGTGATTTTGACAGCCTATACGTAGCTGAACAAGCTGTGATAGTTGGTGACGCTACTCTATCAAGCGATTTAAAGCTATCTTCTACAAATGATTTATATTTTGATGGTGGAACGGATACCTACATCTCTGAATCAAGTGCAGATGTTATGGATTTTGTTACAGGTGGCAAGGTAGGTCTTGGCATTACCGAAGATACTGATATTGCCTGGGATATAGACGGTGTTAGCTTCCTTGATTTCGATACTACCAGTGATGATTTTGATATGCAGATGGATATGAACCTGCAATTCCCACTTGAAATGTTAGCGGAC
>Ga0102929_1001332_pt1 | contig 14713 bp, 15 predicted proteins | sample SalPonR1_B_D2_MG_FD_78510 | JGI IMG/M metagenome (GOLD analysis project Ga0102929, IMG submission 78510) | Salt pond soil microbial communities from South San Francisco under conditions of wetland restoration - Salt Pond MetaG R1_B_D2_MG | ecosystem: Environmental > Aquatic > Marine > Intertidal... | reverse complement strand
GACCTGCACGAGCTCGAGACGCTGCTCGCGACGGCCCGGAACCGGACCGACGTGCCGATCTTCGCGCAGATCACGGTGGGCACCGACGGCCGGACGTCGTTCGGGACCGACGTGGTCGACGCCGCCCGCACGCTCGAGGCATTCGGAGCGGATGTCGTCGGCCTGAACTGCTCGGTCGGCCCGGCGGGCATGCTGGAAGCGGTCGAACGGATGGCGGAAGCCGTCGACATCCCGCTGTCCGCCCTCCCGAACGCGGGGCTTCCGCGCGAGGTCGGCGACCGGAAGATGTATCTGGCCAGCCCCGAGTACATGGCCCGGTACGGGCGTCGGCTCGCCGACCTCGGGGTGCGCTTCGTGGGGGGATGCTGCGGGACCACGCCCGAGCATACCCGCCAGCTCGCCCGCGTGGTGCGCGGTCTGCAGCCTCGCCACCCCACCGTGCAGGTGCGGGACCCGGTGGAGCACGGCCCAGCGGACCCGATCCCGCTCGCGGAGCGCTCCGGGCTGGGCGCCGCGCTCGCCGCCGGGAGCTTCGTCCGGAGCGTCGAACTCCTTCCGCCTCGCGGGTGGGACGCCGACGACCTGCTCCGGAACGCGCGGGAGGCGCACGACCTCGGCGTCGATGTGGTAACACTGGTCGACGCGCCCCGCGGCCGCAGCCGCATGGCGTCGCTGCACGCCGCCGCCCTCGTCCAGCGCGAGACGGACGTCGAGGCGGTCGCTCACTACACCTGCCGCGATCGCAACATGATGGGCATGGTCTCGGACCTGTTCGGTGCGGCGGCCGGCGGCGTGCGGAATCTGATTCTGGTGAGCGGCGATCCGCCGGCGCAGGGGCCCTATCCCGACAGCACCGCCGTCTTCGACATCGACTCGATCGGGCTGACCAACGTCGTCGCCGGCATGAACCGGGGCCGCGACCCGGGAGGTGCCGACATCGGCGGGCCGACCTCCTTCGTGACCGGCGTCGCCATCAACCCGAACGCGGTGGACGCAAAGCGGGAACTCGAGCGAATCCGCTGGAAGGTCGACGCGGGCGCGGACTTCGCCGTGACACAGCCGCTGTTCGAGGAGACCGCGCTGCTTCGCTTCCTCGAGGTGTCGAAGCTCGACATCCCGATCCTCCTGGGGGTCTGGCCGTTCCAGTCGCTGCGGAGCGCCGAGTTCCTCGCGAACGAGGTCCCGGGTGGCCATGTGCCCGCTCACGTCCTCGACCGCCTGCGGGCGCTCCAGAACGATCCGGAGGGTGCGCGGCAGACCGGTATCGAGGTGGCGCTGGCAGCCGTCGAACGGCTTCGCGACGTCGTCGCGGGCATCCACGTCACCGCACCCACGGGCGACACGTCGACCGCTCTCGACGTGGTGCGACGCCTCGGAGACCGATGACCCCGGACGGTTCGCTGCTCCGCGCGCTCCGTGCGCCCGGCGACTTCCCCGTCATGGTGGAGCTCCGCCCACCCCTCGCCGACCTCGATCGCGACGAACGCATCGACGCGTGGATCGACCTGCACGACACGATGGGCCGGCTGGTGCGCGACGGGCACTGGATCCTCCTGACCGACGACGCCGTCGGGGAGGAGGAGGAGGAGAATCTCGGTCACTCCCTCGCCAACCTGCCGCCGGAAGTGCCGCGTGACCGGATCGTCCCGATCCTCACGTGCAAGCACCCGCTGGACTACTGCCTGCTCTACGCGAAACGGGCCTCCGCGGCCGGGATCGACACGCTGACGGTGGTGGGCGGCGACCCGGGCGGGCCGCCGCGCTGCGTGCCGCACGCATACATCCTGCGGGAACGACTTCGAGACACGGTACCCGAAATCTCGCTGGCGGGCTGGGCCAATCCCCACCGCGACGTGGACGAACAGTTCGGGTTTCTGGAGCGGGACTTCCACGCCGGTCTCTCGCTGACGCAGATCGTCACCGAGGACTCGCTCGGGCACCTAGAGGAGCTGGCACGCCGAATCGCTCGGGCCGGCCTCGACCTCCCGCTCGTCGCCGGTGTCTTCCACTTCCACAACGCGAACCCGGGCCGGCTCGAAATGCTCGGACGGTTCTTCCCGGTACCGGCCGAGGAGATCACACGCGCCTACGAGTCGGGGGTGGACCCGGAGACGTACACCGCGAACGCGATCCGGGCCGCCCGCGACGCGGGAGCTCGCGCGGTCTACGTCAGCAACCTCGGGATGACGGGGGGACCACGCCGTCTCCGGCGAATCCTCGAACGAGTCTGACGCCACCGCCGAGGCACCGGCGTACCCGGCCCGTCCGGTTGCGCGGGGTCCCCTACCTGAGCCGCCAGGCCAGATACCCGAGCCCGCCCGCGATCACGGCGCCGGCCCACTCAGCCATCAGGAACCCCGCGATCGCACAGAGGCCGGTCAGGCCCCACCAGGGGACCATGATGCGACCCCGACCGGGGCGCGGACGGCCGCGCCCCGGTCGTTCGGATCGCTCGGTGTCGCTATCGGACATCGATGCTCCGTTCAGCGATGGTCGAGGTTCCGATCACATCCCGCCCCGGGTTCCCTCGATGGTTCCGCTCACGACCTCTTCGCCCTCCGGGGTCTGATATGTCGCGACCATCTTGCCCACCATCGCACCGTCCTGCATGACGCCGGCGGTGCGCACGGCCACGGTGACGCCCTCACGCAGCACGCTCTCGTAGGACTCGCTGACCAGGATGAGGCTGTCACCGCTGATCGATGCCGTGACATCGACCGGGTCGCGGCCCTCCAGCATCATGGTCCAGTCGGAGCCGTCGGCCGAACCAGTGAGCGTCGTCGGCACCGGATCGGGCGTGCCCTCGAGCATGGCCATCGTCTCCCACGTGCCGGCGAAGTCCGCCACGGTCAGTGCGGCCTCTTCCGGCGGGGCCTCTGCAGCCGGCGCGGGATCGTCTCCACCGCCGCACGAGACGAAGAGCATCAGGGAAAGCAGAATGGCGCTGGAACGCATGTCGTCCTCCTGGAATGAGTTGCCCCGGAAACCCCGCGTGCGCGGGATCCGCGGACAATCCCCATTCTACCACGTCGCGAGGTCGCACGCGATGAGATTTCGACCCCGCCCGTCGTCGTCGCTTGCCTGCCTCCCGAGGCCGTGGTCGATTCCCGACGGACGACGACCACCCCCGGCGGTAGCGCAGGTCGTCGTCCGACTCGATGCGTCCACCCGCTTCGCATGCACTCCCCGGGCGCGGCCCACTCCCCGGGCGCGGCCCGTATCCGAGTGGACTCTCCGCCCTCACCCTCGTGGCGGCAGGAATCGCGCTCGCTCCCGGTGGCGAGCGATTCATGCTGGTCGAAAGCGATGGTCCCACGCGAAATCCGGCGTTCGATCACGATCGTCTCGCGAACGAACTCTCGCGGCTCCTCGGGACGGACATCGCACCCGAGCCACTCCCCTTCGAGGAGATCGAGTTGTGGCCGTGATGCCGATCGTTACGTGGGAGGCGGCACCGTGACACGAACCGATCGATCGGCGCCATACGGTCGCATTCACGTCACAGGCCACGCCGAGAAACGTCAAGATTGTGTAACAGAGGTGGTGTTCGTTACGCCGATGTAACGACGTTGATACGCCCGCTGGGAGTCTCCACCCGGGCCCGTCCGAATGGGGGGCGGTCTTGTTCCCGAAGATCGGATTCGATCCATGTACCAGAGCGTTCGAACCACTCTCGTCGCGGTCACCGTGCTCCTGCTCACCGCCCCGGCACTCCGGGCCCAGATGCAGATCCCGGTCGCGGACGACGCACTGCTCGAACTCACCGGACGTCTGCACTCGCAGTTCGAGGCCTCCTCGGTCGAGGGAGCGGGCTCGAACTTCTTCACGCGCCGGGCCCGCATCACGGTCGAGCTGTCGGTCAACGAGCTCTTCTCGGCGAAGATCCAGCCCGAGTACTCGGGCGGGGGCACGACGCTCAAGGATGCCTGGGTACGCTTCAACCTCGACCCCTCCTTCCGGATCTCCTTCGGACAGCTCAAGCGCGCCTTCGACCTCATCGACCTCGACTCCAGCACGGACCTCTCGACGATCGAGCGCGACGGCGGCATCGAGGGATTCGACACCTGCTCCGGCGTCGGCGGCATCTGCAGCTACTCGCGCTTCACCAACAAGCTCGCGTACGGGGAGCGGGATCAGGGCGTTCTGGTCGAGGTCGGTCAGGGGCCGCTGCGCTTCCTCGGGACGATCACGAACGGCAACGGTACCAACCGGGACGACGACAACGAGGGCAAGTCCTTCGCGGGGCGCCTCGAGGTCGACGCGCTCGACGAAGTGACCGTCGCCGGCGGATTCTCCACGCACGACTACGACCTGAACGACGAGACCGAGCAGGGTGTGGCCTGGAACCTCGACCTCAAGGTCGGCGACTGGAGGGACGGTCTCCACGTCGAGGCCGGCGTGATCACCGGCGACAACTGGCTCGTCTCCGAGTCGACGACCTTCTTCGCGTGGCACGCGACCGGGACGTACTACTTCCCGCTCGACACCGATGCCCCGATCGTCGGGTGGGAGCCGCTCCTGCGCCTGAGCCAGGGCGATCCGGATACGGACATCGACGCGGACGGCGGTTTCCTCTTCACGCCCGGCGCGATGGTCTACATCGCGGGCAAGAACAAGTTCGGGTTCAACCTGGACGTGTATTCGCCCGAGACCGGATCGACCGAGTACTCGTTCAAGTTCCAGAGCTTCCTGTACTTCTGAACCACCTCCGGCCGCACGCCGTTTCGCGTCCGTTACATGTTCGCAACCGTTTCGAAGTTCGAGTGTTCTAGACTCCGTTGCGTTCCAACGACAAAGGGTTTCCACGCATGAAGAACAACCGTATCCACACCCTCCCGGTCCTCCTTCTCGCCGGCACCCTCGCAGCGTGCGGGGGAGACACCTCCTCGGAATCCGGTCTCTCCGGATCCGTCGAGATCGACGGATCCAGCACGGTCTTCCCGATTCTGGAGGCGGTGGTCGAGGAGTTCCAGATCGAGAACCGGGGCGTTCGCGCCACGGTCGGAATCAGCGGAACGGGTGGCGGGTTCCGTCGCTTCTGCGCCGGCGAGATCGACATCTCCAACGCCTCCCGTCCGATTCGCGAGGGCGAGCGTGAAGAGTGCGCGGCGAACGGGGTCGAGTTCAGCGAGATGCCGATCGCGTGGGACGGCCTGTCCGTGATCGTGAATCTCGAGAACGACTGGGCGCAGTGCCTCACCACGGACGAGCTCCAGGCCATCTGGGGTCCGGAAAGCACGGTGGAGACGTGGGCGGACGTCCGCGAGGGCTTCCCCGACGAGGAGATCGCGCTGTACGGTCCGGGCACGAGCTCCGGCACGTTCGACTACTTCACCGAGGCCATCAACGGCGAGAGCGGCGCCAGCCGCCCGGACTATCAGGCGTCGGAGGACGACAACGTGCTCGTCCAGGGCGTCATCGGGGACCGGTATTCGATGGGCTATTTCGGGTACGCCTACTACATCGAGAACGCCGATCGGCTGCACAGCGTCGCAATCGACTCGGGTGACGGCTGCGTGTCTCCGTCCCGGGAGACCATCGAGGATGGGAGCTACTCGCCGCTTTCCCGTCCGCTCTACATCTACGTGCGTCACGAGGCGGCGCAGCGGCCGGAGGTCGAGGCCTTCCTCGATTACGTGTTCGAGAACGGACCTGACCTGATCCCCGCTACGGGTTACGTTCCGCTCACGCCCGAGCAGTACGCGGCGCAGGAGCGGCTGGTCGACCAGATCACGCAGGGTGAGGGCTGACACCCCACCCGCACGCGGATACCGATGACAATCCAGGAAACGTGACCCCGGCCGGACAGGTCACCGAGGCGCGTCCCCTGACCACCAACGGTCGGGGGAACTCCCGGGGTGTGGGTGAAAAGCTGATCGGTGGCGTACTGTTCGTATGCGCCGCGCTCTCCACTCTCGTCACCGTCGGGATCGTCGTCGTGCTGGTGAGCGAGACGATCGTGTTCTTCCAGGAGGTGCCGGTCCTGGAGTTCCTGACCGGCACCGAGTGGACGCCCCTGTACGCCGACAAGAACTTCGGCGTCCTGCCGCTGTTGTCCGGGTCCGTCCTGATCGCGCTGGGGTCGTCGATCATCTCGCTGCCGATCGGCCTGCTCACCGCGATCTACCTGAGCGAGTTCGCCTCGGAGAAGGTTCGCGGCGTGCTCAAGCCCGCGCTGGAGATCCTCGCGGGCATTCCGACGGTGGTCTACGGCTACTTCGCGCTGACCTTCATCACCCCCGTGATCCAGTACTTCGTGCCGTCGACCGGCACCTTCAACGCGCTGTCGGCGAGCATCGTGGTCGGGATCATGATCATCCCGACCATCGCCTCCCTCTCCGAGGACGCGATCCGGGCCGTGCCCCTCTCGCTTCGTGCCGGTGCGCACGGGCTCGGGGCGACGAAGATGGAGGTCTCCACGCGCGTGGTCGTCCCCGCGGCACTGTCGGGCATCATCGCCTCCTTCATTCTCGGAATCAGCCGTGCGATCGGTGAGACCATGGCCGTCACGATCGCGGCGGGCGCGCTGCCCCAGATCACGGCGAATCCCTTCGAGGCCGTTCAGACGATGACCGCGTACATCGTGGCCGTCAGCCTCGGGGACACGCCGGTAGGCACCATCGAGTACAAGACGATCTTCGCGGTCGGGTTCGCCCTCTTCGTCATCACCCTGCTCATGAACATCCTGAGTCAGATCGTGCTCGGTCGTTTCCAGGAGAAGTACGAATGAGCATCGACAGGCGCCCCGAGACGGCGCAGGAACTCGGCCGACCCTCGCCGAGGGATCGCCGCCGCAAGACCATGGGGACGCTGTTCCTGCTGGTCTGCTTCGCGGCCACCTCGGTGGGCGTGATCACACTCATGGTGCTGCTCGTGGACGTCCTGATGGATGGTGCCGCTCAGCTGGATCCGGACTTCCTCGGCAGCTACGCGTCACGGTTCGCGGACCGGGCCGGGATCCGGGCCCCGCTCTTCGGGACCTTCTGGATCCTTCTCCTCACGGCCGTGATCTCCTTCCCGCTGTCCGTCGGCGCGGCCGTGTACCTCGAGGAGTACGCGCCGAAGAACTGGATCACGCGCATCATCCAGGTGAACATCGCCAACCTGGCCGGTGTCCCGTCGATCGTGTACGGCATCCTGGGACTCGCGGTCTTCGTTCGCGGGATGGGGTTCGGACGCAGCCTGCTCTCCGGAGCGCTGACGCTCTCGATCCTCATCCTGCCGGTCATCATCATGGCCGCCCAGGAGGCCATCCGGGCCGTCCCCGACTCGATCCGCAAGGGCGCCTACGGGCTGGGCGCGACCCGGTGGCAGGTCACGCGACGTCAGGTCCTGCCCATGGCGCTCCCGGGCATCCTCACGGGCACCATTCTCGCACTGTCGCGCGCCGTCGGTGAGACGGCTCCGCTGATCATGATCGGGGCGCTGAGTTTCATCGCCTTCACGCCGCAGGGGGTCATGGACCAGTTCACCGTGCTGCCGCTCCAGATCTACAACTGGATCAGCCGGCCCGGCGACGACTTCCATGCGATCGCGGCGTCCGCCATCATCGTCCTGCTGGTACTGCTTCTCGCGATGAATGCGGTCGCGATCCTCCTCCGCAACCGGTTCAGCCGGATGCGCGCGAACTGATCGCCGACCAGGAATACGCACCGACCATGGCCACCGTCTACAACATCGATACCGGACTCCGCTCTCCAGCGCTCGAAGCGCGGAACGTGTTCGTCCACTACGGATCCAAACGGGCCGTCGACGACATCTCCCTGGTCGTGCCCGCCAACCAGGTGGTCGCGCTGATCGGCCCGTCGGGCTGCGGCAAGAGTACGCTGCTCCGCTGCTTCAACCGGATGAACGACCTGGTTCCCGCGGCGAAGGTCGACGGCGAGGTCCTCTTCCACGGCCAGAACCTCTACCAGCCCGAGATCGATCCGGTGGAGGTCCGCCGCCGTATCGGGATGGTCTTCCAGAAGCCCAACCCGTTCCCGAAGTCGATCTACGACAACGTCGCGTTCGGGCCCCGTATCAACGGGTTCAAGGGAGATCTCGACGGCCGCGTCGAGGAGTCGCTGAAGCAGGCGGCCCTCTGGGACGAGGTGAGCGACCGTCTCAACGACTCCGCCTACGCGCTGTCCGGCGGTCAGCAGCAGCGTCTGTGCATCGCCCGGACGCTCGCCGTTCGGCCGGAAATCGTGCTCATGGACGAGCCCGCATCCGCGCTCGATCCGATCGCGACGCAGAAGATCGAGGAGCTGATCTTCGAGCTGAAGAAGCAGTACACCATCGTCATCGTGACCCACAACATGCAGCAGGCGGCGCGCATCTCGGACTACACGGCCTTCCTGTACATGGGCGAACTCATCGAGTACGGTCCGACTGACATGATCTTCACCAATCCCACGGAAGAACGTACCGAGGCGTACGTCACCGGGAGGTTCGGATGATGAGCGATCCGCAGCGTCCGCAGCGGCACTTCCACGACGAGCTCGATCGGCTTCAGGAACGTCTGATGACGATGGCGCACAAGGCCGAGGCAATGGTCGAGATGGCCGTCACCGCCGTCGAGAACAAGGATCGGTCGATCGCCAGGATCGTGCGCGAGCGCGACGAGGAAGTCGACGATCTGGAGGTGGAAATCGACGAGCAGGTGACCGGGCTGCTCGCTCTGCACCAACCGATGGCGTCCGATCTGCGCCAGGTCATCTCGGCCCTCAAGGTCGCGAACGACCTGGAGCGTGTCGGGGACCACGCCGTCAACGTGGCCCGCGCCGCCAAGAGGCTCTCGAAGGCGCCGCCGCTCCCGGAGATCGTCGAGGTCGGGGAGATGGCGGTGATCGCGCGGCGGATGCTCGCCGACGCCCTCAACTGCTACGTGGCTCGGGACCCTGAGCTCGCCGTCCACGTCTGCGAGACCGACGACAAGGTCGATGCCCTCCGGCACTCGCTGTACCGGATCCTGCTGACCCACATGCTCGAGGACCCCTCCAAGATCAGCGGTGCGCTCGAACTGCTCCGGATCTCGCAGAGCATCGAGCGGATCGCCGATCTCGCCACGAACGTGGCCGAGGACGTGGTCTACATGGTCGAGGGCCAGAGCATGAAGCACGGTCGGGTCGGCACTCCACCCGACTACGACCTCGATCGGGAGTCGGAGACGGACGGAGACTGACCGGGAGCGGCGGCGGGCCGCTCCGGTCGGGTCAGGAGCGCCGAGATCCGATCCGCGCCGCGACCTCTTCGGGGTCCGTGGGCGCATCCGCCGTCAACACCTCGGGACCGTCGTTCGTGACGACCACGTCGTCCTCGATCCGGATTCCGATCCCCTCGAACGGCTCGGCCACCGCGCCGGCGGCCCGCATCGCCGACGTGCCCATGTAGAGACCCGGCTCCACCGTGAGCACCATTCCGGGCTCGAGCGCGATGGGGTCACCGTCCACCACGTAGTCGCCCGCATCGTGCACGTCGAGGCCGAGCCAGTGGGCCGTCCGATGGGGGAAGAACGACTTCAGCGAGTCGGGGTCGTCGTCGGTCTCCATGATGCCGAGCGACTCGAGTCCGTTCCGCAGAACCGATGCCGCCGCCTCATGTACGTCCTTCATGGTGCGCCCCGGCCGGCACACCTCGATCGCGGCCGCTCGGGCTGCATCGGTGATCCGGTAGAGCTCGAGCTGTTCGGACGTCCACGTGCCGCCGACCGGCCACGTCCGGGTCAGATCCGCCGCGTAGTGGTCGAACTCCGCGCCGGCGTCGATCAGCACCAGGTCCCCCGCGGACAGCGTCGCGGAGTTGTCGACGTAGTGAAGCACGCAGGCGTTGCTCCCGCCGCCGACGATCGTTCCGTACGCCGGCCCGCCGCCACCGAAGGACCGGAACCGGCCGTCGAGCCAGCCCTCGACCTCCCACTCCCCCACCCCGGGTCCGGTCCGCCCCTGAACCTCGGCGAACGCCCGCACGGTGATCTCCGCCGCGCGACGCATCCGCTGGAGCTCCGCCTCGTCCTTTCGAAGTCGGAGAGGATCGAGCAGCAGACCGGGGTCGACGACCGACGCCGGGCCGGTACCGTCGCGTGGCCGGCGCGTCCGGCCACGGCGAAGCGCAGCCAGAACGAGGGGCTCGACGTCCGGGAAGGCACCGAGCCGGAAATGGATGTCGGAGACACCCCCGGCCAGCTTCGCCAGCTTCGACTCCAGCTGGTCGATCGAGTGCGCCGCATCCGCACCGACCCGCCGCCCCGTCTCCTCCGGCCCGAGCCGGGGGCCCGCCCAGAGCTCGGCTTCGGGATCGCGGTCGCGCACGAAGATCTCGAAGCGCGCGTCCCCCGAGCCGTCCCCCACGATCACGGCACAGGCACCCGCTTCGTCGAGCCCCGTCGCCCAGTAGAGTTCGCGATCGGCCACGTACCGGTGCATCGTGTCACGTGACCGTACACGTTCGGGCGCGGAGGGAAGGATCAGGATCCCGTCTCCGAGCCGGGCGGCGATCGCGGCTCGTCGGTCTTCGAAGGGGAACGGCAGCAAGTCGGTCGGCATACCAGCGTGTCCGGAAACGGTCGGTTCGCACACGGTCGGTTCGTACACGGTCGGTCCGAACCACTCAGAGACTCCCAGTCTATCAAGGCGCCTACATGATCCGCACCTCCTCCGATCTTCCGGTCTTCCTCCGCGCGGTCCTCGTGACGCTCATCCTGTCGCTGGCGACGGTGGGGCCGGTGTCGGCACAGGACACCGGGGAGGCGAGCGACACGGTCGAACTGCCGGGCATCGACGTGAGGGTCCTGACCACCCCGACCACCGGAGCCGGGCCCTACGCCGCGACCGTCCGCTCGGGCGTCGCCCTGCGCACGCTCGGGGCGGCGGCATTCCTGGACGACGCACTTCGGGCCATCCCGGGCGTGCAGATCCAGAACCGGAACAACTATGCCGTGGGTGAGCGGTGGATCGTCCGGGGCTTCGGTGCCCGCTCCCAGTTCGGCGTGCGGGGAATCCGCCTGCTCGTCGATGGGATTCCGGCTTCGCTTCCCGACGGCCAGGCCACCCTCGATCATGTCGACCCGGCGACCCTGGAGCGGATCGAGATCCTCCGGGGTCCCTCCGCCGCCCGGTTCGGGAATGCGGCCGGCGGAGTCGTCGCGATCGAGACCCGCCGTCCCGGCCCGACGCGCAGCGCGACGCTGCGAGGGGGGGGCGGGTCGAATGGTCTCCTGAGCGGTGGCGTGACCGTCGACGACGGCACCGGGTCGGTCCCCTTCCGGATCTCCGCCCGGAGACTCGAGTCGGACGGATTCCGCACGAACCGGAATACGGACGAGCCCTACGGCGGGGTCGAACGCTGGACCGCCACGGGACGCGCGGAGACCGAATTCGCGGGTGGACGCGTGACGCTTTCCGGGTCCGCCCTCGACCTCACGGCCCGCAACCCGGGATCGCTGCCACTCGACGAACTCGATGCGGAGGACCGGCCCGCGTGGGGCTTCAACATCGTGTCGGGCGCCAGGAAGGAGATCTCCCAGAGCCAGCTGGGCCTGCGGTGGCGGAGTCCCTGCACGGACGCGCCGTGCGGCGGGCTCGACGTGTCGACGTGGGTGATCACGCGTGGCGTCGACAACCCGATCCCCGGCAGCGTCATCGACCTGGACCGGGTCGCGTACGGCGCGCGCGCCGAGCAGCGCGGCGGAGGCGCCCTCCGCTGGTCGGTGGGCGCGGAGGCGCAGGGGCAGGACGACGACCGCCGCAACTTCGAGAACGAGAACGGCGACCGCGGGGCGCTCACGCTGGACCAGACCGAGCAGGTCGTCGCGCTCTCCGCCTTCGGCCAGCTGGTGGTGGGACCGGGGATCGATGGCGGAGATGGCGCGGGCTGGGAACTGCATGGTGCCGTGCGCGCCGACCGGACCCGCTTCGAGGCGACCGACCGTTTTCTCGAGGGCGGCGACCCGGACGACTCCGGTGAACGCACGATGACGGCGGTGTCACCATCCATCGGTCTGGTGGTGTCCCCCACCGATGGCGTCGAGCTGTTCGGGTCCGCCGGCTCCTTCTTCGAGACGCCCACCACGACCGAGCTGGTCAATCGGCCGTCCGGAGCGGGGGGGCTGAACCCCGATCTGGACCCGCGCCGCGGCTGGACCGCCGAGGCGGGCGTGCGGGCCACCCACGCCGGAAGCAGCTGGGCGGTGGAGGGGGAAGTCGTCGGCTTCGGTGCGTGGATCCGGGATGAACTCGTGTCGTTCGAGGTCCCGGACGACCCCGGGCGGTCGTACTTCAGGAACGCGGGCAAGGCCCGCCACCGGGGGATCGAGGCAGGGGCACGTGTCACGGATCTCGCCCGGGGCGCGACGCTTCGGGCCGCGTTCACGCGGATCGATGCGCGATTCCGTGACAGCGACGACGACCCGCGCGGGATCGCGGGAAACCGCATTCCCGGGGTCGCCCCCACGCGCGTGGACCTGACACTCGAGACGCCGCTGGGTCCCGGTCGGATCGGTGCCGATCTCCGTCACACGGGTGAGATTCCGGTCGACGACGAGGGCGGCCCCGAGGCCCCCTCCGCCACGACGCTGGATCTGCGCGCGTCGGGCCGGTTCGACACCGGACTCGGATCCGTCTCCCCCTGGCTGGCGGTCCGGAACGTCACCGACGAGACGTGGGTGGCTTCGGTGGTCCCGAACGCCTTCGGGGGTCGCTACTTCGAGCCCGGACCCGGGCGGACCGTCGAGGTGGGACTGGCCCTGTCGTTCGTCCGCTGAGCACGCCGTCCGCCACCGGAGCCGCGTCGGGGCGGCCCGCGCGGTCGGTGCGCGGACGCGTCAGCGGCAGAGCGTCGGGTCGTTCACCAGCAGAAGCGCATTCACGACGGATCGCTCACCGGTCGGGTCGGACGGGCGGCTCACGACCTGCCCTCCCACGATCATCACGGTCGAGCCGCCGCCGTCCAGGTTGAGCGCCTCCTCCACGCCGAGCGCCTCGAAGACCCGCGTCAGTTCGGGCAGCGTCATCCCGGCCGAATATCCGTCGCGGCGCCCGTCGACGGCGACGATCCAGATCCGCTCGTCGTCGAACCCGATCCCGGTACGGGGATGGCGGGCCGCTGCGAACCCGGGACGGGCAGACACCTCCAGATCTCCGACCCGCAGGCCCACGTCCAGCAGCTCGGGAAGCCCACCCACGACCTGGACCGGTCGCGGTCCGTCCAGTGACCACTCGGGGCCCGACAGCCTTTCGGAGTCCACGTCGACGCCGGTGCGCCCGATCCAGGGCTCCCGGTAGTCCCGCACGACGAGGGCGGCGCTCGCACTCGAGCTCCGAACGCCGACCGGGCCGACCTCCGCGCCCACCGGGTAGCCGGCGGCGGAAAAGAAGTCGCCGTTGACCGCCGCAACGACATCCCCGGGGTACTCGGCCGCGATGTCCGACACGCGGGCGAACCCTCCCTCCCCCGCTCCGACGTCCGCGGGGACGCCGACCGCCAGTCCGACCTCGCAGACCGACCGCTCGACCTCGAGCAGGTGGATCGCGAGCGGGCGCTCGACCGACTCGACCGACCGGACGCGGTGGTAGTGGACACCCGGCCCCACCGTCTCCGTCCGGACCGTATCGGGGCGGAGTTCGGCGACGAGGGCCGCCGGCAGCATGTCGGGGAGGCGGGGTGGCCGATCGGGTGGGCCGCACGCCGCCAGGAGGGTCGAGCCGGCGAGAAGGAGGACCGCCGCGCGTGTCGAGAGAACGGATCGTGTTCGCATGTCCGGAAGGTAGACGCCCCGGCCCCGCGCGACCACGCACCTCGGGTTACATTTGGCCGATGACGTCGACGCGCAGGTTGGTTCTCGTTTTCGCCCTGGTCGGGCTCGTTCTCGCTGCGTCGTCCCGGGCCGCCTCCGCCCAGGACGAGGGGCTGCGGATCGGGGTGTACTTCGGCGGCACGTCGCTGGTCGGCGTGCTGTTCGACTACTTCGATTCATCCGGCAGCACCGAGCTCACCCTGGGCACCTTCAGCTTCCGGGACCTCAGCGTGTCGGTGGTGCGTCGTCAGCGATTCGGAGGCGGCGAGGTACGCCCGACCGTCGGCCTCGGACTCTGGGCCGTGGTGGCAGCGCCCAGGGACGGCCAACGGACGGGAGTCGCGCTGTTGGCCCGCGCTCCGGTCGGCCTCGACTGGAACCTGGAGGGCGACCACTTCCTGACGGCGGACGTGAATCTGAACCGGGCCCTGTGGGTCCGGCGCACCGACCCCGAGGACGATCTGCCGCCGGCGTCCCGGATCGTGCCGCTTCCGGGGTTCTCCTACCGGTGGCTCTCCAACTGAAGCACGGCGCTCAGTAGCGTTCGGCCGGATTCCAGTCCTCGTCCTCCCAGAACCGGCGCTCCTCCTCCTCGATCTCCTCGAGGTCCAGTGGCTCGTCCCCCGGGGCCACGAGTCGGCCCGACGACTCGATCGCCCGGATCGCGTCGTCGTCCACCCGGAGCGCCTCCGACCGTACGCGTTCGCGCAGGGTGCGACGGCGTCGCCACCACGCGTACACGAGGATGACACCGAGCAGGACGGCCGAGAGGAAGCGGAGGGAGGTCATGGGCCGTCGAGCGGCTCCATCCCGACATACTTCAGGCCGGATCCCGTGTTGAACAGCACGACCTCGTCGTCCGGGGAGACCTCACCCCGGGAGCGCAGATACGCCACGGCGGCGGCGACCGCGCCCCCCTCCGGCGCCGCGAACACGCCG
>Ga0102929_1001329_pt1 | contig 14723 bp, 15 predicted proteins | sample SalPonR1_B_D2_MG_FD_78510 | JGI IMG/M metagenome (GOLD analysis project Ga0102929, IMG submission 78510) | Salt pond soil microbial communities from South San Francisco under conditions of wetland restoration - Salt Pond MetaG R1_B_D2_MG | ecosystem: Environmental > Aquatic > Marine > Intertidal... | reverse complement strand
TTTTCAACGAGGTCCCGGTATTATTACGCAGGGGCCTCGTTCCATTGGTGCATATATACAGTTAAGTTGTTTTAAAGTAAGTTATGCTGATAGGTGATGCGAGTTGAGAATATCTTTAAACGAAATTTTTACCAGGGATTTACACCCTTAATGATAGGGCTAATGGAAAAACACCAGAGGAAAAACCGATAGGGTATATTTACCCAAAAATCTGTAAATAACGCTCTTTATTCTTACAAATAACTATTACTATTTTAAGTTTCTATAATTTCTGCTGGTTGTTCTTTTCATCAAGTTTTGCTATTTGGTCGTCAATGTATTTTACAAGAACGTTGTTATGGTATGCCATGGCTTTGATAGCTGATTTGACATTTCCACTTTCCATGCCTTTTATTATATCCATGTGATGACCGTATCGTTCTCTTGCAGGGAATGGAGTTGTTGAAAGCGTATTGAAAGTTTTTTTCCACATCGTTTCTACCCGCTTGTGCATATCGTAGATAACAGGATTATTGAGCATGGCTGTAATAGCCAGTTCGAAATTCATATTTGGCAGTTCGTATTTAGACCCCTCTTCCACTTTTTCAGTTTCTGCGATAGAAAGTTGCTGGTCCTCCATTTCAAAAAGTTCCCTTACCTGTTCCGGTTTTATACGGGGAGTTACTTCTTTTACTACGTGTTCTTCGATCATTCTGCGTGCATCAATAAGATTTCTTAACAGGACAAAATGATCTTTTTGTTCCTTTTGATAACCTGCCAGGGGCATTGGATCCAGAGAATGGATAAAAGCTCCGCCTCCATGACGTATCTCAAGCAAACCATTGAATTCAAGAGACTTGAGAGCTTCTCTGACAGAGCTTCTACTGACTTTCATTCGGGAGGAAAGTTCCCTTTCTGAAAGTATTTTATCTCCTGGCTGAAGATTATGTGCTTTTATGTAGTTGAGGACGTTTTCAATTATTGCGTCACGCATGATTACTTTTTTGATCTTTTGTATGGGCAATGTTATCTCTCCTTTACCTTTGCAGCATTTTCTGATAGAATCTTTCAAGATGCAAGAGGTCAGACCACTTACCACTTTCCAGATATTATTATAACATCCATTGACGATTTTCTGAATAGAATATGAAGCATCTTGATATAGAATATCATTTTTTTTGAAAAAAGTGACAAGGCCGAAGTTTTATATAGTGAGACAGTTTTGAATTTTGTTATCGAAAGAGAGGTTATGCCATGCATGCTTTGGAAAAAATTCTCTCCCGGGCTTCCGGGAAGGAAAGAGTTTCTGCGGGAGAAATTGTTATGGCTGACGTGGATGTGGCGGAAGTTAATGATCTTTATCTCCAGGTTGTAAGATCCTTTTACGAATTAGGAGGCAAAAGAGTCGCCAGGCCGGATCATACTAATTTTGTTTTTGATCATTATTCACCAGCCTCAACAATCAAGGCGGCAGAAAACCAAAAAGTAATGAGAGAGTTTTGTCAGTTAATGGATATTAAAAACTTGTTTGATATCGGTGAGGGGATCTGCCACCAGGTTCTTACAGAAAGCGGTCTGGTTGGTCCTGGGAAAATAGTAGTGGAAACTGACTCACACACTACAACTCTTGGTTCGTTAGGAGCTTTTGCTACAGGAGTGGGAGCTACAGACATGGCAGTCATCCTTATATCGGGGAAATTGTGGTTTAAAGTGCCAAAAGTAATCAGGATAGTTCTGGAAGGAAAGCTCAATGAGGGCGTTATGGCAAAGGATATTATTCTACATGTTATTGGGGACCTTAAGCAGGATGCGGCAATCTATAAGGCTGTAGAATTTAGCGGTGAATGTGTACAGGAAATGCCACAGGAAGAACGTATGGTCCTTTGTAATATGGCAGTGGAAATGGGGGCAAAAACAGCCTACATAGCTCCTGATGAAATTACTCTCGATTATCTGGCACGATTTGGATGGGAAAAGGGGGAGATCTTAACTACAGATCTGGATTATGATTATGATTCCATAATTGAGTACGATATTTCGACAATAAGACCTAAAGTGGCATTGCCTGGAAGTGTGGACAATGTTTCGGAGATCCCTTCTGAAAATATTCGAATAGATCAGGTGTTCCTTGGGACTTGCACCGGAGGACGGCTTAATGATATCAGAGTTGCGGCAGAAATACTGAAAGGCAGAAAAGTCGCTCCAGGGACAAGATTTGTTGTTATCCCTGCATCTAAAATGGTTTTCCATGATGCCTTGAAGGCTGGCTATATTGATACCCTTCTAAGTGCTGGGGCCGTATTTTCCACTCCAGGATGCGGTCCATGTCTGGGTGCACATGAGGGAGTTATTGCCGCAGGAGAAAGATGTGTCAGTACATCAAGCCGTAACTTTCCCGGCAGGATGGGAAGTACTGACGCTGAAATTTACATAGTTTCGCCTGCGACAGCTGCGGCTACAGCTTTAAACGGCAGTCTCTGTAGTCCTGATTCGCTCTGAGGAGGGAGTATATTATGGAAGTAATAAAGGGGAAGGTTTTTATTTTCGGAAACAATATTGATACAGATCAGATCTATCCTGGTCGTTATATCGAATTGACGGATCACGAAGAAATTGCTACTCATGTAATGGAGGGTGCTGACCCATCCTTCTCTTCCAGTGTAAAACCTGGAGATATAGTTGTTGGAGGAAAAAATTTCGGTTGCGGTTCAAGCCGTGAACATGCAGTCATCGGTCTCAAAAATGCAAAAGTTGGTGCAGTAGTAGCAAAATCCTTTGCGCGGATATTCTTCCGGAATGCTATCAATCATGGACTTGTGGTGATCGAAGCACCAAATCTGGACGACCTTTCCCTTAAGGGAGGGGAGTATGCGAAACTTGATGTTCTTAAGGGTGAGTTCATCTCTGGAGGAGGTAAAATTACATTTCCGCCCCTTCCTGTAAATGTTATAGAGATAATTGAAGCAGGTGGTATTTTCAGTTTGTTCAAAACTAAAGGGGTAAGTGCTTTCGGTTAATATGACTCCCTGTTTATGCATTATTTTTCAGAAACTTGAAGAACAGAGATGTTAAAAAGGAGTGAAGCCAGTGAACAGGAATGATAACAAACCAGTATTGGCAGTTCCTATGGGTGATGCTGCCGGAATAGGTCCTGAAATTGTGGCGAAAGTTGCATATTCCGGCTTCTTGGAAGAATATGCAAAGCCCGTAATAGTAGGAGACGAAAGTGTCCTGAAACTGGGAATGAAAAATGCGGGAGTTGATTTCGACTATACAACTGAGACTTCCATGAAGAAAGCATTGGAGAAGGATGGTCTTGTTTTACTTGATACAGACAGCCTTGATGCTTCTAAACTGGAAATAGGCAAAGTTTCTGCAGAAAATGGCAAAGAAGAAGGGGATAACCTGATTGCCTGCATTGAATATTGTAAACAGGGTCTGATCGAAGGTTTTTGTTTTGCTCCGCTGAACAAGGCTGCTCTTAAAATGGGAGGGTATGATTATCCAAGCGAACACGAGCTTTTTGCTGATGAGTACGGGGTAAAGGAACATTTTGGAGAAATGAACGTGCTTGAAGGTTTATGGAATATTCGTGTTACAAGTCATATTCCTCTGAAAGATGTTAGTGACAGCATTACCATTCCAAAGCTCCTTGAAACGGTTCAGTTAGGATATAACACTCTGCGAAGGGCGGGTTACAAGGAGCCCCGAATGGCTATGGCTGCCTTAAATCCTCACGCAGGTGAGAGTGGGACCTGCGGCAGGGAGGAGATAGATGTAATAATTCCTGCAATAGGTATGGTTAGAAAGGAAGGCAAAAACGTGTCTGGTCCATTCCCGTCAGATACTTTATTTATCAAGGCATTTGCCGGTGAATATGATGGTGTTATAACCATGTACCATGACCAGGGACAGATCGCCATTAAGCTCAAGGGATTTCATCATTGTGTTACTGTCTCTGCTGGTCTTCCAAATGCAGTTACAACGCCTGCACATGGTACGGCTTATGATATAGCCGGGAAAGGCATATGTAAAACTTCAGCTTTTGAAGATGCCTATAAGATAGCAGCACAAATGGCTATTACCGATAGGATATTATAGATTTTCAGGCATGGGGTCACAAAATATTAAATACCTGCAGGATCTGAATAGTAAGGCGTTATTTCGAAGTCTTAATGTTTAAGCTTTCCTGCATATAAAATCTTCATTGTATGATCCTCTCCACTGTGCCTGAACGCCATTAATAACCCTACTCAAGAGCTTCCAGCACTTTTTTCACCTAACCTTCCATTGCTTTAGATTGTGAAGCAATCTTCTCAGGTAATACTTGATTTCAAGGACTAAGTCTTATGTGTCAATGTGTAGCTGGTGATGTTTTTATGAAGAGTGATTAAAAATAACGATATTTTTAATCTGCTGCACAAGCAAATAATTTCACTACTTTACCGTTGTCCTTGTTTCTGATAGAATGCGTTTAAATACAAGAGGTAGGACCACTTACCACTTACCACTTTTTAAAATTACTAAACCATAACAATGCCCTTTACTTCAAAATAATAGATACATCATTTTAATAGTGCTTGAAAACCATTATGGGTTTGAAATTTTAGTTTAGAAAAGAGTTGTTATTTTCTATCGAACAATAGCAACTATATGAAAGGAGAGATTAGAGTAGAAGTAAATTGATCAAGAAGAGTTCCCAAACTTTTTTGAATATCAGGAAGTTGAAAATACATAATGGATATCATTAAGGAGGATACTTAAATGGCAGTAATTAATCATGAAAAGTGTATTGGTTGCGAAACATGCATTCCCTATTGCCCGGTAAATGCATTCAAGAAAGTCGAAAATCAGAAAAAAGTATATGTTGACCAGGATATCTGTACCAAGTGCAATGTTTGCATAAGAGGTAATGTATGTCCAGTTGATGCAATTGAGGACGATAATTACGAGACCTTCGACAGTACTTTCCAGCATGTCCTTTCAGATCCTACCACAAGTCTCAAGGGAAGCAGCGTTCCCGGTAGGGGAACAGAAGAGATGAAAACTAATGACGTTACAGCTAGATTTAAAAAAGGCGAATACGGTATCTGTATAGACATGGGCAGACCTGGGATCGGAGTCAGATTAAGAGATGCTGAAAAGGTAGCCATGGCGGTCGCAGCTGCAGGAATGGAGCTTGAAGGTCCGGAGTGTACTCCTCTTGCTCAGCTCATGACCGATCTTAATACAGGAAAGCTTCAGGATGATGTACTTGACCTGAACATTCTTTCCATAATAGTTGAAGGCAAATGTAGTCCCGATAAGGTTGGTGATGTACTAAAGGCCCTTCAGAAGGTGGAGAAAGAGATCGATACTGTATTCAGCCTTGGTATCGTTGCCAGAGTTGATGAAAACGGTCATTCCCCAATTATCGACACCATTGAAGAGCTTGGTATCCCGAAACCCGTCAGGGGCAAACTTAACGTTGGCCTTGGGCGTCCTTTAATTGATTAGTAAGGAGGAATATGCGTAATGACACATTCACTTCATAGATATGGAACAGTGGAATCTCAGAAACATGATTTTGTCTGGTTCATGTACCAGGCCAAAGGTGTAAACGATGTTAATTCAGTAGAAAAGGGACTTCAGTTCATAGAAGTTGTAGAGAAATATGGTTCCGAGAACTGGGGTGACGTAAGGACCGGCTGTAAGCTTGAGCATGGCGTCGAAAAGATCAAGGAGAATCTTACCGACAGGTCAAGGCTTAGAGGCGTTTTTACAAGCAAAGAACAGGTTCTAAACTTTCTCAAAGATATAAAGGAAAGGGACCTCGGACAGTCAGTTATTATTGCAGGTCTTCTGGACGAGATAATTGATGCATGCAAGGAGGCAGGTCTGAAACCACATACTATGAACTACTCCCTCGGGATATGGGGTAAAAAAGAACTTCTTCCTGAAGATGACGTGCTGGCCATAACCACTATGTGCGGACATCATATGATCTCTTCGGGCATAGTAGAAAAGAACTTGAAGCTTGTAAGAGAGGGTAAAAAGTCAGCAGAAAAGGCAGCGAAAGAAATGGCAGTACTTTGTCCCTGCGGTATCTTCAATCAGGTAAGGGCTGAAAAAATACTTAAAGAAGGCCAGGAACAATAGTAAAACATACAGAATTTTGCAGGGGTGACATTTGTTCAAAATTTTCACGTCCACTCATTTTTCACAGATCTTAAGTCTGAGAGATAGAGAGGGGTGATCTATTTAAAGCAGTAAAAAGCTTCAGGAGGTAATTAATAAACACCTAATTATGGGGAGGTATGCAAGAAAATGAGAAAATATCTATTGATAATGCTTGCAGTAGCAGTAGCAGTAGTAATGAGTGCCGGGATGGCGCTTGCCGCGGACTATCCGACTAAAGCAGTAACATTTGTCTATCATTCACAGGCAGGCTCAGGTGGAGACATATTCCTTAGAAATATGGGCAAGGCAATAGAGCCCCATATTGGACAGCCCGTTGTTGTTGAAAACAGGACAGGTGGAGGCGGTTCAAACGCCTGGACCTATGTCAGGGATGCCAAGCCCGACGGCTATACCCTTCTCGGAATATCCTCTTCTCTTCTTGCCGGGCCACTTCAGACAGATATGAACGTTGACTATACCTATTTCAAACCTGTAGCACAGGTTTTCTTTGATCCCTCTGTAATTTATGTGCCGGCTAAAAGTGAACTGAACACCTTTGAAGATATTATTGAGCATGCAAAGGCCAACCCCGGAAAACAGAAATGGGGAGGCGGCAATCCAGGTAGTGCAGAGACAATGTGCATACAGAGAGTTGCCCAGCTTGCCGGTATGGACATTAATGTAATCCCCTTCGAGGGTGGATCAGACGTTATGGTAGAGATAGTAGCAGGCCGTATCGATGCAGCCGTAGGCGAATATGCTGAGATAGCAAGCCAGGTTGAGGCAGGCAATGTAAAACTGGTTGCCCTTCTTAACGAGGAAAGAATGGATTCTCTTCCGGATGTTCCTACACTTAAAGAGTCTGGTGTTGACTTTACCTTCGAAAAGATCAGGGGAATAGTTGCACCGAAGGCAACTCCTGATGAAGTCATTGAAGTCTGGACAAATAACCTTGAAAAGATCTATGACGATCCCGGATTCCAGAAATACTACGAAGAGAACAACCTTATCCCTCGCTTCAAGACGGGACTACAGTTCCAGAAAGCTATGAACGAGCAGTGGAACTTCTTCGTTGAAATGGGAGAGAAAATGGAATAACGGCTAAAAGGCCGCAGAGATTGTGAAATGAAGAAAAGTAACAGAATATTTTACAATTATGATTGATTAAATCCATGCTCAAGATTACCTCCATCTGGAGGTAATCTTGAGCGACTAACAGGATGGTAATTATGACAGGTAAAATTTTAGGAAGAATAATTCTGAATATAGCATGGATTGTCATCGCTGTGGTTTTCTATTGGGTCTCTATCCCATATGCGGATGCAAAGACCCTTGATCCGGTAGGACCGCACGTTTTCCCACAGATAATGTCAGTAGTGATCATATTATGTGCAGGTGGAAACCTGCTAATGATGTTGCTTGCTGTTCTTAAACCCAAAGTTGTTGATGTGGACCTGGAAGAGGGAAAAGGTGAAGGCATCGATCTTGTCAGTATATTTAAGGTAGTTCTTGTAATTGCTGTTTCAGCAGTATATATACTGATCATTCACTGGGCTGGATACCTGATCAGTACAATAATGCTTATTTCATTGCTTATGCTGATCCAGGGAGATATAGGATTGGGCAAAAATCTGATGATAAGTTTTGGTTTCTCACTTTTCCTTTATATCGTTTTTTTGAAGTTCCTGAATATCCTTCTGCCAGCAGGTGTTCTGGAATACTTATTTGGCAACCAGGTATGATTTATATTTAAAGTGGAGAGGTTGAAGCCTATATGGATTTAATGCAGAACATTGCACTCGGTGCAAGTGTAGTTTTTACAACCAATGGCTTGCTTGCGATTATTGCAGGTGTTATTGCAGGTACTATTGGAGGGGCTATTCCGGGTATTAACTCTTCGATGACCATGGCCATACTGTTGCCGTTCACATGGGGAATGGATCCAACCTCGGCTATACTTTTATATGCGGGTATTTACTGTGGCGGTCAGTATGGAGGTTCAATACCCTCGATCCTTATCGGTACTCCCGGAACTCCTTCTTCAGCTGCTACTGTTATGGATGGTTATCCACTTCACCTGAAGGGTAAAACAGGCCTGGCTCTTGGAATGTCTTTATATGCAAGTGTCACTGGCGGTTTGATTGCCAGTGTTGTCCTCATGATCCTTGCTATCCCCCTTGCGAAAGTAGCTCTTGCTTTCGGCCCACCGGAGTATTTCGCACTTGCACTTGTGGGTCTGACCCTTGTTGCATCTCTTTCGGCTGATGTGTTTAAGGGACTTATAGCTGCATCGATAGGGTTGCTAATAGCGACTATTGGACTCGATCCCTTTGCGGGCATGGTAAGATTTGGATTCGGTTCGGAACAGCTGATCGAAGGGTTTGAACTGATACCTTTCTATATGGGTATTTTTGCTCTCAGCCAGGTTCTTTATATCATCTATAAAAAGATAGAACGTGTTCCCGTTGATCTTGGAGTCAGCTCAAAGTATCCTACATTTCGTGATTACAGGATCTGCCTGCCTATTATTATCATGGGGTCCATTATAGGTATCTTCGTAGGCGCAATGCCTGGAGCGGGAGCTTCGATCGCATGCTGGATAGGTTACAATGAAGCTAAGAGATGGTCTAAACATCCGAAAGATTTTGGAGAAGGAGCACTGGAAGGTGTAGCAGCTCCCGAAGCTACTAACAACGGTGTAACCGGAGGAGCAATGGTACCTCTTCTTTCGCTTGGAATCCCGGGTTCAAATTCGACGGCGATCATGTTGGGAGTGCTTATAATACATGGCCTAAGGCCAGGTCCCATGCTTTTTGTTACAAATCCTGAAGTTCCTTATTCGATCTTTGTTTCCCTTTTTGTTGCAAATATAGTAATGATATTTGTCGCACTATTCTTTATAAAGATACTTATAAGGATAGTAAATGTTCATGAATCGATAATGAACGCATGTATTCTTGCTATAGTTTTTATCGGTGCCTTTTCTGTAAACAACAGTGTCTTTGATATTTTTGCAGTGCTTATATTCGGTATATTGGGATTGATACTAAAGATCTACGATTACCCTGTAACGGCGACTGCACTGGGTTTTGTTTTAGGGTACCTGGTCGAAAGTAATTTCCGAAGGTCCCTGACAGTTTCCGGAGGAGACTGGATGATCTTTATCGAGAATCCAATTTCGCTGGTATTAATTATTATTGCAGTTTTAAGTGTTGCATACTCAATTTATGCCAATTACTTCAAAGGGAAAAAGAGTTCTGCTTAAAACAGAAGACAAGTTTTAAATGTTATTTTCGTTTCAGGATGACTCGTTATATTGCAGAGTAATTTTATTGTTATAGGAGGATCCCTGGGACTGATAAATCAGGCAATGACAGGGACGTCAGTTTTAAGGGCGTCCCTGTATCTTTAGAGTAAAATGATATTTCGGTAGCTAAATGCAATACAATCAGTTTTCGATAACAGGAGGAGAGAGTTGATATGGCAAATTATAAAATAGGTGTTTTGCCAGGTGACGATATAGGGCTTGAAGTTGTACCTGTAGCAGTTGATGTACTCAAGACGGCTGTTAAAAAATGCAATGGTGTCAGAATAGATTGGGTTGACCTTCCAGTTGGTTATCCCTCATACCTGAAAAACGGAGAAACACTTCCCAAAAAAACATTTGATACATTGTTTGATCTTGATGGATGGATCCTTGGTCCAATAGGTCACATGTCATACCCGAAGGATGATCCAAAAGCAATAAACCCCCATCCTATACTGAGAAGAAGTTTTGACCTGGCAAGCAACATAAGACCTACCAGGGCCTATGAGAATGTTCCCAGTCTTCACAATGATGTTGACCTCGTTATAGTCCGTGAAAATAACGAAGGGTTTCAACCTGACAGGAATATGTACAAAGGTAAGGCTGAATTCATGCCAACACCCGACATGGCATTATCCATGAGGGTAATTACTGAACGTAATTCGAAAATGGTGGCCAGAACAGCCTTTGAGCTTGCAAGGCAACGGGCCGGAAAAAAGAAAGTTACTGCTATACATAAGAACACGGTTTTTAAACTTACATGCGGACTTTTCGTTGATACCTGCAGGGAGGTAAGCAAAGAGTATCCAGATATTGAATTTGATACTGCTGTTGTTGATACCTTTGCAATGCACCTTGTTATGCACCCTCAGAGATATGATGTAGTTGTTACGACAAACATGTATGGGGATATTCTTTCCGACGAAGCTGCGGGCCTGGTAGGGGGTCTTGGAATGGCTCCAGGCTTATGCGTAGGTCCGAAATATGCCATGGCACAGGCAACTCACGGGTCAGCTCCTGATATTGCAGGCAAACACATTGCAAATCCTTATGCCCTGGTCATATCAGCCCAGATGCTTCTTTCCTGGCTTGGAAACCTGAAGAATGATATAGAGGCTGTCCAGGCTTCAAAGAATATTGAAAGTGCAGTAAACAAAGTTCTTTCGGATAAAAAGAATGTGACACCTGATCTTGGAGGTAAATCGACTACAGAAGAAATGGGTAGAACTATCTGCGAAGCTATAAGTGAACTGTAGAATCTGTTGATGCCCATAAGTGCCATGTTCACTTATGGGCTTATTTTAAGAAACTAAATAAACCCTCGAAGGAGATGATAAGAATGCAGGGAGGAACAAAAAAAACGACAGTCTCCATACCGTATGGAAATGATTTCCTTGAAACTGAGGTCCCCAATCTTATTACAACGCTGACTCCACCCTATGTAGAAGAACTTGCAGATCCGGCAAAATTGTTAAGGGAGAAACTCGAAGACCCCATCGGTACTCCATCCCTGAAGGTCCTTGCTGAAGGAAAAGAGGATGCAGTAATTGTAATAAACGATATAACGAGACCCTGTCACTCGGAGATCCTTGTCCCGGGTATTGTCAAGGTGCTCAACGAGGCAGGCATAGAAGACGAGAACATAAAGCTCCTTGTTGCAACAGGAAACCACAGGGGCAATACAAAAGAAGAACTTGAAGGAATGGTAGGAAAGGACATAGTCAGCAGGCTAAGGATCTATAACCATGATGACATGGACAAAGACAGCCTTGAATACCTTGGAACAACTGAGAGAGGAATACCTGTATATGTTAACAGGATATTTGTTGAAGCTTCTCTGAAAATCCTTACAGGTATAGTCTCTCCCCATCATTCTGCAGGGTTCGGAGGTGGCCGGAAGAGCGTTCTTCCCGGAATTGCAGGTATAGATTCTATTAGTCCGCACCATTCTTTTCCAATAAGGCCATTTGAACCCTCCATGGGATGGATCGATGGCAATCCAATGCACGAAGAATCTCTTGCCGCTGCCAGAATGGCCAAAGTTGATTTTATCGTCAACGTTGTGAACAACATTGACGAAAAGGTAGCAGGCATTTTTGCAGGTGAGCTTGACATGGCCCATCGAGCAGGAGTGGATCTCTGCAACAGGGTCCACCGCGCCAGAACTCCCAGAATGGCGGATGTGGTTATCACAAGTCCCGGAGGTTTTCCAAGAGATTTTGACCTGCACCAGTCCCAGAAAGCAGTGGTGCCGGCAGAAATGTGCTGCAAAAAGGGAGGAGTTATTATCCTTGTCACTCAGGCTCCCGACGGAATAGGCAAGTTCGGAGGATGGCTGAAAAATGCAGATAAACCCGGAGATGTTATCGAAAGGTTCAAAAAAGAGGGTTTTACTCCTGAGTCGTCAAGCAAAGCCCTTTACTATGCAAGAGCTCTGGACAATTTCCAGTTAATGATAGTTACAGACGGAATATCCGCTGATGAACTTAGAGAAATGTTCTTTATCCCCATTCCAAGCGTCGAAGTAGCCATCGACGAGAGCATGAAGATCATGGGATCTGATGCCGAGTTTCTTTTCATCCCCCACGGAAGCGAGATAATTCCTGAAGTGGGATTTTAAAATCAGGTCCAGATCTGATCCTTAACTTTAAATAAAGGGAGACAGAATAATGAGGAAGAATAAACTTAGAGAAAAAATAAGAAATGACCAGCCAACCCTTGGCACCCGTCTTCTCAGCGTATGGCCGGGTATGGTCGAACTTGTCGGAAATACCGGATTGTTCGATTACGTTGAATATCTCGGCGAATATTCACCCTGGGATCTTTACGATCTTGAAAACTTTGCCAGGGCGTCAGAACTCAGTGATATGTCTACCATGATAAAGATCGACCAGTTCCACAGAGATTTTATTGCTCAGCGAGCACTTGGATCGGGCATTCAGAATGTGCTTTTCACGGATGTCAGAACTGCGGACGAGATAAGGGAATGTGTCCGACTCGTCAGGGCTGAGACGCCTGAGACCGGTGGTTTGAATGGAGCTGCCAATCGCAGAAGCGTGGGTTACTATGTTGAGGCAGGTTCTCAGAATTACGTTCAGGCCCTTGAAGATTCGGTTATTGCGGTCATGATAGAGAAGAAGGAAGCCGTGGAGAACCTCGAGGAGATCCTTGATGTTCCTGGAATAGATATGATCCAGTTCGGACCTGGTGATTATTCGCTCAGTCTTGGTTATCCGGGACAGAGAAACCACCCTGAAGTCAAAGAAGCAGAACTGAAAGTAATAAAAATGGCAATTGAAAAAGGCATCAGACCAAGGCTGGAAATAGGTTCAATTAATTATAAGAAGGAAGATCTCCATAAATATCTCAATTTAGGTGTTAAGGATCTACATTTACCCAGTGAGGCGAAAATTGTTTATGAATGGCTAACTGAAAATGGAAGGACTCTTAAAAAGATTTTTGATTAACCTGGCTGTTCCATATGGTAAATCTTTCAGATTGGCCCAGAAGTAAGTTACTATCAAAATCTATTCAAATATAAAACTGTCATTCTCTTGACCTGATCCAGTAATGCCGGCTTAGGGATATCTGGACCGACTTTAAAGACGCTATTCTCATTTAGCGTCTTTTTTTATGTGTTCCTGCATTTACCATTTCATTCAGATTCTCCCTTAAGATAGGAGAGGTTCTTATGAACAGAAAAGAATTGGATATGTCAGTATATCTTTAGTTACTCGTGATGATCCAAAGATGCCTGAAATAGTAAGTGTTGTCATTTCAAGAGGAGTAGGAGATGTCTTTGGAACGAGCAGTAAAATAAGAACTGAACCGCGGATAGGTATAGATGGACTTAATAGATAATCAGATCAGTGTCAGTTCCAGTGCCTGCAATAAGGAGTATTACTTGTGAAAATGCTCCTCTTGTAATGGGAGCTGGTGCAACTGGGATTTCCGTTATTCTGGTCATTTTTGATCCTCTGGATCTGGAGGAAGCTAAAAGGATGTTTTATAAAACAGTCTCAGGAAAAGTTGGAGAATGAGCATCAGGGAATTACCGGAATGGTAGGAGAGTTCACTGAAAAGACTTCTTAAGGAGTGATCTCTTATCAACCACATTAACAAATTCGTAGCAATGAATGAATCTGCCAATATTACGATGGCTGCAGTAGCGCGTTCCATAATCGGGAATGTGCTTGAGAAATGAGAAAGATCTGTCGGGGTCTTTCCGCTTGGAGGAGGTTTTTTATGAGGGTTCATGAGATAGGTGAGTTTGATCTGATCCATCGTCTTGAAAAGATCATTCCGAAAAAAGGTGAAGGCGTAGTTACTGGAATAGGTGATGATTGTGCGGTTCTGAGGATGCCTGGAGATCTATCTCTGTGGACAACGGACAGCACAATTGAGGGTGTCCATTTTCTGCCTTTCCTGGCAACCCCGGAACAGATAGGGCGCAAAGCCCTGTTATCCAATCTGAGTGATATCGCTTCCATGGGAGGTACGCCCCTTTATGCGACGATCTCCCTTTCTATGCCTTCAGACGCAAGTGTGGAATGGATCGAGAGATTATATGAGGGTATTGCGGAGCATGCACGAAAATACTCTGTAGCTATAGTCGGCGGAAATACAAGTATGTCTCCCTATGGTCTGCGCCTGGATATATCCGTTCTTGGAAAAGTGCCGGAATCTCAGATCCTGATGCGCTCAGGAGCTGGATCTGGAGATGTGGTTCTTGTGACAGGAACCATCGGAGATGCTTTTTGCGGTCTGGAGTCTGTCTTCAATCCTACCATTACTGTTGATCCGGAGGTGCGGAATACACTGATCCAGAGATATATAAACCCTTTTTCGCGCCTGAGGGAAGCACGTGTCATCTCAGAGAGCGGCATCGCTACGGCAATGATAGATATAAGCGATGGATTATCATCCGATCTTCTTCATATCTGTGACTCATCCGGGACAGGTGTGGAAATATATGCCTCAGATCTGCCCATTTCGGATGAAGTAAAATCCTTCAGCAGGAGTTGCGGGATAAATCCCTGTCATTATGCTCTTGCAGGGGGAGATGACTATGGACTTCTTCTAACAGCAAAGCAGGAGACTTATGAATTTTTGATACAAAAAGTTCTGGAAGAGACCGGGACAGTTCTTAAGAAGATCGGCAATATAACTGATCAGAAAAATAGCAGGTCACTGGTAATGCCTGATGGAAAAAGTAAGGTTCTCGGAGCAGACGGGTGGCAGCATTTCCCCGGGGTCTATTCTCAAGAATAATTTTCCT
>Ga0102929_1001324_pt1 | contig 14761 bp, 9 predicted proteins | sample SalPonR1_B_D2_MG_FD_78510 | JGI IMG/M metagenome (GOLD analysis project Ga0102929, IMG submission 78510) | Salt pond soil microbial communities from South San Francisco under conditions of wetland restoration - Salt Pond MetaG R1_B_D2_MG | ecosystem: Environmental > Aquatic > Marine > Intertidal... | reverse complement strand
TCCAATACATAGAGTGAATAATTCATAGTGGAGACAGATTAAAAAATTGTCCCCCCCACTCCATCCATAAATTCGATGGAATCTATAAAAATTTTCCCGGAATCAAATTCTCTTCTTAAAAAACTCTGCTAAAAACTTATTAGAGACCTTCAGTTAAATAAATTTTCTGACGCTCAATTTCTTATTGCAAAGAGAGGTAAAAGCTCCCTATATTTAGAATCTATCAACGAAACGAAATGCCCGAGTGGCGGAATTGGTAGACGCGTGCGCTTCAGGTGCGTATGTCCTCACGGACGTGAAGGTTCAAGTCCTTTCTCGGGTACATAAAAAATATAAAGCCTTGCAGGTTAATAACTTGCAAGGCTTTTTTTATTATAGGCAATAACATTAGTGAAACAAATTTCGACCACTTCTCACGAACTTATAAACAACGGTCCCGCTGTACCGATTATCGTATTGTGCGAAGTTGAATTGAACGCCGATGACTTCGCATTGCTCGTTTACCAAATAGATGTTTTATAATTACAGAACCAATATCCTCAGTCGCATGATGATCCAGATCAGGTATTTGTTCAGAAATTCGTTGATTCAGATTCCACAAAAGCGCACTCTCACGGCTTTGTAAAATAATTTTACCTCCCGCCTCATAAACATTTCTTGCGCCTTCTACACCATCCAGTCCCCCGCCTGACAGAAAAACGGTAAGCATTTTATTTCTGTAAGCCTGAGTTGCAGAACGAAGCAAAACATCAATGGATGGCCGGTTTTTATTTTCTCTCGGCCCTTTGTGTATTCCAAGTACCTTGCGATAGCCGTCACTTCTTATGACGGTGTGATATCCTCCGGGTGCAAGGTATATTTGCCCGGGAATAAGAGGACTATCGTTTTGTGCCTCCCTTACATTCAATTCCGTTATTTTATCCAGCTCAGATGCAAAAGCTTTTGTATATATTTTCGGCAAATGTTGAACAATTACAACCGGAACTGGCAATTCAGTTGGTAGTTCAGAAATAAGCTTATACAGCTCTTTTACCCCGCCTGTACATCCGGCAATTAAAATCAGTTCAACACTTGAGGAAAGTTTTTGAGGCTTCTGATCCAGAACTTTTTCAACTTCCGGGAAAGTTATCTTAGATGATTTGGAAGCTGATAGCAAACCTGTATTCAACTCTCCAATAATCCTGGTAAGCGGAACGACTCTTTTTCGGAAATGGTGCTTAGAAAGTGTAATCCCAATATTCCGATCCGGTTTTGTAATAAATTCTACTGTGCCTAATTTGAGCGCTTGTAACGCTACTGATGCACCTTTTTCATTCAGTGGTGTCATAACAACGATGGGCAGTTCAGGCCAACTTTTTCGAATAGATTCTACCAGCTGTATCTCACCTTTCCTGTTTGCGTCTAAACCCAAAAAAAGTACATCCGGCTGTATACGCTTTATTTCGTTCTCAATATTTTTCGAACTCTTCAAATCCAGTGAGATTGTAGATTGTACCTCGTCCATTTCTTTAAAAATGGACAGCAGGATTTGACGAATCAGCACATGCGAATCTACTACCAGTACTTTAAATGATTTTTTAATCTCTCCGGACATGACCTCTTAATTTTAAGATTTTGAGAAAATGTTGAAAAGAGTTGCTATCTCTGGTAAAACAATCTATCTGAAATGATATTCAGTTTGAAACCAAGTTCTCCCTATGATTGAGCAATAGAGTATGAGAAACCTTCTCAACAATTTTTATTAAATGTAATGTATCAAGTATTGTAGCTTTAGCTTTAATCAGAGCTGAAATCTTGTTGTAATATTTTCTTATAACTCCTTGTAATCCGGATTAAACCTTTGCCTCTATCTCACTGAAGATCTGCAGCTCAACCTGATGCGTTTTACCATCTTTCACCATTTCAATCCTGGTTACTTTCCCATTCGGTACAATCTCTTTACCATCCACCCTTCCTGTTAACTTGCCGGTTTCTGAACCATTCGGATTTTCAATTTTTATGATATACTCAGTCCCTTTGTCATCAGGTTTATAACGGATTGTGTACGATTTCCAGGATTTAGAAATAGCCGGACTGAGAATGATCTCTTTTTCCTCTACCCTGAATCCTAAAACAGACTCAAGCATCACCCGATACATCCAGCCACCGGAACCTGTATACCAGGTCCATCCTCCCATACCGGTCAGCGGCGGCTCGCCATACACATCTGCAGCAACAACGTAAGGTTCAACCCTATACCGAAGGCATTTATCCAACGTGGAAGCATGATTAATTGGATTCACCATGTTCAGGTAATTCACTGCTTTTTCTCCCATACCAAGTTCTGCCATGGCCTTGATGAGCCAAAGTGCTCCATGTGTGTACTGACCTCCATTTTCCCGAACGCCGGGAATGTAGCCTTTGATGTACCCCGGATTTTTTTCCGTTTTGTCGAAAGGTGGGCTGAGCAGTCGGATGATACCATCTGATTCAGAAATAAGACGTTTTTCTGCAGACTGTAGTGCCTGGTGAGCTCGCTCATTCGTTGCCACGCCGGAAATAACGGCCCATGCCTGTGAAATCGCATCAATTTTACACTCTTCATTTTGTATTGATCCGAGCGGAGTTCCATCATCATAAAATGCCCGCAAATACCACTCTCCATCCCAGCCGGTGTCATTCAATCGTTTCTTTAATTCTGATGAAGCTTTTTTATATCTATCTGCGCGGTCAACATCACCCATTTTTTTACAAATAGGAATAAAGCGTTGCAGCGTACTATAGATAAAGAAACCCAGCCACACACTCTCACCTCTTCCCTCTTCGCCCACACGATTCATCCCGTCATTCCAGTCACCCGCTCCTATTAACGGAAGTCCATGCTGACCGAACTGCAAGGAAATATCAATCGCTTTATGGCAGTGCTCATAGAGAGAGCCGGTTTTCTCGGTAACTTGTGGGGTCAGATACACTTCATGTTCATCATCTTCAAGTGAACGGGCTGTGATGTAGGAAATCTCTTCATTCAAAATATCGCTGTCGCCCGTTACCCGTAAATAGTGATCAGTCACATAGGGCAGCCAGAGTCGGTCGTCCGTGATTTTAGATCGAATGCCTCTACTTGTTGGCGGATGCCACCAGTGCAGTACATCGCCCTCTTCAAACTGTTTGGAAGCGTGAAGTAATATTTGCTTTCTGGTCAGATCCGGGTCCACATAAAGCAGTGCCATGGAATCCTGAAGCTGATCTCGAAATCCAAAGGCACCTCCGGCTTGATAGTAGGCTGTACGACCCCACATTCTGCTGGATAAATTTTGATAGGTCAGCCATCCGTTTACCAACAAGTCTATCGACTTATCCGGTGTTTCAACCTCTACTTTCCCAATCTTTTCTGACCAGAAATTCTTTACAGCATTTAGAGCTGATTCTGCCTTTTCACTGTCTCTGTATTTTGAAAGGATTTTCTTCGCCTCCTTTTCACTTTTTGCTTCTCCGTCAATGAAATAGATGACTTTTCTTTCACCTTTCTGCAGTTCAAGATTGAGCTGAAGAGCTGCACATGGATCTGAGCCAATGTTTATCTGATTGTCAAGGTTTTGATTTTTCTGTATGGATAATGGATTCTTCAAAGATCGGTTCCGGCCAATAAAATTCTCTCTTTCCGTAGTATAAAAGACCTCCTGTTTATTTTCGGACATGTAAACTCCCGAATATGCTACCCTGCCGGCAAACTCGTTATTGTAGAAGTTTTTGGAAATTAATGTGTTCATTTCATTCACAAAATTGGAGATAATATATCTCGATGAGCTATTCCGGCTCACTCCCAATACCCGGTCTAAATACCTGAATAGTGAAAGAGAACGTACGTTTTTATCCAAATTCTCAATCACCAAACGGCTGATTTTTACGGAGTCTTTTAACGGCACAAAGTGTGTCAGTTCCTGTTTCAGTCCACCGCATTTATGATAAAACGTGGTGTACCCGAATCCATGGGCTACCTCATAGTTTCCATTTCCGGGAACAGGGCCCGGTGCTGGTGACCAGAATATTTTATTTTCATTATCACGGATATAGAATGCTTCAGAGTGCGGATCTAAAACCGGATCATTTGACCACGTAGTCATTTTATTTTCACGACTGTTTTCACTCCAGGTGTAGCCTGCACCGCTCTCGGATATCAAAGAACCGAAGTCCGGGTTTGAAAGCACATTCACCCAGGGAGCCGGCGGGAATTTATGTCGATTGGTTTCCGGATCAATTGTAATATGAATTCGATACTCTTTTCCATCTTTACTGAATCCGCCAAACCCATTAAAATAGAGTAAATTTTCCTCAACTTGGCTCGTTTCCATATCTGCCCGGCACACCACAGAAGCAGGTTCATTATCCTTTTCTGCATCACTACTCAACCATGATTTAGTTTCAACTCCTTTCTGAATTAGATCCTCTTTTGCCGGAAGTTTACGACTGAACATCGCGTGCGCCACGCTGTACACCAAAGCCAAATCTTCAGGGGGCATTTTATCAGTTCGATGGAGAAAAATCCCTCCATATTTATTCAATAATCCTCTCTCGGACGATGATTCAATCAATTGGATAATAGCTTCATGTACTTCGTCAGCATAACTTGGAGCATGGTCATTTAAAATAAGAAGTTCCGTCTGCAGCCCTCTTAATCTCCAAAATGCGTGTGCCTTCAGCATTTTCTTCAGATGTTTAATCTGATCCGTCTGATCCATTCTAAACACGACTAATGGAAGATCACCGGAAATTCCATAAACCCAAAGATCTTGCTGTTTCTTCCTGTTTTCCAACAACTGTGATGAATTTGCACGATATTTTGGATTGGAGTAGATCACGTACGAAGCCAGCTCCTGGAAATAGTGCGCTTCTTTTGAATTGATTCCGACATGATTCAACTCTACGGAACTGTATACGTCAGCCAGATCAAATGCTCTAAAAACAGCTAACGTATTATCATACATATCAGCCATCTGAATGGCTTCCTGTTCCGATGCAGCATATCCCAGCCCAAAAGAAAAATTGACTTTTTCACCCGGTCCCAAGGTTATTTTTTTTCGAAGACTCATAATCGGATCCAATACATTCCCCAATGAGTACTCCAGTCTTGAATCCCGGTCCATCGCCCTGGGATGATTGAGTGTTCTTCCTCTCCCGATAAATTTAGAACGCTCTGTTTCGAACTGCAGCGGATCGGTCAAATTCTCTTTCTCTTCCCCGGCAAATGTGTGAACCATCCACATTGAAGACTCTTTATCACTCCGGGGTCTTCGTTTAGCCAGCAGCGCGTGATGTTCGGCCAGGTAGTCCGTTTGAATAAAAAGCTTGGAAAATGCAGGGTGCGAATTGTGATCTTTTCTCTGATTCAATACAACCTCAGCGTAGCTGGTTACTTCAAGCTCTCTCTCTTTATCAGCATAGTTGGTTAATGTTATCTTTCGAAGTTCAATTGGGTAATCCGGAGATACACAGATCTCAGTTGTTGTCTCAATCCACTCGTCAACTCTGGAAGTAACCAATTTCCCATTGTGAAACCAGCTGTCATACCGATCCGGCTTACGTTTCACAGGCTGATGTCCCGCAGACCAGAATTCACCGGTTTTTAAATCTTTGATGTACACAAAAGCACCCAGCGGATCGGTCGTTGGATCAGGCTCCCAACCATTGAGTGTAACTCCGTTGTACTGAGAATTGCCGGTACCTGAATGAGTCAGTAAGCATGAAAAACTGCCATTCGACAGTAGCCGCAATCTTGGCGGACTTATATCCAGTTCACCCATACCTGCATGCTCTACAACATTTTGAATCGCTTCCTGTTCGCCGGGTTCCAGCTCTACCTCAATCGGATGAGGTTCTTTGATAGGCACACCTCTTGGCACTCGCTCCTGAAGAATTAATTCACAACCCTGGATTCTCGCATCAGCATGAAAATAGTCCTGAATCACATTGTTATTCAAAAAATTTTCCAAAGCGATGAGCCCCATCCCGTGATGGTGAACCATGTACGATTTTACCACTTTGTGCGATTCACCACTGTTTAATCTCGAAGGGGTAAAGTCTATAGCATCAAAAAATCCGTGTAGCCCTGAACCTCCCTTTTTCTCTATCCTCTTCAGGTTTTTTATGGATGAAGAGGGGTCAACGGAAAGCGATAAAAGGGAAGCGTAAGGCGCTACAACATACTCCTCAGCAAGACCACGCTTTAGCCCCAGTCCTGGCGCTCCAAATGCTCGGTACTGATAGTGCATATTGAGATTCAAGTTATAGTATGCACTTTCTGAAAAACCCCACGGCTTATCATTCTTTTTCCCATACTCCTTTTGCCACTTTACAACATTTTCGTAAGTATGATCCATCAGAGTTTCGGGTACACTTTTCATAAACAGAAGCGGCATCAGATATTCAAACATGGTGCCGCCCCACGAGAGCAGAATTTCGTTCCTGCTCAAACTTGTGAGACGACGGCTCAGTCTGAACCAATGCTCCACCGGAATATCTCCTTTGGCAATGGCGATGTACGATGCAATTCTGGCTTCGCTTGCCAATAAATCATAAGTGCTTTTATCTAGCTGAGATCGATCTACATTAAACCCGATGCTGAACAGCCCTCTCTTCTTCAGATAGAGAAAGGTAAAATCCATCTCATCGATCAGCTTTTCACAAATTGAAATAATTTGATCTGTCTGGATCTTCCATTGTCTCAAGAGTAGCACACACTGCGATTTCTCATTTCTCTCCTGCATCTTGGTATTCAGCTTTTCCGGAGAATATGTGGCCGGATCAATCGAAGAATCTACACACAGACATTTCCATTCAGCGATCGATTTTTCCAGCTGGTTAAGCGGACTTTCAACCCAATAGCGCAAATCCTGCATATATAGATCATCGTAGTGGCTTCCAAGGGGCAACAGGTCCACGGCACTCAGGCGTGTGGCATCCTCTTTAATTTCACAGAGCAGTTCCAGACCAGATTTTTTACTTCGATCTACTTTATCCAGAATAGTTGCAGTAACTGATTTTATGTCACGAAAACAGGGATTATCTCCGGGGCACTCATCCTCAAGTTTTGAAAAAATATTCTTAACCGTTCTGACGGTGTCTTTTAAACCCTCCCAAAACTCAGAGTTCAAGGGTTGATTTTTCGCAACAGCTTTAATTCCTTCTTTCGCCGCAATCAGTCCGGCTGCTAAATTTCCCGAGTCAACCGTTGAAATGTATCTCGGGTTTAATACTTCACCCATGGTGGTTTGATACCAATTGTAGAAATGTCCTTTATATCGCTCAAGTTTTTCAAGTGAAAGCAAGGTATTTTCCATTCGATCCAGAAGCTCGCTGTATGTAATGTACCCCCTGTTGTATGCTACCAGGTTCGCAACCAATGCCAGACCAATGTTGGTGGGTGATGTTCTGTCGGCCGGAGGCAGCGGGGGATCTACCTGATAGTTATCCGGCGGCAGCCATGACTGCTTTTCCGTGACCCATCGTTCAAAAAAGAACCAGGTTCGCCTGCTATATTCTCTGAGCAATAAATAATCTGGCTCTTCAACTTTGGATTGAGAGGACTTGATCGGTTGACTTATATACCAAACGTATAACGGAGCACCGGTCCAAAGCACAAAAAATGGAACCAGTGTCCATAAATAACCGGGATTAATTAAGAGTGCACCGACTAATATGGAAACACCCAATAGAGTAGGTATAATCATCATTCTCAAATATGCCGGTAATGAATTCGGACTGCTGGACTCCGTTTGAGAGGCTGTTGTCCACTCCAGTAAATTTCTCTTTGAAAAATTGAGGCGATAAAGAGTTCGGAAGATTGCATCCAGTTGAACAATTGCCTGATGGGGTAAAATAATAACCACAAAGAGAGCTTGAACAGTATTTATCCTTAAATTTGCACGAACTTTTTCCATGTAAAGCCGCCACCGTACCCTCGCAGGCCGGTTGATGATATCTGTTGATAAACTTACATATATCGGGAATGCAAGAATACCGAATGCAAAAAGTGTCCAAAGCCATGCGGGGCCCGGGAGAAAAAACCAGCCTGATACAAAAAACAGGGTTAGAAAAAATGGGTTCAATGATCTGCGGAGATTGTCAAAAACCTTCCATTTGGAAAGGATATTGATCCGGTTTCTCTCATTTCCCTGCTGGGTCGGTACATTCTTAAAAAGCCAGGAACCGATTTGCCAGTCTCCGCGGGTCCATCGATGATTACGTTTACTATAGCTGGCATAGGTCAATGGATAATCGTCGTATAATTCGATTTCAGATGCAAGACCGGTTCGCAGATATGTACTTTCGATCAGATCATGCGACAAAATCCGATTCTCCGGAAATAGATTACTCATTACTTCATGAAATGCCCTGACATCATAAATTCCCTTTCCTGTAAAAACCGCTTCGCCTGCCAGATCCTGGTAAATATCAGATACCGCTGTGGAATATGGATCCAGGCCAACATTGCCTGAAAAAATTCTGGAAAACCACGTTTTTCGAGCTGTTGCCGGCGGAATTGAAATTCTGGGCTGAATGATGGCGTACCCGGAAGTGACTCTTTTCTTTTCCTGATTGTAAAAAGCACGGTTTAGTGGATGAGAAATTGTTCTGACGAGGTTAATGGCACTGTCAGGCGGCATTTTTGTATCCGCATCCAGAGTAATAACATACTTCACTGTTTCACGCTGAATCGATTCTGCGAAATTTCCTAATATTAATGAATAGGTAGTCTTCGAATCCGGATCATTTAAAAGCATATTAAACTCTTCCAGCTTTCCCCTTTTTCGTTCCCAACCCATCCAAACTCCCTCAGCTTCATTCCAAAGCCGGTCTCTGTGCAATACAAAAAACTTGTCTCCATAAGCTGAAGAGTACTTCTCATTTAGTTCAGATATAGCTTGCCCGGCAGCTTTCAGAATTTCCTGATCCTTCTGTTCGGTCTCACTTGTTGAATCTTTAAAATCTGACAGGAGAGCAAACTGCAATCCAGGATGCGGATTGGCTAAAGATCTTATCTCAAGCCGATTGAGTTGATCTCTCACATCATCAGCAGATGAAAACATCGTTGGAACCACAACCAATGTTCTGGATGTATCTGGAATGCTGTCCCTGAAATCCATCTTGTTTAACTTTCTTGGCGGAAGCAGAAAAGCAAAAAAACGATTGACGGAAGAGACAGATAGATCAAGCGCCGGAAAAAGTGAAACCAGTAAAACCGATGTAGCAATAAATGTTGATTCACTGATAGCATCTGTTATATACCACAAAATCACCATCAGAATAATCGTGTGGATGATAATTGCAGAAATGTACCAGAACGGATTTTTTTCAAACCACTTTTGAAATCTCTCCCGCACCGGCATGCGATATCCCAAGTTTGAGGTAACCTTACTGTAGCCCTCACCCACCAGGAAATACCCGATATGTTCCTTTACTGCAGAACGGTTAAAAAGAGAGTCTAAATCTTCATCACTATCTTCGTTCAAACGTCCTTGGTCTTCTGCCTGGATCAAAACTTGTTCCGCTACATCCGTTTCAGATTTCCCGGAATATCGACTAAGGCGTTCTACAATTCGCCGGTATCTGTCACGTGTTTCAAAATCCATTTTTGGATATGCACCGTAGGGATCAAGCCGTAAAATCTGATCCACGATAGAACACTCTTCTACAAAGTCTGACCAATTTGTTTCTGAGGATTCACGAAGTGTAACAACAGCATTTTGAATGCTGACCTGCAGCCTGGATTGACGCTGGGCATCGATACGCATCGCTTCATCAATCGATAAGTCCAGCTGCTTAAATCTGTATTTAAACCATCGCTTCTGCTCTTCTTGTAGCATTCCGGCCTGTTGTAACTGGTTGTAGAGCTCAATCAGTGCAAGTACGTTCTCATCGGTATTTCTATATTTCTCAATCCAGTCAGACAGAGAACGAATCAACTTTCCGGGTTCATGAATATCATTTTCGATCTTTTTATTGATCAATTCATTCGCCTCTTTCCAGATCTCTTTTCTGTCTAAAATGCTGGAGGCTTTTTCAGAGAGATTTTGGATAAGTAACAACCGAATCATGATGGGAATTGCCCAAATCTCACCCAGTTGAAGGGTTTCATACTGCTGATAATGCTGTATGTAATTGATCAATGCCTCTTCATCTACAAGATTGTCCGTATGCATCAGGTAGTTCAGAGTTAGCTCAAATACCCTCGGCAAACCCTCATGTTCACCACTTGAAAGCGCCGGAATATTTCTTTGAAATTGGCGCGGAAAATCCTCATTGACCTGAACAATCTGTTCCTGGATGATGTAAAAATTATCGATCAGCCACTCAGCTGCAGGTGATAGATCTTTATTTTGTTTGGCCATTCCCGACAGTATCCGATACGCTTGAACCAATGTCTGTTTTGAATCTTGGAGAATGGGCTTAACCGGACGAATTTTTTTGGAGGATGCAGCAACAGAATGGATCTCAGCAAGATTTGCCGCACTCTCTTTTAAATAGTTAATATTGTAAGATATTTTGGATTCATGATCCATTTCACTCCCTCAGGTCGTGTTTCAGAATTGAGCTTCCCTTTTATCAATATCAGCTTCTTATCTCACAGACGGCTAAGGAATTCTTGATTGTGTTTGAAGGGAAAAAGCCGACAAGAAGTCTATATAATCATGTCACTTACAAGATCTACTCATCCCACTCATCTTCCGTCTCCAGCGGTCGGTACTTATCCCAGATCTGTTGAATCGATTTTGGCATTTGTCCGCGAATGTCATCCATCTCTCCGGTTGTTGTTCTATTGTATAGCAATTCGATTACAACACGGAATGCATCATTGGTACTGATAGGATTTACATTCCCAAGATCTTTTTTGATTCTGGTCATAAACTCTTCAGCATTTAGTTTTTCGGGTTTTCCAGATGGTTTATACCCTTCAAAAAAGATTCCCCGAATTAATACCGGTAGCTGGGCCGACAGTTGAAAAACCTCTTCTATGGTTGTTCGGTCTCGTAAAGTATGCAGCACCGCTCTTAAACATCCGTACGACCAATCTGTGCGATCCGGAAATCCGGCTCGATCACCAATTTCCAGCAACCACTCATTTGCCTCTTTGCAGTGTTTATCAAAATTGACTTGAATACTCATGCTATTCTCCATTAATTCAGCGTGTAATATGATCTTCTAATCACCTATAAATTGAGTAGATTTTCTATCAATCTATGCCGTATTAATCACTCCCATTTGTAGTATAGATGAGAATACCTTTGTACTATTTTATAACAAGATCGTCTCAGGAATACCCCATTGAGAAACCTAAACATGTTTTGAACAGATCTGGCCCGCCAATTTTCTAGCTCCTCAATAAAAGCGAAATTTGTTGTGAACACTGACCTCATCAAGCATTCAATTCATTTGAAATTTTGAGAGAACGAATGACATTGTGGAACAGAACATCTCAAACAGTTCTTGACTAAAATATCTCACATTAAACCAACTCAAATAAGTTGACAGCATGCTATGGTGATAATATTACATGTGTGTAACAATAATTCTTACATGGCACTATCACCTAAGTGTTTATACTATATATGAGTTCTTTGAGTGAATGAGAGTTAATGGATTTAGAGCACAATTTAATTCATTGCTACGGTAGTGAGTTGAATCTATCAGAAAATAGTCCGCTGGTTAGTCAAAGTATTTTCAACAAAAGGAAGTGCTTGATTGTGCTCCGGTCTGAACTTGTGGTAAATGTTGAGCAAACGAGAGGTTCAAAATCAGCCGGAGAGAAAAAAGAGAGCGGTTAGGTTAAGAAACTCGAAGTCAACGGTTAGGGGTGTCTTGAATCCATCAGGGCTGAGAATGTACCCTTTGAACTTGAAACCCGATCATACGGGTCGTAAGAAAATTGTTGACTTCGATCCAATTAAGAGAGGAAGTAGCCCCGTAATCAGAAATCTGATTACGGGGCTTTTTTTGTTTTGAACTAAAGCATCATTGATGAACATCACAGTGATGTGATTTGGTCAATATATGAGCTGTAGGTTAAAATCAGCTAAATCAACGCTTTCCATATACTGGTTTCGCTTCACGTAGGTCATCCGTAAGATCTTCTTTATGATGCTGGTGAAAGACGTTTACCAGAAACAGAAACAGCCACGTTCCCAGAAATGAGAAAAACACACCATCTCCAATTCCTGTAGCAAGTCCTATTATTCCTATTCCCACACTTCCGATGACACCAAAAAAGATATTCGCACCAAAGGAAACTCCTTCCTTACCAATTATCAGCGCCATAGAGAGACCTACTATCAACCCTACAGATATGTACCAATAAATAAGTGTACCGGTTAATTCGCTCATCACTAACCTCACAAATATTAAATTATGTGGATGATCCGGCCGGTTTTGTGCCATTTTTTTCGCTTTCGCGCTTTCTGAGTCTGCACCCTAAACCAACCGGTCATCCAAATCATATATCACGCCTTTTGGTCTTCCAGCACAAAGGTAATTTTCGCATTTACTCTGAATTTGACCACTTTGTTATTTTCAACTATACCCTGCATGTTTTCACAATAAACACTTCGGATATTATGAACTGTTTTTGACGCTTCTTTAACTGCATTTGTTACAGCTCCTTCCATTGTACTTCCTTCGGCAATCACTTCAATTACTTTTGCTAAAGACATCACTCCTCCTTTTTATTTTCTCTTGTTTATCATTACAACTCTCTTAACCAAGATCTCAAATTTATCTGCATCCGATTGTCACCTGATCTGTAAGGTGCTTGTAATGTTTTCACTGAGTTCAGTGTCAGCAATTCTCAAACTCCAACGGATCAGTGCCTGTAATTTATGCTGTCGAGCTTTTCCTACATACGTATCGGTTTTTCCATGAGTACTGCTCCATCATTCTACTGATACAGCATCTGCGAAGTAATGGTTAACATTATAAACGGAGATAAAACCTCTCTATAAAAGAATTGATAAACGCTAGAACGGAGAGATAATGAGGTCATATGAAAAGAGAATCAGAATTGTTCTGGATGTCCCTAAAGAAACCAGTGCATACCACAATCTGATGGAACAGTGGGAAAATGAAGGGGGTGCAATCACGGTAAAGCACGACAGTGAACCTATACCTGAGGCAAAACTTCCTTTCCGAGAAGGAGAGGCATTCCAGGTTGTACGCGGAACTATCGATTTTGTGGAAGATGAAGTCTACTACATTGTCGATGTCATGAAAGTTGACATCGAATGACTCAACTGCCATAAATTATCAACTGCAACCAATAGTAGGATGTGTTATGAAACTTATGATAGTTTACGGTTCTACTGAAGGACAAACACGTAAGATTTGTGAGTTTCTGAAGGATGAATCTGAAAAAGCCGGCCATACACCTGCCATATTTGATGCAATGGTTACCCCGCCTGATCCTGCTGAATTTGATGCCGTTTTGGTAGCCGCATCACTTCATGGAGGCGGTTATCAGGTGACTGTGAAGGATTATGTTCAGAACTACCACAAAACCCTCAACCAAATGAATTCCGGTTTTCTTTCCGTGAGTTTGACAGCTGCCACAGACGAATCTGAGTCATGGAAAGAATTGGAGCAGCATACCGAAGATTTTTTATTGGAAACAGGATGGAAACCCAAATTTATTGAGCAAATAGCGGGTGCTTTGCGTTATACTCAGTACGATTTTTTCAAGCGATTTATCATGCGAATGATCACCAAGCGTGCCGGCGGGGATACAGACACTACCCGGGATCATGAATACACAGACTGGAAACAGGTTCGAGGTGTAATTCACAAAATTGAAAAATTACAGTGAAGCTTTTAAAGGAGATCTACACACTGATTCAAAAAAATATTACACACGCTTTTTCCTAACCCTTACATCAAGAAATATGTGATGGTTTTATACTGTAGTAGATGACATTGACATACTGAAAGTAATTAAGAGCACAGAATCATTCTTATGCTACGGCAGAGAGTTATTTAGTCCGGAAAAATTATCCGCCGGCTCTTTTTAAGTCTATCAAACGATCAGAAAAGTGTGCTCCGGTTAACCATTTTTTGCTGTATAAGGCAATAATCTGATTTAATGAATTGTCGGAGTCTTGGCGGGAGTGTCTTGATTCGTTCGAGACTGAGATTATATCCCTAAAACTTGAAGCAGTTCATTCTGACGGAAGGAGACTGAGACTCCGGTTATTTTCAATCAAACAAAATAACCCCGTTGTGATTCAGTTCACAACGGGGTTATTTATTTACGGCCTGATTTAGCAATCAATTTACTTTAATCGATTTTGGTTTTACGGTTTCCGCTTTCGGAACCACAAGCTTTAATACTCCATCTTTAAAAGTGGCTTGTATCTCCTCATCCTTAATAGTGTCAGTTAGAGTAAACGATCGGTAAAAACTTCCCCGGTATCTCTCCTGGCGAATATAATCTTTTTCCTCCTCTTTGGTTTCGGTTTTCCTTTCTCCGGAAACCGTAAGTCGTCCATCCTGATAATTTACTTTGATATCTTTTTTATCCATACCGGGAATATCCATTTTTATGAGATACTCACTCTCGTCTTCCGATATATCAACGCTAGGCGACCACATTCTTAAATCTGATCCACCGTTCTCTTTTCTCAAGGAAAATGGAACCAGATCATCAAAAAAGTGATCCATCTCTTTTCTGAGCATATCAATAGCTCTCGGTTCTTCTCGCTTAATCATTTTCATTCTATTACCTCTCTTCAGTTTTATGTTT
>Ga0102929_1001323_pt1 | contig 14762 bp, 15 predicted proteins | sample SalPonR1_B_D2_MG_FD_78510 | JGI IMG/M metagenome (GOLD analysis project Ga0102929, IMG submission 78510) | Salt pond soil microbial communities from South San Francisco under conditions of wetland restoration - Salt Pond MetaG R1_B_D2_MG | ecosystem: Environmental > Aquatic > Marine > Intertidal... | reverse complement strand
TTCGCTGAGACCTTCAACGTTTTGAGCAAATTGTTGTTCAAAAGACTGTGGCAAGCCGGCAACCCCCCTGATTGACCATGAAAGAATTCGTTCCATTTGTTTCATGTGTTGTCAACGATTGAATCATCTGTTTCAGTTACGTCAACTTTCAGGATGCAGACGCTATGAACCACATTTTCCCACGGCACACCAAAGCCCGCCCACCCATCGCAGCCAAAGGCGATGGCGCGTATATCATCGACGCGTCGGGCAAACGCTATCTTGACGGATCGGGTGGCGCAGCGGTGTCGTGCCTTGGGCATTCCGACCCCGAGGTGATCAACGCGATCAAGGGGCAAGCCGATCAGATCGCCTTTGCCCACACCGGCTTTTTCACGTCCGAGCCTGCAGAACGGCTTGCGGATCGCCTTGTCGCGCATGCCCCAAAGGGAATCGACCGGGTGTATCTGGTGTCTGGCGGCTCAGAAGCAGTGGAGGCCGCGCTCAAGCTGGCGCGGCAATACTTCTTGGAACGAGGCGAGCCACAGCGCACACGGTTTATCGCGCGACGGCAAAGCTATCATGGCAACACACTGGGCGCGCTTTCCACGGGTGGCAACGCATGGCGGCGCGAGCCCTTTGCCCCGCTGATGATCGACACCAGCCATATTTCGCCCTGCTACGAGTATCGCGGGCGCGAGGACGGCGAAACGCCCGAAGCCTATGGCCAACGCGTGGCCGATGAGCTGGAAGCCGAATTGCAGCGCCTTGGCCCCGAAAGCGTGATCGCCTTTGTCGCGGAACCGGTCGTCGGCGCCACAGCCGGGGCCGTGCCCGCCGTGCCGGGGTATTTCAAGCGTATCCGCGAGATTTGCGACCGCCACGGCATTCTTTTGATCCTTGACGAGGTGATGTGCGGGATGGGGCGCACTGGCACGCTGTTTGCCTGCGAACAAGACGACGTCACCCCCGATATCGTGACCATAGCCAAGGGTTTGGGCGCCGGGTATCAACCGGTTGGCGCGATGCTGTGCAGCTCGGCGATTTATGCGGCGATTGAAGGCGGCTCTGGGTTTTTCCAGCACGGACACACCTATATCGGCCACCCAATGGCCTGCGCTGCCGCGGATGTTGTCATGCAAAAACTGACCGATGGCGGCATGACCGACCGCGCCGCCCGGATGGGCGCAGTTTTGGACGCGGCCCTGCATGACGCGTTTGGCCAGCACCCCAATGTCGGCGACATTCGCGGGCGTGGCATGTTCCTTGGGCTTGAATTGGTGGCCGACCGCGACACCAAAGCGCCCTTCGATCCGGGCCTTGGGCTGCACAAGGCACTGAAGGGGGCGGCGTTCGAGGCGGGCCTGATCTGCTATCCGATGGGCGGCACGATTGACGGGCAGCGCGGCGATCACGTGCTGTTGGCCCCGCCCTTCATCGTGACCGAGGATCAGATCGGTGAATTGGTCGATAAACTTTCAACCGCCATGCGGGCTGTCCTGCCATGACCGCACTGCCAAACCTTATGGTCGCGCCCAACGGGGCGCGGCGCACGAAATCGGATCATCCAGCGCTTCCGATCACGCTATCTGACATTATCGAAACGGCAAAGTCCTGCGCCACCGCGGGCGCCGATGGCTTGCATCTGCATTTGCGCGACGCCGAAGGCCGCCACCTGCTGGATGCCGAACGCTATCGCGAGGCGTTGGGCGAATTGCGCGCCCAAGTGCCGGGACTGTCACTTCAGGTTACAACCGAGGCCGCAGGGCGCTATGCCGCTCCGCATCAGCGGCAGGTGGCGTTGGCGGCCGGGGCCGACATGGTGTCTGTGGCCCTGCGCGAGATGGTGCAGGACACGCCCGATGCCACCGCAGCCGCCTTTTACAGTGACTGCGCAGACCGTGGGATCGCGGTTCAGCATATCTTGTATGACGCGGCCGATTTCGATCTGCTTATCCGGCTTTTGCCGGATGCGCGTCTGCATGACCCGGCCTTGCAACTGATCTTTGTTCTGGGTCGCTACAGCGTGGATCAAGACAGTGACCCGTCGGATCTGGAGCCGTTCCTTGATCGTATGGCCGAGGTGGGCCTTACCCCGGACTGGGCGGTTTGTGCCTTTGGGCGCGGTGAAACCGCCTGCCTTGTCAAAGCACATCAGCGGGGCGGCAAACTCAGGGTCGGGTTCGAAAATTCAGTGTGGCACGCCGATGGCAGCCTCGCCCACGACAACGCCGATCGGGTCCGACATGTCCGGCAAGCATGTAAATGACCGGCGGACATCCACGCCGCGTTTTCTGACACACACGCCACCACGATACGGATGCGGTGGGCGGAGCCGCACAGCGCAATGTAGCCAGCAGTGCAACAGGCGATACCGCGCGCTGTGACTGTCTGGATTATTGTAGCATCAAAAAAATGAGTTGGTGGAGCCTAGGGGGATCGAACCCCTGACCTCTTGCATGCCATGCAAGCGCTCTCCCAGCTGAGCTAAGGCCCCATCACATGGGGCACAAGCCCCGTGTTCGCCGCTATCTAGGCAAAGCGGCAGGCGGGATCAAGTGGAAAATCCCGCCTTATCGTGATCAGTTGTCGGTGTCCTCGTCGGACACATCGGCGATCTCGTCCAACGACACGCTATCGTCGTCATCATCTTCGAGAACGTCATCGCCCAGATCGACATCGACATCATCATCCGCAAGCGCTTCGCCGTTCGAATCAACCTCGGCGCCTTTGGCTTTCTTGGTTTCCGCATCTTCTTCGTCAGCGGTAATCGACCGGCTTTTGCCGGTTTCCATTTCAACGATCTCGCCCGTATACGGGCTGACGATCGGGTCTTTATTCAGGTCGTAGAACCGTTTTCCGGTTGTCGGGCAAACGCGTTTGACGCCCCATTCTTCTTTGGGCATGGGTGATCCCCTCACATCTTTCTGTCTTGTCGACGGTCAGCGCCACCTGCCATAACCCGGCAAAGGTGTCAAAGCCTTTAAGCACCACGGCGCATTCCGCGCGTTCAGGAGGGCATATGGGCCAACATATCCTGCCGGGCAACCCCCCGGTCGCATTGATTTTGCGCCGGTCGCCCCGCGCACGGCAAATTTCGCTGCGCGTTTCGCGGCTGGATGGGCGGGTCACGCTGACTGTTCCACAGGGTGTGCCCGAGGCCACAGCCCTCGGTTTTGCCCGCAACAAGGAACGCTGGCTGCGCAAACAGCTCTCGACGCAATCACAGATGGTGCAGGTTGCGATAGGTCATGATGTGCCCTTTGCTGGGGAAATGCGCCGCATCGTGCCCGGCCAAAATCGCCGGATCCTGCTGACGGATGACCAAATTGCCGTGCCCGGCCCCGATGACAGGGTGGCCGCACGCCTGCACGCGTGGTTCAAGGCGCAGGCGCGTGACAGGCTGGCCGCGGCGTCTGACAGATATGCAGCCGCTCTTGGCCGACCCTACACGCGCTTGACCCTGCGCGATACACGCTCGCGTTGGGGGTCATGTTCGTCTCAGGGGGGGCTGATGTATTCATGGCGTCTGATCATGGCCGCCCCCGACGTGCTTGATTACGTCGCCGCTCATGAGGTGGCGCATCTGGCGCAGATGAACCATTCGCCCGCATTCTGGGCAGTGGTGGCGCAACTTTACCCCGACTATGACCGCCCACGCCAATGGTTGCGCGCGCACGGTGTCGATCTGCATCGCTACCGCTTTGACGCCCAAGGCGGATTCTAGATTGACCTGCGCGCCATTTGTGATCACAAATAAAGAATGCTGCTGAGCCCGCGCCCAGAACCCGCCCCTTCGGCCCATGACCGTGTCTATCGCGGGCTACGTGGCCGAATCATGCACGGAGAGTTGCCCCCCGGCCAAGCCCTGACCCTGCGTGGCATCGGCGCCGAATTCGAAGTATCGATGACCCCGGCGCGCGAGGCTGTGCGCCGCCTGTCGGCCGAAGGTGCCTTGACCGTTTCGAACTCGGGGCGCGTCACCACCCCTGACCTGAGCAATGACCGGATCGAGGAATTGGCCGCCCTGCGCGCCCTGCTTGAGGTGGAACTGGCCAGCCGCGCCTTGCCACGCGCGCATATCGCCCTGATCGAGCGCCTGCAAAGCATCAATTCACGCATCGCCGAAGATATCGCACGACAGGATGCCGTGGCCTATATCCGCCGCAATCTGGAATTTCACCGCACCCTTTACCTGCGGGCGCAAGCCCCGGCGATGCTGGCGATGGCCGAAACCGTTTGGCTGCAACTGGGGCCGACGATGCGGGCACTTTATGGACGGCTCCGGCGCAAGGACCCGCCGCATTATCACCGCTTGATCATTGCCGCGCTGAAGGCCGGGGATGAACCTGGGCTGCGTCTTGCCGTCCGCTCGGACGTGACGCAAGGCCTGCGGATGTTGGTGACCTAGCCATGACCGACGCGCCGGTGCTGTTGATCGCGCTTGGTGTCTTGCTGCTTGCGGGGCTGGCGGCGGATGCGATCGGCCACCGCACCCGGCTGCCGCGAGTCACCATCCTTTTGGCATGTGGCATCGTCGTGGGCGGGGCCGGGTTTGACCTTATTCCAGCCAATGTTCAGGCGCTTTATGATATCTTGTCCGTCATGGCGCTGACGATGGTGTCCTTTTTGCTGGGCAGCTCTCTGACCCGCGAAACCCTGCGGCGGCATGGCCGTGCAATCCTGTCGGTCTCGATGATGATCGCACTGGTAACGATGGCTGTGGTATCCGCAGGGCTTTGGATGGTCGGAGTGCCCGCCCCCGTAGCGCTGCTGCTGGGGGCCATTGCCACTGCTACCGATCCGGCCGCCACCCAAGACGCAATCCGCCAAAGCGGGCGACAAGGTCCGTTCATAGACAAACTGAAAGGCATTGTGGCAATTGACGACGCTTGGGGCCTGCTCGCCTTTTCATTGGCCGTGGTCGTCGCCTACGGGCTGAATGGCGAAATGCATTTCCACATGTTGGCCGACGCCGGCTGGGAAATCGGCGGCGCATTGCTGATTGGGGGGGCGATCGGCCTGCCCGCTGCCTACCTGACCGGCCGGCTGCAAAAGGGCGAACCTTTGCTGACCGAAGCCTTGGGCCTGGTCTTTCTGACAGCGGGCCTGTCGCAATGGGCTGATGTCTCGTTTCTTCTGGCCAGCATGACCACCGGGGCGGTGATTGCCAATGTCGCGCCCCACCACGAGCGGGCGTTTCACGAGATTGAACATATCCAATGGCCCTTCATGATCCTGTTCTTCGTGCTGGCAGGCGCATCGCTTAATCTTGGCCTCTTGGGAGAAATCGGCATGATCGGCGGCGCGTATATCGTGCTGCGCAGTCTGGCACGGTTTCTGGGCGGATGGTTGGGCGGCATCGTGGCAAACGCCCCACAGGCCCAACGCCCTTATTTTGGCCTTGCCTTGTTGCCGCAAGCCGGAGTTGCGGTTGGCATGGCGCTGGTGGGGGCGCAAGAGTTTCCCGACCATGCCGACCTGATCATTGGCATGACCATCGCCACAACCGTCGCATTCGAAGTCATCGGCCCGATGACAACCATATGGACCATCCGCAAGGTGCAGGCCCTCGACAAGAGTTGACACACTCCTTCCGAGCCTGCGCTTCATTGTTCTTTAAATACTCCGGGGGAGTCGCCCTCGGCGACGGGGGCAGCGCCCCCATTCAAACACTGACCTTGCGCTCAGCCGGCCAGACTTTTGGCACCCATGCTCAAAAACTTCTCACGCCGATCCTTGATCAGCGCGGCACGGTCCTTGGCGTCCAGCTCGCTCAGCATCGCGTCAATGACAGCGCCCACGGCATTGATCGCCGCTTGCGGGTCGCGATGCGCACCGCCCATCGGCTCGTCGATCATACGATCAGCCACACCAAGCTTGATCAGATCTTGCGCCGTCAGGCGCAAGGCCTCAGCGGCCTCGCGCATTTTTTCCGCGTCTTTCCACAAGATCGATGCACAGCCCTCGGGCGAGATGACGGAATAAACCGAATGCTCCAACATGGCGACGCGGTTGGCGCTGGCAAAGGCCACCGCCCCGCCCGATCCGCCTTCGCCTATGATCACGCTGACCAGCGGCACACCGATTTGCAGGCATTTTTCAGTTGCGCGTGCGATCGCCTCGGACTGGCCGCGTTCTTCGGCTCCCTTGCCGGGATAGGCACCAGGGGTATCGACCAGCGCGACAACCGGGAGATTGAACTTGTCGGCCATTTCCATCAGGCGAATGGCCTTGCGGTATCCCTCGGGGCGGGCCATGCCGAAATTCCGTTCGATGCGCGATTTGGTATCGTTGCCCTTTTCGTGGCCGATCACCATCACGGGTCGATCGTTCAGCCGCGCAAGGCCTCCCATCACAGCGTGATCATCGGCAAAGTTACGATCCCCGGCCAGCGGCGTGTATTCGGTGAACAGGGCCTCGATGTAGTCGCGGCAATGCGGGCGCTCGGGGTGGCGCGCCACTTGGCACTTCCGCCACGGTGTCAGACTCTTGTAAAGATCACGCAGCATGTCGGCGGCTTTGCGGTCCAGCGCGCCGGCTTCGTCCTCGACATCCACCCCCTCGCCCGTGCGCGCCATGGCGCGCAATTCTTCCGCCTTGCCTTCGATTTCGGCCAGAGGCTTTTCGAAGTCGAGGTAATTGGTCATCGCACACTCCAAGATTGACGCCGCGATATATGGCCGTGTGCGCCGCGATTTGCAATCACCCGCACGTCAACCCTAGCGAAAAAAGGCAGCCCCGGCCAATGGCACGGGGCTGCAAGTTGGAAGGAAACGCAATTTACCCGGTCAATTCCGGGCCATTGCCAGCATCCTGGTGAACTGTTCCTCAGTCAGAACAGACCGCCAGTGATCGGTGCAGTCCGACCGCATCATCACAAGCTGCGCTTCAAGCGCACCGATGCGGTCGGCCAATGTCTGTCGCTCAACGCGGGGCATGCCTGCGTCGATGGCGTTGCGCAGCGCGGCGCGGGCGGCGATTGCCTCGGCCTCGACGGCCTTGCGTTGTGCCGGTTTGGTGTCGATCCATTGGGCCAGATCAGCGCGCTGCGCCTCGGTCAACTCCAGCGCATCGGCATTTTTCATGATGACGGCGGTGTAGGCGACAATCGGGGCAGACAAATCACGGGCCTGTTGCGCGTGGCCTGATTGCGGCAAGGAAGCGCCAACCAGAATACTCGCGGTCAGCAGAGCGGATTTCATCGCATTCGACATGGGAACCCTCATCTTGTGGGCCGTGGACTGGCCCTAGTCAGGCTCAATACATATTCATTTTGGAATGTTTTCTTTGATTTAAATCAAGAGTCGCAAATTCATAAATATCGTTCCGCCTGCAAAGCGCAATCGCGCCCGCCCGGCTGGATCAACCTTGTGCTGGCCAGAGTACGGGAACCAGCGTTGCCACCAACAGCGCCGCCATGATCCAGTTGAACGCGCGCAGGCGTCCAGGGCTTTTCAAAAGGCGGCGCATTTGTTGGCCCAGCACAGTCCAACTGGTGGTGCTGATAACCGACACCGCCACGTATGTCCCAGCCACCCACAGAACCGCTGTCAGATCACGGCCGCTGGCATAGAGCGTGATGGCGGACAGGGCCATGGACCATGCCTTGGGGTTCACCCACTGAAAAGCCGCCGATTGCAGAAATGTCAGCGGCCGCCCCTCGTGACCTTGCGCAGCGCGCGCAGGCGGCGCGGCATTGGCGATTTTCCATGCCAGATACAGCAGATATGCCACACTGAGTGTTTTCAGAATCGTATAGCTAAGCGGCCAAAGGTCAAAGATCTGCATCACGCCGATGCCGACACAAAACACCATCGCCGGAAATCCAAGCCCAATGCCCAGCATATGCGGCACAGTGCGGCGAAACCCGAAATTCGCACCCGAGGCCATCAGCATCAGGTTATTGGGCCCCGGTGTGATCACCGTGACAAACGCAAAGGCAGCAAGAGCGGTCAGCAAATCAATTGTCATGAACGCAACACTATGCTGTCACCTGCGCATTTGAATTGCTTTATTTTGCTTATTTTATCTTTATGTGCATTTATTCGTCGCAATGGACATCATTGACGACAAAATATTGCAAGAACTTCAGCGTGACGGCCGGATCAGCAATCTGGATCTGGCCGAGCGGGTTGGCCTATCGCCGTCGGCGTGCCTGCGTCGGGTCGCGGCGCTAGAGAGGTCGGGCGTGATCACAGGCTATCGCGCGGTGCTGAATCCCACGGCGCTTGGCGTCGGGTTTACAGCCTATGTGACGGTCGGGCTGAATTCGCACACCAAAGCCAGCCAAGAGGCGTTTGAACGCGCGATGGCCCGCGCGCCCGAGGTCGCGGAATGCCACAATATCACTGGCGCCGTGGAATACCTGCTGCGGGTCGAGGCCGCCGATCTGAAAGCCTATAAAAGCTTTCACACCGATGTTCTGGGCACCTTGCCACAAGTCCATGCGATCACGTCCTATGTGGTGATGGGCTCGCCCAAAGACGAAAGAGGCTGACGGCCCGCTCGTCCGCCCGTTCAGGCAGCTTGGCAAAACGGGCCGTCAGGCTGGGTGAGCGGCTGCGCCCTAAATCCGGCCCTTCCATGGCACCAGCCACGCCTCGGCCTTGCGTGTAAGGATATCGATGCCATAGCCAATTATACCAATCAGGATGATACCCATGATCACGATATCGGTGTTCTGGAAGCGGGCGGCGACCATGACCATCATCCCGACACCTTTCTCGGCGGCGACAAGTTCGGCGGCCACAACCGTGCCCCAGCACACCCCCATGGCCACCCGCGCACCGGTGAAGATTTCCGGCAGGCTGTTGGGCACGATCACATGACGCATCAACTGCCACTTGCTGGCGCCCAGCGAATAGGCCGCATGCACCTTGGAAATCGCCACACCCGACACGCCCGCGCGCGCCGAAATTGTCATGATCCAAAGCGCCGCCAGAAACAGCAGGATGATCTTGCCCGATTCACCAATCCCCGCCCAAATGATCACCAACGGGATCAGCGCCAGTGGCGGCACCGGGCGCATGAATTCCACGATCGGGTCAAACCAACCACGGAACCAGTCGCTCAACCCCATCGCGTAGCCAAGCGGGATACCGACCGCCGCGCCGATGACAAAGCCCACGATCACCCGGAAAAGCGACCAGAACAAATGCTCCCACAGGGTGAAGTTCTGATAGCCCTCACTCGCGATCTCGCCGACACGGGCCACCACCGCCTCGGGCGCGGGCAGCCATATCGGTTCCATCTGCATACCTTTGGCAGGGCTGAAATTCAGCGACCCCTTGGCCGTCACCGCCACCGATCCATCGGCCACGCGCACGGTTTCGCCGGGCGCGACAGCTTGGCCGTCGATCGCCACGACCTTGGCGCCCTCCTTGCGCTTTACCTCGTCGTTCTTGTCCATCAACAAAAGTTCGGACCGCCACGCGCCCACCTTGATCGCATCGTTTTTGGCAAAGCCTTCGCCGGGCTGAATCTCGGGTTCGTCGGCATCTTCGCCGATCTTGAAGACGCGGGCAGAGACCGTGGCATCGTCGCGGCTGCCATCGGGCGCCTCAAGCGTGTAGGTGAATTGCGTGTCACCCACAAACGGGCCGGGCGCATGGATCGGCACCCAAGCCGACCCGGTAAACGCACCCCAAAGCAGGAAAATGGCAAAAACTGAGATCACGCTGGCCCAGCGATCGGGTTTGACGGCGCTTTCATCGCCGAACGTCACCGTTTTCAGAGAGGTGAAATCCTGCATCTGGCGGAATTTCCTGACCCCGAAACGCACCGCGAAAAAGGCCGCCGCGAAAATCACAATATAGAGTATCAGAATGATCATGCTGATGCCTCCTCGGTGCGGCCCATGATCTCTTCTTCCATGTCCCAGATCATCGACAGGATTTCCTCGCGCTTTTCCCCGAATTCAGGGTTTTTCTTGACCTCGCGCAGGTCGCGCCCGACGCCATCATCGGCAAACGTCAGGCGGTACTCTTTGTGGATGCGACCGGGGCGCGGTGCCATCACCAACAACCGTTCGCCCAGCAACAGCGCCTCTTCAACCGAGTGGGTAATCAGGATGATCGTTTTGCCGGTTTCTTTCCACAGCTTGAGGACCAGACCCTGCATCTTTTCGCGGGTCAACGCATCCAGCGCGCCCAGCGGCTCATCCATCAAGATCACGTCAGGATCATTGGCCAGACAGCGCGCCAGCGCAACGCGCTGCTGCATCCCGCCTGACAATTCGTAAACCGCCTTGTCTTTGAAGCCCTGCAAGCCGACCACATCCAGCAGGTGATCAACCGTTCCGGCCCATTCCTTTTCACGTTTTCCGGCCATCCGGGGGCCAAAACTGACGTTGTCGCGCACGCTCATCCACTCAAACAGCGCGCCTTGCTGAAACACCATGCCGCGTTCGGCATCCGGTCCGGTGACCAGATGGTCATTCAGCATGATGCGCCCCTCGGTGGGGGCCAGAAACCCAGCAAGGATGTTCAAAAGGGTGGTTTTGCCACAGCCCGAGGGGCCCAGAACGCTCATCAATTCTCCGGTGTTGAGAGTCAGAGATACATCCTTGAGGGCCTGCACGTGACTGCCATTGGGCAGATCGAAACGCATCGAGATATTTTCGATGGATAGCGTCGACATCCCGCCTCCGTTCAGTTGTTATTTGGATTTTTTCGGAAGGGGCGCGGGCCGCCGCATTGCATCAGCGGCCCGCGCGATCGCGCCTTGCCTTACATCTCGCTTGCCTGCGTCAGCGGGCCAAGGTTGACGTTGTTTTCATAGGTGTCGAGCGCCCCGTCGATGCTACCAGCCTCAACGAAAACGTCAGCCACACCTTTCATGAATTCCTGTGCGCCCCCGTCCAGCCACTTTGCGGTCAACTGGTCTTCGACGGTTGGGAATACGAAGGTGTCGATGGTGGCGGCTGTCGCCTCGACATCCATGCCGCTGTCCTTGGCGATGACTGGCAACATTTCATCACGGTTGGCGGCGTCGGCCCACATCGCGTTGGCGTCTGCCGTGACTTTCAGGAAATTGGCCACGACATCGGGGTTTTCTGCAATGAAATCTGCCGGGCCGCTGGTGACATCAAACACCAGAATGCCCAGTTCTTCCTTTTCCGCCCCGGTCAGCAACACGTTGCCATGCTCCTTGGCGCGGCGCAATGAACCGCCCCAGCCGCAGAACATATCAACCGCACCCTGCGAGATAGCGGCGGCCCCTTCGGGCGGGGCCATGTTGACCACATCCATGGTCGAGATGTCGACGTCGAAATGGTTCATTTGCTTCAAAAACCCATAATGCGCCGCGGTGCCCAGCGGCACGGCAACTTTTTTCCCGGCCAGTTCACCGGCGTTCGTCTTGTCGATTTCCAGTGCTTCGGCGACAACGCAGTTGTCGTTGTCGGCATAGGACACGGCAACATCGACCACTTGCAAATCCTGCCCGGCGCTGGTGGCCACGACAAAGGGCGGTACGCCCTGACTGACCGACAACTGCACATCGCCCGAGGCCATGGCCGCGCTCATTGCGGTGCCGGTATCGAACGCGCGCCAGCTGACGGTCATGCCAAGCGCTTCGTCATAGGTGCCTTGAACCTTGGCGTATTGGAACGGCATCGGCCATTCCAGAAAATACCCCACGGTGAGGTCTTGGGCGGTCGCGGCGGCGCTGCTGGCCAAAAGTGCGGCACCGGCTGCGGCGGACACTAGGGTGGTTTTGATCGTCATCTGGCAAACTCTCCTGTTGGTCTTTTATTTTTGCCCGGCAGGTTTTGCGCAATTTCCGGCCCGCTTGGACCCAAAACACCCCAAATCCCACCAAACCTGTGATTTGTAGAAATATCCGATCCGAATTTGTGATTCCGATCAATGTTTTTATGGAGCGGCTGGTGGTATTTCGGATTTTTGAAAAGCTCCCTTCGGACAAAATGCACGAAATTGTTGCGCCTCTGCCTATATTTGCGAATTGCGCCAGCCATCTGCGCCGCAGACTGGCGATAAGGTTAACATCCAACTGGATATATCGAAAAAATAGGATTGCAGGCTGAATAGAGCCTGAAAGAACGCGCGGGCCGTTGCCTGCGACCCTGGCCACTGGCCGGGAATTACCCGATGGAGCAACCCATGATGGATGGCAATCTGCAAAACGACATCGAAAAAATCGTCGCGGCCGACCGCGCCCATGTCTGGCACCACTTGATGCAGCACAAGTCGCTGGAAACCGGCGAGCCGCGCATCATCGTCGAAGGGCGCGGCATGCGGGTATGGGACCAGCACGGCAAAGAACATCTTGATGCCGTCTCGGGCGGGGTGTGGACGGTGAATGTGGGCTATGGCCGCGAGCGCATCGCCAACGCAGTGCGCGACCAGCTGATCAAGCTGAACTATTTTGCCGGCTCTGCCGGGTCTGTGCCCGGTGCGCAATTCTCGGAAAAACTGATCTCGAAAATGCCGGGAATGAGCCGGGTTTATTACACAAACTCGGGCTCTGAGGCGAACGAGAAAGCCTTCAAAATGGTGCGTCAGATCGCGCACAAGCGCTATGGCGGCAAAAAGTACAAGATCCTCTATCGTGACCGCGACTATCACGGCTCGACCATCGGGGCGATGTCGTCCGGCGGGCAGGATGAGCGCAATGCGCAATACGGCCCCTTTGCGCCGGGGTTCATACGTGTGCCGCATTGTCTGGAATACCGCGCGCAATGGGATTTGACCGGCGAGGACTACGGACAGCGCGCCGCCGATGCCATCGAAGAGGTGATCTTGGCCGAAGGGCCCGATACCGTGGGGGCGCTGTGCCTTGAACCTGTCACGGCAGGCGGCGGCGTGATCACCCCGCCCGAAGGCTACTGGCCACGCGTGCAAGAGATCTGCCGTAAATACGATATCTTGCTGCATATCGACGAGGTCGTCTGCGGTGTAGGCCGCACCGGCACGCATTGGTTTGGCTATCAGCATTACGGGATCGAACCTGATTTCGTGACAATGGCCAAGGGCGTGGCCAGCGGATATGCCGCCATTGCCTGCTGTGTCACGAATGAGCGCGTGTTCGATATGTTCAAAGAAGACATGACCGACCCGCTGGACTATTTCCGCGATATTTCGACCTTTGGCGGTTGCACTGCGGGGCCGGCCGCCGCTTTGGAAAACATGGCCATCATCGAGGAAGAGGGCCTGTTGGAAAACACAACCGTCATCGGCGACTACATGCTGGATCAGCTGAGCGCCCTGAAAGACAAGCACAAGGTGATCGGTGATGTGCGCGGCAAGGGCCTGTTTCTGGGGGCCGAACTGGTGGCCGACCGCACCAGCAAAGAGCCGGTGCCGGAAAAGCAGGCGCAGGCGGTTGCCGCCGACTGCATGGCGCAAGGTGTGGTGATCGGCGTGACCAACCGTTCGATCCCCGGCTTCAACAACACGCTGTGCTATTCCCCTGCGCTGATCGCCACCCGCGACGATATCGACCAGATCATCGAAGCGACCGACAAGGCGCTGACCAAGGTCTTTGGCTAAACCAGACGGCTAATGATTTCCCCTCCTGCCCGGTGCCTTCGTGTGCCGGGCTTTTTTATGGGGCGTCTGGGGCGAACGGATCGTCCGGGTAACCAACCCCGGCCAGATACAACCCCTGCGGCGGGCAAACCGGGCCACAGGCCGCGCGGTCGCGCGCCTCTAGCGCGTGCTTCACATCCTTTGGGGCCCACGCCCCCGCCCCCACACGCTCCAGCGTGCCGACGAAACTGCGCACCTGATTGTGCAGGAACGACCGGGCGCGCAGGCGAAACTGCACCTCAGGGCCGCTGACGCCGTCAACACGGCTGATCTCAAGCACATCCAGCGTCTTGACCGGGCTTTGCGCCTGACAGATCGACGACCGGAAGGTGGTGAAATCGTGATGACCCAGCAGGTGCGCCGCACCTTCGCGCATTGCCATGATATCCAGATCATGCGGCACCTGCCAGACCAGCCCCTTGTCCAGCGTCGCAGGCGCGCGCCGCATCAGCAGGCGGAACAGGTATCGCCGCTCGGTCGCCGAAAACCGGGCATGCCAATCATCAGCCACCTGCGCACAGCCGACAATGGCCACCGGATCGGGCTTTAGGTGGTAATTCAATGCCTCGGACAGGCGGAACGGCGTCCAGTCCTTGACCAGATCGCAATGCGCCACCTGCGCCAGCCCATGCACACCCGCATCGGTGCGGCCAGCGGCGGCAATGTTGTGCGGCCCCGGCTCCAGCCGGGCCAGCGCCGCCTCGATCGCGCCCTGCACCGAGGGCTGATCGGCTTGCCTTTGCCACCCGGCAAAGGGCGCCCCGTGATATTCCACTTTTAACGCGTATCTTGGCATAGCCGCCCAATACCCCGCCGCCCCAAGGGGAACAATCCCCCAAACCTCCCCTCTGGCAACTGGGCCTGTGCGTGGCTATCTTGGACGCGAACAGGCAAGGGGCCGTAATTGATTATCACCGATATCGCCGATGGCCTGACCCGCAAGGTCGAGAATGTCACCGACACCCTGTCGGAAACCCTGTTCGAGCCGGTGATCCGGCTGGGCGTGACCGGCCTGTCGCGCGCCGGAAAGACCGTGTTCATCACCTCGCTGGTGGCCAACCTGATGGATCGGGGCCGGATGCCAGGCTTGCTGGCCGCCTCTGAGGGGCGGATCAGCGCCGCGTTTCTGCAACCGCAACCCGACGATACCGTGCCGCGCTTTGACTACGAGACGCATCTTGCCGCGCTCACCAGCCCCGAGCCGCGCTGGCCCGACAGCACGCGCGCCGT
>Ga0102929_1001320_pt1 | contig 14765 bp, 13 predicted proteins | sample SalPonR1_B_D2_MG_FD_78510 | JGI IMG/M metagenome (GOLD analysis project Ga0102929, IMG submission 78510) | Salt pond soil microbial communities from South San Francisco under conditions of wetland restoration - Salt Pond MetaG R1_B_D2_MG | ecosystem: Environmental > Aquatic > Marine > Intertidal... | reverse complement strand
CGTCGCCGAATGCGATCAAGAACGCGATTCGTGTCGCCGCGGACGCGGTCCGCAACGATCTTGTCGGTGACATGGCGGCGGAGTTCGCCGATCGTGATCCGGGCAAGGCCATCGAAGAAGGAGAGGACGCGTGAGTACGCCCACCCCCCTGGTCGAAATCGTCTCGACCGGTCGTTATCTGCCGGAGCGCGAACTCACGAACGACGATCTTCGTGAATTCGTCGAGACCAGCGACGAGTGGATCCGCACCCGGACAGGCATCGTCACCCGCCGCCTGGCGCGCGAGGACGAACTGGCCGCCGAGATGGCTGCCGAGTCGTCGAAGATCGCCCTCGAGCGCGCCGGCGTGGAGCCGGGCGAGGTCGACGCGATCATCATGTCGACCGCTACGCCGGACCGTCTCCTCCCCTCGACCGCCTGCGACCTGCAGGCGCTCATCGGGGCGGACCGGGCCATGGCGTTCGACGTCCAGGCCGCCTGCTCGGGATGGCTCTATGCCATGAGCATGGGCGAGGGCTACCTCGCGGCCGGCCGTGCCGACACGGTGCTGGTGGTGGCGAGCGAGAAGATGAGTGCCATCCTGGACTGGACCGACCGCACGACGTGCGTGCTGTTCGGCGACGGATCCGGGGCCGCGGTCCTCAGACGGAGCGACGGGTCGAAGGGCATCCTCTCCAGCTTCCACGCCTCGGACGGCCGGCTGGCCGAACTCCTGTGGCGGAAGTCGGGCGGGGCCAAGGTGCCGCTCACCCCGGAGCGCGTGGCCCAGCGCGAGCATCTCATGCTCATGTCCGGTCGTGAGATCTTCAAGAGCGCCGTGCGGTCGATGGCCCAGGCGTGTGACGAGGCGCTGGAACGCGCCGGGCTCACGGGAGACGACATCGATCTGATGATCCCCCACCAGGCCAATATCCGGATCATCGAGTCGACCGCGAAGTACGCCGGGATCCCGATGGAGAAGGTGTACGTGAACGTGGACCGCTACGGCAACATGAGCTCCGCCTCGATTCCCATCGCACTCGACGAGGCGCTCGAAGACGGGACGATCCAGCCCGGGATGAAGGTCCTCTCCGCCACCTTCGGCGCAGGACTGACCTGGGGCGCGATGGTCTGGCAGTTCTGATCCCCGGAGAATACCCGATGTCTCTCGCTCTTCTGTTCCCCGGCCAGGGGTCCCAGCACGTCGGCATGGGCCGCGAGCTCGCGGATGCCTTCTCCGAGGTGCGTGCGCTGTTCGACGAGGCGGACGACGCCCTGGGCATCGATCTCTCCACGATCATGTGGGAGGGACCGGACGAGGTGCTCACGGAGACCCGCAACGCGCAGCCGGCGCTGCTGCTGCACTCCGTTGCCGCGTATCGGGTGATGGAGGCCCGGGAGGCTGGTCTCGGGTCGGCGGCGTTCGTCGCCGGCCACTCGCTCGGCGAGTTCTCGGCGTACGTGGCGGCCGATGCGATCGACTTCGCCGATGCCCTCAGGGCGGTGCGGCGTCGGGGCGAACTCATGTTCGAGTCGGGGCAGGCCCGTCCGGGGACGATGGCCGCCCTGCTGGGCCTCGAGGACGATCAGGTCGAGCAGGTGTGCGAGAGCGTCGACACCGGCGTCTGCGTCCCCGCCAACTACAACTCACCCGGACAGGTCGTGATCTCGGGAGACGAGCCGGGTGTCGCGCGAGGGATGGAGGCCGCGAAGGAGGCGGGCGCCAAGCGCGCCGTGCCCCTCAACGTCTCCGGAGCCTTCCACTCGCCGCTCATGGAGGGCGCCGAGTCCGGCCTCGCCGACTTCCTCGACGCCATCGAGATCCGCGACCCGGCGATTCCGGTGATCTCGAACGTCACCGCGACGCCGGTCACAGATGCGGACACCGCGCGTGAACTGCTCGTCCGTCAGCTCACGTCGCCGGTCCGCTGGTCCCGCTCGATCGGGTACATGGTGGAGCAGGGGGTCGACCGGTTCGTCGAGTTCGGACCGGGTCGTGTTCTCTGCGGCCTGAATCGTCGCAACGCGCGGGGTACGGACTGCACGTCCATCGGCACGCCCGAGGATGTCCGGGCATTCACCATGGGAGGTGAGGAATCGTGAGCGACGCACTGAAGGGAAAGGTCGCGGTCGTCACCGGGGGGTCCCGGGGCATCGGGCGCGGAATCGCCGAGGCGCTCGCGCAGGATGGAGCGAACGTCGCGATCGTGGCGCGCGGAGAGGAGGGCGCCCGCGATGCGGCGGCGGCACTCCCGGGAGAGGGGCACGCCGGGTTCGCGTGCGACGTCGCCGACTCCGACGCGGTCGGGGAGACGGTGTCCGCCATCGAGGGCGCACTCGGCCCCATCGCCATCCTCGTGAACAACGCCGGGGTCACCCGAGACAACATCCTGCTTCGTCTCAAGGATGAGGACTGGGATCAGGTCATCGATGTGAACCTCAAGGGCGCCTTCAACTTCACCCGTGCCGTGACCCGGGGAATGATGAAGCGTCGCGAGGGCTCGATCCTGAACGTGAGTTCGGTGGTCGGCCTGATGGGGAATGCGGGGCAGGCGAACTACGCGGCGTCCAAGGCGGGACTGCACGGGCTGACGAAGAGCGTGGCCCGCGAACTCGCGTCCCGTGGGGTGCGCTGCAACGCCATCGCGCCCGGATACATCCGCACCGACATGACCGCCGAGCTGACGGAGGATCAGTCCTCCGCGCTCGCCGACCAGATCCCGCTCGGACGCCTCGGTGAGGTGGACGACATCGCGGGTGTGGTGCGGTTTCTCGTGGGGCCGGAAGCACGCTACATTACCGGTCAGGTACTTGCCGTCGACGGCGGCATGGTCATGTAGCCTTCGTCCCGATGTCGGGGCGGGGCTCGATTTTCTTACAGAATCATCAATCGAACAGCAGGGGGAGCATATGTCGGACGCCGAGTCCAAGGTCCGTGAGATCATCGTGAACGAACTGGGAGTCGAGGCGGAGAAGGTCACGCCGGATGCATCGTTCGTGGAGGATCTCGGGGCGGATTCGCTCGATACCGTCGAGCTCGTGATGGCCTTCGAGGAGGAGTTCGGGATCGACATTCCGGACGAGGACGCCGAAGGGCTCCGCACGGTCGGAGACGCGATCTCCTACATGAACGACAAGGCGAGCTGATTCCGGGCTGGAGTGGATCGAGCCGGAACAGATCGACAGGGAGCCGCCATGTCCGACAGCACTGATCGGCGCGTCGTGGTCACCGGGGCCGGAATGGTCACGGCGATCGGAAACGATGCGGACTCGACCTGGGAGGCGCTTCTCGCCGGTACGTCCGGGGGTGGCACCATCCAGTCGTTCGAGGCTACGGAGGACTTCGCCACGCGGGTCGCCGCGGAGGTGAAGGACTTCGAGCCCTCCGACGTCGTCGACTCGAAGGACGCGCGTCGGTACGACCGCACGTCGCACTTCGGGATCTCGGCGGCGGTCGAGGCACTCCGCGATGCCGGGTTCACGCCGGGGGAGCTCCCCGATGCGGATCGGTTCGGAGTCATTTTCGGCTCCGGCATCGGAGGCATCGCGACCTTCGAGCGTGAGCACGCGAAGATGCTGGATCGGGGTCCGAACCGGGTCAGCCCCTTCTTCATCCCGATGTTCATTCCGGACATCACGGCGGGGCTGATCTCGATCCACGCGGGGGCCAGGGGCCCGAACTACGCCACCGTGTCGGCGTGTGCCTCGAGTGCGCACGCGATCGGGGACGCCTTCCGGGCGATCCAGCGCGGCGACTCGGACCGGTGTATCGCCGGAGGCGCCGAAGCCACGATCACGCCGATGACGGTCGCGGGGTTCGCGGCCATGCGGGCGATGACGACACGGAACGACGAGCCGGAGAAGGCGAGCCGGCCGTTCGACGCCGGCCGGGACGGATTCCTCATGGGGGAGGGCGCGGGCGCGCTGATCCTCGAGGAGCTCGAGGCTGCCAGGGCCAGGGGTGCGACGATTCTCGCCGAGGTCGTGGGGTACGGCTCGACCGGGGATGCCTATCACATCACGTCGCCGCCGCCGGAGCACGAGGGTGCACAGCGCGCCATGCGTGAGGCGATGGAGGACGCGGGCATCACCGCCGACGACGTCGACGACATCAACGCGCACGGCACGTCGACGCCGGTCAACGACGAGCACGAGACCATCGCCATCAAGAAGGTGCTCGGTGATCGGGCCTTCGACATCGTCGTGGGGTCGACCAAGTCGATGACCGGCCATGTGCTGGGTGCGGCGGGTGCGGTCGAGGCGGTGATCTGCTCGAAGGTCATGCAGACCGGGAAGATCCCGCCGACGATCAACTTCGAGGAGGCCGACCCGGCGTGCGATCTGAACTACGCGCACGAGGGGATGGTCGAGCGGGACGTACGCGTGTCGCTCTCGAACTCGTTCGGATTCGGCGGGCACAACGTGTGCCTCGCCATGCGTCGCTGGGACGGCGACTGACCGCCGTCCCGCGGTCGGCGAGCTCATGCGAGTAGGGCTGGGATACGACTCCCACCGCTTCGACCCCGACACGCCCTGCATCCTGGGCGGCGTCGAGATTCCCGACCACCCCGGACTCACGGGGCATTCGGACGGCGACGCGATCTGCCACGCGGTGATCGACGCCGTGCTGGGCGCCGCGGCGCTCGGGGATGTGGGCAGCCATTTCCCCCCCTCCGACGACCGCTGGAAGGGAGCCGACTCCGTCGAGCTTCTCCGGCGTGCGCTCGACGTTCTCGAGCGTTCGAACTACCAGGTCGTGAACGTCGACGTGACCGTCATTTGCGAGACCCCGAAGATCGGTCCGCACGCCGAGGCCATCCGCACCCGTCTGGGCGACGTCCTGGGGATCGGGCCCGGCTTCGTTTCGGTGAAGGGAAAGACCAACGAACGCATGGGGTGGCAGGGCGCAGGCGAAGGTCTGGCCGTCCACGCGGTCGCACTGATCGACCGGGTCGAGGGGGAGGCGCCGTCGGTGTGAGCCGACGTGTCGTGGAACCGGTGCGGGACTCTCGTCGATCCAGGACGTTCTCCCGTACTGCCGGGCTCGACCCTGCGGAGGTCTGCATCTCGACGGAGACCGACATCTGATGCAGGGGGGGCTTTCCGACCAGGTCGTCAGCGCGCTTTCGTGGTTGGAGGCGCTCGACCCTGTCCTGCTCCACATCGTTCTCGCGCTCGGTGCGTTCACGGAGAACGTCTTTCCCCCCGTACCCGCAGACACCTTCATCGTGGTGGGGGGCGTCATCGCCGGACGCGGCGTGCTGCCACTCTGGAGCGTGGTCGTCGCGATCGGAGTCGCCAACGTCGGCGGCGCCTGGCTCGTCTACCTGCTCGGTCGTCGGTACGGCCACCGGTTCTTCACCGATGGGCCTGGACGGTTCGTGCTCACCCGGCATCAACTGGCGCGGGTGGAGGAGTACCACGCCAGGCATGGCGCGCTCGCGCTCTTCTTCGTGCGCTTCCTGCCGGGTCTCCGGGCGGTGGCTCCCGCCTTCGCAGGCCTCGGGGGTCTTCCGGCACGACGGGTGCTTCCCCCACTTCTCGGCGCCTCCGTGCTCTGGTACGGCGGCCTGCTGTGGGCGGGGTTCTCGGCGGGTCGCAATCTCGACGAGATCGCGAACCTGATCGACCAGCTGAACCGTGGCCTCACGCTGGCCGCGCTGGCAGTGGTGATCGCCCTGTTCTGGTGGTGGCGGAGGAGTCGGAGTGAGTGAGCCGGGGGACACGCCCGGACCGGAACCGTCCGCGCCGGGTGGCGATGAGGGGGCGCTCCGCAGGACGTGGCGGCTGGAGATCTTCCTCGACTATCTGGCCGTCGAACGGGGCCTTTCGGAGCGGACCCTGTCCGCCTATCGAGGCGACGTCGTCCGGTTCGTGGCGTTCGCGCGTGACGCGGAGATCGACGGACCCGTCCATGTCGAGGCGGGCGACCTCCGCGAGTTCACCTTCGCCCTGAAGGACGAGGGACTCGCGGCCACGACGATTCGGCGCGCGCAGTCGGCGCTCCGGACCTACTTCGCCTTCCTGCTGGACGAGGGTGTGATCGAGGCCGACCCGTCGGATCGACTCGAGTCGCCGCGTACGGGTCGCTCCCTCCCGAACGTCCTGTCGGCCGACGAGGTCGAGCGGATGATCGAGTCGCTCGACGACTCGAAGGACACGTGGCCACGGGATCGGGCCATCCTCGAGGTGCTGTACGGATCGGGACTTCGGGTCAGCGAACTCACCGATCTGCCGGTCCGGTCGATCGACCTGGACGATGAGGTGCTGCTGGTTTTCGGGAAGGGCTCGAAGGAACGTCTGGTGCCGCTGGGTGGCGCCGCGCGGCGCGCGCTGCAGGTCTACCTGCGCGAGCTGCGACCGAAGCTGGATCGGGGCACGTCGCGCGGAAAGGTCTTCCTCAGCGTCCGTGGCACGCCGCTCAGCCGGATGTCGGTATGGAATCTGGTGAAGGAGGCGTCGGAGCGCGCCGGGATCACCGGGAAGAAGGTGTCGCCCCACACCCTGCGTCACTCCTTCGCGACGCACCTGCTGGAGGGGGGTGCGGACCTGACGGTGGTGCAGGAACTCCTCGGACACGCCGACATCAGCACGACGCAGATCTACACGCACGTGGACCGCGAATACCTCCGCGACGTGCACCGCAGCTTCCATCCGCGCAGCGCGGCGGCGCGCGACACCCCCGGCACCGAGGACTGACCCCGGGGGCCTGCCGCGCCAGGAGGAGCCGCACGTTCGTGTGGCTCAGGGTCGGTTGGACCCCGACTCGTCGTCGGCGCGTTCACGCTGGGCCCGCTCCGCTGCCGCGGCCGCGTACAGCTCGGTCTGTGACCCGCTGCCACGCAGCAGTGCGACGGCCTCGGCGAGCGCCGGGTCGCGGCGCATCCTCGCCTCCGTGGCCGGCCCGAGCCGCGCCATGCGGTCGAGCATCGAAATCTCGGCCTGCCAGCGGAGGTACGCGAGGACGTCGGGATCTTCGAGGAGTTCGGCTTCCGCGCCCTCGCCGGTCAGCCGCTCGACGAACGCCTGGAAGTCTCCCTCGTCGACCATGGGCCGCTCCACCCCCTCGGGCTGCAGCTGCGCCTGCTCGAAGCCGAACTCGGCGATCCGGAGCGGGATCGGGATGGAATCCCGGGCGGCGGTGCGGAGGAAGTTCTGCTCGATCGTCGTCAGCGTGTCGTTGGCGATATCCAGGTCGGGGAAGACGCCACCCGCGGCCACGAGCTCGCGACCTCCGGCCGTCGTGACGGTCGGGAAGGTGTCGACGTCCTCGGCGAGCGGCCGTCCCTGACGATCCCTCGGGCGGTGCAGGGACCGACCGAGCGGGGTGTGCCACGTGCCGTTGGTGATCCGGAGCCGGCGGTTGTGCGGGAGGTTGAGGACGATCTGGACGACGCCCTTCCCGAAGGTCCGCTCGCCGAGCACCAGTGCGCGGTCGTAATCCTGGAGCGCGCCCGCGAGAATCTCCGATGCGGAGGCGGAATACTCATCGACGAGCACGACCATCGGGACGTTCGCGACCCGGGGCTCCACCTCGGCGACGAACTCCTCCTCCACCAGCCGGAACGGGTCGCCACGGCGGCGGCTCGTCGTGCTCGCCAGCGTCATGCCGGGCTCGACGAACAGGTCGGCCATGTCCAGCGCCTCGTCCAGGAAGCCCCCGGGGTTGCGGCGCAGATCCAGGACGATGCCGGAGGCCTCCGTGTTGGCCTGCAGAATCGAGTCGAGCTCGGCCGTCGCCTCGCGGGCGAACCGGTCCATCGCGATGTAGAGAACGTCGCCGGCGATGCGGTCCGCCTGTACCAGATCGACGTGGACCTCCGCCCGCTCGATGGGGAAGTAGACGGTCCCGTCGTAGCCCTCTCGCTCGACGCCGACGGTGACCAGCGTGCCGACCGGCCCCCGGATCACGTCCGAGACCTCGGCCGTCGTCCAGTCGCGGGTGCCCTCTCCGTCGACCTCGACGATGACGTCGCCCTCGATGATGCCGACCTGATCGGCCGGGAATCCGCGATTCACCGCGGTGACCGTCACGACGTCGTTCAACTGCGAGATCGTCACGCCGATTCCCGCGTAGTTGCCGGTATTGTCCTCGTCCTGCTGCTCTACCTCTTCCGGCGTGAAGACGGCTGCGTACGGGTCGTCGAGCGCCTCGATCATGCCCTCGATGGCGGCATCCCAGAGGACCGTGTCGGCGAAGGCCGTCTGATGGAACTGCTCGATCGCCGTGAGCGTGTTGATGAACACGTCGAAGCGGACCTGCTCCTCGCTCGCGGCGGCCTCTTGTGCCGGGTTCTGGGCCACGGCCTGGAGGGGGGCGAGGAGCACCGACCCCGCGAGAAGGACGAGAGCGGAAGGACGGATGGGACGGGGGAAGCGCATGAGTGGCCCTGAGTCTGAACGAGTGCGTACGGCGGGTACAACCCCTTCGGCGTGCGCCTCGTTCCTGTGGGAGGCGGGACGCTCGAGCGACGCGGGACGCTCGGGCGTCGTTCGCCCGCGGGCGCCACGTTACCTTGCGGGGCGGCGTTCCCGCTACCCCGCGACCGATCTCCTCCGAGACCGACGATCACCGAGGATCCGGAATCCATGTCCATGCGTCACGACACGTCCCCTCCGCTGCGTATCGCGCTCGCCCAGTTCAGGCCCGAGAAGGCGGAGGTCGAGACCAACCTCGGGCGCGTCCGCACGCTCATCGCGGACCACGCCGGTGACACCGACCTGCTCGTGTTCCCGGAGGCGTGCCTGTCGGGGTACTTCCTCCAGGGCGGCGTGGGGGAGGTCGCCCGAGGTGCCGGGGAGGTGGCCGAGGCGCTCGGCCCGCCGCCCCGGGACGCACCCGACGTGGTGATCGGATTCTTCGAGACGTGGCGCCAGCGGATCTACAATTCCGCCGTGCTGTTCACGCCCCACGAGGGCGAGTGGGTGGTCACGCACACCCACCGGAAGCTCTTCCTTCCGACCTACGGCGTGTTCGACGAAGCCCGGTTCGTGGAGTCGGGGACGGACGTGCGGCCGGTGGACACGCGGCACGGCCGCATCGGCCTGCTGGTCTGCGAGGACGCGTGGCACGGGATGACGTCGACGATCCTCGCCCTGCACGGGGCCGAACTGATCGTCGTGCTCAGCGCATCGCCGGCCCGCGACTTCAGGCCCGACGAGACCGAGCGTCCGGGCAACCTCGCGCGGTGGGATCGGCTGGGGCGCGGCATCGCGGAGGAGCACGGGGTGTTCGTGGCGATCGCTCAGCTCGTGGGGTCCGAGGGCGGCAAGGTGTTCGCGGGTGGATCGCAGGTCTTCGGCCCGGACGGCGAGATGCTGGCGGACGGAGGCATGCACGAGGAGACGATCGTGTCCGCCCGGCTCGCAGAGGGAGCTCTCGCCCGGGCCCGGGCGGACACCCCGTTGCTGGCCGACCTCGAGCATGCGCTGCCTCACCTCCGGCGGTCGCTCGACGGTGGGTGGAGCGGAATCCAGCGCGCTCCGGCGGCCCCGTGGGGGCTGCGCGGTGGCGGACCCGGGTCGGGCCCGGTGTCGGGTCCGGATCCGGAGGTGCCCGTGGAAGAGCTGCTCCGGCTCGATCTCGAGCTGGTCGAGCGTACGCTGGTCCGGTTCCTCCGGGACGAGATCGTCGAGCGGCGCGGATTCGAACGAGCCGTCGTCGGCGTGTCCGGCGGGGTCGATTCGGCCGTGACCCTGGCGCTGGCGTGTCAGGCTCTCGGTCCCGAGAACGTCCACGGATTCCGGCTCCCGTACCGCACCTCCAGCTCGGACAGCCTCGATCACGCCGAGGCGATTCTCGAGCAGACGGGGGCGCATTCCCGGACCATCGACATCTCGGACGCCGTCGACGGATACGCCGACGAATACGAGCCGGACGCCTCCGGCCTCCGGCGCGGCAACCTCATGGCTCGGACGCGGGCGATCGTCCTCTTCGATCAGTCGGCCAAGCTGCACGCGCTCCCGCTCGGGACCGGCAACAAGAGCGAGCGGCTGCTCGGCTACTACACGTGGCACGCCGACGACTCGCCGCCGATCAATCCGCTCGGAGACCTCTTCAAGACGCAGGTCTGGGCGCTGGCCCGGCATCTCGGGGTGCCGTCCGAGATCGTCGACAAGCCGGCGACGGCGGATCTGGTGGAGGGCGTCACCGACGAGACGGAGATGGGCGTGCGGTACGTGGACGCCGATCCGATCCTCTACTGGCTGACTCGGGGCTGGGTGGCCGAGGAGCTCGTGGCGGCCGGGTTCGACGCGGACGCGGTGGAGGTCACGGCGCGACGGCTCGGCTCGACCCACTGGAAGCGCGAACGCCCCACCGTCGCACTGCTCTCGTCCACGGCGATCGGGGAGTACTACCTCCGGCCCGTGGACTACTGAACGACCGTCGGTCGACGAGTCGGGACCGTCAGTCGAGGAGGCGGGACCGCAGGCGCCGAAGCAGGGGCAGGGGCGAGAGTTCGCCGTCGATGATCTCCGCCAGCTCCTCCTCCCGGCGCCAGACGGCCTCGAGCTCGCGGATCTCGAGCTCCAGCAGGCGCTGCTCCCGCGTGTCGTTCGCGGCGATCTCGAGCGCGATCGCGCCGGTCCGCTGGAGGTCTCCCAGGCGTCGGCCGTCCCGCACGAGGATCCTCGTCAGGTCGGCGGGCGACCCCGCCTCCTCGATGAGCCGGGTCGCCGCCCGGACCCGCCGCTCGGTGGCGCCGGTGTAGTGCTCCCAGGCGAGCAGCCGGCGCAGCGTGTAGCGTGCGTCGTCGCCTTCGAGTCGGAGGCCGCCCTTCTCCCCCCAGGCACGGCAGTCCGGGCAGCGGAGCGAGAGCACCGGCGCGTCCGGCTGGTCGCCGGGCAGCACCAGCAGGCGCTCCCGGTCCGCGAAGGTCACCGAGTCGAACGTCCGGCCGCACTGGGCACAGGTGGCGTCCCCGGCCCAGGCGCGACGACCGAATCGAAGTCTCCGGCCCGCCTTCTGGAGGCCTTCCGGGGCACGCTGCCAGAGCATCCAGCCCGCCACCAGCGACATGCCGCCGGTCGTGAAGCCGGTAGCGATGAGTCCGCCCGTCACGACGCTCGTCGCGACCGCCACCTTCTTCGCGTGCGCTCGACGCCGCGTCAGCTCCCGTCCGTAGCGCCACCAGGCCTCCTCCCGGAGCTCGGCCCGCCCCACCCGCACGATCTCGAGGTGCCCGACCCGCAGCAGCGTCACGTTGTCGGTCTCGGACAGGAGGCGCCCCCGGTCGAACGTCGCCCGCTCCAGCTCCTCGAGCGCCTCCCAGCGGTCTTCGAGAGGGACCAGGGACCAGCGGCGACAGGTGAGGCACACGATCCAGAGCCGTCCCCGATCGGGATCGAAGGCGACACGACGTCCTCGGCGCAGGTGCTCCAGCTCGTCGTTCTCCGCGAACTCGCTCGCGCAGACCAGGCAGCGTCGTATCATTCGGGGGCGTGAAGGGGGACAGCTTATATGGACGCCTGTCGGAACGTACCTTTCCGTCCCCCGTGCGGACCATCCCCCATCGCGACCCCATCGCACCCCCATCGCACCCGAGACCTCGATGCTTCTCGTCCTCGACAATTACGACTCGTTCACCTTCAATCTGGTCCAGTACCTCGGTGAACTCGGCGCCGACCCCGTGGTCGTCCGCAACGACGAGAGGACGGTCGAGGAGATCGTGGCGCTGGCCCCGGAGCGGATCGTCCTCTCGCCCGGCCCGTGCACGCCCTCGGAGGCCGGGGTGAGCGTGGACGTCGTCCGCGCGCTGGGTCCGACCACCCCGATCCTCGGCGTGTGCCTCGGGCACCAGTCGATCGGCGAGGCCTACGGGGGCCGGACCATCCGGGCACGTCGGACAATGCACGGGAAGACATCGCCGATCGTTCACGACGGCACGGGGCTCTTCGAGGGTCTCCCTTCGCCGCTGACCGTCACGCGGTACCACTCCCTCGTGACGGACCCCGGGGCGCTGCCCGACTCGCTGGTGCCCATCGCATGGTCGGAGGAGGGCGACGCGACGGAGGAGATCCAGGCGATGCGCCACCGCGAGCATCCGGTCTGGGGCGTGCAGTTCCATCCGGAGTCCCTTTTCTCGGAGGGTGGCCATCGGCTGCTTCGCAATTTCCTCGAGATGCGCGGGCGTTCCACCCCGCAGGTGGGGTCCGCGGCATGACGATCCGGGGTGGGTGCGGCGCCGCGTGCCTCACGCTGGTGGCGCTGCTCCCGATCGGTGCGCATGCCCAGACGCCGGACTCGCTGCCGATCCCGCTCCCCGGTCTGCGCATCACGGTCGAGCGTCAGGCCACCGAGGAGGGGGGTGCGGCGCAACTCCGCGTGCCGCTCGACACGCTCTCCCCGCAGATCGCGGCCTCGCTCGAGGAGATCCTCCGGGTGACGCCCCTGATCCGCATCCGCCGCAACGCCCGTGGCCAGGCACAGCCATACCTGCGGGACGGCGACGACCGTCGTGTCGCGGTCCTGCTGGACGGGGTCCCGATCTCGCTCGGGTACGACCATCGTGCCGACCTCTCCACCGTTCCGATGTTCGCTGCGCGGTCCCTGACCCTCACCAGAGGCCCTGCACCGCTGGCGTTCGGCCCGAACGTCACGGTCGGCGCGGTGGAGGTGGACCTGTCGGGGCGGGAGCCGCGGGCGGCCGGACGTGTGCCGTTCCGACTCGATCTGGAGGCGGGGGCACCGGCGTCCTGGCGCGTCGCGGCGCAGGGGGAGGGGGTGATCGCTCCCGGCGCCACCGAGCTCGCGATGCGGGTCGGCGGCTCGCACGTGCAGTGGGACGGCAGCGCGGTGTCGTCGAACGCCGACGCCTCGCCGTTCCTCGAGGGAGCGGATGGCCTCCGCCTTGCCAGCGACGTACGACGCACCAGCGGCTTCGCGGCGCTGCGCTGGAGCGGCGAGGGGGACGGGTGGCTGGGCGTGACCGCGCTCGTGAACCGGTCGGAGCGCGGGATCCCCCCGGAGGCGCACATCGAGCGGCCGCGCTTCTGGCGCTCCCCGGTGGAGGAGGGGGGCACGCTCCTGGCGTCGGCGGGCACGCCCCGGATCGAGACGTCGGTGGGAGGACTCCATGCGTCCCTCCAGGGTGCCGTGCGAACGGGCGAGCTGCAGATCGACGACTACACCTCGTCGGACTACTCGACCGTTCGGCGGACCGAGTTCCAGGACGATCGAACCACGACCATGCGCGGGGTGGCGACGCTCGATCCGACGTCGGCCACGCGGATCACGCTCGGCGGGACGGTCACGTCGACGCGGCATCTCGAGCGCATCGACGCCGCGCCCTGGCAGCGTTACCGACAGCGGCTGTGGAGCGGCTCGCTCGAGGCGGCCTGGCGTCTCGGGCCCATGGAACTCGACGCCGGTCTGTCGCTGGACGCGGCCGACACGCCGGCCTCCGGGGACAAGCCCCCCCTCGAGCGTCAGGAGGAGTGGGGGGTGCGGGTCGGCGCGGCCTGGCCGCTGTCGCCGACGCTTCGCATCCACGCTACCGCGGGACGGCGTGCCCGTTTTCCATCGTTGCGCGAGCTCTATGCCGGTCCGCTGGCGCGTTTCGAGCCGAACCCCACGCTGCGGCCGGAGCGGCTCGCGGTGGTGGAGGGGGGAGCCACGTGGCGCCGTGGCGTCGCCCAGCTGCAGGTCGTCGCCTTCCATCAGGATCTGGCGGACGGGATCGTGCGGGTCACCCTGGACGGTGGGGGCCCCCCGCGCTTCCAGCGCCGGAACCTCGATGTCCTGAAGTCGACCGGAATCGAGTTCCTGGGGAGTGGGAGCTGGTCGGGCGTCGACCTTCGGGGCGACGCATCGCTGCAGCACGTTCGCGGCTTCGAGGACGGATCGGAGCGCGATGTCGAGTACGCCCCCGCCTTCGCCGGGTCGGTGGCCGCCGGAACGGCGCTGCCGTGGGACGTGAGGGGCGAAGTCGCCGCGCGGTGGGAATCGTCTCAGCTGTGTCGCAGCCCGGGGTCGACCGGTCCCGATTCCTCCTCGACCGACGAGTTCTCGAACGACCCTGCGTTCGATCTCGAGCTGCGTCGTGATGTCGGGTCCCCGGGGTCCGGGCTCTTCCGGAGCATCCAGGCGATGCTTCGTGTCGGCAATCTCACGGACGCCGCGGTCTACGATCAGTGCGGGCTTCCGCGCCCCGGCAGAACGATGTCGATCGGCTTCCGGGTCTGGTAGGTCGGGGCCAAAGTCCTACCTTCCGAGTCCGGCGGGTCCACACGGGGCGCGCCGTCACACCACGGGCTCGCCCGCGCATGATTCGCGTCACCTTTCTCGGAACCGCAGCCGCTCGCCCTACCGTCGGTCGCAACGTCACCGGCATCGCCGTCCAGCGTGAGGGCGACGTCCTTCTCTTCGACTGCGGGGAGGGGACGCAGCGCCAGATGATGCGGTACCAGACCGGATTCGGTCTGCGACACATCTTCGTCACGCACATCCACGCCGACCATATCCTCGGAATTCCCGGACTCGTGCGGACCATGGGCCTCCAGGGCCGCACCGAGCCGCTGACCCTCTACGGTCCGCCCGGAAGCCGGCGTGTGCTCATCGACGCGGTCCACCTCGGGGTCGAACGTCTGCCTTTCGAGATCCGGGTGAAGGAGGTCACGGATGGCGACACCGTGTCCTTCGACGGGTGGCACATCGACGTGTTCTCGGTCGTGCACAAGCACAACGCAGTGGGATTCCGCCTGCGGGAGGACGATCGCCTCGGGCGGTTCGACGTGGAGCGTGCCCGGGCCCTCGGCGTGCCGGAGGGGCCCCTGTTCGGACGGCT
>Ga0102929_1001316_pt1 | contig 14787 bp, 11 predicted proteins | sample SalPonR1_B_D2_MG_FD_78510 | JGI IMG/M metagenome (GOLD analysis project Ga0102929, IMG submission 78510) | Salt pond soil microbial communities from South San Francisco under conditions of wetland restoration - Salt Pond MetaG R1_B_D2_MG | ecosystem: Environmental > Aquatic > Marine > Intertidal... | reverse complement strand
GCGGGGTATATTTTTTTCGCAAATGCTTCGACCCTTTTTCTTTTATTGCTTTCCCGCTCATTTTCAGGTATAGGCTCTGCCAATATTTCTGTGGCTCAGGCCTATATTAGTGACATCACCACGACAGAAAACAGGGCCAAATCGTTCGGGCTAATAGGGGTAGCATTTGGCTTAGGCTTCATACTGGGTCCGCCTTTTGGAGGGTTCCTCAAAGAGAATTACGGAATAGCGGCCCTGGGGTACACCGCTTCGGCCTTGTCGGCCCTCAATTTATTCTTTGTTTTTTTCTTTCTAAAAGAGTCCTTTACGGACAGACCAGAGGGGAAATTCGTCTGGAAAAACCCCTTTAAGGGGATCTTGGAAGGTTTTCGTAAGCCAATTGTTTCTGAAATCATGACGATCACCTTTGTGTATATTTCTGCTTTTTCCATGATGCACGTCACGGCATCTTTGCTTTGGCAAAATCAATACAACAAAAGTGAAGCAGAGATAGGGTATATTTTTGCCTTTATTGGTATGTCCGTGGTGGCTGTGCAGGGCACCCTGGTAGGCCCTGCGACCAAGCGATTTGGAGAGCGCAACATGCTTCGGGCTGGTTGTGGTTTAATGGCAATAGGATTGGCCTCCATGCCTTTTGTGCCGGCTCAGGTATTCTATCCCTTGATGTTGGTTTCTTTGCTCATCATCGCATTTGGCAATGGGTTTTCATCTCCATCCATCCAATCATTGCTTTCTCAGTCCGTCGAACCTCATGAACAGGGAAAATTCATGGGCATTAACCAGTCCCTGGGTTCCCTGGGGCGGGTAATTGGTCCTATCATGGGTGCGGCAATTTATGAGTATTACTATGTTTCCCCTTATGTTCTCGCCGGTTTGATGATGATAGCCTGCCTGTTTTTAACCAGGCGCATACCGGGATTTTGAGTGAAATCAATTGACGATTTATCTTAGAAGATTTTGTAACTTGTATGCTTACGATAAATGAATGCTGCTATGAGAATTGTATGGACCTCTGTTCTGACCTTGCTATCTTTTTGCCTTTGGGCACAACCAGTTTACCAGTCTTCAGATTACGGGACTGTTAATAGCGAGATTACCTTTAGCGGGGCCGCTATTGATTCCGTGTTAATCAACAACCAAATCGCCAATGAGGGTGCAAATGCATCATGGGATTTTTCTGACTTGCAAATCGTAGATCAATTCACTGTTTCACCGGAAACGAAAGCCGAAAGTGGTTACCAGATAGGATTTATCACTACTTGTATAGGCCAAGGGGGCAATCCCCTGGAGTGTAATTCTATTTGGAGCAATGATGTGGATTATGCCATACCTGTTGAAGCCAACTTTGGTGGGGCGCTCGGTGCTGGATTTCAAATAAGCCAGATAAAGATATTTCGAAAACTGGAGAATGACTTGTTAACAGAAGCGATTCTTGGGTTGGAAGTCAATGTTGGTCAAGCTTTTCAGCTTGGATTTGCCTACAACGAATATGATACCATTTACCAATTTCCACTCGAATTTGGAAAGCGCTTTACACATCCTTCTTCATACGATTTGGATTTTACCACTTTTGGAGCACCATTTGCTTATTTGCACGACCAAATCCGATCTTCCCTAGTTGACTCTTATGGCAGTCTTGAAACGCCCTATGGCAGTTTTGATAATTGTTTGAGAATGGCCACTCAAATACAGTTTTTTGACACACTCCTCTTTCAAGGACAACCTGTGCCGCTTCCAAGGACGGAAATCATTTACGAATGGTTCCAAAGTGGATTTGAGGCTCCTGTATTAGAAGTGCGTGCCATCGATACCCCTTTACCCGGTCCTTTGAGCATTACCTCAGTTCAATTCTACGATTCACTGCGTTGCCTGACGCCAAATGCTCTTTTTGTGCCGGATACGCTCAGCAGGCCATTGACTGATGGGGTAGCAGAGTTTCAATTTTTTAATCAGAGTACGCTAGGATCCCAATACGAATGGGATTTCGGCGATGGCAACAGCTCGACAGCAGAATCACCAACCCACGGCTATACAGCTGCCGGAGAGTATACAGTGACCCTGACCGTATGTAATGAGGTTTGTGATCCCGAGGTGTGCACGGAATTCAGCGTCGATATCGAAGTTACCGAGCTTACAAGCCATGGCGAAGAGCAACTCTCTGACGGTATGGATTTATGGTACAACCAAAGCGCCTTTATTTTAGATGCCACTTTTCCCCAGCCAAGAGGAAATTATGAAGTTTTTGATGCCACCGGAGCACTGGTTTTGAAAGGAAAAGTCAATCAGACTAATGTGCAAGTACCTGTCAACCAGCTGAGCAATGGGTTTTACGTCTTGCGTTGGGTGACTGACGAAGCGACAGCAGCACGGTCCTGGATGAAGTATTGATTCAAGGGCTCTGAGTGGGGGGCTTAAGGCCGGGATACCAAAATAAATATTTAACACTGAGATGACACCTTATGTCTTTTAATGGGATCTCTTAGGCCCAAAAGGACGCTTCGCAAATTTAAGTCATTCTGCCTACTTGAAGGAGTTACCATCGGGACTAACTGGTTTGGGGCCTTTGTCTGTCAATCAAACCAACTCTCTGCCAGACGCTTTTCATGCCCCTCGTCTCCGTGATGGAAAAACTCATTTTTTTCGGGATCGTAGCGGTATTCTTTCTGGTAATCGTCGATATTTTCTGCAATGTCTTTCACTGCTTGCACACAGAACTCGACCTCTTCGTTGGTCATTACGGGGTGTAAAGACATACGCACCCATCCTGGCTTGGATGTATTGCATCCTGTGTCGATGGCACTTGTGATTTCCCTGGAAAGCTCCTGCGAAACTTGTAAGAGGTAATGGCCGTAAGTGCCCGCACAAGAGCAACCACCCCGCGTTTGAATACCAAACTTATCACTCAGTAGTTTAACGACGAGATTATAATGTGCCTGATCTAGGTAAAACGAAAAGATGCACAGGCGATTCTTAATGGGATCAGCCAGCATATGTAAGCCTTCAATTTCGTCAAATCCCTTCCATACGATTTCCGCCAGTTCATCTTCTCGCCTGCGAATAAACGTACAATTCATCTGCTCCTTGAGCAACATGGCTTTAGCCGCCTTAATGGTTTGTAAAAATGGTGGAGTGCCTCCGTCTTCGCGCAATTCTACTTCATCGAAATAGCGGTGTTCTCCCCAGGGATTGGTCCAGCTAACAGTCCCGCCTCCCGGATGATCGGGTATTTTATTCTGATACAATTCTTTATTGAATATGACGACACCCGGTGAACCGGGTCCTCCCAGGAATTTATGCGGAGAGAAATAAATAGCATCTAACTGTTTGGCCGGATCTTCGGGGTGCATGTCGATGTCGATGTATGGCGCACTGCAGGCAAAATCAACAAAGCAATAGCCTTCGAATTCATGCATTTTGGCTGCGATCTCATGATAAGGAGTGAAAACACCTGTTACATTGGAACAGGAGGTAATCGCAGCAATTTTGGTCTTTTTATAGCGGTATTGGTCCAAAACATTTTCCAAAGCTGTTATGGAAAATAGTCCATGGTCATCCGGAGGTACTACGACTACTTCTGCTATAGTTTCCAACCAGCTGGTTTGATTGCTGTGATGTTCCATGTGGCTCACGATGACCAATGGTCGCTCCTCATCCGTCAATTGACACCGGTCTTTGAATTTTTCATGCACCTTCAGGCCGAGAATACGCTGTAGTTTGTTGATGGCCCCAGTCATGCCGGAATGACAACAGATAAGGATATCCTGGTCATTGGCACCTACGTGTTCCTTGATAATGTGCCTGGCCTGGTGGTAGGCATGGGTCATCGTACTACCTGTAAATGACGTCTCCGTGTGGGTATTGGCCACATATGGTCCTATATCATTAAGGATTTGCTCTTCGATAGGACGATACAGTCTGCCACTTGCTGTCCAGTCCGCATAAATCATGGGCATCTTTCCATAAGGCGTATCAATAGGATGATCCATACCCACAACATGCTTCCTGAATGAATCGAAATGGTTTTCCAGGTGTATCGTGCTTTTTTCTATAATCTCCATGCCTATTAATTGAGTTCTGCAATATCTTTTTTAATTCGGGCCACCAGTTTTCTCGCTTCAGATTCTGATTCGCTTTCGCTGTAAATTCTGACTATTGGTTCTGTATTGGATTTTCTCAGGTGGATCCACCCCTCATCAAAATAGATTTTTAGGCCATCAACATCATCCTGTCGCTGATGACCATACTTCTCTTTTAATTTTTGAACAAGCTTATCTAAATCTATCTCAGCCACTGACATTTTATCCTTGACCATATAGTAATCTTTATAACTGCTTCTCAATTGAGAAACACTTTGTCCGGTCGACGCGAGATAAGATAGAAAAATGGCTACTCCGGCCAGGGCATCCCTGCCATAGTGAAGCGCAGGTAAGATGACGCCACCATTGCCCTCTCCGCCAATAATGGCCTCTACTTCCTTCATTTTGGAGACGACATTCACCTCACCTACCGCACTGGAATAATAGTCAACACCGTGTTTGCGGCAGACATCCTGCAAAGCAATACTTGAAGACAAATTGGACACGGCCGCCCCTTTCTGTCGTTCTAAGATATAATCAGCGACGGCCACGAGGGTGTATTCTTCTCCGAAGAACTCTCCTCTCTCGTGAATAAAAGCCAAACGGTCCACGTCGGGGTCTACGACAATACCCAGATCGTAATGGCCATTAGCCGCCTCTTTTAGAGTTTCTTTCAGGTGAGCCGGAAGTGGCTCAGGATTATGCGCAAAATCGCCAGACAAGTCGTTATTGAGGGTTGTTACTTTACAGTCGAGTTTTTCGAGCAAGGGCACTATGGACAAGCCACCGGTAGAATTGATGCAATCAACAAGAATTTTAAATTTTTTGGATTGAATCTTTTCAGTTTGTACGAGGTCTAACTCGAGGATTTTATTAATGTGGCTGTCAATGGCGAGTGCATCCTTCTCAAATGCACCGATGGAGTCCACATCAGCAAAACTAAAGTCACTACTCCTGGCAATTTCCAGCATTTCTTCTCCCTGTGCAGCTGAGATAAACTCTCCTCTTTCATTGAGTAGTTTGAGTGCATTCCATTGCTTGGGATTGTGACTTGCAGTCAAAATAATCCCTCCCTGAGCTTTGTGTTCCACAACGGCCATTTCTACGGTAGGTGTAGTAGAAAGGCCGCAATCGACAATATCTATTCCCATAGCCCGAAGGGTGTGGATGCATAGTTCCTGCACCCATGGCCCTGACATTCGGGCGTCTCGGCCGATGACAACCTTGGCTTTTGACGATTCTTTTTGTAACAAGGCACCGTAAGCGGCAGTGCTTTCTACGATATCTAAAGGAGTCAGGTTTTCACCGGCTCTACCTCCAATTGTACCGCGAATCCCTGAAATGGATTTTATTAGGCTCATTTTTTTCGTGGAAATTAAATTTTTCCGCCCCTTTTTCCTAATTATGTGCCTTCAAAACTGAGAATAATGGCTGAGTGGTTTCACTCATGGTTTGACTCTTCCTATTATCATCTACTGTATCAGCACCGCGATGATCTCGAGGCAGAAATGTTCATAAAGAGGCTTTTTCCGGAAATAGATCTAAGCCCTAACAGGAAGATCCTGGATCTGGCCTGTGGCAAAGGACGACATGCTCAAATCATGAATAAGATGGGGCATTTTGTGACGGGCATAGACCTATCTAAAAGCAATATTGAGGAAGCAAACCAGGTGTCAGCTGAGGACCTGGAATTTTTTGTACACGACATGAGACAACCTTTCCGCGAAGGTTTCTACGACCTCATTACCAATTTGTTTACCAGCTTCGGCTATTTCGAGACCATTGACGAACATGCCCGTGTGCTTGAAAATATTCGTTTTAACCTTGCAGATGAAGGACATTTTATTCTGGACTACTTAAATCCTGCGTATGTCAAAAAGCATTTGGTAGAACGAGAACATAAGAAGATTAAAGGCATAGGCTTCACGATCACCCGTGGTATTGAAGAGGATGTAGTCGTAAAGAGAATTGAAGTTGAGGATGGTGAGCGAAAGCATTTTTTTGAGGAGCGGGTGCGCTTGTTTTCCCATGGTGATTTCCTTAAGCTGTTTAGCCAGTTTGGCTTTGAAGTCCTTGAAGTATGGGGAAATTATGATTTGAGTAAATTCAGTCCATCTTCTCCCAGGCAGATCATTCACACCAAATCTGTTGTATGATGTGGCCGGATTGGGATCAGGAGCTTTTTTTTCTCATACACCAGTTGGAGTTTCCTCCTTTGGTGGAAAGTTTTTTTGTCTACGCAAGAAATAAATACATCTGGATACCGCTCTACATCTTCTGGATAGTTCTGCTAAGCATCAGGAAGAAGTCACGTATTTGGATTTATCTGCTGGGGGTGGTAGCCTGTGTGGCACTGTCAGACGGGGTCAGTAGTAGAATACTCAAACCAACTGTGGAGCGACTTAGGCCATGCAATGCCATGGAACAGGTCGATGAAAGAGTGATCTGCGGCAGTGGATATAGCTTTCCCAGTGCGCATGCGACCAATCACTTTGCCATCGCCTTCCTTTTAATACTATATTTCTGGCCCCTGCGACCACTTTACACCGGTCTGTTGCTGGGCTGGGCTGGTGTCATCTCCTTTTCTCAGATATTTGTGGGCGTTCATTATCCCATTGATATTCTCACTGGGGCATTACTTGGTTCAATGATTGGATACGGTATTGGGAGAATCGTTTTACTTTTGGATGAAAAATTGAGCTTTTGAAAATAGCTGTTGCTTTAATCATCCTTTCAGTTCTTTTTGGCGGATCCGTGGCTTATTATTTAAGGAACAGGTCTGACTGGTGGAGAATGTGGAGACCTAAGATTCTCGCTTTTGGAGGAGCCTTTCTCCTGGGTATTACTGTGTTGCACTTGATGCCGGAGGTATTCAATCAAGGGGGCAGAGAAGAACTTCCACTCTTTATTTTATTGGGCTTTTTGATTCAAATTATCCTGGAAACATTTACGGGAGGAGTAGAACATGGACATGTCCATAAGAATCAGCAGCAATCCAGTTTTTTGTGGTCTAAGGCGGTCCCTGTCTTTATAGGCCTCACGCTACACGCCCTCTTGGAGGGAATGCCGATAAGTGGTATGTCCCATCACGATCATAGCCATCCTTATATTTGGGGCATATTTGTTCATAAATTCCCTGCTGCATTTGCGCTCATGGCCTATTTATTGGGAAGTGGCTTGAAGGGTCTTCAGGCCTGGCTGTTATTGATTATTTTCTCTTTGACTACCCCATTGGGTATTTGGATTGGGCACAGTGCAGTAAATCAAACCGATATAGACTTCTATTATCCTATATTTGTAGCCATTGTTGTTGGATCATTTCTGCATATAGCCACCATCGTCCTATTTGAATTCAGCAATCCGGAAGGACATAAATTCTCTTACATTCGATTGGCATTGATTCTACTCGGCTTATTGCTGGCTTTTTTGATTTGAGAAATTGGCTTTAATGCCAGCCTTTCAAGGCTTCGTAAACCCGATGTGTGGGCAACCCCATGACATTGGCATAAGACCCCTTGATGGCCTCAACTTTTACCCAGCCAATCCAATCCTGAATGCCATAGCCGCCTGCCTTGTCATAGGCCATACCGCTTTCCACGTAATAGTCGATCTCTTCAGCGCTTATCTTTCCCATTTTAACTTCGGTCAGATCAGTAAAGCGCTCGATGCGATGTCCTTGCCGTAGGCATACACCGGTATAAACAGTATGCCATTGAGCAGATATGTTTTCAAGATAAGTTTTTGCCTCTTCAGCATTGGATGGTTTGCCCAGTAATTCCTCTCCTTTTACGACCACACTGTCTGCAGTAATAAGTAATTCCTTTTCCGACCGTTCAATGTGTTCTGATTTGAGTACGGCGAGATATTCAGCTGCTTCAGAAAGGGCAATGCCCGGAGGCAGAATTTCCTCAATCTCAGCCACCCGAACAGTGAACTCAATATCCATGGCCTCTAGTAATTGCTTGCGTCGAGGAGAGGCACTTCCAAGAACGATTGGATGATCTTTGGAAATCATTAGTTGACTTTCATAATGAGTATGAGAAAAATTCCGGAAAACATGATGTACTTGGCGAATTGGCTTAAAAAATGGTATTGTTTCTTGGTTTTAGCTCGTCTCAACAAAAACTCATTTGCCAAAACTGGTAAAACAATAAAAATGCTGAGATAAACCAGGCGCATATAGAGTCCTTCTGTTAGAAATATACCTGCGAGGTAGATCAGTATGAGAAATAATACAGTATTCACTGCCGTGGCAACATTTTTCGCGAAAGGAATGCCGTAAGCGATAGGCAGCGTGTGGCAATTGTTCAACCGATCTCCTTCCATGTCTTCGATGTCTTTAATGATTTCTCTGAAAAGCGTACTAAAAAAGGCGAACAACGAGAAAATGCCAAATTGAAAGGCGAGATCTTTGAAGTCGTACCAGTCTCCCTCCAACACATTAAAAATAGTTTCCCTTTCTGCGAAAGCCACTATTATCGCAGTGAAGGCACAGAAAAGCCCAACAAAAATATTTCCTCCCAATGCTGTACGCTTTAGCACCTTGCTGTAAAGCCACAAAGACATCACTGCACCAATGTAAAGCCCTGCAAGGAAGAGATTATTCACGTACCAGGCCAAGTAAACAGCCAGGAGCAATCCAATCAACAAAACAAAAAAATAAAAGCGCATGGCTTTTCTCAAACTGAGGTGTTTTCCGAGCGTTTGTCGATCGGGTTTGTTGATGCGGTCAATATTGTAGTCGTATATATCATTGATGATATAACCTCCCGCGGCTATGATGACAGTACTCAGAACTAGGAGTGCAAAGTGAAAATCATCTAATACCGGTGTGAGGCGATGCTCCTCCAATTTAGGGATAAGGAAAAAATACTGAAGGAAATACTGCAGGACAACGATCATGAGCAGGTTCTTCCAGCGGATAAGGCGAAAAAACACCCTCATATCTTGCAGGATGCGCTTTAGAACCATTGTTCGTTGAGTTTTAGTACTTTCTCAATCACATCTCGTACACACCCTTTACCACCTTCGTAAGGAGAGATGTAATCGGCGACTTTCTTTACCTCGGGTATGGCGTCGGTTGGACAACAACCAAGTCCGACGCGCTTAATGACGGGCAAGTCAGGCATATCGTCCCCAATGTACAGGCAGGAATTATTATTGGATATTTTTCCCTCTTCCAGCAAGGATTCGTACAGACCAATTTTGTCGTGTATTCCACTGTAAAATTGTTCAACACCCATTGATTCAAACCGCTTTTGCACGCCGGTACTGTTCCCCCCGGTAATTATAACGGTGGAATACCCACTCTGTACCAATTTCTTCAGCGCATAGCCATCCCGGGTGGTCACCCTTCGGAGCATATCGCCATTCTCGGCTAAAAGCAATCCACCATCTGTAAAAACGCCATCCACATCAAAAATGAATGTGTCAATCTTTCTAAATGCATCAAATAGCTTAGACATGCAGAGTATTATTTCTGTGTTCAAAAACGCTAACCATGAACCTATTCCACCATTCAAAGCCCTCCTTATCAGGTTTTGGCTTCCGGGCGATCTTGATGTCAAGTATCCTGGTCCGTTTTTAAATAAATGATCTTATCAAAACTCAATCCGCAACATAGGCGTTCATTTCTATAAAAAGCGAACAACAGTGAATAAGGCCACGCAATCCTATTTGACAATCAGGCTTTTAAAGGAGCCTCGAGTCAAAGAGCACAATAATAAATCATATAATTGAGTAATTTAATTAAATCATTTAAGTTTACTTAAAGGACATTGAGAACTACATGAAAGCAACCGATCAGAAAGAAGCCTTCGAGCCGTTCAAATTTATAGCGCTTAAAGTGTATACCTCTACAGAGTGGTTGGCGGGCAATAAAAAGAAATACCGCCAGGTATTCGATCGGACAGAAGTAAGTTTCATCTACGTCGAGCTGAGCTTGGCAAATAAGTCGTTTGATAAGGCGGACTGGATGGCTGATATCCACCTGAAGTGTTTCAACGCGAAAGGAAATACTGAAATTTGCGATTTACATTACCATAAAAAAGTCAATAAATACGACCAGACGCTCTATGTGCGTGAGGGATGGGGCAACAAATCAAAGAGCAGTTTCTGGAAAAGGGGCACTTACTACTGGGAGGCTTGGATTGGTGGTAAAAAGATCTCCACAAAGTATTTTTATATTGAAGAAAGTGACACCAATTCTGCAATAGACCAGGAAAGAAATCTGCCTGAACGGTATGCCACAGTTAAATCCATTCGATTATTTGAGGGGCCTTATGATGATCAACCTGAAGAGGATCGTCGCTATCTCAAGGCATTCAACAAAGACGAAACGAGATATATATACTGCGATGTGGAACTCAACAACAACAATCAACGCAGAAAATGGCATTGCGAGCTATTCATTAAATTCTATAATGCCGCTCGTGAACTTAAGGGACAAGTGGTTAAACTCGTCAGGGTGCAGGGTATGGATCCCGATATTGAAATCACAGCCGGGTGGGGCGCCAATCGACCTGGAAGTTGGCGTGAGGGAAGTTACACCGCCGAATTTGTTTTTATGGACCAGCTCATTGCAGTTATTCCATTTTCTGTAGGCGATCAGGTGGTGCCTGGAGACGTTCAGATGCTCTTGCCAGGTTGGCCGAATTTTCTTTTGCCGCATAGTGAGGATATGGAAGAGGAGTTCTCCAACTGGCAGAAAAAACTTGATGAGCTGATTGGTCTCCAGGAAATAAAGGATAAAATCAGGGATCACTCCCTTTACATCAAGTTTCTCAGGCTGCGTCGCTCCAAGGGAATCAAGGATAAAACTGCCATTAATATACACTCGGTATTCATAGGTAATCCAGGGACGGGCAAGACCACGGTCGCTAAAATGATAGGAAAGTTGTACCACAACATGGGCCTGCTTAGTCGTGGACATGTGCACGAGGTGGATCGAGTAGACCTGGTTGGAGAATATATTGGCCAAACTGCACCTAAGGTAAAAGAAGCTATAGACAACGCCCGGGGTGGTGTGCTTTTCATAGACGAAGCCTACGCTTTGGCGCGGAAAAACGATGATTCTAAGGATTTTGGGAAAGAGGTCATAGAGATTCTCATCAAGGAAATGTCCAATGGTCCCGGAGATCTTGCAGTCATTGTTGCCGGGTATCCGGAAGAGATGGAGTTCTTTCTTGATTCTAATCCAGGACTGAAGTCCAGATTCAAGCACGTCTTCGAGTTCAGGGACTACCTTCCCGAAGAATTGATGGACATTGCCGTTTACCTGGCGGAAAAGCAAAAGGTAAAATTAAGTCCGGGTGCAAAAAATGCTTTGCAGAAAATCATCATCCGGGCTTTTAGAAAAAGAGACAAAAGCTTTGGCAATGCCCGGTTTGTCCACGATTTGATTGAGAAAGCCAAGATCAATCTCGGACTTCGAATCATGAAAACTGAAGAACCGGATGCCTTGAGTAAGCGAGAACTTTTGACTATTCTCAAAGAGGATGTACTCAACATTCAGCATGCGTTCATTAAGCCCAGGCTGCAACTGCCTATTGACGAAGAGGAGTTGCAATATGCCCTCCAACAACTGGACAATCTGGTTGGCCTGGAGAAGGTAAAGAAGTCGGTGCACGAGCTGGTCGATTTGGTGCGCTACCATTTGGAACGCGGACACGATGTTTTAAACTATTTCAATCTTCACACCCTGCTCATTGGAAATCCCGGGACAGGTAAAACAACCGTTGCGCGAATTCTCGCCGCCATTTACAAGGCCCTGGGTATTCTGGAGCGCGGACATCTCGTAGAAACGGATCGGCAGGGTATGGTGGCCGGATATGTAGGACAAACAGCCATAAAAACAGACGAAAAGGTAAATGAAGCTGTAGGAGGCGTTCTCTTTATCGATGAAGCTTATGCCTTATCCCAGCCCTCACAGTCAACTTCGAGTGATTTTGGCTCAGAGGTCATACAAGTGCTTATTAAGCGCATGGAGGATCGTAAAAAAGACTTCTTTTTATTTGCTGCCGGTTACCCGGACAACATGGAGTTGTTCCTCAATTCTAATCCGGGCTTTAAATCAAGATTTGATCAATTGTTGTACTTCGAGGATTATTCAGTCGAGGAACTCTTGCAGATCTTTAAAAACATGTTGAATACGGCCAATTACCGCATCGCCGAAAAGGCGCTTCAAGAGGTAAGGGATCAAATAGTCGAGTTGTACGACAATCGAGATAAATATTTTGGAAATGCACGCCGCATTCGCCTGATGGCAGATCAGATTATTCGCAATCATAATCTGAGGGCAGCCAAATCTCAGGATGATGTATCCTCGGTTATTGAACTGGGGGATGTGCAGGGTACACAGGATACACCAAGTGAATGGAAAGCGCCCAAGAAGACCATCGGGTTTCAGAAATCTTCTGGTAAAGCCTCCTCTTAAAAGGGCAGTGGCTTCCAGGTAAAAGGAATCAGGGAGAATTGTCTGGGTTTCAGTAACATGGAACTGTTGATGAACACGAGTCCTACAAAGAAAAGATCAATGCAAAGGTCATTTCCGGACTTTTGCTGAATTTGTTTCCACGCTTCCTTCATTTCTGAATTCCAATAAATGTCATCAAAGATGAGGAGGCATCGCCCCCCGATTTTTTCCCGCAGCATGTTATCATATATCAGGGTGGCTTTTTTGGTGTGGTTGCCATCTATAAATACCAGGTCAAAATTCTCTTTTTCAAGAAGCTCAGGTAATACTTTTTCGAATCTTCCATTGATGACTTGCGCCTCGTAAGCACCCACTTGACGAAGTGCCTTTCTCGTATAATTACTAAGCCGCTCTGACCCCTCAATGCCGGTGTAGCTGGCTTTTTTTCTAGCACCTGCCAGGTAAGAGCTTCCAACGCCAAGACAGGTACCCAATTCCAGGATGTTTTCAGCTTCCCACCACCACACCAGGCGTGCGAGCCACTTTCCTTTGAATTCAGGGCTGCTGGAACTTTGATATACAGCGCGAACACTTCGAATAGAACCAGAGCCATAAACAGATTGTGAGCCAGCCCCGTAATCTGTCCATTCCAGCATTTCCCTGCTGAGAGACAATTCCTCTCTCCAGGTGCGTACATCGCCGAATAGATAAAACCGGCGTTGGTCATCCAGGATTTGAAGGCAGAAATCATAAATTTTATCATGATGAATCCTGTATCTGTTTTTAGCGCGCCAGTAAAAAACCATAAACTGGAAAGCCCTCCATGCCAGTATTTTAAAAGCTGTAAATGATCTCATGTTTCTATAGACTGCCTGACAGGAATGATGCCTGTCTGTAAAACTGTGTAAAAGTACTTTTTCGTTGGGAAATATCTTTGGTGTCGGGAATCAACCAGTGAGCGGCAATACTGTTATGATATGCGTTCTTTTAATAACTTTATAGATAAAAAAACATGCCAGCAATGAGAATTATCCTGACTATTAGCGCCTTTGCTTTTTCGATTTTATTCCTGTCGGCTCAATCAAACCTCTCTTTTGAGGACAGATCTCAGGACTTTTTTATCGATGAGCAGTTAGGCGTGTTGCCGCTATGCGTGAGTGACTTTAATGGTGATTTCAGGGATGATGTCCTGACCGTTCCCGGACAGGAATATTTCCAGCTTTCCCTGCAACTGGAGGATGGGAGATATCATCACATGAAATTGGATGACCTGCCTGAAGGAGTGGGTTCTGTTTGGGCGATTACAGCTGCAGATGTAAACGGAGACGGTTTCAATGAAGCCATTATTGGGTTTACGAACGGAGCTTTTATCTACAAAAATGACCTGGTGAACAATCGCTTTGAATTAGAACAATTGGAACGAGAGACCTTTAGCCAAAATATCAGTCTCGCTGATGTCAATGAGGATGGCGTGATTGATGCCTTCATCTGCGACGATATCGGGTACAATGTTTTGTACTACGGGAATGCATCTACCAATGGGATGGATCTGGGATTTGTATTTGATCAGGATACAGCCTTTGCCAATGGCGGAAATTACGGCAGCGCTTTTACTGATGTCGATGGTGATTGTGATATGGACCTCTACCTGGCGAAATGTAAGCAAGGCGAGACAGATCCGACCTCTCCCGACAGGATCAATCTTCTTTATATGAATGACAATGGCACCTGGGTAGAAGAAGGAGCGCAACGAAATGTAGCCTCGGGCGCACAGAGTTGGACCGGCACCTTTGGGGATTTGGACAATGATCTCGATCCGGATCTGCTCATTACGAATCACACAGACTCCAATATGCTTCTGCTCAATGACGGCAATGGCAATTTTCAAAATATTGCTGCCTCAGGCTTTCGAACAACTGACTTTCCTCTGCAATCAATTTTGAGAGATTTGGACAACAACGGATATCTGGATATTCTCCTAACGGGTACAAGACATGTCATTTTTCTCAACCAGGGCAATATGGAGTTTATAGAATTTCCCATGGACGATTTCTGTTGTGGAAATGATATGTTGAGTGCCGGTGTAGGCGACCTCAACAGTGATGGTTTTCTCGATGTATATGGCAACTTTGGAAATGTCTACAATGTTCCCTCTAATTTGCCCGACCGAGTGTTTTTTAACGAGGGCAACGAGAATCATTGGGTTGGACTGGATGTTCTGGATGACGCTCCCTCCAGAAATGCGATTGGATCCAAAGTGTTTTTGTATACGCCTTCAGGCATCCAGATGCGCGAAAT
>Ga0102929_1001309_pt1 | contig 14823 bp, 10 predicted proteins | sample SalPonR1_B_D2_MG_FD_78510 | JGI IMG/M metagenome (GOLD analysis project Ga0102929, IMG submission 78510) | Salt pond soil microbial communities from South San Francisco under conditions of wetland restoration - Salt Pond MetaG R1_B_D2_MG | ecosystem: Environmental > Aquatic > Marine > Intertidal... | reverse complement strand
GGCTCGTTATCCGGCTTCATCGAGGCACACGAGCTGGGACCCGATGCGCTGTCTCTGTCGAAGGAGCAATGCCGCCGGCAGGCGGAAGGCCGCAGGGGCAGCGTGAAGTCCTTCCTGTTGCCCCGGCGACACGAGGGCGGCCGTTGCCCGCGCCGAGGCGCCCGGTTGCGGCACATTACGGTCTCCGGCCGAAGCGCCTGGTTCTGTCCCGACTGCCAGCCGCTCAGCTGACCAGCGCCGAGAACAGGCGGCGCACCGTTGCGGCCGCCGGTTCCGCCACTGCGTGCCCGTGCAGGCGCGCGCAGGGGCCCTCGCCCGCCAGCAGTTTCCCGTCCCTGTCGTAACCGACAGACTGGAAGGTCCAGCGCCCGCGCAGGTTCTTCACCTGCCCGAGATGGCAGCCGTCGCCGTCGAATACGGCATGCAGGTCCTGGCGCAGTTGCAGCAGCTCGATGTGCGCCGGATCACCCGGCCCGGCCACCGGCTCGAAACGATAGCGCGCCACGCCGCTGCCGCCGTCGGCGAACAGGGTATTCAGAGGCGCGAAACTGAGTCGGTGGTGGACGGTGGGTCCCAGGCGGAGCAGACCGAGATAGTGCTCGTCCGTGCCGTAGCCCACGTTGGTCTTCCATCCGTAGCCGGGAAAGTCAGACTCCAGCTCGTGCATGAGCCGGTCGCGGGCGACCTTCGCCAGCACCGAGGCCGCCGCAATCGACAGCGAGCGGCGATCGCCCTTGACGAACGTTTTCACCGGGCAGGCCAGGCCAGGTGCGGCCCGGCCGTCCACCAGCGCGGCATCCGGCGCCACGCCCATGGCCTCGACGGCGCGCTGCATGGCAAGGAGATTGGCCCGGTAGATGTTGAACTCGTCGATTTCCGCCACCGTCGCGACGCCGATGCCCGACACCGCTATGCGCCTGATCCGTTCGGCATAGTGGTCGCGTTCTCCGGCCGACAGGAGCTTGGAGTCCGTGAGGCCCCGCAGCGTGCGCGGCTTGGCCCCCGGCGGGAGGATGACGGCGGCGGCGACCACCGGTCCCGCGATGGGCGCGTAGCCCGCTTCGTCGACGCCGCACACCGTCCCCTTGAACTCTCGTTCCAGGTTCAGTGTTGGCCATTTGGGTAATCGCAGGCGGGCAGCCATGGTGCGCGGAGGTTATACCAATCCCGCCGGACTGTCTGCCCTGCCCGACGCCAGCGCAGGAAACGCTACATGCCGTCGTGGGCGATCTCCACCTCCATGCGCCCCTCCTTGCGGCACCAGTTGAGTTCGCGGGTGATGGTGGCCCGGCCGACAGGAAGCCGGTTGCGACGGTCATTCGCATTTCGCAACGCGCCGCATGCCGGGACGATCATTGAGGAAGCGCAATGCAGGGCGCCGCACCGGCTCCGATACTGACGACCATGGCGATGTCGGAGACCGCCTGAATGGACAGCGTAATGACGCTCACGATGAACCCCACACTGGACATCGGCCTCAGCGTGGACAGCCTCGTGCCGGGCAAGAAGCTGCGCAGCGAGACCGTCCGCCGGGAGCCCGGCGGCGGCGGTATCAACGTTGCGCGGGGTATCAGGCGCCTTGGCGGCGACGTCTGCGCCCTGTTCCCGGGTGACGACGTCATCGGCGCTCGCCTCGAGAGCCTGTTGCAGGAGCGCTCCGTCCCACGACGGCGACTGCCGATCCGGGGCACGGTCCGGGAAGGTATCTCGGTCTGGGTGCGTGACGAAGGGGCCCTGTTTCATTTCGTGATGCCCGGACCCGAACTCGGCGAGGACGAGGCGCAGCTCGCTCTGGACGCCGTGCTGGATCACGAGCCTTGTCCCGACTGGCTCGTCGCCAGCGGCAGCCTGCCGCCCGGGGTCGACGACAATTTCTATGCCCGGCTCGCACGTGCGGCCAGCGAGCGGGGCATCCGCTTCGTCCTCGACAGCCACGGCGCCCCGCTGCGTGCCGCATTGCGGGAGCGCTCGTACCTGGTCAAGTGCAACCGGCGCGAATTCACCGCGCTGGTCGGAGCCGACGACCCCGGCGCGGCCGAGGTGCGGGAAATCGCTCGCGGACTCGCGGCGGAGTCGGACGTGCGGGCGCTCGTGATCACGCTTGGCGCCGACGGCGCCCTCCTCACCACCCGCGACGATCAGGTGAGATTTCGACCGCCCCGGGTGGAGCCGCGAAGCCCCGTCGGCGCGGGGGACAGTTTCGTGGCCGCCTGCGTGCACGAACTTGCCACCGGCGGCTCTCTGCGCGACGCGATACACAGCGGTGTGGCCGGTGCCGCCGCTGCGGTGAAGACGCCCGGTACGGAACTGTTCGACCTGGAGGACTATCGCCGCATCCGCGAAAGAACCGAGGAATGCACCGACATCGAAGGAGAGCAAGCATGAAACACGAACTACCCGATCTGCCCTACGCCATGGATGCGCTGGCACCACACATCTCGGAGGAGACCCTCGAATACCACTGGGGCAAGCACCACCGGAAATACGTCGATAACCTGAATGACCTGATAGCGGGGACCGAGTTCGAGAACAGCGCGCTCGACGAGATCGTCGCGAACGCCGGCGCGGGTGACCTGTTCAACAACGCCGCGCAGACCTGGAACCACGATTTCTACTGGCGCTGCATGAGCCCGGACGGCGGCGGACGGCCCACCGGCGCGCTGGCGGACGCCATCGACAGCAGTTTCGAGTCCTTCGACGCCTTCCGCGAGGCCTTCAGCGATGCCGGCAAGAAGGCATTCGGATCCGCCTGGGTCTGGCTGATCGACACCGGCAGCGGCGTCGTGTCCATCGAGACGACGCCCAACGCGGAGACGCCGCTGATGCACGGCCGCGTCGCGCTGCTCACCTGCGACGTCTGGGAGCATGCGTATTACATCGACTACAGGAACGACAAGGCGAGCTATCTCGACGCTTTCTGGGAGATCGTGAACTGGGATTTCGTCGCCTCACGACTCCAGGCGTGAGCGTACAGGCCAACACGCACGCGGAGAGCTTCAGTCTGCAGGACTACCAGGCGGTAGTGCTGGATCTCGATGGTGTTATCACCCGCAGCCAGGACCTGCACGCGCGGTCCTGGAAGCGGGCGTTCGACGAGTTCCTGCACGCCCGCTGGCAAGAGGCAGACGGTGACGGTCGGCGTTACCGCCCTTTCGAGATCGATCCGGAGTACCTGCGCTACGTGGACGGCAAACCCCGTTACGACGGCGTCAGGGACTTCCTGCGTGCCCGGGGAATCGCGCTGGACGAAGGCGGCCCGGACGACCCGCCGGGCCATGACAGCGTCCAGGCACTGGGCAACCGGAAGAACGAACTCTTTCTCGAGCTGCTCGACCAGGAGGGTGTGGAGGTCTACGAAGACTCCCTGGACTTCCTGTGCCTCGCGCGCTGCATGGGACTCTGTGCCTCCGTGGTGTCGTCGAGCCGGAACTGCGCGGCCCTGCTGACCGCGGCGGGCGCCGCCGAGTGCTTCGACGGCAAGGTGGACGGAAGGGACGTGGAAGAGCGCCACCTGGCAGGCAAACCCGCCCCCGACATCTTCCTGGCGGCGGCCGACGATCTGGATGTGACGCCGGCCGACTGTATCGCGGTTGAGGATGCCGTGGCCGGCGTCGAGGCCGCCCGCCGGGCCGGTTACGGCTGCGTGATCGGGCTGAACCGGGCACGGGAGCAGCAGGCGCAGGCCCTCGCCCGAAGAGGTGCCCACCGGGTCGTCAGCTCGCTTGCAGAGCTGAGCGCCAACGAGACCGGGGGAGACAGCGGCGCGGCGGCAGGTGTTTCCGGGCTGCCGCTCGAGGCGCTGCGAGAGCGTCTGGGCACTCGCACCCCTGCCCTGTTCCTCGATTTCGACGGCACCCTCACGCCCATCGTGGACCGGCCCTCCGATGCGGTCCTTGGCGAATCGATGCGGACCGTGCTCGGCCAGGTGTCCCGCAGCTTCCGGACCGCCGTTATCAGCGGCCGCGATCTCGCCGATGTCCGCGAGCGGGTCGGCATCGACGGGCTGGTCTACGCCGGCAGTCACGGCTTCGATATTCTCCTCCCGGACGGAGGCAAGCACAGCCCGGAGGCGGCCCGGGACGCCCTGCCCGCCCTTGCCGAGGCCGCCGATGCCATGGAGGAGCGCCTCCGCGACGTCGAGGGCGCGTTCGTCGAGCGGAAGCGCTTCGCCGTCGCCGTGCATTACCGGCTGGCCGAAGACGAGCGGCGCGAGGAGATCGAGCAGGCGGTCGACCAGATCGCCGTGCGGCATCCCGAACTGCGCAAGCGGGGCGGCAAGAAGATCTTCGAGTTCGTGCCCGATATCGACTGGGACAAGGGCGAGGCCCTGCGGTTGCTCCTCGACGTAATGGAGCTGGCGGAAGACCCGGCCACGACTCCGATCTATATCGGTGACGATGTGACCGACGAGGACGCCTTCGCCGTCCTCGAGGATCGCGGCATCGGCATCGCCGTGGGCCGGGAACCCGGGGAGACAGTGGCGTCTCTCACGCTCACGGACGTCGATGCGGTGCGCCGCCTGCTATGCTGGCTGTGCCGGCGAGGGTGCTCTGCGGCATGAGCGGCTGGGAATTCGTCTACGAGGATTACCGGCCGGGCCAGCAACGCCTGCGCGAGGCCCTGTGCACCACCGGCAACGGCTATTTCGCGAGCCGCGGTGCCGCGCCCGAGGAGCGGGCGGGCACGCATCATTATCCGGGCACCTACGTCGCCGGCTGCTATAACCGGCTCGCCACGGAGATCGCGGGCAAGACCGTCGTCAACGAGTCGCTGGTGAACGTGCCGAACTGGCTGCCGCTCGCATTCGCCATCGGTGACGACGACTGGCTGTCCCTCGACGAGGTCGAGATCCTCGAATACCACCAGGCCCTGGAGCTCGCCAGGGGCGTGCTGCGCCGCGACGTCACCTTCTCCGACCACCGGGGTCGGGAGACCCGGATTGCGCAGTGGCGCTTCGTCCACATGGACCGCATGCACGCGGCCGCGCTGCACACCCGGTTCGTGCCCCTGAACTGGTCCGGCGGCCTCCGCGTACGGAGCGCGCTCGACGGCCGGGTGCGCAACGACGGCGTCGAACGCTACAGCGAACTGGCGAGCCGCCATCTGCAGACCCGTGACGTGCGGGTGGTCGATCGGCGCACGATCGCGCTGACGGCACGGACCAGCGATTCGGGGCTCGTGATCAGCGAGGCGGCCTCCACCCGTTTCTACCGGGACGAGGAGTTGTGGGACCCCATCCCGGACATCGACGAGCGCAGCGACTACATCGCCCAGGTCTTCCACCTGGACGTCGAGCGCCACGAGCCGCTGGTGGTGGAGAAGCTGGTTGCACTCTACACCTCGCGGGATGCCGCCATCTACCGGCCCGACCGGGAGGCCTGCAAGGATGCGGCCGCGATGCCCAGGATCGGCGTACTGTGCCGGGAACACGAGGTGATCTGGGACCACCTGTGGCGGCGTTTCGCCTTCGAGATCACCCACGACGACAGCGAGGAAGGCGGCCGGACGGAACGCATCCTGCGCCTCCACGTTTTCCACCTCCTGCAGACCTGCTCACCGATTGCGATGGACCTGGATGTGAGCGTGCCGGCGCGGGGGCTCCACGGCGAGGCCTACCGCGGGCACATCTTCTGGGACGAGCTGTTCATCTTCCCGCTGCTGAACCTGCGCATACCGAACATCACGCGGGCGCTGCTGGAATACCGCTTCCGGCGGCTCGACGAGGCGCGGCGAGCCGCGCTGGCGGCGGGCTACCGGGGCGCCATGTACCCCTGGCAGAGCGGCAGCAACGGCAGTGAAGAGAGCCAGCGGCTGCATCTCAATCCGCAGTCCGGCCGCTGGATACCCGACAACAGCCGCCGCCAGCACCATGTCAACTCGGCGATCGCCTTCAACATCTGGCAGTACTACCAGGTCACCGAGGATATCGACTTCCTGGCATTCATCGGCGCCGAGATGATCCTGGAGATCGCCCGCTTCTGGAGCAGCATCGCCGGGTTCGACGAGGCACACGGCCGCTACGAGATACGCGGCGTCATGGGGCCCGACGAGTATCACGACGACTATCCGGGCAGCGAGGGCCGCGGGCTGGACAATAACGCCTATACCAACGTGATGGCGGTGTGGGTGCTGAGAACGGCGCTGTCACTGGAACGGGTGCTCGGCCGACAGCGCTGGGACGAACTCTGCCGGCTGCTGGACCTCGACGACGAGGAACGCGCGCGCTGGCAGGACATCACCCGGCGCATGTTCGTGCCCTTCCATGACGACGGCGTCATCAGCCAGTTCGAAGGCTACGAGGATCTGGAGGAACTCGACTGGGAGGGTTACCAGGAGCGCTACGACGACATCCAGCGTCTGGACCGCATCCTGGAGGCCGAGGACGACACGCCCAACCGCTACAAGGCGTCCAAACAGGCAGACGTGCTGATGCTGTTCTACCTGCTGTCCGCGGACGAACTTCGAGAGCTGTTCGAGGGCATGGGCTACCCGCTGGCAGCCGACGCAATACCCCGCAACATCGAGTACTACCTGGCCCGCACATCACACGGGTCCACGCTGAGCCGCGTCGTGCATTCCTGGGTCCTGGCCCGGGCCAATCGTGAAGGCGCCTGGGAGCTGTTCTGCGACGCTCTGCGCAGCGACGTGGCCGACATACAGGGCGGCACCACCTCGGAAGGCATCCATGCCGGGGCCATGGCGGGCTCCGTGGACCTGGTGCAGCGCTGCTTCACCGGCATCGAGACCCGCCGCAACACGCTGCGGCTGGACCCCTGCCTGCCGGACGCCCTGGAACGGCTCAGGCTGCAGATCCGCTATCGCCAGCACACCCTGGATCTCACGATCACCCATGACAGCCTGAATGTGCGTTCGGAGCCCGGCCCCGAGCGTCCCATCCGCCTCCACGTCAACGGCGAAGACCTCGAGTTCGCGCCTGGCGAGTCTCGCGAGTTTCACCTGGATCGGGGCTGCGATCCGGCGGCCGGAGGGGGCTAGCTTCGCCTCAGTCCCGTGCGATGGCCTGCAGGGATTCCATGTCGCAGAGGAAGCGCTCCACCGGCTCCGTGGCCACGGGCACCAGCAGTTCCCTGCGTTTCATGTCGGCGACGATGCGGCTGACGCTCTCCGGCGTCACACCCAGCATCTCGCCCATGTCCTGGCAGGTGAGCAGTTCCACCTCGCCCGCCGACGGCCCGTCCTCCGTGCGCTCGAGGAACAGAATGAGCCGCGCGACCCGGCTGCGGATGCGGCCGGTGGAGAACTCCGTGATCCAGAGATCGGCCTGGCGGACCTGGCCGTACAGCGTCTCCAGCAGCTTGATGTAGCGCTCGGGCTCTTCGCTGCGCAGCCGGCGCATGTGCAGCGAGGACCAGCAACGCGTATCGACGGGCCCCAGCGCGATGGCGCTGTGGGGATTCACGGGAGCCTCGCTGGCGCCGGCAGGCAGTCCGATGACTGCGCCCGGGCCGTGCAATCCAACGATGCGCGCCCGACCGTTCGGCAAATGGCGTACGAGTTTGACGATGCCTCCCCGTATTGCGTAAACACCCGATGCCTCGGCGCCTTCGCGGAACAGGATGGAATGCGGGTCGAAATGCCGCTCCGAAGACAGTGCCGTGCTGCCGTTGCACACGGCTTCCTCTTCCGCTCGCGCGAATGCGAATGGCTCGTAATCCCGGTTCAACTGCCTGAGAGGCGGCTCATTGCGAAGATGCTCAGCGCTGGTTGCCATTTGCGACTATCCCCTTTGTCTATGGTTGCTTAACCTGACGCGACCTTCCCGGTCGTCGTGACGCATCGGCCAACAAATCCCCGCCACTCTCCCGCATCCTTGCGCTCGCCCGCCCGGCTGCTTCGGCCTCGCCATTCCCTGGCGTGTGCCGTCCCTGGGGCGGGCGGCTCAACAGAGCTACCACTGAAGTCGATTTTCAATCTGCGGTCGATTCTCGTCCTGTTGCCCTTCGCGTCGAATACAGTCTGCGCTCGGCTGCCTCGCGCCGGTATCCCCAGATAAGGGTAGTCGGCTGTCGTGAAACCCTGAATCCGGTTGCGAATACGCAATGCGCGGCCGCCGGCAGCGACGCAGGCTTGAGTCTCATGAGCAGCGATTTCGCCAGGGATTTCGCCGACGTGAATGCGTCGGACACGGATTCGGTCGGCGGCAAGAACGCCTCGCTCGGCGAGATGCTCGGCCGGCTGGCCGACCGGGGCATCCGGGTGCCCGACGGCTTCGCCACCACGGCGCGGGCCTATCGTGCTTTCCTCGAGTACAACGAGCTGAGCGACCGCATCCAGGAAAAGCTCCAGGAACTGGCCGCCGGCGAGGTCTCGCTGGACCATGCAGGCCGCTCGGTACGCCAGATGATCAGCCACGGCGAATTCCCGGAAACCGTGGCCCAGGCCATCGCGGAGGCTTACGACGCGCTGGCCGGGCGCAGTGACCGCGATACCCCGGCGGTGGCGGTGCGCAGCAGCGCCACGGCAGAGGATCTGCCGGAGGCGAGCTTCGCCGGACAGCAGGAAACCTACCTCAATATCCGCGGACGCGATGCCCTGCTGAAGGCCTGCCGCCGCTGCTATGCCTCCCTGTTCACCGACCGGGCCATCGCCTACCGGGAGAAGCACGGCTTCGATCACCTCGAGGTCGCGCTCTCGGTCGGCGTACAGATCATGGTGCGCGCCGACAAGGCCGGGGCCGGCGTCATGTTCTCCATCGACACCGAGACCGGGTTCCCCCGGGTCGTGCTGATCAATGCGGCCTGGGGCCTCGGCGAGACGGTGGTCAGCGGCTCCGTGGACCCGGACGAATACCTGGTCTTCAAGCCGCTGCTCGGCAAGGACGGGTGCCGCCCGATCATCGAGAAGCATCTCGGCGGCAAGGAGAAACAGGTGGTCTACGGCAGTGGCGACGGCGGCAAGCCCACGCGCACGCTGCGCACCCCCGACGAGAAGCGCCTCGCGTTCGTACTGGACGACGAGGAGATCTGCCGCCTCGCCCGCTGGGCCGTACTGATCGAGGAGCACTACGAACGGCCAATGGACATCGAGTGGGCCAAGGACGGCGAGACCGGCGAGCTCATGATCGTGCAGGCGCGCCCGGAGACGGTGAAATCCCGGCAGCGACAGGCCTCGCTGACCACCCACGAGGTGAGCGGCACCGGCAGGCGGCTTCTGAGCGGCAATGCCATCGGCTCCGCGGCGGCGGCCGGCGAGGTGCGGGTCCTCACCGAGAAGATACCGCGGCGGGATTTCCCCGAGAATGCCATCCTGGTGACGACCATGACCGACCCGGACTGGGTGCCCATCATGCGCAAGGCTGCCGCCATCGTCACCGATCACGGCGGGCGGACCTCCCATGCGGCCATCGTCAGCCGGGAGCTCGGACTGCCGGCCATCGTCGGCACGGGTGATGCGACCGATACGCTGGAGGACGGCCAGGAGGTCACCGTCTCCTGTGCCGAGGGTGACCAGGGGTTCGTCTACGAGGGCACCGCCGACATCGAGCTCACCGAGACCGATGTGGACGAGATCCCGGACACGCGCACCGAGGTCATGCTGATCCTGGCCAATCCGGCCGCGGCGCTGCGCTGGTGGCCGCTGCCGGCCGACGGCATCGGCCTCGCCCGCATCGAGTTCATCATCAACAACACCATCAAGATCCATCCGCTGGCCCTCACCGGCTGGGACGACGTCGAGGACGCCGAAACCAGGCGCCGGATCGAGGCGATCACGGCGGGCTGGGACGACAAGCAGGAGTTCTTCGTGGACCGCCTCGCCCGGGGCATTGCACGGATCGCCGCCAGCCGGTATCCCGACCCGGTCATCGTGCGGCTGAGCGATTTCAAGACCAACGAATACGCCCAGCTTATCGGCGGCGAGGCCTTCGAGCCCCGGGAACCGAATCCGATGCTCGGCTGGCGGGGCGCGAGCCGCTACTACAGCGAGGAGTACGCACCCGGGTTCGCGCTGGAGTGCCGCGCCCTCGCCCGCGTGCGCGGGGAGATCGGCCTCGACAACGTGGTGGTCATGGTGCCCTTCTGCCGCACGCCCGAGGAAGGCGACCGGGTGCTCGAGACGATGGCGGAGCATGGTCTCGCCCGGGGCCGGGACGGCCTGGCCGTGTACGTGATGTGCGAGATCCCCTCGAACGTGCTCATGGCCCGGGAGTTCGCGGAACGCTTCGACGGCTTCTCCGTCGGCAGCAACGACCTTACCCAGCTGGTGCTGGGGGTCGACCGCGACTCCGACCGGCTCGCCCACCTGTTCGACGAACGCAGCCCCGCGGTCAAGCGCATGATCGCCGAGCTGATCCGGGAGGCCCATGATAAGGGCCTGCCGGTGGGACTGTGCGGTCAGGCGCCCAGCGACCATCCGGACTTCGCCCGCTTCCTGGTCGAGGCCGGCATCGACTCCATCTCGGTCACACCGGACGTCTTCCTGGAGGTGAAGCAACGCGTGGCCGAGGCTGAGCGCGACTGCGGGGAACCGGAGAGAGGCGACTGACGATGCAGATCCGGCCGTCCGGGACCTGGGCGCGCGGGCCGGCCGCGCCGGGCTGAGTCCGCCGGAGCGCTGCGATATGCCGCTGGATGTACCCTACCAGGGCCCGCTCGAGGACCTGCTCGACGACCTCGACGTATCGCTCGACGAGGGCCTGACGGAGCGCGAAGCCGGCAGGCGCCACGAGCGCCATGGTGCGAACCGCCTGCGTCGCTACCGCGCCCGGCCGGCGTGGCGCATCCTCACCGATCAGGTGGCGAGCCTGGTCGTACTGCTGCTGCTGGCGGCCACTGCGATCGCCGCCCTGTTCGGCCGCACCCTCGAGGCGGCCGCCATCGGCGCCGCACTGGTGGTCAACACGATAGTGGGCTTCTTCATGGAGTGGCGGGCCACGCGATCCATGGAATCGCTGCAGCAGATGGGCCGCGTCGAGGCGCGTGTGCGGCGCGACGGCAGGGAGGCGCGCATCGCCGCCGCTCGACTGGTGCCCGGTGACGTCTGCCTGCTCGAATCCGGGGACGTGGTGCCCGCCGACCTCCGGCTGGTGGAAACCAACCGGTTGCGCTGCGACGAGGCCGCCCTCACCGGCGAATCCGAACCCGTGGGCAAGGACGCGGAAGAGACCTACGAGCAGGATATCCCGCTCGGTGACCGCCGCAACATGGCGTGGAAGGGCGCGGCGGTCGTCGACGGCTCCGGGATCGGTGTGGTCGCGGCCATCGGCCAGGACACCGAACTCGGGCGCATTTCGGAACTGGTGGAAACCGCGGAGTCGGAAGCCACGCCGCTCGAGAAACGGCTGGAGCAACTCGGCGGGCGACTCGTCTGGCTCACGCTGGCGATCGCCGCCGCCACCACCGCGGCCGGTATCGCGGCGGGCAAGGAAGTGGCCGTGATGCTGGAGACCTCCCTCGCCCTCGCCATCGCGGCCGTGCCGGAAGGGCTGCCGGTGGTCGCCACCCTGGCGCTGGCGCGGGGGATGCAGCGCATGGCCCGCCGCAATGCAGTGGTCAAGCGTCTCTCCGCGGTCGAGGCCCTGGGGGCGGTGAATCTGATCCTGACCGACAAGACCGGCACGCTCACCGAGAACCGCATGACCCTCAGCCGCCTGGCGCTGGCGGACGGTGAGGTGGAGATCCGTCCGGACGAGGACGGCGCCCTCGGGGCGTGGCTGGACGACGAGCCGGCGGATCTGGGCGAGGTGCCGGCCGCGGCTCAGGCGCTGGAGGCGGGAGCGCTCTGCAACAACGCCAGCGTGGACGACGGGGAGGCCCTGGGCGATCCCACCGAGGTGGCGCTGGCGGCCGCCGCCGGCGGGCTCCACCGGTCCCGCTCCGACCTGCTGGAGGAAATGCCGGAGGAGCGTGAGGTCAGCTTCGACCCGGGCGTGAAGATGATGGCCACGTTTCACCGGGTGGACGGAGCGTACCGGGTCGCCGTCAAGGGAGCACCCGAAACGCTGCTGCAACGCTGTTCGCGGGTACAGACGGCGGACGGCACCCGCGAGCTGGACGCGGACGACATCGCCGAGTGGCAGGAGCGGGCCGGCAAAATGGCCGAACAGGGCCTGCGCGTGCTCGCCCTCGCCGAGAAGCGCACGGAGAACACGGCCGCGGAGCCCTACGGCGAGCTTACGCTGCTGGCGCTGGCGGGCCTGTACGATCCGCCGCGCCAGGGCATAGCCGAGGTCATGGCAGCCTGCCGCCGGGCGGGCATCCGCGTGGTCATGGTCACCGGCGATCATCTGGCCACCGCCCGCGCCATCGCCGCGGAGATCGGGCTGGTCGGCTCCGGGGAGCGGGCCAGGGACGCGAGCGGGCTCGGCGAACTCTCCGCAGCGGACGAGGAGACCCGGGAGAGGCTGCTGCGCTGCCGTGTCTTCGCCCGCATCAGCCCGGAGCAGAAACTCGAGCTGGCCCGCCTGCATCAGGAAGAAGGCGCCATCGTGGGCATGACCGGCGACGGTGTGAACGATGCCCCGGCCCTGAAACGAGCAGACATCGGCGTGGCCATGGGACAGCGCGGCACGCAGGTGGCGAAGGAGACGGCCGATATCGTGCTGACGGACGATGCCTTCGGCACCATCGTCACCGCCATCGCCTACGGGCGGACCATCTTCGACAATATCCGGCGCTTCATCGTCTATCTTCTGTCCGGCAATCTCGCGGAGATCATGGCGGTGTCCGCCGCCGCTGCCGTCGCTGCGCCGCTGCCGCTGCTGCCCCTGCAAATCCTCTATATCAATTTTGTCTCCGACGTGATGCCGGCCCTCGCGCTGGGGTTGGTGCCCGGCCGCGAGGACGCGCTGGAACGCCGTCCCCGCCGCACGGACGAGGCACTGGTCACGCCGCGGCACTGGGGCATCGTGACCGCCTGGGGGCTGCTGATCGCGGTCACCGTACTCGCCGCGTTCGCCACCGCGCTGACGGTGTTCGGGATGAGCACGCAGGAGGCGGTGGGCATCTCCTTCCTGTGCTTCGGCTTCACTCGCCTGTGGCACGTCTTCAACATGCGCCGGCGCCGCAGCGGCGTTTTCGCAAACGAGGTCGCGCGCTCGCCGTTGGTATGGCTGGCCATCGGCGCCGGCATCGCGCTGCTGCTCGCCGCCGCCTGGCTGCCGGGTCTCAGCACGGTCCTAATGCCGCAGGCTCCCGACGCCCGGGGCTGGGCCCTCGTGCTCGGTTTCTCCCTGATACCGCTGGTGCTGGGTCAACTGCTGGTATCCGTCGGCTGGCTCGCGACGGTGCGCGACGAGGAAATGGATGCGGATGGCGGTGCGGAAGGAGAGACGAACGACGCCCGGGGTGCCGGCAAGGATGCCAAGGACGGCAATCAAAACGCCGATTGATAATCCGCAATGAGCCGGCCGATGACGGCGGGCTACCGTCGCCCTATGGAAATCAGCAATTACTACGTTCCCGTCACCCTGATCCTGCCCATGATTGCGATCCTGGGTATCCTGTTCGTGACCGTCGCCATGAGCTTCGTGCTTCGGCGTCGGCGCAGGCGCGAGGGTGAGCGCTCGCCCGGGCCGGGCGAGGACCGCGATGCGGGGGACGACCGTTCAGGTTCGGGCCGGTAGTCCGCCCGGCAGATTTCACCGGGAAGACCGGGCAGCGCCCTGGCCCCCGAGGGCTTCCTCCAGTGCCGGACGCAACTCGGGGTAGCGATACTCGAAAACCCTCTCCAGGTTCCTCGCGGGCAACACCTTCTGTCCCGTCAGGTGCAGACGGGCGATCCCGCCGGCAATGAGTCGGTAGGCCGGTGCCGGTATGCGCAACAGCAGCGGCCGGTTCAGCACTGACGCCAGCGTCTGTGTGAACTCCTCGTGGCGCACCGGTTCCGGCGCCGTGTTGTTGAACGGCCCCGCGAGCGCGGCATCGCTCATCTGATCGATGAGGAGATCGACCAGATCCTGCCGGTGGATCCAGGATATCCACTGCCGGCCGCTGCCCACGACGGCCCCGAGTCCCTTCCGGAACAGGGGTGTCAGCCCCGACAGCATGCCCCCGCCGTGCCCCAGAACGACGCCCGTGCGGGACAGGCACACACGTACGCCGTACTCCCTCGCGGTTTCCGCGACGGACTCCCAGCGGATGCAGACCCGGGACTGGAACTCGTCGCCGGGCTCGGCGTCTTCGTCCAGTTCCTCGTCTCCCCGCGCGCCGTAATAGCCGACGGCCGAGCCGCTGACCAGCACGCGCGGCCGACTCTCTGCCGGCAGTCCGCCGATGAAGGACACTACCCCGCGGGTCACTTCCACGCGGCTGTCGGCGATCTCCTGGCGCACGTCCTCGTCCCAGCGATCCTCGCCGAGGTTCTTGCCGGCCAAGTTGACCACGGCGACCGGGAGTTCCCGTTCCCGGTCGGACGCGAGCTCTTCCAGGTCCTCGACGGCGCGTACCCGTGCCGAGAGCCGTTTCCGGGCTTTTTGCCGGTCCCGGGTGAGAACGTCCACGGCGACGCCGGCGTCCAGCAGCCGCTCGGTCAGCGCCGAGCCGATGAACCCGGTTGCTCCGGTGATCAGGACGCGGCCGCCGATCCGTTCCCTGAGATTCACCTGCGTCATGCCCCTCATTGTCCGCGGGCTTCTAGTTGCCCGCCATTTCCCTGAGCTTCTCGGCCTGCTCCTCGGTGATCGGATAGAAGTGGCCCAGGCCGCACGAGGCGCCCGGCGAGAGGCCGAAGCCGATGCTGTCCATCACGGTGATGATGTCCAGGTGGCAGAGCTGGTTCAGCGACGTGCGGTACATGAAGGTGTCATGCAGCGCCAGACCCGGGCACCGGTACGGCAGCTGGTTGCGGTACAGATCACCGTTCTTC
>Ga0102929_1001306_pt1 | contig 14831 bp, 11 predicted proteins | sample SalPonR1_B_D2_MG_FD_78510 | JGI IMG/M metagenome (GOLD analysis project Ga0102929, IMG submission 78510) | Salt pond soil microbial communities from South San Francisco under conditions of wetland restoration - Salt Pond MetaG R1_B_D2_MG | ecosystem: Environmental > Aquatic > Marine > Intertidal... | reverse complement strand
GTCGAGCTTCGGCATGGCCAGATCCAGCAGGATCATGTCGGGCTTGGTCTTGCGCAGCTGCTCAAGCCCCTCCCGGCCGTCCCGGGCAGTGCCCACAACCTCGATGTCCGGATATCTCTCGAAGAAAAACAGCAGGCCTTCCTCGATAATGGGGTGGTCATCGACAATCAGCAGCCGCATCCTGGCCATGAACCTTCCTTTTTTTCAAGCAAAGAAGCAGGGGAAACCGAAACCCCATTTGAAGAGAGCAGAAAACTGTCAGTAAAGTCCATATATAGCATTCCAATTCTCTGGGAACAAAGCTTTTCCGAAGGAAACCGGTCGTTGCTGCTGGCCGCCATTGTTTTACTTGTTCCACGAGAAAGGTTTCTTGACAAGGCCATGCCGGCAGACGCAACGGACTTTGCTGCCTGCCGTTTTTTGCCAGCAGCAGGAATCTGGGGTAAACTGAGAGCTCGTGCCTGCCCTTGCTTTTACCTCCTCTGCAACCACAGGTTCTCATGAACGACACCAGCGACGATGCCGAAACGCAAACCGGAAACTCAGAATCCAGGAAAGACCGGGAATTCCCGGTCGTCGGCATCGGCGCCTCGGCGGGCGGGATCGATGCACTCAAGAAGTTTTTCAGCCACCTTGAGAACGACACCGGCCTCGCCTTCGTGGTGATTCTGCACCTCAGCCGCGAACATGAAAGCAACCTGCCGGAACTGCTGGCCAAGCAGACTGAAATGCCGGTCAACTCCGCAGCCAAATCCCGGCAGCTGGCACCGAATCAGGTCTTCGTGATTCCGGCCAAATACGTACTTACCCTCGAGGGGCGGACCATTCAGCTGGCCGAACGCGAGCAAAAGCCGGGGCAGTTCAAGCCGATCGATCATTTTCTCGAATCCCTGGCCGAGCAGCTGGGTGAGAGGGCAGTCAGTGTCATCCTGTCCGGGACCGGCGCCGACGGTACGGCGGGGACCACCGCTGTCAAGGGAGCCGGCGGCATCACCTTTGCCCAGAGCGAGGACAGCGCCAGGTTCGCCGAAATGCCTCGCAACGCCGTCCAGTCCGGACACGTCGATCTGGTCCTGCCGCCCGCAGACATCGCCCGCGAACTCGGCGACCTGGTCCGCCATCCCTACCTGGGAAAATCCATGGAGCCGGCCGATGACAGCGCCACCGGCTGGGACCGGATCCAGCAGCTGCTGAAGTCCACCGGTCTCGATTTCTCGCAATACAAGCCAAGCACCGTCCGGCGCCGCATTACCCGCCGCATGGCCATTCACAAACTGGCAAAGCTGTCGGACTACGCCGCCCTGCTGCAGGATGATGCCCAAGAGCTCAAGGCCCTGCGCGAAGACCTGCTGATCAAGGTCACCGCTTTCTTCCGGGATGCGGAAGCTTTCGAAGCTCTGCAGGAGAAGGTTCTGCCGCAGATCTTCGCCTGCAAGGAGGACGACCAGCCGATCCGGATCTGGGTTCCCGGCTGCGCGACCGGCGAGGAGGTCTACAGCCTGGCGATGGTGCTGACCGAGTTTCTCAGCGACAAAAAAGCCTATCTGTCGGTGCAGATCTTCGGTTCCGATGTCAGCGAGGGCGCGATCGAAAAAGCCCGTCAGGGATTCTATCTGGAAAGTCGTCTCGCCGGGGTCGCCGAGAGCCGCCGCAGCAAATTCTTCGCTCCGGCCGACGGTGGCTTTCAGGTCAAGAAACATCTACGCGAAATGTGCATCTTTGCTCGCCAGGATTTTATCAGCGATCCGCCGTTTTCCCGGTTGGATCTGATCAGCTGCCGCAATGTGCTGATTTATTTCAGTAGTGCCCTGCAGAGGAAAGTGCTGCCTATTTTCCACTACGCGCTCAATGCCGACGGTTTTCTGATGCTGGGGGCTTCCGAAAACATCGGCCAGGCCGGCGAACTGTTCGCCAGCGTCGACAAGAAAAATCGCATCTACCGCCGGAAAAAGGCGCCGCAGCATAGCGCGATCGAATACTGGCCCTGGCGGCAGAGGCAGCGCCGCCCCTCCGCCAAGGACGAGGCCCACCCGCGGCGACAGCAAAGCGATGAGCAAAATTTACATCGGGAAGTCGACCGTTTTCTTCTGCGCAAACTCGATCCGGCAGCGCTCCTGGTCGATGATGACTGGAATGTCGTTGAGTTCCGCGGCGACACCAGTCCCTTCATCGAGCATCCGCCGGGCAAGGCCAGCCTGAACCTGCTGAAGATGACCCGGAACATGCTGCGCGCCGACCTGCGCACTCTGCTGCAGCGGGCGAAACAGCAGGAATCAACCCAAAGAAAGGAGGGCTTGCCACTGGACGGACCCCAGAGTCGGCAATTCACTCTGGAAGTGAGTCCGCTGGAGTTCGACCAGGAATCCTTTTATCTGGTCCGGTTCATGCCCGCAACGGCTGTGGACGAACCGGAAGCGGCCGAAGAGCCTGCTGAAAAGAAATCAGAGTCCGAGCTCAGGAAAGAAAATCGCCGGCTGCAGGAGGAGCTGACGCGCAGTCACGAATATAACCAGCAGCTCGCCGAGGAGAAGGATGAAGCGGTGGAGGACCTGAAGGCCGCCAACGAGGAGATCCTCTCCAGCAATGAAGAGCTGCAGAGCATCAACGAGGAGATTGAAACGGCCAAGGAGGAACTGGAGTCGAGCAACGAGGAACTGACTACGGTCAACCAAGAGCTGCAAAACCGCAACGAGGAGCTGGCCCAGGCGCATAACGACTTGAGCAACCTGATCTCGAGCGTGCAGATTCCCTTCGTCATCGTCAGGAACGACATGAAGATCCGTCGGGTCAGCGACAATGCCGAGGAATTGCTGCAGGTCACGCCCGGCGATGTCGGCCGCTCCCTGACCGATCTCTCGCTGAGTTTTGAGTTTTCCGATCTGGAGCAGGCCCTGCGCGAGGTCATAGATTCCGGCAAGGAGATGGAGCGGGAGATCCGCGATCGCAAGGGCCGCTGGAACCTGCTGCGCCTGCGCCCCTACCGCACTGAAAAGGGCGGGGGAATCCAGGGGGCGGTTCTGGCCCTGTTCGATATCGATCGGCTCAAGCACAGCATGGAACAGGTGGAAGAGGCCTACAAGTACTCCCTGCAGATTGTGGATACCATCAAGGATCCGCTGCTGGTGCTCGATGAAGACCTGCGGGTCAGGAAAGCCAATCCGGCCTTCTACCAGAAATTCCAGGTCAGTCCCCGGCAGACCGAGGGCGAAAAGGTCTACAGCCTGGGTGCGGGCCAGTGGCACCAGGCTGATCTGCGGCGTCTGCTGGAAGAGATCCTGCCGCAGAGCACCCAGATGGACAATTACCTGTTGGAGTTCGACTTTCCCCACCTGGGACCGCGGGTCATGATGCTGTCCGCGCGCCAGATGCAGGGCGGCACCGCCTCTCCGGAATCGATCCTGCTGGCCATCCGGGACGTCACCGAACAAAAGCAGAGCGAGGAATTTCTGCGCCGGGCCAAGCAGGCCGCCGAAGAGGCCAGCCGGGCCAAGTCCGAGTTCCTGGCCAATATCAGCCATGAAATCCGGACGCCGATCACGGTGATCCTCTCCGCGGTGCAGTACCTGCGTGACACGGAACTCGAACCGGAACAGGTCCGCTGTGCCGAAATGGCCGAGAAATCGACCGCCTCCCTGCTCGAGCTGCTGGACGATATCCTCGATTTCTCCAAAATCGAAGTCGACAAGGTCGAAATCCGGCCTGCGCCTTTCGATCTGCGGGAAAACGTGGCGGATGCCCTCGACATCCTGCGCCGCGAGGCTGTCCGCAAGGGGCTGCAACTCGATTTGCAGATTGCCGATGACGTCCCGCAGACCGTCCTGAGCGACTGGAAGCGCCTGCGACAGGTGCTGATCAACCTGGTCGGCAATGCCATCAAGTTCACCGAGGAGGGCATGGTCGAGGTCCGGATCGAGAAAGCCGCCGTCCCCGAGGATGGCGATAACCTGGTGTTCGCCATTCGCGATACCGGTATCGGCATCGCTGCCGAGAACCTCGACCGCTTGTTCCTGACCTTCACCCAGCTGGACAGTTCGAACACCCGCATGTATGGCGGGACCGGTCTCGGTCTGGCCATCTGCAAGGGTCTGGTGGAACGGATGGGCGGTTCGATCTGGGTGGAGAGTCGGCTCGGTGCAGGCAGCACCTTTTTCTTTACCCTGCCGCTCAAAGATGCCGCAAAAACAGTTCAGCCTGGACCTGGGAAGCAAGACTGGTCACTTTCGCCAGCAGCCGCCAGGCGGCAGTTGCCCCCGGCGAGAATCCTGTTGGGGGAGGACGACAAGGACATCCGGACGCTGGCAGCCATGATCCTGAAGGATTGGGGGCTGGAGGTGATCGAGGCGGAGACCGGCACCGAGGTTGTTGACAAATGCCGGACCGAGCAGCCTGATGTGATTCTGATGGATCTGCAGATGCCGGAGATGGACGGCCTCGACGCCACCAGAACCATCCGTGGGCAGAAAGCCGGCCGGGACGGAAAACCTCCCATCGTCGCCTTGACCGCTCATGCTCACGGCGAAGACCGTGTCCGTTGCCTTGAAGCCGGCATGGATGCGGTGGTCACCAAGCCCATCGACCGCAACGAACTGTTTACGGTTCTGCTGGGATGCCTGGAGACATAGGTCCCGGCGGATCGGGGTGCGTCGGCCCGGCAGGGCGCATCAGGCCTGGCCGCCATCGACCTTTGCCAGGGAGAGCCCTGCCTGAAAGGTTCCCTCTGAGGCAGGGAGAACTGCCGATTTTCTGACGGCTGAAAATGTTCGGAGATCTTGCTGTTTTTCTGGCGACCGGCTGCGGCATCGCCAATTTCCTGCCGGCCTCGGTCGGCGCCCTGCTCGGCTGCCCGCTCGCCCTGCTCAGCCTGCGCCTGAGTTTCGCCCGGCAACTGGCCTTCATTTTGATCTGCCTGGTAGCGGCCACCATCCTCTGCGACCTGGCGGCAGCCGAACTGGGTGCAAAAGACCCACCCACGGTGGTCGCCGATGAATACCTGACCTTCCCGGTGGCCGTCTTCGGCCTGGCTCGCGCCCGGCATCCGGCCCTTCTCGCCGGCGCTTTCCTGACCAGCCGGATCCTGGACGGCGTCAAGCCGCCGCCGGCCCGGCAGGCGGAAGCGCTTGCCGGCGGTCTCGGCATCGTCGTCGACGATGTCATCAGCAATCTGTATGCGCTGGCCCTGCATGCCTTGCTCGGTTTCTTTATCCGCCGGCCATTTCGCCGTTGGGGAACGCCGCCGTCCGAGGACTGAGCAGGCCTTTGGCGGGAAAAGCTCACTCGGCCGGCTGAAATGCATATCTGTCAGCATAAATCGCCAGCTCGATTTGTATAGCCGCCGGTCATTTTCGTTGCAGCCAGGTGCAGGCCGAAATCGGCGGTAAGACGCTCACTGATCCGGATCCCTGGATCCGTTCCTTCCACGGGATGAGGGTCTCTGCTGGATTTGTGGTTGTGATGAACATTTGCCGGCCCCGGCAGGAATCTTCTTGACGCTGGATTCTGGTTTCTTTATGGTTGCGGACTGAACGTTCAGTCCGCTTCCGGGAGAGACTTTATGCAGCAATCTGACAAACGTCGGGCGATCCTGCAGGCCGCCCTCGAACTTTTCGCCGAGCAGGGATTCCATGGTGCGCCGACATCGCAACTGGCACAGAAAGCCGGTGTCGGCGTCGGCACCCTCTATCGGTATTTCAAGGACAAAGACGATCTGATCCGCGACCTTTACCGCATGGTGCGTGAAGACGCCATGCAACAGATTTTCACCGAGGTGCCAGGACAGACCCCGATCCAGGAGCGCTATCAGCTGATCATGACGCGCATGCTGCAGTTTTTCCTGAAGAACCCCTTGCAGTTCCGGTTCATGGAGCAATATTATTTCTCACCCTTTTCTGCCGGTGAACAGGACTGCGAGCCGCCGGAAACCCATGAAACCCTGCATCGGCTGTTGCTGGCGGCCCGCGAGGAACGGATTGTCAAGCAGGCGCCGCTGGCGGTTCTGCAGGCTTTGGCCTACGGACCCATCGTGGCTCTGGCCAAGGAGCACAATAATCGCAATCTGCCTGTCGACGAGGAGATGGTCCGGCAGACCGTCGAGGCGTCCTGGGACGGCTTGACACGCTGAAGCAGGGGCGGCAGGCCCAGGCAAGGATAACGGCGGATGGCTCTCCGCCAGTAAAAGCCGGGAGTGATTCAGGCACTCCAGCGAGGTAGCAGACATGACAGATGTTCAGAATCACAAAGAGCTTGGCGGCGAGCCCGGCCGGCATCACGGACAGAAGGGCCGGCGTTGGGCGTTGGCCCTGGCAGGGCTGGCGGCGGCCGGCTTTTTGACTTTCTTTTTGAGCACCTCCGGCGCCGAGCAAGACAAGCCGGCCGCTGACCCTGGCGGGGAGCCGCCGCGCGGGCTGCCGGTCGAGGCAGTGCAGGTCGGGACCGAGGCCGTCGAAAGAACCTTGACCGCGGTCGGTTCCCTGCAGTCGGATGAATCCATCGTGATCAGCACCGAAATCGCCGGTCTGGTCGAGACGATTCCGTTCAGCGAAGGCGAGCAGGTCAAGGCCGGGCAGATTCTGCTGCGGCTGGAGGATTCCGTCCTGCAGGCCGAACTGGACCGGGCGCGGGCCAGCCTTCAACTGAGTCGAGCCAACTTTCAGCGGGCCAAGGTGTTGCTTGCAGATGACGCGATCTCCGAGCGGGAAAAGGACGAGGCCTACGCCAAGTGGCAGCTCGACCAGGCCAATGTCCGCCTGGCCGAGGCCAACCTGGCCAAGACCGTGATCCGCGCACCCTTTACCGGCCGGCTCGGTCTGCGCAACGTCAGCCCCGGCGCTTACCTGCGGCCCGGAGAGCCCATCGTCAACCTCGACGCCATCGATCCGATCAAAGTCGACTTCAGTATCCCCGAAGGCTTCGCCCGCCAGGTGCAGGTCGGCCAGACCGTCCAGGTAACAGTCGATGCCGTGCCCGGTGTCAGCTTCCCCGGGCAGGTCATGGCCATTGCCCCCCAGCTCGAGACCGCGGGGCGCAGCCTCCTGGTGCGGGCACGCCTGGAGAATGACGAGAAAATCCTCAGTCCCGGCATGTTCGCCCGCATCGCCCTGGTCCTGGAGCAGCGCAGCGCAGCATTGATGGTACCGGAAGAAGCTCTGATCGCCCAGGGCGAACAGCAGCTGGTCTACAAGGTGGTGGACGGCAAGGTCGTCGCCGCGCCGGTCTCGCTCGGGATCCGCGAAAAGGGCCGGGTAGAGATCCGCGAGGGCCTCGATGCTGGCGACACCGTGATCACCGCCGGCCATATCAAGGTCCGGCCCGGCATGCCGGTCACGGTCTTGCCGGCCGCCGCTCAGAACGAAGCCGGTGAGAAACCGGCCGCCAACCATGAAGGTTGATTCATGATCCTTTCCGATCTGTCCATAAAACGCCCGGTTCTGGCCACGGTCATGAGCCTGGTGGTCATCCTGGTCGGCCTGATCTGCTATCAGCGCCTGTCGGTGCGCGAGTATCCGAACATTGACGAGCCGGTGGTCAACGTCGAAACCCGCTACCCCGGCGCCACCGCCGAGATCATCGAGTCCCAGATCACCCAGCCGCTCGAGGAGAGCCTGGCCGGCATCGACGGCATCGATCTGATGACCTCGATCTCCCGGTCGGAAGCCAGCCAAATCACCATCAAGTTCCGGCTCAACCGAAATCCCGACGAAGCGGCCAACGATGTCCGCGACCGGGTGTCCAGAGTACGCGATCTGCTGCCGGACGAGATCAGCGAGCCGGTCATCAGCAAGGTCGAGGCCGACGCCCAGCCGACCATCTACCTGGCCTTTTCCTCCAGCAACCACAACGCCCTGGAGATCACCGACTACGCTGACCGCTACGTCAAGGACCGGCTGCAGAACATCAACGGCGTAGCCAATGCCCGGATACTCGGCGAACGGCGCTACGCCATGCGCATCTGGCTCGATCCGGCGCGGCTGGCCGCCTACCGCATGACCCCGCAGGATGTGGAGAACGCCCTGCGCCGCCAGAACGTCGAGATTCCGTCGGGGCGGATCGAGTCGATGGAGCGCGAGTTCACCGTGCTTTCCGAAACGGATTTGCGGACGCCGGAGCAGTTTGCCGCGATGATCCTGCGCGATGCCGACGGTTACCTGGTGCGTCTGCGCGATGTCGGCCGCACCGAGATCGCCGCCGAGAACGAACGGCGGGTGGTGCGCTTCAAGGGCCGACCGGCGGTCGCCCTGGGTGTGGTCAAGCAGGCGACCGCCAACCCGCTGGATATTTCCTCCGACGTGCGCGCTCTGCTGCCGCAGATCGAAGCGGACCTGCCGGAGGGCATGACCGTTAATGTGGCCTATGACCGCTCGGTGTTCATCGACCGCTCCATCGAGAACGTCTACAGCGCCATCTTCGAGGCGGTGGGGCTGGTGGTGCTGGTGATCTTCATCTTTCTGCGCAGCCTGCGCTCGACCCTGGTGCCGCTGGTCACTATCCCGGTGTCTCTGATCGGCGCCTTCGCTGTCATGTACGCCCTCGGCTTTTCGGTGAATACTCTGACCCTGCTGGCGATGGTGCTGGCCATCGGCTTGGTGGTCGATGACGCCATCGTCATGCTGGAGAACATCCATCGCCACGTCGAGGCCGGTGTGCCGCCGCGGCAGGCCGCCTTCCGGGGCAGCCGGGAGATCGCCTTTGCCGTCATCGCCATGACCCTGACCCTGGCGGCGGTGTACGCGCCGATCGGTTTCATGGAAGGCCGTACCGGCAGGCTGTTTACCGAATTCGCCCTGACCCTGGCCGGGGCGGTACTGGTCTCGGGTTTTGTCGCCCTGACCCTGTCGCCGATGATGTGTTCGAAGCTGCTGCGCCATCGGCCGCGCCACGCCGCCATTTACAACGTCATCGAGCGGGGCATCGTCGCCATCACCAACGGCTACCGCGGCCTGCTGCGCATCTCCCTGCGCGGCAATCTGGTGGTCGTCCTGGTCGCCCTGGGGGTGGCCGGTTCGGCCTGGTGGCTGTTCGGCGTCCTTAAATCGGAGCTGGCCCCCACCGAGGACCGCGGCACGATTCTCGGCATCGGCATCGCACCGGAGGGGTCGACGGTCGCCTATACCGACCGCTACGCGCGGATGATGGAGCAGGTTTACGCCACCACCCCGGAGATCGAACGCTACTTTGTGGTGACCGGCTTTCCGGTGGTCTCCCAGATCATCTCCTTCGCCAACCTGGAAGACTGGCAGCAACGCGAGCGCAAGCAGCAGGAGATCGTCGCCGAGCTGCAGCCCAAGCTTTATGGCGGCATTCCCGGGGTCATGGCTTTTCCACTCAATCCGCCTTCTTTGGGCCAGAGCCCGCTGGCCAAGCCGGTGCAGTTCGTCATCCAGACCAATGCGCCCTACGCTGAACTGCAGAAGATGAGCGAGGCGGTGATGGCCGAAGCCCGCCAGTGGCCGGGTTTCCAGAACCTGGATTCTGATCTCAAACTCAACAAGCCGCAGCTTTCGGTGCAGGTCGACCGGGAAAAGACCGTCGATGTCGGCGCCGACATCGCCACCGTCGGTCGCACCCTGGAGACCATGCTCGGTGGCCGCCAGGTGACCCGCTTCAAGCGGGACGGCAAGCAGTACGACGTTATCGTCCAGATCGAGGAAGCCGAGCGGGTCACCCCGACCGACCTCTCGTCGATCTATGTACGCGGCAGCGAAGGGGCGATGATCCAGCTGGCCAACCTGGTCAACGTCGAAGAAACCGTGGCACCCAAGGAACTCAACCACTTCAACCAGCTGCGTGCAGCCAAGGTCACGGCCAGCCTGGCGCCGGGCTACGCCCTCTCCGAGGGCCTGGCCGAGCTGGAGAAGATCGCCGCCCAAGTTCTGCCGGGCAACGCGGTGGTCGATTACGACGGCCCGTCCCGCGAGTTCAAGGAGTCGAGCACCAGCCTTTACGTGACCTTCCTGCTGGCCCTGGGGTTTATCTACCTGGTGCTGGCGGCCCAGTTCGAAAGTTTTGTCGATCCCTTCATCATCATGCTTTCGGTGCCGCTGAGCGTGACCGGTGCTCTGCTGGCGCTCTACCTGACCGGCCACACTCTGAATGTGTACAGTCAGATCGGTCTGGTGACCCTGATCGGCCTGATCACCAAGCACGGCATCCTGATTGTCGAGTTCGCCAACCAGCTGCAGGAGGCAGGCAAGAACAAGTTCGAGGCGGTCGTGGAATCGGCCACCCTGCGGCTGCGGCCGATCCTGATGACCACCGGCGCCATGGTGCTGGGGGCCGTCCCACTGGCGCTGGCCGATGGTGCCGGTGCCGAGAGCCGGCAGGCGATCGGCTGGGTGATCGTCGGCGGCATGACGCTGGGGACACTGCTGACGCTGTTCGTCGTGCCCACCGCCTATCTGCTGATTGCCCGGCGGCGGAGTGAAGTCGACGCAGTTGACGCCGACGGGCTGTTGGCCGGGCCGGCCGAAGGTTCGTCCGCCGGAATGGCTTGACAAGCCAATTGGAAGGTCGCAAACTTCGCACTGGCCCGGTTTTTTTCCCGGGGCGGGCGCTTTCTGAACGAACGGTGAGATCCATGCTGCGCTATCGACTGCTTCTGTTTCTGAGCCTTTTGCTGGCCGGCTGTACGCTGGGACCGACTTACCAGCCACCCGAGCCCGCACTGCCTGCCGCTTTCAAGGGGGAAGGTCCCTGGCGTCTGGCCGAGCCCCGCGACAACCTGGCCCGCGGCGACTGGTGGCAGATTTTCGACGACCCGGGACTGAATGACCTGATGTCACAGGCAATGGCCGAAAATCCCGGATTGCAGTCTGCCTTGTCGCGGGTGGCCCAGGCCCGGGCCGGGCTGTCAGTGAGCCGGGCGGATCGCTATCCGCAGTTCGATCTCAACGCCAGCGCCAACCGTTCGCGGACCTCCGGAGGGTTGGCGCCGACCGGTGTCGGTGGGACCAATACCTTTATCGACCTGCCGGTGGATCTCGGCTATGAAGTCGATCTCTGGGGGCGGGTGCAGCGGTCCGTGGAGGCGGCACAGGCCGAGCTCGAGGCGGGCATGGCCGATTATCACAGCGCCCGTCTCAGCCTGCAGGCAGAGGTCGCCCGCACCTGGTTTTCCCTGCGCACTCTCGACAGCGAACTGGTTCTTCTCGAAGGCACTATCGACCTGCGGCGGGAGAACCTGCGGCTGGTCAGCAGCCGCTTCCAGGCCGGCGAGTCCAGCAAGCTCGCGCTGCAGCGCGCCCAGACCGAACTGGCAACGGCCGAAGCCGAAGTTCAGGCGGTGGCCCGTAGCCGGACCGGCCTCGAGCACGCTCTCGCCGCCCTGACCGGGCAGGCGGCTTCCGGATTCGAGCTGGCGCGCAGTCCCCTCGATCTGGCACCGCCGGTGGTTGCCGCCGGCCTGCCCTCCGCCCTCCTCGAGCGGCGGCCCGACGTCGCCGCCGCCGAACGGCGCATGGCCGCCGCCAACGCCCGCATCGGCATCGCGCATGCGGCGTTTTACCCGGATCTTCGGATCTTCGGTTCGGCCGGTTTCCAGAGTGTCGGCACCAGCGATATCCTCGACTGGGACAGCCGCATCTGGGGACTGGGCCCATCTCTGTCCCTGCCGCTTTTCGATGGCGGCCGCAACCGGGCCAACCTGCAGCGGGCCGAGGCGGTCTGGAACGAGGTCGCCGCCGCTTACCGGCAGCAGGTGCTGGCCGCCATCGGCGAAGTCGAAGACGGTCTCTCCAGTTTGCATTATCTCGACCGGCAAGCGGATTTTCTGCAGAAAGCAGTGGATTCCTCGGCAGGTGCTGCGGAACTCAGCCGCAAGCGCTACCGGGCCGGAATGGTCAGCTATCTCGAAGTGGTCGACGCTGAGCGGACCCTGCTTCAGGCTCAGCGCCAGGCGGTGCGCCTGCTTGGCCAGCAGTTGGACAGCAGCGTCTTCCTGATCAAGGCACTCGGTGGGGGCTGGGATGAACCGTCATCGACCGGAAGTCAGGATTCCTTTGCCTCTGAATCATAAGCTCGGGCTTTCTGGAAATCATGGGGATCACCCTTCTCCCGGTCTTGCTCTCTCACTGCCGCCCGGGCGAGGACGTGAGAGGCAATCGGCATGGTCAGCCAGACCAGCAGAGTAATCAGCAGCGCCCGCCAGAACCATTCCCAGCCGCCGCCGATAAAAGCGGTCCCGAGCACGATCAGGACGGTGCCGAGCGAACCGGCCTTGGTCGCGGCATGCTGGCGGGACAGGGCGTCCCGCAGCACGAACAAGCCGGTACCTGCCAACAGCAGCACCATGACCCCGACGCCCAGCAGCAGGAACCCGATGGCGGTCATAGTTTCGACTCCCGGTGATTGGGACCGCGCATTTCGACCAGTCGCGTCCAGGCCAGGGTCGCCACGAAGCCGACCAGCACCACGCCGATGGCAATATCGAGAAACAGGACCCGGCCGCTGCTCAGCGCCGCCAGGGCGCACAAGCCGACAGCCGCCGAGAACAGGATATCAAGGGCAACGATCCGGTCCGCTGCAGAGGGACCGCGCACGAAGCGCAGCACCCCGAGGGCCGCGCATCCCAGAATGACCAGAACCAGCAGTGAAATCATGGCATATGCTCCGGGAAAAGCGTACAGATGTCTTTTTCGAAATCCCGCCGAATGGCCTCCAGGACGGTTTCCTTGTCCCGTAGATCGAGGAGGTGCAGGAGGATTTCGCGGCGCTCCAGGTCGATGTCGATGGCGCTGCTGCCCGGCGTCAGGGTCACCAGGGCCCCCAGGACGGCGGCGCCCGGCGGACTCATGGGGGCAAAGGACAGCCGGACAAAGCCGGCCCTGGTCGGAGTGCGCTGCAGGATGATGCGTGCGGTCGATAAGCCCGCAAGGACGCAGTGGCCGAGGAAGCGCAGCAGCAAGCGGCTCAGGATCAAGGGCCGGAAACTCACGGGGCACCTCCGTACAGAGTGGCCGTTGCCTCGGTGACGAAGACCAGCAAGGGCTCGGGGTACAGCCCGACCCACAACACGACGAGCATGAGGATGCCCAGCCCGGTGCAGGCCGGCAGCAGGCCGTTCCCGGAGCGCGGCTGCCAGTTGCTTTGCGGGTGAGGCTTCCAGAAGGCTTCCAGCCAGATTTTCATCATTGAGTAAAAGGTAAGAGCCCCCACGAAAAGGGCGATCCCCGCCCACAGGTATTCTTCCTGCAGCAGACTTTCGCGTACGATCAGGTACTTGCCCCAGAAGCCGCTGAACGGCGGGATGCCCACCAGGGAAAGCGCCAGCAGCAGAAAGGTCCCTGCCAGCAGCGGTCTGGCGGCATACAGGCCGCCGATTCGCCGCAGGTCGTAATGCCCGGCCTGGTGGAAGATCAGTGCGGCAGTGAGGAACAGGCCGGCTTTGACCAGACTGTGGTGCAGGGCGAAAAAAATGGCTGCGGTATTTCCCGTGCGGGACGCCAACGCCAGGGCCAGCAGCATGTAGCCGACCTGGCTGATGCTGTGAAAGGCCAGGATACGGCGGATGTCCCAATGGTAGGCGGCACCCAGTACTCCGGTCACCATGGACAGCAGGGCGATCCAGCCGAGCATTTCGAAAAGCGGGGCGGGCGCCGGCTGGAAGGTTCCACCCAGACTCCTGATCAGGGCGCAAATACCGATTTTGGTGAGCAGAGCGGAAAACAGGGCCAGAATCGGTGCGGGCAGAGTGTGGTAGGAGGCTGGCAGCCAGCCGAAAAAGGGAAACGCGGCGGCTTTGATCAGGAAGGCGATCAGCAGCAGGCCGATCAGGGGTTGCATGATGGCGGCGTCCACCTGTGCGGCCGCCTGGCTCATGGCCGCGAAATTCAGATGACCGGTGGCGGCGTACAGCAAGGCGATTGCCGCCAGCAAAAGCAGTGTGCCGACCAGGTTCAGCGCAAAATACTTGAGGCAGGCATCGAGCTGGCGCAGGGCGCCGCCCTGCGCCAGCAGCCCGAGCGAACAGATCAGGGCAACTTCGAACCAGACATACAGGTTGAAAAGATCCGCCGTCAGAAAGGCACCCACGGCCCCAGCCACCAAGCCGTGCAGCAGGGGATGGAGCATGGCTGACGAAGGCGCGGCGTCAGCATCGCTGCCCTGCCAGATGATCGCGAGAGTTATCATCAGGGCGGCGACCAGGATCAGGCCGACTCCAAGACGGTCGGCCACGAAGGCAATGCCATACGGCAGAGGCCAGCCCCCTGCCGTCATGGCGACGGTCCCTTCCCGGGCCACCCGGGCCAGCAATGCGATCCCGACCACCAGCAGCAGCAGGGCTCCGCTCAGACTGACAGCGCGCTGCAGACGCGGCCTGGTGTGGACCGTGGCGCAAAGCAACGCCGTGGCCAGGGGTGTCAGGAGGGGAGCCGCGACCAGGATCATGGTTCATCCTCCAGAGCCGGTTTGATCGGGGAATCGGCCGGCGGCTCAGCGCTGCGCAACTGGCTGATATCGTCGCATTTTGCCGACTGGACCAGGCGGACGGCCAGGACCAGGGAGAAACAGAGCAGGGCGAAGCTGATGACGATGGCGGTGAGGACCAGGGCCTGCGGCAGGGCGTTAGCCGCAGCGCCGAGGGTCCGACCTGGCTCGGCGATGATTGGCGGAGCCTTGCTGCCGAACCGCCCGGCGGCAAACAAGAGCAGGTTGACGCCGTTGCCGATCAGGGCGAGGCCGACCAGGCAGCGCAGCAAATCCCGGGACAGGGCGAGGTAACTGCCGGCGGTGATCACGGTTCCCAATGCCAGAGCAACGGCCCAGATCATGGCTCCTCCTCGATCGACTCCACCAGCTTGAGACAGTAGCCGGCCAGAGCCCCCCAGACCGCCAGAAAG
>Ga0102929_1001304_pt1 | contig 14842 bp, 13 predicted proteins | sample SalPonR1_B_D2_MG_FD_78510 | JGI IMG/M metagenome (GOLD analysis project Ga0102929, IMG submission 78510) | Salt pond soil microbial communities from South San Francisco under conditions of wetland restoration - Salt Pond MetaG R1_B_D2_MG | ecosystem: Environmental > Aquatic > Marine > Intertidal... | reverse complement strand
ACTAAATCCGCCGGGCAATCCAATTCCGTTGTCATGAATGGATAGTAAAAAAGAATCCTTCAGGTCTTTGCATGATATATGAATTATACCATCATTTTTATCTTCAAAGGCATGATTGATACAGTTATTAAGCAGTTCATTAATTATTAACGAAATACTTGTCGTCTTGTTGTAGGGAATGAATATATCATCCAGGTCAAACAAGACGCTTGGTTTATCATCGATGATGTAAAAGGCCAAAAGAGAATTAATGACCTCTTTCATGTTGACGATACTTCTGCCTTCAACGTCTTTACTGAGTAAATCATGAATGGCCGCTATACTCTTTATTCTGGAAATGATATCGTCTATCACGACATCAACGTTCTGTGTTTTTGTCTTATGATAGTTGTTTTTCTGCATCTTGATGATACTTGTGATTGTCTGCAAGTTGTTCTTTATCCTGTGATGGGTCTCCTGGAGAAGCGCTGACTTACCGAGCAACCGGGTGTTATCGATTGCGATGGCGGCCTGCTTGGAGAGTGTTTTCAAGTACCTCAGCTGTTTGTTGGTCTGTGTACATCTGGCTTGATAAAAGACCTCTAGCAAGGCTGTGTTGCGTGATCTGATGATAATCGGATAGCAGAGAATAGCTTTCACATTTTTTACGGTTTTGAATAACGACCCAAAGCTTTCCTCTTCAGAATTTCTGTAGTAGTAGGTTTTACTCTCCATGATATCCATTACAATCTCTGTTTTTAATTCTGTCTTTGTCTCATCGAACTTGGAAAAACTGATGATATCCATAATCGTTTTAGTCTTTTCATCTGTCAGATATATGTTGCATCCATCTGAGTTCATGATGCGACAGGCGTATTTACCCAACATATTCAGGACATCGTTTAATTCATAATTCGAGGTCAGAAACTCCGTTGCTTTGAATATGGCATCGATCACCTCTTCCGTTTCTTTATGAAGGATTTCGGAATCCTGACCAAATCCTTCTGTCGTTTTCAAACCGGAAAGAAGCTTTAACAGTTTTACCGGTTCTTTCTTTGCATCAGAGGCAATCATCTTGCCGATCAGTTCTCCTTCATAGATAACGGAAATGTTGTCGGCGATCTTTAAAGCCTCTTCCCATTTGTTGGTTACATATATTATCCCTGTGCCGTTCTTCTTTAATTTGTTGACTAACCTGAAGAATAGCTGCCGTGACTTTTTGGTGAGGTTTTCCGTCGGCTCAAACATAACGACGATGTCGGGATTGTAGTAGTAGAGTTTTGCGATTTCCAGTTCTTTTTTCTCTTCGGCGGTAAGCTGGTGAACATACTGTTTGTTGCCAAAATCAATCTTCAATTGCTTGAAGATCTCCGTGATTTGTTTCTTGAGTTTTCTGTGATGAATGATCTGAAACATATTCTGCTTATTGCGCTTGATCAGAAAAAAGTTTTCATGAATGGTCAACCCCTCGGCAAGCATGGGATCTTTTATCAGGAAGTTGATCTTCGTTTTACTGATATCCCCGACTTTTGACGAGATATCTGAATCCAGAAAACGGATCGTCCCATCAAAGGCTTTTTCCGTGCCGAGTAAAACGTTTACAAAAAGTCCTTTTCCAACCCCTCTTTCCCCTATGAGAGCATGGACTTCAGATTGTTCTAACTTGAAATCAATATTGTTCAGATTGATGCTGTTTGTTGAATGAGTGCTCAGTTTATCGATTGCTAACAGTGCGTCAGACATTTTACACATCTTCTTTTTTAAAAATTGGTTTATCAGAACGATGTTCATCTACCATTATAATAGATTATCTGAAAAAAATCAATATATGAGAATGACAAATCATATTCCATAACAAACGCAATTATTTGCGCTTTTTTACAACACTTTTTGAATAAAATTGCATAGTATGACGCAGCCCGTTTGTTATACAAGGCTATTATCCGATAAATTTATAAACTATTATTAGATATTATAGCTTTCCACTCGAATCTCTGATAGAATGAAAGTGAGAACCTATGGAGGTGAATGATATGACAATGCGAGAAAAATACATTGAAGCAAAACTATCCTGGATAGCGAAAAACACGAAAGCAAGCATTATTCGAGAGCTACTTAAATCCACCAGCATTCCGGGTATGGTTTCATTCGGAGGGGGCGTGCCCGATCCGGATACCTTTCCAAGACATGAGATGGCTCAGATTGCCAAGGAAGTCATCACGGATGAGCATCACATCTCTTTGCAATACGGGACCACGGAGGGTGACCCGCTTCTGAAAGAGGAGTATATAAAGCTTTTGAACAAACACTATGGGATCAAAGACCTGACAGAGGACAACATCATTATCACTACCGGTTCCCAGCAGGCACTCGATCTGATCGGCAAGACCTTCCTCGACCAGAGCAGTATTTGTGCGATCTGTTCCCCGGTCTATCTCGGGGCAGCCAGTGCGTTTAAGGTGAGGGCACCTGAGTTTGTCACCGTTCCGATGCTTGATGACGGCCCGGATATTGAAGAACTTGAACGAAAGATCAATCGCTTAACGGATGAAGAGAAGAGCCGGTTCAAGTTCATCTATATGGTCAGTAATTTTGATAATCCGACGGGGGTCAGTCTTTCTCTTGAGAAGAGAGAGTGGCTGGTTGACTTTGCCTACGATAACGACTTAATCCTCATCGAGGACGATCCCTACGGGGCGTTGAGATTTGAAGGCGATGAGATCCCCACCATGTACAAAATCGCCCAGGACAACGACAAGTACGAGGTGAACCATGTCGTCCTGCTCAACACATTCAGTAAAGTGCTTTCTCCGGGTCTCAGGATGGGTATCACGATTGGCGATCCGCTTATCATCAGAAAACTCGTCATGGCAAAACAGGGGGCCGATCTCTGCTCACCCACCCTGACGCAAAGACTGATAGCAAGATATCTCCAGAAATACGATCCGATAACCGGAATGAAACCCACACTGGAACTCTACGCTGCCAAAAGGGACACAATGATGAAGGCCTTTAAAGAACATCTCACCGAGATTGAAGGGGTCAGCTGGACATATCCTCATGGCGGGCTTTTCACATGGGCCACCCTTCCAAAAGAATACGACACGATGGAGATGCTCCCCATCGCCAAGGAGAACAAACTCATCTATATTCCCGGCGAGGCCTTCTCCGTCAACGAGGAAACACGGGAAGCGGTTATGAACTCAATGAGGATCTCCTTCTGTCTGCCTTCCCACGAAGAGATTGTGGAAGGCACGAAGCGGCTGGTTAAGTCCATTAAGGAATACCGGGTAAAAAAAGGATGGTAATCAATGTTTAGAATACTCTCTATCAATCCCGGTTCCACAACGACAAAGATCGGGATATTTGAAGATGAAAAGAGTCTGTCAGTTAAAACGATAGAACATGATCCGCGGCTTTTTGAAAAGATGGCCAAAATCATGGAGGAAATCAAGATACGAAAAAAGGATATCGTAGATTTTCTGGACGAATCCGGCTTTTCGGTCGGGGATTTCGATGCCTTTGCAGCACGTGGCGGGATACTGCCGCCACTCGAAAGCGGGACATATGAGATCAATGAGGAGATGGTTCAATACCTCCGATATTCAAGTCCCGTGGATCATGCATCAAATCTCGCAGCCGTTATTGCCTACGACTTTTCAAAGGAGTCCGGGAAACCTTCCTATATAACGGATCCGATATCCGTGGATGAATTTGAACCCCAGGCGAGATTCTCGGGGTTTAGAGATATCGAAAGAAAGAGTCTGCTGCACGCATTGAATATGAAGGCAGTCGCCAGAAAGGTTGCCGGAGAAATCGGTAAACCGTATGAAGAGTGCCATTTCGTCATTGCCCATCTGGGAGGCGGCATATCAATCGGTGCACAGAAAAAAGGCAGGATGGTCGATGTCAACAACGCCAACGACGAGGGACCTTTCAGCCCGGAAAGAAGTGGTGAACTTCCGACTGGCGAAGTTGTTAAAATGGCGTATTCGGGGGAGTACGACAGGAAACAGCTCAAGCGGATGTTCACGAAAAAGGCCGGGTTGATGGCCTACCTGAACACGAATGACCTTCGAAAGGCCTTTGAAATGGCCGAAAACGATAAGCATGCCGCCGAAGTCATCGAGGCCATGGCTTATCAGATTGCAAAAGAGATAGGCGGAATGTGTGCCGTCCTTCACGGTGAGGTTGACAGTATCATCCTCACAGGAGGACTGGCGCACAGCCTGCGTTTTGTAGAGATGATCAAGGGTTATATTTCCAGTTATGCCCTTGTTGCAGTCGTACCGGGAGAGAACGAACTGGAAGCCCTTGCTACGGGGAGTTTGAGGGTCCTTAGAGGCGAAGAGGCTCCGAGGACCTTTTCTTTTCAGGAGGTTGAAGTACAATGATAAAGAAAGTAAGCGAAATTCTTGAAAAGGCAAAAGCTTATGAGAAGAAGATCGCAATAGCAGCCGCAGATGATGAAACCGTTCTTGAAGCGGCAAAAAAAGCTCAAAATATCGGAATAGCGGATTTCTATCTTTGTGGCAATAAATCAAAGATAAAAGAGATACTGAAAAAAATCGATGCCGATGCGGGACTTTTTGAGATTCTGGATACAAAGGACACCAACACCGCAGCGGAAAAGGCCGCCGAACTGGTCAAAGATGGTCAAGCCCACACGGTGATGAAAGGCGCCATCAAGACCGGCTCTCTGCTAAAAGTCCTGCTCAGGGATGAATACGGCTTCAAGACGGGGAAGACCATGAGCCTCAACGGCGTCTTTGAGATTCCCGGTTTTGAGAGGCTGCTGATCCTCTCGGACCCTGGACTGGTAATAGCCCCGACACTGGCTCAGAAAGTTGATCTGATCAAAAATACCATCCAGGTTGCCAATGCCCTCGGAAATGAAATGCCAAAAGTGGGCGTTGTAGGAGCAGTGGAGGTTGTCAATCCGAAGATGCCGCCGACAATGGACGCTGCCATACTGTCCAAAATGGCTGACAGGGGTCAGATAAAGGGCGCAATTGTTGACGGACCCTTTGCGCTTGACAACGTAGTATCAATCGAGGCGGCAAGGCACAAGGGCATCGAGAGTCCGGTTGCCGGAAAGGCCGACATCATCATCGCGCCGAATATAGAAGCGGCGAATATGCTCTACAAGGCACTTGTTTTCCTCGCCAGGGCAAAGCTTGCAACATCCATACTCGGTGGAAGTGTCCCGATTGTTTTGACATCCCGCTCTGACAGTGATGAAACAAAGCTGAATTCAATTGCACTTAATGTACTCCTATCGGAAGTGGTTCGATGAGTGAAAAGATCCTGGTAATCAATCCCGGTTCAACTTCCACAAAATTGGCTGTTTACGACGGAGAGAACGAAGTACTCAGCAGAAGCCTCAGACATAAGGCTGAGGAGATTGAACCGTTCGAAAGGATTGTCGACCAATACGAATTCAGGAAGCAGATCATACTCGATTTCTTAAGTGAAATCGATTTAACAATAGATGAGTTCTCAGCCGTTATTGGCAGGGGCGGACTGGTAAGGCCCATTCCGGGTGGTATTTACAGTGTGGATGATGAGATGCTTCAAGACCTTCGCTCAGGACTTTACGGCGAGCACGCGTCCAATCTCGGGGCCATACTCGCCCATGAACTCACAAAGGACCTTGACATCCCCGCCTTCATAGCGGATCCGGTTGTGGTTGACGAACTCGAGGACATCGCCCGGTATTCGGGTCACCCCAAAATGGAGAGACGATCGATCTTTCATGCGCTGAATCAAAAAGCGGTTGCCCTCAAGACAGCCGAAAGGATTGGCAAACCCTATGAATCACTCAACCTCATCGTGGTCCATATGGGCGGAGGCATCTCAATTGGAGCCCATGAAAAGGGAAGGGTTGTGGATGTCAACAACGCCCTCGACGGAGACGGGCCCTTTACGCCGGAACGGTCAGGAACGCTGCCGCTCACCGGACTCATCGATCTTTGCTTCAGCGGAGAGTACACCCACTCCGAGATGAAGAAGAATCTCAAGGGAAAAGGCGGACTTGTTTCCTACCTCAAAACAAACGACGCGGTTGAGATTCAGCAGAAGATAAGAGACGGAAACGATGAATTCGAAAAGGTTTACGGCGCCATGGTCTATCAGATCATCAAATGGATTGGAAAGATGTCTGCTGCATTGAAGGGGAACGTCGATGGGATCATCCTCACAGGCGGACTTGCCTATGACCGGGAACACGTGGTGAAATGGATCAAAGAAGCAGTATCCTATATCGGAGAAGTCTTCGTCTATCCCGGGGGCGATGAGGAAGAGGCTCTTGCTTTCTCCGCCCTGAGAGTTGTACGCAATGAAACGACTCCCAAAAAATACACCGAAACGGTTTCAAGTTAAGGGATTGATATCAGTTGAGGCATAAGCGATTCCTGAAAAAGTTGAAAAATTGCAAGGTCATCATATTCCTTGGCATGTTTGGTACCGGAAAGACTGAATTGGCCATCAACACGGCGTTAAGTCTCCGCGATTCGGACATGAAAACCGCTCTGGCCGATATCGACACGATCAGTCCGTATTTCAGGAGCCGGGATGAAAAGGACTATTTAGAATCAGAGGGTGTCAAGGTTATCACCCCGCCGGGAAGGCTTATGCATGCCGATATCCCCATGATCGTTCCGCAGGTGGGCGGCTATATACAGAACCGTGACTACCGGATTGTGCTGGATGTCGGTGGCAACGATGACGGGGCAACCGTCCTCGGTTCGTTGAATCATTTCATCTCCGCACAGGATTATTGCTCCGTGTTTGTACTCAACCGTAACAGACCCTTCTCTGATGATAATCAAAAAATAGCGGAGCAGATCGAAAGACTCTCCGCAAAGGCAAGGATTCGCATAGATTACCTTGCCAACAACACCAATCTCGGAGCTGAGACCGATCGGGATACAATCGAAAAGGGCGAGGCATTCGCAGAGGCAGTGAGCAAAACAACACAGATCCCCGTGCTCTTCACGTCAATGGCGGGAGATCAGATGGATGATGACGAGACAAGATTTGAACGTTACACGATCAAACGGTTTTTAAAATATTTTGAATGATAGACAGGATGTTGGTTTAAAAAGGAGGCCTGGATATGCCGAAAAGAGCTTATATAGAGATTGATAAAGAACGTTGTAAAGGATGCGGCCTGTGTATCAGCGCATGTCCGCAAAAATTGATCGCATTTTCAGAGGACTTTAACGCAAAGGGGTATCACCCGGCAGAACTCGTTGATCCGGAGGGAAAGTGTATCGGTTGCGGTTTCTGTTATATGACGTGCCCGGATACGAGCATCAAAGTCTACAAAATGACGAAAGATGACAAGTGAGGTGAACCTGAATATGTCACAAGAGAAGATCATGATGAAAGGAACAGAGGCAATGGCTGAGGCTGCTATCAGAGCAGGATGCAGACTTTATTTCGGATATCCCATCACCCCTCAGAGCGAATTGCCCGAATATATGTCCAGGAGGTTCCCCGAGATCGGGGGAACATTTCTGCAGGCGGAAAGCGAAGTTGCCGCTGTCAATATGATATACGGTGCTGCATCAACCGGAACACGGGTGATGACATCCACCTCATCTCCCGGCTTTTCACTGATGATGGAAGGGGTCTCCTATATCGCCGGAGCCAAACTCCCCTCCGTCTTCATAAACGTTGTCAGGGGTGGACCCGGTCTCGGAGACATCCAGCCGGCACAGTCCGACTATTTTCAGGGAACGAAGGGAGGCGGACACGGGGATTACCGACTGATAACCCTGGCCCCCTCCACGCTGCAGGAATCCGTAGAGATCGTGGAACTTGCTTTCGATCTTGCGGACAAATACAGAACCCCGGCACTCATCATTGCCGATGGCATGCTCGGTCAGATGATGGAACCGGTCACACTTCCCGAATTCAGAAACACCGACGATTTACCCGACCACAGCAAATGGGCGTTGACCGGGGCCGAGGGGAGAGACAAGCATGTCGTCACATCCTTTGACATCGACCCGGTTAATCTTGAAGAGATGAACAGAGGCTACCAGAGGACTTACCGTGAGATTGAGAAAAACGAGACAAGATACGAGGAATACATGATGGAGGACGCTGAATACGCCTTTGTCGCCTACGGTACAATGGCCAGGATCATCAAGACGGTTATCAAGATGGCTCGCGAAGAAGGCATAAAGGCGGGACTCATCAAGCCTGTCACGCTCTGGCCCTTCCCCTATCAGGTTATCGAAAAGGCGGCAGACAACGTTCAATTCCTGCTCAGTGTAGAAATGAGCGAGGGACAGATGGTCGAGGATGTCAGGCTCGGCGCAAACGGGAAAGTCAGAACCCCCTTCTACGGAAGATCAGGCGGCGTTGTCCCGACGCCACGCGAGGTTCTCAAAGCCCTTAAGAAAGAAATGGAGGTGGGATAATGGACTCCAAACTAATCATGGAAAGGCCAAAATCCCTTACGGAAAAAGAGTTTTCCTACTGTCCCGGCTGCCTGCACGGAGTTGCCCACAGACTCGTGGCAGAGGTTCTCGATGAACTCAAGATGAGAGAAAAGACGATCATGGTGGCACCGGTCGGCTGCTCCGTCTTCGCCTATCAGTTCTTCAACGTCGATGGGACGGTCGCCCCGCACGGAAGAGCAACGGCAGTGGCCACCGGTATGAAGCGGGCAAAACCGGGGAATATTGTCTTCACCTATCAGGGGGACGGCGACCTTGCCGCCATCGGAACCGCCGAGACGGTTCATACCGCAAACAGAGGAGAAAAGGTAACAACCATCTTCATCAACAACGCCATATACGGCATGACAGGCGGACAGATGGCCCCAACAACCCTTGAGGGAATGAAAACGACCACATCCCCCTATGGACGCGATGTCAAGGATATGGGGTATCCCGTTCACGTATGCGAGTTGCTTGAAAAACTCAACGGGGTCGCCTATCTCGAAAGAGCTGCCCTTTTCACCCCTCAGCAGATCAAAAAGGCCAAAAACGCCATTAAGAAGGCCTTCATCGCACAGGAAAAGGGACTGGGTTACTCCCTCGTGGAGCTGGTTTCCACCTGCCCGACGAACTGGGGACAAAGCCCGCTCGAATCCATCGAATGGGCGAAAGATAAGATGATAAAGGAATTCCCGCTCGGCGTTTTTGTGGACAAGGTAGGTGAGGGGAAATGAGCACTTATCACGGCGCAATCATATCCGGATTCGGCGGACAGGGCGTTATGCTCATCGGGCAAGTTTTATCATACGCAGCAATGCTCGACAACAAAAACGTGACCTGGCTTCCCTCATACGGTCCCGAGATGCGGGGCGGAACGGCTAATTGCATGGTCGTTTACGATGAAGAGGCTGTTGGCTCCCCCATCGTGGATACGCCGACAGAAGTCGTTGCAATGAACATCCCCTCCCTGCTGAAATTTGAGGAAGAACTTCCTGAAAACGGCATCCTCATCCTCAACTCATCCGTTATCGACCGGGAACCGAACAGGGAAGACATAAAAGTGATTAAAGTGGACGCCAACAAGATCGCCGATGAGCTTGGTAATCTGAAAGTGGCCAACATGGTTGTCCTCGGTGCGTATGTCCAGGCAACTGAGATGACCGGGATAGAAACCCTTGAAAAGGCCCTGAAAAAGAAGCTGACGGGCAACAAATCAAAACTGGTTGAGATCAACCTCGCCGCGATAAAAAAAGGAATGCAAGTCGCTAAAGAACAGATGTAAAGAGAGCGTTCACATCCGGATCTTCGGAGACCCCGTGGCGGGTCTCTTTTTTTATCTGGTATAATAGCGGGGAAAACAACAACAGAAAGACCAAAGGAGGCCTGTCAATGGCTAAAAAACTGAAAAAACCCGGGAATTTTATTGAGAAGATTGTCTATGACTCCATAAAATCAGGAAGGGTTGACAAACCGGTGACCCGTTTTCCCCCTGAGCCGAATGCCCTGTTACATATTGGGCATGCCAAATCCATCCATCTCAACCACGGTATCGCTAAAAAATATGGTGGCGAATTCAACCTGCGTTTCGATGATACGAACCCGCTGAAAGAGGAAGAGGAATACATGGAATCGATGAAAGAGGATATCAAGTGGCTCGGCACCGAATGGGACCGGCTCTGCTATGCGTCCGATTACTTTGATCAACTCTATGAATGGGCAGTGGAACTGGTGAACAAAGGCCTGGCATACGTCGACCATCAGTCCCCTGATGCGATTCGGGAGAATCGGGGAACCCTCACTGAGCCGGGTGTTGAATCCCCCTACAGGGACCGGGGTGTTGAGGAAAACCTTGAACTGCTGGAAAGAATGAAAAACGGGGCGTTCGAGGAAGGCGAATGCGTGCTGAGAGCCAGGATCAATATGGCGCATTCAAATATCAATATGAGGGACCCGATCATGTACCGGGTCCTGAAAAAGCCCCATTACAGGACGGGGAACAAATGGTGTATCTACCCCATGTACGATTTTGCCCACGGATATGAGGATGCCATAGAGGGCGTGACCCATTCCATCTGCACCCTGGAATTTGAAGATCATCGACCGCTCTACAACTGGTTTATCAAAAACGTGAGTATTGAAAAAAGACCGAAACAGTACGAATTTGCCAGACTGAATCTGAGCCACACCGTTATGAGCAAACGGAAATTACTTGAAATGGTCAACACAGGGGTTGTTGATGGCTGGGATGATCCCAGGATGCCGACTTTAAGAGGGTTGAGAAGACGCGGGTTTACCCCCGGCTCTATCAAGAGCTTCTGCGAGGGGATCGGTGTCGCCAAGTCCAAGAGCATTGTGGACTACGAATTCCTCGAACACTGCCTCAGAGAAGAATTGAATAAGACAACAAACAGGATGATGGCCGTTCTGAACCCCCTGAAGATCGTCATCGAAAACTATCCCGAAGACAAGACTGAAATACTCGAGGGCATCAACAACCCGGAGGACGAATCGGCCGGTAAGAGAGAGATCCCCTTCTCGAGAGAGATTTACATCGAGGCGGACGACTTCATGGAGAATCCGCCGAAAAAATACTTCCGACTCTATCCCGGAAACGAAGTCCGATTGAAATTTGCCTATTACATCACCTGCAAAGAGGTTGTCAAGGATGAGAACGGAGAGATAAAAGAACTCAGATGCACCTACGACCCACAATCAAGAGGCGGTGGTACTCCGGATGGGAGGAGAGTACGAGGCACACTGCACTGGGTAAGTGCCAGACATGCTAAAAAGGCAGAAGTCAGGCTCTATGACAAACTGCTGACCCTGAGAAACATGAACGACATGGAAGAGGGTAAAACCTACAGGGACTATCTGAATCCTGACTCTTTAAAGGTTCTGAAAGACGCCCTCATCGAACCGGCACTGGCAGATTCTAAACCGGGCAAAAAATTCCAGTTCATGCGAAAGGGCTATTTCTGTACGGATCAGGACAGCACAATCGAGGCCCCCGTTTTTAACCGATCCGTTTCACTGAAGGACACCTGGGCCAAGATCAGAAAAAAACAGAACAAATAACCGGCAAAAGGGGCACAGGTTAGCTAAATACAGTTTAGTTAGGATGAATAATTATCATTAAACTTCGTCGTATTATATGTGCGTCAACAGAAGTGAAACATGTAAAAATCTTAAAGGGGGCTATATTGTGAGCGAATATCATGAAGACAATCTACCGGAGGAAACGAAGGAATATCACAGGATGATTCAGAGCGTGACCGAGGAACTGGAGGCCGTTGACTGGTATAATCAGCGTGCTGCGGTTACAAATGATCCAAGCGTCAAGGCCATCACAGAACACAACCGGGACGAGGAAATCGAGCATGCCTGCATGGGACTTGAGTGGTTGCGCAGAAACAACCCTGTATGGGACCAGATGATGAGAGAATTTCTCTTTACACAGGGTGATATCACAGCGCTTGAAGAAGGTCAGGGAGAAGAAGAGGACCTGGGCTCCGATAACACAAACGGACCTTCAGATGGTTCACTCGGCATTAACAGCTTGAAGAACAAGTAAAAGGAGGCTTGACAATGGCTAATCTCAGAAGACATATTGCGCCGATTGATTCAGAGGCGTGGCAATTTATAGATGAAGAGGCGGTTAGAGTGTTGAACTCAAAATTGACCGCTAGAAAAGCAGTTGAATTTGTTGGACCGAAAGGGATGGATTTTGCGGCCGTCAACACAGGTCGCAAGGTTGAAATGGATGACGCGCCGGTTAAGGGGGTCAGCTATTCCAAGAGACATGTACTGCCCCTTGTCGAGACCCGGGTCCCGTTCAGGTTAAAGATTGATGAACTTGAATCGCTGGCAAGAGGCGCTGAGGATGTCGACACGGATTCTCTTGTTGATGCGGCGGAAAAGATTGCCAAAGCGGAAAACGGGGCCATTTATAACGGACTGGAAAGCGCCGGAATAAAGGGAATACTATCTGTTGCAGAGCAAAAACCGATCAAAGTCGAGGATGACATCGTTGCACCGACGGCACAGGGCGTTGAAAAGCTTGTTGCAGAGGGTATAGAAGGACCCTACAACCTGGTTCTCGGCAGGGAACTTTATACACTACTCTTCAAACCCAATGATAAGGGTTACCCGGCAAAGAACCGACTTGAGAATCTTTTGGGTGGCAATGTGATTTCCGCTCCGGGACTTGAGAGAAAAGGAATACTCCTGCCGGTTAACAGCGAGGATTTCGAATTCATCGTCGGTCAGGACATTTCCGTCGGTTTTTCCAAACAGGTGGGGGAAGAACTGGAATTTTTCATGATTGAATCCTTCACATTCCGCGTAAACGCTCCGGAAGCCGCCATCATACTTGAATAACAGGAATTAACAGATAAATCGAGACCCCTTCATTTGAAGGGGTCTTTTATCTAGTCTCGCTCCGACTCCCCGGGTCGGAGTGTATAATTCACCAAATAACCACCGGGTGTTTTCCGTTTTTTAACAGGATTGGAAGAATAAATTCCCTAACCTGCAGCAAAAAGAAATGAAGAGCCCTTTCATCTAGTCTCGCTCCGACTCCCCCGGGTCGGAGTGTATAATTTACCAAACACCCCCCTGGGTGTTTTCCGTTTTTTTACAGGATTGGGAGAATAATTCCCTAACCCCGCAACAGAAAAGAAATGATAAACACGAATAACGCTATGGAGGAGAGACTTTGAAAAAAATACTGTTCAACACCCATCTTTACAACGATTTCCCCGAGGAGATTGAGAAACTGAAAGAATCCCATCCCGGTACGAGTTTTGTGTACGCCGATTCCATATCCGGGCTGAAGCGGGAGATAAGAGATGCCCACGCGGTTGTCTGGGGCCATCCAAAGGCTGAAATACTTGAGGAAGCGTCAGAACTCGAGGTCATCTTTATTCCCTTTACGGGGGTTAATCGCCTGGACTTCGAATACCTCAGACGGAGAGGCATCACGGTTTCCAACAATCATGGCAACAGCTCAATCGTAGCCGAGAGAGCCCTCGCACTTGCCATGGCCCTCACGGGGCGGGTTGTGGAATTTCACAACGACATGAAAGAAGGCGACTGGCACAGAAGAGACAACTCCAAAAATCCGTTTGATTTCTGGACTTCGATACAGAACAAGCCGGTCAGCATCCTCGGATGCGGCGGGATCGGTAGAAATATCGCAAGACTGATGAAAGGTTTTAAATGCAATATCCTGGGCTTCAAAAGGGAAGTAACGAAAAGAGTAGATGGATTCGATCAACTGACATCAGACTTGACCGCTGCTCTGGAATTCGGAGAGATCATCTTCCTCGCTCTACCTCTCACAGAAAGCACTCAGGGAATCATCAACTCCGGCAATGTTGAATTATTAAGCAACAAATTCCTGATCAATGTTGCAAGAGGCGAACTGATTGACGAAGAGACGCTTTACACAGCTGTCAGTCATCATATCCTCTCCGGTGCGGCTATCGACTCGTGGTACAACTATCCGAACCGAAAAGCCCCCTATGCCCTGCCCTCAAGATACGATCTCCACCGGTTTAAGAACGTGATCGTCTCGCCGCATGCGGCATCCAACTCAATAGAGGGGAAGATATTCCAGCTCCGCCATACCATCGACAACATTCGGGCCTATCTTGAAAACGGTCAACCCCATGACATCGTAGATCTTGAACACGGCTACTGATCAATACTGTTCTTTTTAATAGCTTACACGGGTCAGTCACTCATTTCTGCAATCACTTTTTTCAAGAGATTGGGATAATCGGTTATTATCCCGTCAACACCGAGTTCTATAAACCGTCTCATCACCCTTCTCTTGTTGATGGTGTACGGTATCACCCTGATTCCTCTCTCTTGAAGCTCACTGATGTATTCGGGCTTTAAATCTTGATAATTCATTGACAGGATATCAGCATTTGAGGCCTGTATAAAAGCTCCGAAGGACTCATAATCTGATCTTTTAAGGCCGTTGAACCATATCGGATTACCCATTCTGTGGCTCGATATCAGGGCGGCAGTATCTATATCCGGATGCTTTTCCTTGACATCCATGATGATCTTCCAATAAAAAGACTGTACGGTCACTTGATCCCGGATGTCGTTTTCATCGATCAGCTCGAGCAATAACGCTTCGTAAACTTCAGCGGAGAATGTCTCTTTTGGATTGATCGGGCTTATCTTGGTCTCGATATTCAGCCGGACAATTTCACCGGACTCCTTCTCCCACTCTTTGACAAGGTCGATCACTTCCTGTAGGGTCGGTATCCGAACCCCCTCGAGTTGAGCCTGAAACGGAAAGAGATAACGGTTCTTGATCTGCCCCACCTCATATTCTTTGATCTCATCAAGGGTCAGATCCTTGATGTATATCCTTTCATCCAGAAACTCGCCGT
>Ga0102929_1001303_pt1 | contig 14851 bp, 12 predicted proteins | sample SalPonR1_B_D2_MG_FD_78510 | JGI IMG/M metagenome (GOLD analysis project Ga0102929, IMG submission 78510) | Salt pond soil microbial communities from South San Francisco under conditions of wetland restoration - Salt Pond MetaG R1_B_D2_MG | ecosystem: Environmental > Aquatic > Marine > Intertidal... | reverse complement strand
CTGTGCCCCCATCACGTCATAGGCGGCACGGGCAGGCAGGATCACCGGGGCGAGGCATCCGTTTATGTCCGTCAGCACCTCTCCGGGCGGGATATCGGATAGCAGGCGCGGCATCGGATCCCCGCCCGCCCCGGAGAGCAGGACATCGAGACCGCCCAGCATCTGCGTGGCGTCGGATACCATGCGCACCGCCTGCACCGGATCGGCGGCATCACCGGTGACGGCCTGCGCGTCCAGACACCGGGCTGCGGCATGCGCGCGTTCGGGATTGCGGCCGGCGACCGCGATTTCGGCTCCCGCGGCCCGCATCGCCTCGGCGCAGGCGAGGCCGATGCCGGCTGTGCCCCCGACAACGAGGATACGTTGACCGGCCAGCTCAGTCATCGGATGGCATTTTCATCATCAAGGCGGCACGTTCGCAACTTCCGCAGAGCTTGCCATCCTGATTGAAACACTCGTGGCGGAACGTCACGATACCTTCACCGGGCCGCGTTTTGCTTTCACGTTTTGAAACGACGGTGGTGCGCATGTGGATCGTATCCCCCTCGAACAGCGGGTGTGGAAATTTCACCGCCTCCATTCCGAGATTGGCGATGGTGGTACCGAACGTGGTGTCGTTCACCGTCATTCCCACCATGCAGCCAAGCGTGAAGAGCGAATTCACGAGCGGCCGGCCCCATGTGGATTGCGCTGCCGCGTGGGCGTCAATGTGAACCGGTTGCGGATTCATGGTCAGCAGCGAGAACCAGCGATTGTCGGTCTCGGTGATCGTGCGGGTCCAGTCGTGATCAAAAACCATTCCGGCTTCGAACTCCTCAAACCAAAGGCCTGGCATCAGCTTTGCTCCTCTTCCAGTTCGATCAGCACAGTCTTGTGGGCAACGGTTTCGCCCGCCGCGACGGCAACGCGGGCCACATGTCCCGTGAAGGGGGCGGGCAGGGTATGGACCAGCTTCATTGCTTCCATGACAGCAAGCGTCTGGCCCTCTTCAACGCGGTCACCCGGTCCCGCCCGCACTTCGGTCACGAGCCCGGTCAAGGGGGCGGTGACCTGCCCTTCGGCGAGGTTGTTCACGCGGGCCTCCATTCGAGCCTCGGCCAGCGGGCGGATGAGCGCCCTGATCGAAAGGCCCCGCAGGCTGGCAGCGACACGGCCATCGGCGCAGATCGTGGTGTTCCCGGTGTCGACGGCCAGCGTGCGGCTGCCATCGGAGACAAGCGGTGACCGGTCGAAGATCAGGGTGATCTCGACGGTGCCGTAATCATCCGAAATCTCCAACGGTGCACGGCCCGGCGCCGCGTGTCCGCCGACACGGAAGCCGTCGCCCCGGCTGAGCGGGCTGTCCCCGTCGTCGATCCATTCCAGTGCGGCCTGCCCCCTGAGTTTCAGCAGCCGTTCGGGATCGGGTTGCCAGCCATCGGGGAAGGCCTCGCCGAGAAAACCGGTCGTGGCAAGACCGCTGGCGAACGCTGGGGTGGTCAGGCAGTCGCGCAGAAAGCCCAGGTTGGTGCCCGGCCCGACGATCCGCGTGGCGTCCAAACCTTCGATCAGCCGTGCGAGGGCGGCATCGCGATCGGCACCGTACGCGATGAGCTTGGCCAGCATCGAGTCGTAGTGGCTGGAAATGGTGTCGCCAGCCTCGACCCCGGTGTCGAAACGCAGCGACGGTCCGGTGCTCAGCGCGTCGATCCGGCCAGTATCGGGCAGGAACCCCGTTTCGGGACGCTCGGCATTGAGCCGCAATTCGATCGCGTGACCGCGCGGGCGTATCTGGGCCTGTGTCAACGGAAGGGGCAGGCCGGCCGCCTGCCTGAGTTGCCATTCCACCAGATCAACCCCGCATACGGCTTCGGTGACCGGGTGTTCGACCTGAAGCCGTGTGTTCATTTCAAGAAAACAGGGTTGCTTGTCCGCCGCATCCATGACGAATTCGACAGTTCCCGCACCGGAATAGGAAATCGCCGTGGTCAGTCGCACCGCGTGATCGAACAGCGCCTGCCGGACGTTCTCGGGCAGATTCGGCGCCGGGGCCTCCTCGATGATTTTCTGGTGGTTGCGCTGCACCGAGCAATCGCGTTCATAGAGATGCAGCGCATTGCCTTGGCCGTCACCAAAGACCTGAACCTCCAGGTGCCGCGGTTCGGAAATCAGCTTTTCCAGAAAGATCGTCGCATCGCCGAAGGCGTTTTCCGCTTCGGCCCGGGCCGATTGAAGGGCCGCCGCCAGATCACCGGCTTTATCGACACGGCGCATTCCGCGCCCGCCACCGCCGGCACTGGCCTTGACAAGTACCGGATACCCGATCCGGCTGGCGGCGTCGGCAAGGTCCGCATCGCTTGCATCGGCACCGTCAAATCCGGGCACGACCGGAACGCCGGCCTGTTCCGCGACCCGGCGCGCGGCGATTTTTGAGCCCATGACCTCGACTGCCTCGGCGCCGGGTCCGACAAGGATCAGGCCGGCGTCCTCGACCGTGCGAACGAAGCCCGCATTTTCGGAAAGAAAGCCATAGCCGGGGTGAATGGCATCGGCTCCGGCGGTTCGGGCCGCTGCGACGATCCGGTCAATATTCAGATAGCTTTCGCCGGGCGAGGCGGGGCCGATCGGCACGGCCTCGTCGGCAACACGGACGTGTCGCGCCTCGGCGTCAGCCTCGGAGTATACGGCGATCGCCCTTAGTCCCAGCCGCTTGCAAGTGGCCGCGATCCGGCAGGCGATCTCGCCGCGGTTGGCGATCAGGACACGGGCGATCGGTTTGGGGGCGGTGAGGAATTCGTTCACTTGGGTTACATCCTGTAAACGGGGCGCTGGTCGCGTATTTCGGGCCGAAGGTTGACGACGGACAGGCACATGCCGAGTACCCGCCGCGTGTCCCGCGGGTCAATGATCCCCTCGTCGAAAACGCGGGCGGTGCAGAAGTATGGATCGGATTTCTCCTCGAACATGCGGCGCAGTTTCGCTTCGTGGTCGGCGAGCTCGGCGTCACTTGCCTCGCCCTGAGAGATCGAGGCACGCCGCAGGTCCATCAGGACCGAGGATCCGACATCGGGGTTCATTCCGCCAAGCCGGGCATTGGGCCACATGAACATGAAGTGAGGGCGGAAACCGCGCCCGGACATGCCGTAATTGCCCGCGCCGTAGGAACTTCCGGTAACAACGGTCAGGCGCGGCACGCGGGTGTTGGACATGGCATAAACCAACTTGGCGGAATGCTTGGAGATTCCACCAAGCTCCGCATCGCGACCGACCATGAAGCCGGTGGTGTTCTGCAAGAACAGGATCGGGGTACCGCGTTGATCGCAGAGTTCGATGAAATGCGTGGCTTTCAGGCAGGCTTCGGCAAAAAGAACACCATTATTGGCAATGATGCCGACGGCGAAGCCCTCGATCCGCGCGGTACCGCAGACAATGGTTTCTCCCCATTCGGGTTTGAACTCGTGAAAGTCGCTTGCGTCCACGATCCGTGCGATGATCTCTCGCTGGTCGAAAGGGCGGGACAGATCGGTTCCGACGATACCGGGGATCTCGGCGGCGTCGAACAGCGGATCGGCGGGATCAGTGCGCCCGGTGGCAATCGGTTGATTGTAAGCGAGGCTTCCGATCATGTCGCGCAGGCGGCCGAGGGCCGCGAACTCGTCCGGCACGATGTGGTCCGATACACCGGACCGGCGGGTATGAATGGCAGCGCCCCCGAGATCGTGCCGGTCGACAATCTCGGATATTGCCGCACGGACGATGTGAGGCCCGCCAAGGTGGATAGAGGCCTGCCCCTCCACCATCACGAATTCATCGCAAAGCGCGGGAATATACGCCCCGCCGGCGGTGCATTCTCCGAACACTGCGGCAAGCTGTGGAATGCCCTGCGCTGACATCCGGCACTGACGGTGGAAGGTGCCGCCGAAATGGTTCTCGTCATAGAACACCTCCTCCATCTGATTGAGGTTGGCGCCCCCGCAATCGACGAGGTAGACGCAGGGCAGACGGTTCTCGGCTGCGATGTCCTGCGCGCGGATGTGTTTCTTGACCGTTTCGCGGTGGAACGAGCCGCCCTTGACGGTGGCATCGTTGGCGATGATCACGCAGGTGGTGCCGCGCACGGTGCCAACCCCGGTGACAATGCCTGCGGCGGCAAGGTTGCCATCATAAAGCCCCCATGCGCCAAGCGGCGTGAATTCGAGAAACCCGGTTCCCGGGTCGATCAGGAGGTCAATACGTTCGCGTACGGGTATCTTTTTGCGCGCGCGATGGCGATCCACCATCTTTGGGCCGCCGCCGGCGCGTGACCATTCCAGCCGGGTATGCAATTCCTCGATGAGAACCTCATAGTCCCTTGCCCGGGCGGCCTGCTCCGGTGCATTCTGGACTGGCGTACCAATCAACGCCATTTTGCGCTCCTTTCGGGTTCAGAACTCACGGTTGTCCTCCAGAGGTTCGGAAATCGTGTGCCGGTCGCAGCGGATCACGGTGTCTGCGCGCAGTCGGGTGATGCGCTGGAACGCATCGCGGATTTCTTCCTCGGGGCGGGCAGGGCCGCTCAGTTCCAGCGTGATATGATCGCTGCCACCCTCGCGCGAGATCCGGATGCGGGCCTCGCTCCCGCCGCCAAGGGACCGGGAAAGTGCCCGGGCATGGGTGGCGTAGACGAAAATCTCGCGGACCTTGACACCATCGCCGACGCGCCCCTCGATTCCGCTCATCCGGGTGACGAAACCGTCCGCCCCGATTTCGAGGGCGCGGGCCATGTCGCCGGTGCCGAACCGGATCATTGGCCATCCACGCGCAAGAGTGGTGACAACGACTTGACCGGGGATGCCCTCGGATAACGGCACGCCGGTATCCGGGTCGCATATCTGCACGAGCCGCTCTTCGTGGCAAAGATATCCGGGCAGGCAGTCCGCCTCGAAACCGACAAGCCCGAGGTCCGCTGTGCCATAGGCGCTGTGCGTCGTGACGCCATGTTCCCGCTCAAGTCTCCGGCGCTTTGCCATCCAGTCGCCCGGTTCCCCGCCGAGGAAGGCCCGCCTGACCGGCCAGCGGTCCTTGGTGGCTCCGTGAGTGGAGGCGAAGGCATGGGCGACCTTCTCGAAATATGCGGTGGAGCCGAGGAATGCGGTAACGCCAAGCGTCTCGATCAGGTTCACCTGCAACTCGGTCCTGCCCGGTCCGGCGGGCACCACAGTGGCGCCGGTCGCCCGTGCGCCCGCGTCAAAGAGCAGACCGGCGGGTACAAGGTGATAGGACCAGGTGTTGAGCGCCACGTCCCCCGGGCCAAGGCCACCGGCCCGGAACATCCGGTCGAAGCCATGCGCCTCGTGGCCGCGAAGCACCGGTTCGAATATCGGTCCTGGCGAGGCATAGAGATGCGCCACCTCTTGCAGAGGAACGGAAAGATGCCCGCCGAAAGGCGAATTCCCCGACTGGAGTTCCATTAGTTCTGTCTTCGCCAGAACCGGCAATCGTTCAAGTGTGCCCGGCTCAGCCAGGTCGGCGGGTGCAATGCCGGAATCCGAGAGGCGTGCTGCGAGGGCGGGCGCATTTTGCGTGGCTTCCGTGACGATCCGAGCGAGCGTCGACAAGCGGTCAGTCATCCCAGCCACCTCTTGCGCCGGCGGTAATGCTTTATGTCCCGATAACTGACGCGTTCGTCGCCGGCGCCCATACCGAGGTAGAACTCCTGAACGTCCTGATTGCCCTCGAGGCTCTGCCTGCTGCCGTGAAGGACGATGCGCCCGCGTTCCATGATGTAGCCATAATCGCACCTTTCAATGGCGGCGCGGGCGTTCTGTTCGACCATGAGAACGGTCAGGCCTTCCTCTTTCTTGATGCGAGCGATCGTATCGAAAAGCTGTTGGGTGAGGATCGGGGCAAGGCCCATTGACGGCTCATCGAGGATCAACAGGCGTGGGCGTGCCATGATAGCGCGACCGATCAGCACCATCTGCATTTCGCCGCCCGAAAGATACCCCGCCGTACGGTCGAGAAGCTCCGGCAGGGCCGGAAAGTAATCGCAGACCCGCTCGAGATCGGATTTGATCGCAGCGCGGTCACCGCGGAGATGCGCGCCGACCATGAGGTTCTGATGCACGGTAAGATGCTCCAGCACCTTGCGGCCCTCCAGCACCTGTACCACCCCGGCCTTCACGATCTCGGACGGATCGGCATGGGTGATGTCCTGTCCATCAAAGACGATCCGCCCCACCGTCACGCTACCATGATCAGCATGAAGCAATCCGGATATCGCCTTGAGAGTGGTCGTCTTCCCGGCACCATTGGCACCGAGAAGAGCTACCATCTGACCGTCGCGCACCTCCAGGTTGGCAGACCGGAGAACCTGGATCACGCCACCATAGACAGCATCGACATTGGCGAGGGTCAGCATGACGGCTTCACCACTTGTCGATCTGGGGCACGTCGAACCAGTCCGGTTGAACGGTCGTGATTTCGCCGTCTTCAACGACCTGCGCGGTTGCCTTGATATCCCCGACCGGGAATGGCGCCGTGTTGTCGAATTCAAGAGTCGGCAGCGCACCAAGAAGGTCATCTTCGGCATATTCATGGGCCAAAAGCGCATCATACATTGCCTGTCCGGTCACATCGCCGGGTCCGACATCTGCAATCGCGTTTTCCAGCACACGCAGCGCAAGTATCGCCTGCGCGCTTGCTTGTGCGGTGATGGTGCCCCAGTCACCGTCGGATTTGTATTCCTCGAAAACGTCCCGGATCGGCAGGTCCCCCTTTTCAGGTGCCGCGAAACTGAAGGCCGAATAGAACCCTTCCAGCTGCTCCAGGGACAAACCCTTCGAAACCTCCGAAAGCCCGTTATGCGTGGACATCACGATCGGCACGCGCTGCCCCAGTTCGTCCATCGCCTTGGCGGATGCGATCACCTGCGCGGTGGTGCCGCCGACCAGTAGCAGGTCCGGGTCATCCGCCATCGCCGAACGGATCTGCGAGGTCAGCGACACGGGTGCCGTATCGGCCCATTGGGTCGAGGTCACGGTGAAACGCTCCGGGTGCTGATCGGCCAGCGCCTTGACCCCGTTCACCTGATCCACGAACCCTGCCTGATTCTGGGTCGAGAGAGCCGCAATCCGAAGGGGCCCGTCCCCCTGTTTCTGGAGGTGATTGAAGAGCCCGGCAAATTCATGGCTGTACGTTGGCCGGATCGAAAAATGCCACCCGTCCGGTTTCCAAACCAGTCCAACCATCGCGGTGCCCAGAAGCATGGGAACTTTGTCATTGGGCAGCCGGCCCATCAGGGTGACGAGATCGGGCGAACCAAATCCGAGGTGGATGATCGGTTCGTCCGATGTCAGGATCGAGGGCCATGTCCGCGCGACCACGGCGCTGTCATAGCGCATGTCGTATGTCTTGAGGTCGACAGAAACGCCAAGGCCCTCCCCGACCTCGGCATTCCAGTAATCGACCATTGCGTTCAATCCGGCCATCGCGTCGGGCATGACGTCCGCGAACGGACCGGAGTAATCGGCGCTCGCGGTGATCACGTATTCCTCCGCCGAAGCGGACCCTGTCAGGGCCAACGCGGTTGCGCCGGCCAGTAGCGTCTTGGTAAGTTTCATTTTCTTCCTCCCTGTTCGACGGCCCTACTGCCGCCGGTTGATCCGGCTCAGTTCCGCGGGAACGGCCAGAGCCGGAAAGCTGTCATCGTCTGTGTCCAAAGATGGGCAAGGCCGCGCGGCTCGAATATCAGGGCCGCCAGTATGCAAAGGCCCAGCACGACCGAACTGGCCGCGAAAACCTCACCTCCGCCCAGGCCCGAGCCCGATTGCAGGATTGCATTGCCGGCGCTGTGCAGCCCTTCCTGCACAAGGGTCACGAAGATCACCCCGAGGATAGGGCCAAGGGGCGAATGCAAACCACCGACGATCAGCATGCCCAGATACCATACCGATGCGAAGAGCGTGAAACTGGAGACCGTCACGAACTGCAGCAGGTAGGCAAGGATGGCCCCGGCCACCCCGGCATACAGCGCGCCGGCGAAGAAGGCGGCGATCTTGATCCGCGTGACCGGTATGCCCATGACACCTGCAACGCTGTCATTGTCGTGCACCGCGCGGAACGCACGCCCGACCCGCGAGCGCGGGAGATTGTAGGTGGTCCATACGGCCAGCGCGGCGAAAGCAAGGCCGAGGAAATAGAGGCCCGAAGGCGTGCCGAGTCCGATCCCGAACAGTGACGGCGGCGAGACCGGCAGGCCCACCAGCCCGCCCAGCCATGACATCGGCAGCGCGAGGATGACGATCGGGAACATGACCTGCGCGGCGAGGGTGGTCAGCGCCAGGTAAAAGCCCTTCACCCTTGCCGCGGGCAGGGCGAAGAGAACCGAAACACCCCCGGTTATCAATGCCGCCGCGGGGATCACCGCCCAGATCGGCGCACCCAGTCCCGAAAGCTTGGCTGCCGTGAAGGCGCCGACGCCCACGAAGGCGGATTGCGCGATATTGATCTGCCCGGCCATCCCGACCGTGACATAAAGCCCGCAAACCGCAATCATCGTGATGAAAAGGTTTGTCATTTCACCCAGCAGCCAAGGCCCCGTCAGGAATGGCAGACAGACGAGTGCAGCGGTCAGCAGCCCCAGCCAGGCCCGCGCGCGCCGGGTTTCGAGGATCCGCGCCTCTGCCGCGTAGCTTGAGAACCAGATGCCTGTCGGTCGCATCACTCAGAGCCTTTCGATCTTGCGCCAGCCGAAAAGGCCGTAGGGGCGAATGAGAAGAACCGCGACCATGACCACGTATGGCAACAGTCCGGAGGCCGCACCATTGGTCAGCGGGTCGAGGTAGGCCGAGGCGAGTGCCTCGAAGATGCCGATAATGAGACCGGCAAGCGGCGCGCCGCGAATGCTTTCAAGCCCGCCAAGAAGAGCGACGGGAAGTGCCTTGAAGCCGATAACGGCCACTTCGAGCGACAGTATTGAACCGGACAGCAGCACGACCGCGGCCGCCGTGGCGACCACCGTGCCCATTATCCAGGCCACCGCGATGGCCTGCCGCACCGAAACGCCGAGCGAGTGGGCGGTGGTATGGTCCTCGGCCACTGCAGCCAGCCTCAACCCCAGCCGTGAACGGGTGAAGAAGACGTGCAGCGCCTGCGTCAGGACGATGGTGAAGACAGCCCCGATCAGCAGCCGCGTATTGACCAGAAACGGCCCCAGTTCCAGCGCACCCTCCGGCAGGATCGCGGGCGCCGAGCGTGACTGCGCCCCCCAGATCAGCTGCGCCAGCCCCCGCAACAGGATCAGCAGCGCCACGCCGGCCATGAAGATCGTGAAACCCGACTGTCCGATGAGCGGCCGGAAGACCGAGCGTTCGATCGTCCAGCCGAAAGCGACGCAGGCCGCAAGTGTCAGCGCGATGGCAACGGGCAGGGGAAGCGGATACCCCATGCCGGCGGCGCCTTCGGTGAAGGTCCAGAGCAGGAACGCACCGAAAACCAGCACCTCTCCCTGGGCGAGATTGATGATCTTGGAGGCCCGGTAGATCACCACGAAGGAGATTGCCACAAGGCCGTAAACCAGCCCCACCAGGGCGCCCTCGATCAGGATCTGGACAAGCTCGATCATTGTGGCGCTCCCCCGACGCTGTTCATGGCGACTTCGGCCTTCAAGCGGCTGCTGCGGCCATCCTGATAGGTCACGTTGATGTCCAGTGGCACGGTGTCCGCGCCGCTATACAAACCTTCGATGAGGGGCGCGTATTTGGCTTCGATCGCACCACGGCGCAGTTTGCGGGACCGGGTGAGCTCTTCCTCGTCGGCGTCAAGTTCCTTGGGCAGATTGGCAAAGGACGCGATCCGGGCGCCGGGGTCCACCAGTTCGTTGACATGGGCGACAGCGCGCGCGATTTCCTTGCGCACCGGATCGAGCTGGCTGAGCTCGGAAAATGTGCCGAAGGCCAGCCCCTGCCGTTCGGCGAAGCGGCCGGCGATCTCCATGTCGATATTCACCAGCGCGACGACCCGGTCCCGACTGTCACCGCCGATCACGATGGCATCGCGCACCATGGCGTGTGCCCTGAGGTGGTTTTCCAGGAAGGTCGGTGGATAGGTGGCCCCTGTCGAAAGCCGCCGAAGATCCTTCGCGCGATCCAGAAAGATGAGCTCGCCTTTGTCGTCAAGCCGCACGGCATCGCCGGTTTCGTAACCTTTGGTGCCGTCGCCCATTTCCGCCGAGGCCGCCGGGTTGTCCAGGTACCCGGAAAACGCCAGGCCCTTCAGGCGAAGTTGCCCGGTTTCATCAATCCAGGCTTCGATCGGGTCTGCCAGTGTAGGGTCCGACGGCATCAACTGTCCCAGTGTTTCAGGGTTGTTGTCGCCAGGGCGGTGGGTGGCAACGAGGCCCAGTTCCGAGCTGCCGTACAAGTTGCCAAGCGGAACTCCGAATGCGCGAAACCGGGCAAAAAGCTGCGCAGACAGTCCCGATCCACCCGACAGTACCGCTCGTGCCCGCGTCAGGCCCAGCAGGTCGCGGACTCCTTTCAGGACGAGCTGGTCAGCCAATGGCCAGATGACGGCGCGACGCCACAGACCGCCCTTGTTCGCGACCCGCTCGTGACCCTTGGCGAGGCCCCAGCGATAGAGCCGCTGCCGCCAGTCCGGGGCGTCCATCATGCGAGCCTCGACATCCGAGGCCTGCATCTCCCACTGCCGGGGCGTGAACATCAGGAAATCGGGTCCGATCTCGCGAAGGTCGGTCTGCACCGTTTCGGGCTTCTCGGCAAAATGCAGGACCAGCGGCGCCAGCAGGGGAAGCCCGACGCCGAAGAACTGTTCCGCCGCCCATGCGGGAGAGATATACGAAAGATACCGTCCCCCGGCGCGGATTCCCAGGGCGCCCATCAGACGATATGCGTTGTCGAGAATGAACGCGTGATCCAGCATCGCCGCCTTGGGCTTGCCAGTGGTGCCCGAGGTGTAACAGTAGACCGCGATATCGGATTGCCGGGCCGCGTCGATCCGTGCTGCGATGCCCGCGTCCTCGGACCGGACGTCGGACAGAGGTTTCAAACGGGGATCCGAATAGGTCCAGAGGCCGTTCGGTTCCACATAAAGGATACGCGCCACACCGGGTGCGGAGCCAGGCGCGGCCAGAACCTTGTCAACCTGTTCCTGATCCTCGGCCAGAACAAAAACGGCCCCGGAATGATCCAGCACATATGCCAGTTCGTCGGTCGACGCGTCCGGGTAGACGCTGACTGCGACGGCGCCAAGGCTGATCGCCGCCATTTGTGCGATCCATGCTTCCTCGCGGTTCTCCGAGATGATGCACAAAGCCTGCCCCGACCGAAGGCCGAGCGCCTCCAGTCCCGCCGCCCTGCGGCAGACGGCATCGTGAAGCGCAGCCCAGTTCATCGCCTGCCAGAGCCCGGCGCGCTTGGACCTGATGGCGGTGGTGGTGGGCCTCTCGTGTGCGTTGTCGCGCAGAAGCTGCGGCAGGGTGCGGCCCCGTGCGGTACGATCCAGGGTGACGGACCGGGCGGAAAGGCGGGGAGCGTTCATGCCGCTTCGTCCCCCGTTGCGCCGTCGCCCAGATATGCCGCGATCACCCGATCGTTGCCGCGTATCTGGTCCGGGGTTCCCTCGGCGATCACCCGGCCGAACTCCAGGACCGTGACACGGTCCGATATATCCATGACCACGTCCATGTCGTGTTCAACAAGTATCACGGGAATCCCGTACCGATCCCGGATGTCGAGGGTGAAACGTGCAAGGTCGCCCTTTTCCTCCGGGCTCATGCCCGCCATGGGCTCGTCCATCACCAGAACCCTGGGCCGAAGTGCAAGCGCACGGCCGAGGTCAACCCGCTTTCGCAATCCGTAGGACATGTCGCCCACCACGCGGTGGCGATCTTCTTCGAGTTCCAGAAAGTCGATGATCTCTTCGGCTCGGGCGGTGAACGCCTCTTCCTGCCGGACCGTGGCGGGCGTCCGGAACAACCCCGAAAAGACACCGCCTTTCATCGTGGCGTGAAAACCGGTCAGGATGTTCTCGCGGGCCGTCATCGACGGATAGGTCTGAATGCCCTGGAAGGTACGGCCGATGCCGATGCGGGCGCGATCAGGTGGCCGCAGGGCCGATATGTCGCGCCCCTCGAACATGATTGCGCCGGTCCAGGGGTGATAAAAGCCCGAAAGGCAGTTCAGAAGGCTGGACTTGCCCGCACCGTTTGGCCCGATCATCGCATGGACGTGGCCTGCCGCGAAGCGCACCGAAACATCCTTCAGAGCCTCGACCGCGCCGAAACGCAGGCCCAGGTCTCGTGCCTCGAGTATGGCTGCGCCAGTCGCGGCCATTGCGCTTTCCTCCCTCATGGTTTCCGGGCGCTCACGGTTGCGCCTCAGGTGAAATCCACATCCAGCCCGCAAGCCCGTGCGATCAGCATTGTCTGTATTTCGCTGGACCCGTCACCGATCGTGCAGATGCGGTTGTCGCGCAGATAACGAGACGGCGGGCAGTCATCCATGTAGCCCCACCCGCCATGTACCTGCACGGCCATGTTTGCGACTTCGGTGCCGATCTCGGTGGCGCCCAGCTTGGCCATGGACAGAGCGCCAAGATCCTCCACGCCGTTGTCGATCTGCCACGCCGCCCGGTAGGTCAGCAAGCGCGCCGTATCGACCTTGAGCGCCATCTGCGCGATCATTTGCTGGATAAGCTGGCGCTTTCCAAGCGAGCCACCGAACACGTGACGCTCCTGTGCGTAGGCGATCGCATGATCGAGGCTGGCCTGTGCGAGACCAAGTGAACAGGCCGCAAGCCAGAGCCGCGCCGCCTGATATCCCTTGTGCAGAAGGTGGCGGCCGCCGTGCAGCTCGCCCACGATGGCGTCTTCTCCGAGTTGACAGTCGTCAAGGTAGAGCTGCCGGGTGTCCGAACTGCGCCAGCCCATCTTGTTGTAGCCCTTGCCGCGTGTGTAGCCCGGCGCGTTGTTCGGGGTCAGGAACAGAGAAAACTTCTTGCGTTCCGCCTCCTTGGGCGAACTGATCGCGAGGACCAGTGTGAAAAGCGAAATGGGCGTTCCTGCGTTGGTGATGAATGCCTTTTCACCGCTCAATGACCATTGACCGTTCCCGAGCTGGGTGGCGCGGGTGGTGAACCCGCCGGTGTCCGAGCCTGCCCCCGGTTCCGTTCCGGCGATGGAACAGATCTTCTGGCCCGACACGATCTCGGGCAGCCACTGCTGTTTCTGCGTGTCGGAGCCAAAGCGTTCCACGGTCAGACCGGTGGCCATGGACACCATGGTTGATACCGCGATTGACTGATCCGCCCGGGCCAGCGCTTCGATGGCGAGAGTCGCCTCGAACACGCCGAGCCCCATGCCGCCCCTTTCCTCGGGGAAGGGGATCGACATGACCCCCATCTCGCCAACGCGGCGGAAAAGCTCGACGGGGAATTCACCCTTGCGGTCCAATTCCTCGGCGACCGGTGCGATTTCCGCCTGCGCGAAGTCGGTTATCGTCTCCTGCAGTTCCGCCTGTTCCGGGCTTAGTTCGAAATGCATTTTGCTTGACCTTCAGTGTTGTTGCGTGCGTTCGGGCATCTCGGCCAGGGCCGGAACCGGTGATGTGTCGAGCGCCCGCGTCGCGAGATCGACAATGGCGTCGGCAACGGTCTCGGGGGTCCAGGCGCCGTCGGGGCGGTACCATTTGGCGACCCAATGGATCGCGCCGAGAAGCATGAAGACGGCAACCTTCGGTTCGGCGGGAACTATCGAGCCGTCTGCCTGCCCTTCGGCGACAAGCCGCCGCATGCGCGTCTCGTAGCTGTCGCGCTTGGCCTGGGTGCGCGCGGCCTCTTCGCCGTGCAGGGCGTTGTCTTCCAGGATCAGGGCGGGCACGCCCAGCTCGGCCATCATCGCGACGAGGTAGAGCCTGAGGCCGATGCGGATCTTCTCGAGCGCGGTTTCACCCTGTGCTTCCCCCTCCGTAAGGGCGCGATCCGCGATTTCCAGAGCCTCTTCCTGGCAGGCGAGAATCAGGTCGTTCTTGTTCAGCACATAGCGGTAGAGCGCCGCCTTCGAGACGCCGAGACTGTCGGCCACGTTTTCAAGCGTGGCGCCGTGACTGCCCTGCCGTGAGAAGATCGCGGCGGCCGCTCGCAGGATCGCCTTGCGCTTCAGGGCCTGTTGCGCGGACCGGTCGGGAATGGCGTCGTTCCACATGGTGGCTCCCCTGTCTGCCGTTCCCCCATCCTAGATTTCGGTGTCGCAAACCGTCAATCACTAATGTGACTCAAGGGTCACGCCTGTGATCTGACTGGCGAACAGCACACCCTGCGCTTGCTTGCGATCACAAACCTGATCAATCAGTTGCTGGAACCTACGATCCCGCGGCTGGAAGACACCCATAGCCCTCAAGGCTCTCAGCGCGGCTCAGAAGGTCCCTGATCTGGTCCCGGCGAGCCTTCCGCATTTCTTGGCGCAGGGATGGCTCATTCTCGGCCCACTGACCGTCTGTGAGGCCCGCTGACGCGCGGAAGCCGTCCAAGGTGCCTGCGTCAAGGTAAAGGTCCGACAGGTCGTCAAAGCCGCCTATGGCGTCCTCGTGCACGTCCAACTCTTGGCGCGAACCGTGACCAGCACGCGAAGTTGCGCCGGCACGATGTCGAGCCGCTCGGTGCGGTCCTCCCCGATCCTGTGCATCTGCCCGCAGCCGCGTCGCCATTGTCGCGCGGACCAATGGCGCTCTCAATGGCGACCATTCGAGGCTGTCGGGCTCGACGACCTGTTCGATCCGCGGCAGGCTCTCGGGAAGATTGCCGCGGTTGCGCCTGGCCGAGGAGGACTTGCGGCGCGGCGCGTCATCGGTGGGCGCTTGATCCTGCTTTTGCGCCT